>Ga0196972_1000204_pt1 | contig 44022 bp, 37 predicted proteins | sample S1v_2013CmetaG_FD_148618 | JGI IMG/M metagenome (GOLD analysis project Ga0196972, IMG submission 148618) | Soil microbial communities from Anza Borrego desert, Southern California, United States - S1+v_20-13C | ecosystem: Environmental > Terrestrial > Soil > Desert | place: USA: California...
CGACAAGATCGCGGTGGTGGTGTACGGCGAAGTGATCGCCTGCGATACGCCGGCCAATATCCGCAATAACGCAAAGGTGCAGGAAGCCTACCTCGGCGGCCATGCACCGGTGGAGGCAGCATAAATGGCATTACTGGAAATCAAGAATCTGCACGCGTTCTACGGCAAGAGCCACGTGCTGCACGGCGTCGACCTGAACGTGGGCGAAGGCGAGATTGTCAGCCTGCTGGGCCGTAACGGTGTTGGCCGCTCCACCACTGTGAAAGCCACCATGGGCCAGGTCGATGTGGAAGGCTCGATCAAGTTCAAGGGCGAGGAAATCACCGGCCTGAAGGCCTTCGAGGTCGCGCATAAAGGCTTGGGCTACGTGCCCGAAAACCGCGACGTGTTCCCGACCCTCACCGTGGAGCAGAACCTGATCCTTGGCGAGAAGAAGGGCAAGAAGTCGCGCTGGAACATCGAGGACATGTACAAGATGTTCCCGCGCCTGAAGGAGCGCCAGCACACGCCGGCCGGCGTGCTGTCGGGCGGCGAGCAGCAGATGCTGACCCTGTGCCGTACTCTGATGGGCGACCCCGACCTGATCATGATCGACGAGCCGACCGAAGGCCTGGCGCCGAAGATCGTGGACCTGGTGGCGGAATACCTGAAGGAGCTGAAGAACCGTGGCATCTCGGTGCTGCTGGTGGAGCAGAAGCTGGCGATCGCACTGGAGATCTCGCAGCGGGTGTATGTGATGGGGCATGGCTCCATCGTGTTCGAAGGCTCGCCCGCTGACCTGCGTGCGAATGCCACCATCCGCAAGGAATGGCTGGAGGTGTGATGGGATTCATCGGCCCGGATGTCGTACTCCGCAACCCGGCGTATGTGCACGAGACTGCTTACCTGTATGGCAAGGTGACGGTTGATGCGCATGCGTCGATCTGGGCCAATGTCGTGGCGCGCGCCGAGCACAAGCAAATCGTGATCGGCGCGTACACCAACATCCAGGACTTCGTGATGCTGCACATCGGCGACCGCACCGATACCATCATCGGCAGCCATTGCTCCATCACGCACCACTGCACCATCCATGGCTGTACCATCGGCGACAATTGCCTGATTGGCATCAATGCGACCATCATGGATGGTTGCGTGATCGGGGAAAACAGCATCGTCGGCGGGCATACCTATCTCAAGGAAGGCACGGTCATTCCGCCGAATTCCATTGTCGTCGGATCGCCAGGGAAGGTGACGCGCACACAGAACAACTTCGTGCGCAATCGCCTCAATGCTTATGCCTACTACAAGAATGCGCTCGCCTATGCGTCTGGCAACTATCGCGCCTGGGATGAGACATCCTTCCCTGCCGACATGATGGCGGAAATGCAGCGTCTGACGGCCTTGCTTGCTGGCGAGAATGCCGGCGAGCCGTGAATTAATTTCAACACCCTCCGCAAAATCTTGCGCTTGTTGTGCAGGCTTCTACGTAATTACACTGAGCAGGCCTACGTAAAACCACGCTTGCCGCCCTGTCGCGCGTCCTCAATACTGCGCTGATGCCCGTCGCTCCAACGCCCCGACTAGAGGGCCGTGACGGCGGCACGATATGCTCACGAGGAGGAGAGATAGATGTTCACCACGCATGGCCGCCGCGCACTGCTTCTTTGTGCCATTTCCCTGATCCCGGTTATCGCTTTCGCGCAGGCGGAAGACAGCACGCCGATCCGCATTGGCGTTTCCGGCCCCTTCACCGGCGGCTCCAGCCCGATGGGCGAGAGCATGCGCAACGGCATCCGCATTGCCGTAGACGAAATCAACAACATTGGCGGCGTTAATGGCCGCAAGATCGAACTGATCGAACGCGACGACCAGGCCAACAATAACCTCGGCGCGAAGATCGCGGATGAGCTGACGAAGATGAAGGTGGTCGCGACAGTCGGCATCGTGAACACTGGCGTCGGGCTGGCTTCGATCGACGCGTACCAGAATGCGAAGATTCCCTTGCTGATTGCTGTCTCCACCGGCACCTCGCTCACACGGAAGTACGCGCCACCTGCTGCGCCGGAGAATTACATCTTCCGGATCTCGCCCACGCTTGATCTGGAGGCGAAGGTGGTCGTCGCCGACCTCAAACGCAAGGGGATACAGAGCGCTTCCATCCTTGCCGATACGACCGCCTACGGCGACGCCGGCCTGAAAGCTTTCCAGGAACAGGCGCACGCGGCAGGACTGCAGGTGACAGCGGAAGAGCGCTTCAAGATCGGCGACCAGGACATGAGCCCGCAGGTCAAGCGCGCGAAGGCGAGCGGCGCGCAGGCGCTGGTGGTGTGGGGCATTGGTCCGGAACTGGCGGCAATTGCCCGCAACAAGGACGCGATCGGATGGAAGGCGCCGCTGCTGGGCAGCTGGACCTTCTCGATGCGCAACTTCATCGACATGTCCGGCAAGGCCGGCGAGGGCGCGCTGATGCCGCAGACCTTCATCCAGGATTTGGGGGCGAGCAGCAAGAACAGCTTCCTGCTCGCATACAAGCGTGCATTCAAGACCGACCGCATTCCTTCGCCAATGAGCGCCGCGCAGGGCTATGACGGCATGCACCTTCTGTATCTTGCACTGCGGCAGGCCAATTCCACCGACGGGGTCAAGATCAAGGAGGCGCTGGAGAACCTGAAGAGCCGCTACCAGGGCGTCATCACCAGCTACAACAAACCGTTTTCCAGGGAGGACCACGACGCGATCACGCAGAACATGTTGCTGATGGGCGTGGTGGCCGGCGGACGGGTTGATTACGCGTATGCGGATGACCAGAGGCGCGGTGCACTGCTCCGGATGAAGGGGCGATAGGTCGGCGGAAGACGGCATCTGCAATTGCCTGGCCGTTTTATGTCCGTATTGCCGCTGTTCCCGGTTTTCATTGCAGCTTGGCTCGATTTCGCGATGTCCGCCTATTTGATTCCGGCCAGATGGTCGAGCGAAGCCTTGCCAGCGCCGTGGGCGACTAGATAAAGCAGCAGTCCGGCCCACGACAAGTGCGTCGGCCATGCGTCCGGATAGACGAAGATCTGGATGACGGCGGTCATGCCGAGCAGCGCCAGCGCGGAAAGGCGCGTGAACAGGCCGAGCACGAGCAGGATCGGGAAAAGGTGTTCGGCATAGGTGGCCGTATGCGCTGCGATCTCCGGCGGAATAAGCGGCACCTTGTATTCATCGCGAAACAGCGCGTAAGCGCTGTCGTTCACCGTCAGGAAAGCGTCGACCTTGGTGCGGCCCGATAAAAAGAAGATCGCCGCGATCGCGAAGCGGTCGATGAGCGCAAGCACCGTGTGGCCGATCAGGTTCGCCAACGTATCGGCGAACCGATTCCAGAGTCCGCGAATGCCGCTTCTCGGAGCGGTCACGGAAGCGGTAGAGTGATTCATGATGCCTCCTTTTGTTGCTGGTCTTGGATTCGCATGATGCGGCCGAACGCGCCGGCATCTAGCAGCGTGGACAACAGTCGCGCAAGGTCGGCATCCCGATCCACGCCCAGCGCCGCGGCCGCCGCATCGCCCAGAGGGAGGCCGGCCATGCATGCGTCAAGGAATGCGCAGCCCGCCGCATCCAGCCCGATCCAGGCCACGGCATCGTACGGCCGCACCAGCAGCGCGCCTTCGCCCCGCCATTCGATCTCGCTGCCGCAGTCTGACAGCTCGCGATTTCTTCGCCAGATCGTGTAGATCGGCAGGTCCGAAAACCACTTCCAGCGTGCTGCGGCATGCGGATACAGGACGGTTTCGGCGAGCGCTTCCGGGGCGAGGTGAGAAAGTTGGACGGGGGCGAGCGGCGGTTCGTCCCTCGCGGCATGCGCCTCGGTCCAAAAACGGTCGAGTCGCGCGACATCGGGCAGGTAAGGCAGGCCGGCGGCTGGTTCGAAACGGGCCAGAAAATCCGGAAAATTTTCACCGTAGTACAGCATGCGTGCATCTTTCGGATGGTTCACGCATGCGTAAGCCGTGGCAGCGGCTCGAAACCATTCCTCGCCAACCAGCCGCGCGACCGACGGATAATTGGCCTGCAGCGCATCGATACAGCCTTTCATGACCGTGTTCCGATAGACCGCGAATCCGGGCTGGCTTGCCAGCGCGGCGAATTCGGGTACGGCATCGGGCTCCGACGCATACAGCGCCTGCGAAACACGTTCCTGGAATCGGGCGAGACTGGCCATCATGCGTATGCTTCCTTTGCAAGCGATCCATGCGCGAGGGCTTCCGCGATGTCGCGCTCGGCCAGCAGGACCTCGAAATCGGGCAGGTTGCCATCGCGTTCAATCAAGGTCGGGCGTGGACCGATCCGGTCCGTCAGCCGCTTGTAGAGTGCCCAGACATCGGGGGGAACCGGCGCGTCGTGCGAGTCGATGAGCAGCGCGGCACCCAGGCTTGGATCGGGCGTATGGCCCGCCACATGGATTTCCATTACGAACTCGCCCGGAAATCTGTCGATATAACTGACGGCCGAGTATCCGAGATTGCGCGCCCCGACGAACACGTTATTGACATCCAGCAGCAAGCCGCAACCAGTGCGCCGGGCCAACTCGGCAAGGAACTCGATTTCATCCCATGCATGGCCGTCGATGTGAACGTAATGGGACGGGTTTTCGATGGCTATGCGCCGCGCGAGCGCTTCCTGCGTGCGTGCGATATTGTCGGCAATGCGCGACAAGGCCTCGTTCGTTCTCGGGAAAGGGAGCAGGTCAGGGTGGTAGGCGCCGCGCCAGGCCGACCAGGCAAGATGCTCCGATATCAGCGCCGGCTCGAGCCTGCGTGCAAGGGCGGAAAGCCGGGAAAGATGTGCGGCATCCGGCGCGGAATCGTCGGCCAGCGACAACGCTACTCCGTGCAGCGAGACCGGGTGCTCGGCCCGAATCGACTGGAGCCATCCGAGACGCGGCCCGCCGTCGACCATATAGTTCTCCGGATGCACCTCGAACCACAATCCGTCGGCACGGCAGGCCTGCGCCGCTTCGTAGTATTGCGGCTTCAGACTAAGTCCGGCTGCCAGGATTGCGGTCATGGTCGCGATTTGCGTGGTTTCAGCTCTTGATCGGCTGTAGCGAGCCGTTGCCCTTCGGCGTCTTGATGCTTGTGCATGTACCGGCAGGCACATTCTTCCAGGCATTGCCCTGGTAATCCACCTTCGACGTTCCGGCACAGGTAGTGCCGGGGCCGGCGGCGCAGTCATTCTTGCCGGCAAGCGCAACGCCATAGCATTTTTCCGTTGCGGGTTTGCCGTCAGCGGCTTTCTTGTCTGGTTTGTCCTGGGCGGCAGCGACGCCGGAAGCCAGTGCGGCAAGAGTAAAGGCGGCAACGGCGAGAGAACGCGATTCCATGGTGCAAGCTCCTTTCTTTAACAGTCTGCGTGGTGAAGAATTGCCCTTCCTGTTCGGATGGAGATGCAGGAAGCGGGCAGCATGTCAGGTAGTTCGGAGTGAAATGGACGGAGGTTACAAGGGCGTCCATAATTTATTTTTTTACCCGGATGTAACCGGATGCGTGAAATGCACGAACCTATGAACGGGAATGTCGCATGAGCATCGATGAAGACAGATTGAAATTGCGTGAGCTGCTGGTACGCGGCAATGCCGGTGACGGCGCCGCTTACCATGCATTTCTGAAGGCGCTCAGCGCCCATCTGCGGGCCTTCTTCAGAAAACGGCTGATCCGCATGCCGGACGAGGTCGAGGACCTGGTGCAGGAAACGCTGCTGGCGGTGCACAATCACCGCCACACTTACGACCCCGGCCTGCCGCTGTCGGCCTGGGTCCATGCGATTGCACGCTACAAGCTTGCTGATATGCTGCGCGTCCGCCTGGGACGAGATGCGCTGAACGATCCGTTGGACGACGAGACCGACATAATGGCCTCATCGGACACGGAAGCCATGGATGCGCGCCGCGATATCGCGAAGCTGCTTGAACATCTGCCCGAACGGCAACGCCTGCCGATCCAGTATGTGAAACTCGACGGCCTTTCGGTCGTCGAGACGTCACAGTTGACCGGCATGTCGGAGTCCGCCGTCAAGGTCGGCGTGCACCGAGGCTTGAAGGCTCTTGCGGCGAAAGTAAGAGGTGAGAAATGAAGACGGATGAACTCGTGGCCCTGCTGGCGAAGGATGCCGGCCCGGTTGCCCCGAATGCGGTGGCGCGCCGCTTCGGCACCGCGCTCGGATGGGGAGTGTCCGGAACGGCTCTGTTGATGATGATCATGCTCGGGGTGCGGGCGGATATCGCCGATGCGATGCTGCTTCCGGCGTTCTGGATGAAGCTGGCGTTTCCTGCATCGGTCGCCATCGCAGCTTACCTCGCAGGGACTCGATTGGCGCGCCCCGGAATGCGACTGGGACGCGTGCCCGGTGCGCTTTCCGCACTGGTTGCAACAATATGGCTGATCGCCGTAGTTGCGCTGCTCAATGCGGAGCCGTTCGAGCGCAAGCACCTTGTCTTCGGCGATACTTGGCTGTTCTGCCTGTTCAGTATTCCCGCCCTGTCGATTCCCGTCTTTGCCGCTGCGATATGGGCGATGAAAGGGCTTGCGCCGACCCGCCTTGCGCTTGCCGGCGGTGCGGGGGGATTGCTCGCAGGTGCGGTGAGCGCGACTGTTTATGCGCTGCATTGTCCGGAAACAGGGGCACCGTTCCTGGCGGTCTGGTATGTGCTCGGCATGGCGATCCCGGCATTTGCGGGTGCCGCAAGCGGGCCGCGTCTGCTGCGCTGGTAGCTGCGCGCGCCAAAGCCAGTACCGGCAGCATCGAAAGATCGGTCAGAAATTATCTTTTTGACCATTCCGATTTCTAGACATCCGAGGTGCCAGGCGGCCTGCAATTCGATACAGCAACATGACCTTCTTGTGACGACGACATTTTTTATTTAAAAATAATACGATCGTTCTATTTTTGCGGTATAGTTAAGCGCTACAAAACAAGAACACAAACAAGACCAGCTTCACTGACCCTACACACATCTAATTTATAAGGAAGAGATATGACTGCCGAATACAAGGTCAACGGCGCGGTTGCCGTCATTACGCTCAACAATCCTCCCGTCAACGGCCTGGGCCATTCGACCCGCAGCGCGGTCGTGGAGGGCATGAAGCAGGCACAGAACGACGCCGCCGTGAAGGCAGTCGTGATCACCGGTGCCGGCAAGGCATTCTCGGGCGGTGCGGACATCAAGGAATTCAATTCGCCCAAGGCAATGGCCGAGCCGACCCTGCATACGGTCATCAACGTCATCGAAAATTCCACCAAGCCGGTCGTTGCCGCGATCCACACCGTCTGCATGGGCGGTGGCCTGGAGCTGGCGCTCGGCTGCCACTACCGTCTCGTCTCCCCGGGCGCGCAGATCGCGCTGCCGGAAGTGAAGCTGGGCATCCTGCCGGGCGCGGGCGGCACGCAGCGCCTGCCGCGCGTGGTCGGCCTGGAGCTGGCACTGAACATGATCGTGTCCGGTACCCCTGTGCCTTCCGAAAAGCTGGCCAAGACCGCGTTGTTCAACGAAGTGGTCGAAGGCGACCTGATGGAAAAGGCAATCGCTTTCGCCAACAAGGTTGCCGACGTGCGTCCGCTGCCGAAAGTGCGCGACATCAAGATCGATTACCCGAACCATGAGGCTTTCCTGCAGTTCTCGCGCAACACCGTCCGTGCGATGGCTGGCCCGTTCCCGGCGCCGCTCAAGTGCGTCGAGGCAGTGGCCGCTGCAGTAACCAAGAAGTTCGACGACGGCATCAAGTTCGAGCGCGACCTGTTCGTGGAACTGGTGCAGACCACCGAATCGAAGGCGCTGCGCCATGCCTTCTTCGGCGAGCGCGCCGCCAGCAAGATCCCGGATGTGCCGGAAGATACTCCGACCCGTCCGATCAAGAGCGCGGCAGTCATCGGCGCGGGCACCATGGGCGGCGGCATCGCGATGAACTTCGCCAACGCCGGCATCCCGGTCAAAATCCTCGAGATGAAGCCGGAAGCGCTGGACAAGGGCCTGGCGACCATCCGCAAGAACTACGAAAACACGATGAAGAAGGGCAAGCTGACGCCGGAGAAGTTCGAGCAGCGCGTCGGCCTGATCACCGGCACGCTGTCGTATGAAGAGATTGCGCAGGCCGACATCGTGATCGAAGCCGTGTTTGAGGATATCGGCGTCAAGGAGCAAGTGTTCAAGAAGCTGGATGAAGTGATGAAGCCGGGCGCGATCCTGGCCTCCAACACCTCCACGCTGGACGTCAACAAGATCGCCAGCTTCACCAAGCGTCCGCAGGACGTGATCGGCCTGCACTTCTTCAGCCCAGCCAACGTGATGAAGCTGCTGGAAATCGTGCGCGGCGAAAAGACTGCCAAGGACGTGCTGGCGACCTCCATGGCGCTGTCGAAGAAGATCAAGAAGACCGGTGTCGTGTCCGGTGTGTGCGACGGCTTCATCGGTAACCGCATGATCGAGCAGTACAGCCGCCAGGCTGGCTTCCTGCTGGAAGAAGGCTGCACGCCGGAGCAAGTCGACAAGGCGATCGAGAAGTTCGGCTTCGCAATGGGCCCGTTCCGCATGGGCGACCTGGCCGGCAACGACATCGGCTGGTACATCCGCAAGCGCCGCTACATCGAGAAGCCGGAAGTCACCTACTCGAAGACCGCCGACCTGCTGTGCGAAATGGGCCGCTTCGGCCAGAAGACCTCGGCCGGCTGGTACGACTACAAGCCGGGCGACCGCAAGGCGTATCCGTCGCAAGCCGTCAACGATATGATCGTCAAGCACTCGGCCGACCTCGGCATCGAGCGCCGCAAGATCAGCGACCAGGAAATCGTTGAGCGCCTGGTGTACGCACTGGTCAACGAAGCTGCCTACATCCTCGAGGAAGGCATCGCGCAGCGCGCATCCGACATCGATATGGTGTACCTGACCGGCTACGGCTTCCCGCTGTTCCGCGGCGGCCCGATGCTGTACGCAGACACCGTCGGCCTGCAGAACGTCGTGATGGCGATGGAAAAATTCGCGAAGGGCCGCCATGGCGAGGCATGGAAACCGGCGCCGCTGTTGGCCAAGCTCGCTGCGGAAGGCAAGACCTTCAACTAAACACAAGACGCTCCAATCTTGTTTCAAGCCCGGGCATGTCCCGGGCTTTTTTCTTGCGTAGAGCGAACCATTCAAGTAAGAAAGAGTTTCGTCGCCTGAACGTCTCGCAGCTTCTTGCTAAGATACCTGGCATGTCCTTAGAGCGGTTTGCCAGCGCATTAGAGGGGGCGATCTCGGGCCTGCGATGCTCGCCGTACATCGCGTACGGCTGCGCTTCTCGGCCCGACCTCACCTCCCTTGAATGCGCTGTCAAACCACTCGAGTTACCGGTGGGGCAGTTTCGATTCCACCCGGTCATGCCTGCGAACATCCCGGAGTGCAACAATTCGGCAGCAGCATTGTCCAAGGGCATGTCCCACGATAACCAGAACAAGGCGCCGCATGAATGTACCCGTCCCCGCGACCATACTCATTGTTGATGACGAAGAGCGGAACCGAAAGCTGCTCGAAGTCTTCATGCAGGCGGAAGGTTACCGGACGATTGTTGTGGACGATGGACAAACGGCACTTGCCGTTGCCGCCAGCGAACATCCCGATCTCATCCTGCTCGACATGATGATGCCCGCGATGGACGGTTTCGAGGTTGCGCGTCTCCTCAAGAGCGACGATGCGTTGCAGGCAATTCCGCTGATCGTCGTTTCCTCCCTCGATGACGTCGCATCCCGCCGCCGCGTCATGTCCGCCGGGGCGGACGAAGTCATCACCAAGCCGATCGACCGGTGGCAGTTGTTACAGCATGTCGCCAGACTCCTGAATCAACGCGCCGGGAACAATGGATAAACAGGACGCCAACCTGAGCAGCGCCAGCCGCATGCTTGCCATGCTCGGCGGCATTGTGCGTGCTTCCGTGCGCGCGGATTCTCCCGATATGCTGTTCCGCGAAGCCTGCCGCATTGCGGTGGAATGCGGCTTGTTCCGTTTCGCCTGGGTCGGCTTGCCTGACCCTGCGGGCAGTGGAATCCGCATGCTTGCCTCGGGCGGCGATGCCGGCGGCGAACGAGGGGTGGCAGTGGCTTACGGACTGGCAGGACGGGTGCAGGAGCGCGGGCAAGTCTGCGTCTGCAAGGACGTAGCGAGCCAGTCGCCGGAGCTCCGGCGCGCCGGTGTCGCCGCAGTGGCGGGCTTGCCCCTACATGAAGACGGCAAGGTATCCGGCGTACTGATGCTCTATGCGTCTCATCGTGACTGCTTCGACGAGGCGACGATGACGCTGCTGCAAGAAATCAGCCGCGACATATCCTTTTCGTTGCAAAACATGATCGGCGACCAGCGCAGGCTGGCGGCCGAGTCCAAGCTGTACTACATGGCCTTTTATGACGCGCAGACCGGGCTGCCTAACCAGGCGCTACTGGAAGAGCGGCTACCGAAGCTGGCGCATCCCGGCGCAATGCTTGCCTTGCTGGATATACGCCTGCAGCGGCTGGACCGTGCGCTGCACCTGTTCGGCAGGCTGGCGATGGATGACCTGCTTCGATTGATCGGCGCGCGGCTCGAGGCATTGCGCGGCAAGGACGGTTTCCTGGCGCAACTCGGCCAGGATGAATTCGCATTGGTCGTGCCGGGCGTGGGCGACCACTCAGTGATTGAAGCGCTTGCGCGCAGGATGATGGCGTCCGTCGAGGAGCCGGTGCGTCTCGGCGAGCGCGAAGTCTTTCTTCGTGCAAGCGTCGGCGCGGCGATCTATCCGGTGCACAACAGCGATATCACTCAATTGCTGCGGCGGGCGAGGGCAGCGGCGGACTACCGTCGCGGCGAGGATGGTTTTTGCATGTTCAGCAGTGAGCTCGACCTGGGGATCGAGCAGCGGGCGCGCACCGAAGCGGAATTGCACCGGGCGCTGGAGAGGAAGGAATTCCAGCTCGCCTACCAGCCGCAGATCAGCCTGCGCACAGGGGCGATGGTGGGTGTCGAAGCATTGCTGCAATGGCACCATCCGCAACGCGGGCTGGTCGGTCCCGGCGAGTTCATTTCCCTGCTCGAAGAATGCGGACTCATGCCTGCCGTGGGCACCTGGGTATTGCGCGAGGCATGCAGGCAGGCCAAGGCTTGGCAGGAGCAGGGATGTCCGCCGCTGCGCATCGGCGTCAATCTGTCCGCCCTGCAGTTCCGCCTTGCCGACCTGGTTTTCGTCGTGCGCGGCGCGCTGGAGGAAGCCGGTCTCGCGCCGCATTGGCTGGAGCTGGAACTGACCGAGAGCCTGATCCTGGAAAACGTCGAGCAGACGATCGAGGCCATGCATGAACTGAAACGGCTCGGCGTTAGTCTCTCGCTTGACGATTTCGGCACCGGGTATTCGTCGCTCAGCTATCTGCGCCGGTATCCGGTCGACCGCATCAAGATCGACCAGTCCTTCATCCGCGATATGGGCGCGCATGCCGGCAGCGCTGCGCTCGTGCGCAGCATCCTCGCGATGGCGCATAACCTCGGCTTGCAGACCATTGCCGAAGGTGTCGAGACGAAGGCGCAGTTCGAATACCTGCGCAAGCAACCTTGCGACGAGATGCAGGGATTCCTGTTCAGCCGGGCGGTTCCCGCCGGCGAAATCGCACGCATGCTTGCAGAAGGGAAAAGGCTGCTGTCGGATGCCGCGGCAGACGTTGCCTATTCTGCGGTGCTTCTGGTGGAAGACGATGCCGCCGAGCGTGAGACCTTGCGGCTGACGCTGGCGCGCGACGGGTGGCGGGTGCTGTCAGCGGGCGGTGCCGACGAGGCGCTTTCGCTGCTGCCGGTCAACAACGTCGGCGTGGTGGTGTCCGGCTTGCCGGGCGCGTTCATGCAGCGCATCCGCGACATGTACCCCGATACCATGCGGATTTTCACGCCGGCCGATGCCGAACCGGACGAACTGATCGATGCGGTCAATCGCGGCGAGGTGTACAAGGTACTGCCCAAGCCGGTGAATGCAGAGCGATTGCAGGCCTGCATACGCGACGCATTCCGGCGTCGCAAAATGCACCCGGGATGAATGCTCGCCGTGTTGATCCTGATCATGGCACACCTTAGCCTGGAACGGCTCCAATAACTGGAATGAGGAAGAGGCAAGAACAGGAGCGACAGGTGCAGTCAGACAGCGGCAACGCGCAGGAGGTAACCGAGATTCTTGTCGTCGAGGATAGCCCGACGCAAGCGGCGAAGCTGCGTTTTTTGCTCGAAGGCAAGGGCTACGGCGTGAAGGTGGCGAGCAACGGCGCACTGGCGCTGGATGCGCTTCGCCGCCAGACACCCGGCCTCGTCCTGTCCGACATCATGATGCCCGAAATGGATGGATACGGCCTGTGCCACGCGATCAAGTCCGACCCCGCGACGAAAGAGATTCCCGTGATTCTGGTGACTTCCCTGATCGATACCCAGGACATCGTGCGCGGTCTCGAATGCGGCGCCGACAACTTCGTGCGCAAACCCTACGCGGACGATTACCTGCTGCTGCGTATCGAACATGTCCTGATGAACCGCAAGCTGAGGCAGGGCGGCACGTCGGCCGGCATTGCCATCTATCTCAATGGACGCCTGCACAACATCGATGCGGAACGCCAGCAGATCCTCGACCTGCTTGTGTCCACCTATGAACAGGCGGTGCAGGTCAACGAGCAGCTGCAGGCGCGGGAGCGGCAGGTCAATGAGCTGAACGTGCGCCTCGGCCAGCACGCCGCGCAGCTGGAGGCGGTCAACCGCGAGATCGCCAGGCAGAATGCCGAACTCGAACAGGCAAGCCGCATGAAATCGGAATTCCTCGCCAACATGTCGCATGAACTGCGCACGCCGCTCAACGCGATCATCGGTTTTTCCGAGGCACTGCGCGACGGCTTGCTGGGAGCGCTCGATCCCCAGCAGCGGGAGGCGGCGGGCGACATCTACGACAGCGGCAAGCATCTGCTGGCACTGATCAACGATATCCTCGACCTGTCCAAGATCGAGGCCGGGAAGATGGAGCTCGACCTGGAGCCGACCGATCTCCAGGATCTCCTGCAGAGCACGCTGACGGTGTTCAAGGACAGGGCGCTGGCGGGGCAGGTCCGCCTGCGGCTGGAAATGGAAGCGATTGACCAGGTGGAGGTCGATCGTCGCAAGACGCGGCAGATCGTCTACAACCTGTTGTCCAACGCGGTGAAATTCACCCCGGCTGGTGGTGTGGTGACCTTGCGCATGTGTTGCCTGGATGCGGCGCAATTGAAAGGCGGGCCGCTGGTTGGCGAGGCAGGCTTAACCAAGGCGGCCGGCCAATACTTGACGGTTTCGGTAATCGACACCGGGATAGGCATCAGCGAAGAGGATCTCGGCCGCCTGTTCAAGCCCTTCGTTCAACTCGACAGCAGCCTGGCGCGCAAGTATGAGGGCACCGGGCTCGGATTGGCCTTGGTCAAACAGCTGGTGGAACTGCATGGCGGCGCGATGACGGTGAGCAGCAAGCTGCAGGAGGGATCGGAATTCACCGTGTGGTTGCCGTATCGGCCATCGCGTTGAGCCCGTCACGTTGAGCCCGGTTTGGCCGCATGGCGGCTACCAATAATTCTCCGTGACGAAATGGCCGGGCAGGGCGCGGCGAACCGGGCGCAAATTGCGCGCGTGCAGCAGGCGCCGCATGTCCTCGATCATCTCGGGATTGCCACATAACATGATGCGCGAGGCGGCATCCGCGATCGGCAGGCCGGTCGCGCGTTCCAGCGCTCCCGATTCGAACAGCGTCGTCACACGACCGTGCAGCAGCAGGGGATTGGTTGCCGGCTGCTGCTCACGGGTAACCGAGCGCACGACGGTGAGCCGGGCTTGCGACTCGAAAGGCTCATGCCGCGCGTAGCTTTCCAGTTCTTCGGTGTAGGCGAATTCCTCGGCGTGGCGCACGCCGTGCACGAGCACCAGGTTGCGGAATTTTCCCCATACAAAGGGATCGCGCAGCATCGAGATGAACGGACCCACTCCCGTTCCGGTGGCGATCATCCAAAGGTCTTCGCCGTCGGGGAAACGGTCCGGCGTCATGAAGCCGAAGCACTGTTTTTCCAGCAGGATGCCGTCGCCTTCCTTCAGCGCCTTCAGTTGCGTCGTGAACAGCCCGCCCGGCACGAGGACGCCATAGAACTCGAGGAATTCCTGCGCGGGTGAAGAGACCATCGAATAGGCGCGCCATACCAGCCCGCGCTCGTCGCGCAAGCCGAGGCGCGCATATTGGCCGGCCGCGAAGGAATATGCAGGCGGTCGCGTTGTCGTAAATGTCACCAGCTTGTCAGTCCACCATTGAAGGCGGAGAACTTTTTCCACGGTGGCTTTTTCTGCGGTCTTCGGGTCGATCAGCATGGTGGATCCTTTATCCGGGAAAAGACGGCGATGCCGGATTGGTATTAATATGTATTGTAGATGAATCTTAAGATCGAGGTGAGCGATGGCAAAAATAGTGCTTCTGGAAAAAATTCACGCAAGCGCCGCTGCGCATCTGGGCGCGGAAGGATTTTCCGACATCGTGCAGATTTCGACCGCCCTGAAGGCCGATGAACTGAAGACCGTGCTTGCGGACGCGGATGCCGTCGGCATCCGGTCGGCCACGCATATTTCGGCGGATACCCTCAAGGCGCTTCCAAGGCTCAAGGCAATCGGCTGCTTCTGCATCGGCACCAACCAGGTGGATTTGACCGCGGCGGCGGGAATGGGAGTTCCGGTTTTCAATGCGCCGTTTTCCAATACGCGCTCGGTCGCCGAGCTGGTGATCGCGCAGGCGATCCTTTTGCTGCGCCGGATCCCGGAAAAGAATGCGCGCACCCACCGCGGGTATTGGGACAAGACGGCGCAGGGCGCCTACGAGGTGCGCAACAAAGTGCTGGGTATCATCGGATACGGAAACATCGGCGCGCAAGTCGGCATCCTTGCGGAAAGCGTCGGCATGCGCGTCTGCTACTACGACGTCGAGAGCAAGCTGCCGCTCGGGAATGCGAAGCCCGTTCCGGCGCTGGAGGCTTTGCTGGAGCAGGCGGATGTCGTGACGCTGCATGTGCCGGGCGGACAGGGCACGGCGAACATGATGACGGCCGAAAGGCTGGCGCAGATGAAGCCGACCGCCGTGCTGATCAACGCTTCGCGCGGCACCGTTGTCGATATCGATGCATTGAATGAAGCCTTGCGCGAGAAAAAGCTGGCCGGCGCGGCGCTGGATGTCTTCCCGGCCGAGCCGCGTAATGACAAGGAAGAGTTCGTTTCACCGCTGCGCGGCCTCGACAATGTGATCCTCACGCCGCATATCGGCGGCAGCACGGAGGAGGCGCAGGAAAACATCGGCCGCGAAGTGTCGGACAAGCTGGCACGCTTCCTGAAGGCAGGAACGACGCGCTGGGCGGTCAACTTCCCCGAGATCTCGCATGTGGAAAAACAGGCGCGCAGCAGGGTGCTGCATGTGCACCGGAACGAACCTGGCGTGATTGCAAGGATGAATGCGGATTTTGCGGAAGCGGGGCTGAACATCGTCGCGCAGCATCTGCAGACGCGCGGGCCGATTGGTTATGTGATCACGGATGTGGAAGCGCCGATCTCGAAGGATTTGCTGCGCAAGCTGTGCAACGAGCCGGCTACGATTCGTTGCGAGCTGGTGTAGGCCATGTAGTGGCAAAAACAAAGCCGCCGAGAGAAACAGGCGGCTTTGTCCTTTCTGATGCGGGCGTATCAGGCGTCGCGGATCGCCGGCTGCCTAATGAAACCGACGGTTGGCTGCAACTTCTGCCCCTAGCCCAGCGCCCGAAGTGCCTCGTCGATATTCTGCAGGGCATCGTCGGTGATCAATCCTTCGGAGAACTTGGCCACCATTGATAGTGACATCCCGCGAGCCATCCCGATCTGGGGATGTGCTGAAAAGCCCGGCAGGTGTTGTTCAACGATGGCCTTGACGACATCATTGTCGAGCAGGTCACGGACTGTGGAATCGATTGAATAAGGCATTGGAGTTCTCCTGAAAATGGAATGCTGAATTTTTTTGCGGCGGCCCTGTGGCAGTTAATCCTTGAACTTGAACGACGGGAGGTGCTGTCCCAGGCGCGCACCCATTTCCGCTCCAAGGGCCTGCAATGAATTCAGTGGCCGGATCATGACTTCGAATTCGACGATGCGTCCCTGTTCATCGAAGCGGATCATGTCAATACCTTTGAGCTTCTTGTCTTCCACCATCGCGCTGAATTCGAGTACGACGCTCATACCGTCGCTGCTGCCAAACTGACGGTGATAGGTGAACTCCTTGAAGATCGTCAGAACTGTCTGCAGCGCGATCAGCAGTGCCGGCGCCGGACCATACGGGTTGATCGACATCGGTGAACGGAATACCGCTTCCGGATGGACAATCTTCTCCAGAGTGCTAAGGTCGCCGGCTTCGACAAGGGCGTGCCAGATCTCAAGCGACTTGGCTACAGCGGGGTTCAGGTTGGTGGGGGCTTGGCTCATTGAAATCTCCTTGGAATCAAATTGATGCAAGTTGTCAGATGGCGGCACCGAGGGTGGTGCCTTGATGGATCGCTCGCTTCGCATCGAGCTCTGCTGCTACGTCGGCACCCCCGATGAGATGCACGGAAATGCCGGCCGTTTTCAGGCCGTCGAGCAGGTCTCGTAGCGGCTCCTGCCCGGCACATATAACGACATTGTCTACAGCCAGCGTCTCTTCCTTGCCTGCGATCTCGACGTGGAATCCTTGGTCGTCGACGCGCCGGTATGCAACCGACGAAGCCATTGCGACGCCACGCGACTTCAGCGCAGTACGGTGGATCCAGCCGGTCGTCTTGCCGAGCTGGTCGCCGACCTTCGATTTCTTGCGTTGCAGCAGATGTACCTGTCGCGCGGACTTTGCGGGCTGCGGCTGGGAAAGTCCGCCACGGTTCTCATAGAGGACGTCAACACCCCATTCTGTATAGAAGGTCGATGGATCTTCCGCGGCGCTCTTGCCGGCATGGGTAATGTATTCCGCCACATCAAAACCGATACCGCCTGCGCCGACGATGGCGACATTCGAGCCGACAGGCGCGTCGTCCCTGAGTACATCAAGGTAGCCCAGCACCTTCGGATGGCTCACACCCTCGATGTCCGGAGTGCGCGGCTTGACGCCCGTGGCGAGGACTACTTCCTCGAATTCGCCCCATTTCAGGGTCTCGACCGTTGCGCGTGTATTGAGACGGAGATGGACGCCGGATGACTCGATCTTGCTTCGGAAATAACGCAAGGTCTCGTTGAATTCTTCCTTTCCCGGCACCTTCTTCGCAATGTTGAGCTGCCCACCGATTTTCGAATCGGCTTCAAAGAGCGTGACTTGGTGGCCGCGTTCGGCAGCGGTAACGGCAAAGCTGAGACCGGCAGGGCCGGAGCCGACGACCGCGATGTGCTTGCGTTTCGCTGCTGGCTTGATCTCTATCTCGGATTCATGACAGGCGCGCGGGTTCACCAGGCATGAGGTGACCTTGCCGGCGAACGTGTGATCCAGGCAAGCCTGGTTGCAGGCGATGCAGGTGTTGATCTCATCAGCCCGTCCTTCGCGGGCCTTTCGCACGAAGTCTGGATCGGCCAGCAGGGGGCGCGCCATTGAAACCATGTCGCACACGCCGTCGGCGAGCAGTTTCTCGGCCAGTTCCGGGGTGTTGATGCGGTTGGTTGCCACTAAAGGAACTCCGACCTTGCCCATGAGGCGCTGCGTGACCCAAGCGTACGCGCCGCGCGGCACACTCGTTGCAATGGTCGGGATTCGCGCTTCGTGCCAGCCGATACCGGTGTTGATGATCGTGGCTCCAGCCGCTTCAATCGCCTGGGCAAGCTGGATCACCTCATCCAGGGTCGATCCGCCCTCGACAAGATCGAGCATCGAAAGCCTGTAGATGATGATGAAATTCGGCCCGACCTGTTGGCGCACACGGCGCACGATCTCGACTGGAAAGCGCATCCTGTTCTCATAGCTTCCACCCCATTCGTCGGAGCGATGATTGGTCCGGGCTGCAATGAACTCGTTGATGAGATAGCCTTCCGACCCCATGATCTCGACGCCGTCATATCCGGCGTACTGGGACAGGGCGGCGCAACGAACGAAGTCCTGAATCGTTTGTTCGACTTCCTCAGTCGTCAATTCATGAGGCACGAAGGGGTTGATCGGCGCCTGCAGTGCGCTCGGGGCGACCAGTTTTGGCTGATAGGAATAGCGGCCAAAGTGAAGGATCTGCATCGCAATCTTGCCACCTTCGGCATGGACCGCCCGGGTAACCACCCGGTGATGCTCCGCCTCATCCTCGGTAGTAAGCATCGCGCCGCCATGCATCGGACGTCCCCGCTCGTTGGGCGAGATGCCACCCGTCACGATGAGGCCGACTTCGCCGCGCACACGTTCGGCGTAGAACGCCGCCATTCTGTTGAACCCATTGGGTACTTCCTCAAGACCGACATGCATGGAACCCATCAGGACGCGGTTCTTCAGCGTTGTGAATCCAAGGTCTAGCGGCTGTGTAAGGAGTGGGAAATGGTTCATAGGCTTACCTGTCAAGTTATGTACGGAACGAACCTTATATGCAACAAGGTGCATACATGCTACTCACATATGCAACCAGTTGCAATTCAATTTGAATGAACGCTCTAATATCGTTATGCACCTTGTTGCGTATGGGCCGAGGGCGGGATACTATGCAACTTGTTGCATATGTCTTGAAGTGCGCGCCGTGCAGTCCGCCGGCGTCGTCCTTATCGGTTAAGAAAGGTCAGGAAGCAATGTTCGATCAGGTCGTATTTGCCGGTGGCGGCGGCCGCTGCACATGGCAGGCGGGTTTCTGGAAGGCCGTCTCCGCCGAAATGGAGTTGCAGCCGCGGGTTGTCAGTGCGGTTTCGGCCGGCGCGCTTATGTCTTGTTTGATTCATACGCAGGATTCGGAGCAAGCCATGGCTCGATTCTGCGAGGCTTTCGCGCAGAACGGGAAGAACTTCAATCTTGGAAACCTGGTCCGGCGCAAGCGTGTGTTTCCGCATTACGAGCTCTATGAATCGACAATGCGCTCCCTGTTCAAGGATGCGTTCCGGCATCTTCGCGATGCGCCGGAGATTCGAATAGGCGTTTCGCATCCCCCGTCATGGCTCCCACCGTACGCGGCGTTGGCCGTCGGTATCGCCGCTTACAACGTGGACAAGCACGTTCGAAAAGCCCTTCATCCCGCCATCGCCCGGCGTATCGGCTTTCAAGCTTCTTTTTTCAGGGCACAGGACTGTTCCAGCGCGGATGAGCTCGTTTCTCTCATACTGAAATCGTCCTGTACGCCACCGTTTACCCCATTGCTGAGTACGGCAGGCGGCAGGCCGATTCTCGATGGTGGCATTGTGGACAACGTACCCGTCGATGGCATCGACAATCGCGCTGGATCCGTTCTTGTTCTGCTCACGCGGCCTTACAAGCATCTCCCCCAGATTTTTACGCGCGCCCGCAACGCGCAGCAACTCTTGTACATCCAGCCATCCCAGCCGGTTCCGGTGCGTAGCTGGGACTACACGAGGCCCGATCTCGTAGAAAAAACCTTTGCTCTTGGAAAGGCGGACGGCATGCATTTCCTGAAGCAATTCGACAGGCGGCCATGCCAAGGCATTGCAGCCTGATGTAAGCGCATAACTATAGTCACAGAGAGGAGAAATCATGGAGAAAACTTGGCTGACGAGCTACCCGCCTGGTGTGTCGTCGGAGATTGATACACACGAATTCCAGTCGCTTAACGAGTTGTTCGAACGGACATGCGCATCGTATTCGGATCGTCCCGCCTTCCAAAGCATGGGGGTGAAGATGTCGTATCGCGAACTGGATGAATTGAGCCTGCGTTTTGCCTCGTACCTTCGCTCCCTTCCCGGGCTCAAACGCGGCGCGCGTGTCGCAATCATGATGCCGAACCTGTTGCAGTATCCGGTGGCCATGTACGGGACATTGCGTGCAGGAATGGTCGTGGTCAATGTGAATCCGCTGTACACGCCAAGAGAGCTGCAACATCAGCTGATCGATTCCGGCGCGGAAGTCATCATCGTGCTGGAAAACTTTGCACACGTCCTGCAAACCGCCCTTGATGGCACCAGCATTCGGCATGTGGTGACCACGGAGATTGCCGACCTTCTTCCGCAGCCTCGCAGGTTCCTGATCAATTGGGTGGTAAGAAAAGTCAGGAAAATGATTCCGGTCTGGCGCATCGACGGTGCGATGCCGTTCCGGCGGATGCTTGACGAGGCGCGGCCGGATCGCGACACCGTGATTGCCGATCGAAATGACATCGCGTTCTTGCAGTACACGGGCGGCACTACAGGCCTCTCCAAGGGCGCCGTCCTCACGCACGGCAACCTCGTCGCCAATTTGCAGCAGGCCAGCGCCTGGATGGGGAGCCGGTTCGAGTACGGCAGGGAAGTGGCCGTGACGGCACTTCCGCTTTACCACGTCTTCGCGCTGACGGCGAACTGCCTCATGATGACCAAGTTTGGCGGATGCTGCCTGTTGATTGCGGATCCGCGCAACATGAAGGAATTCATCCGGGAACTGGAAAAAACGCGTTTCACCGTATTCACCGGGGTGAATACCTTGTTCAATGGCTTGATGAATAGTCCAGGATTTGCCGATGTCGATTTCTCCGCGCTCAAGTTGACTATAGGCGGCGGAGCCGCGGTGCAGCGCGTGGTGGCGGAAAGGTGGCTGAGTCTGACAAGGGTGCCGATCATGGAAGGTTACGGCTTGAGCGAAACATCGCCCTTCGCCATTGCGAACAAGGCCGAAGAGGGCTACACGGGAACGATCGGGCTGCCTCTGCCTTCAACCGAAGTCAGCATACGCAGTGAGGATGGCAATCCGGTTCCTGCCGGATACGATGGAGAAATCTGCATCAGGGGACCGCAGGTAATGAAGGGGTACTGGAATCGGCCGGAAGAAACGGCTGTTGCGCTTTCCCGCGATGGCTGGTTTCGTACCGGCGATATTGGGACCATGGACAAGCGCGGTTACGTGCGCATTACCGACCGGAAGAAGGACATGATCCTGGTATCGGGGTTTAACGTTTACCCGACCGAGGTTGAGGCTGTGGCAGCTGCTTGCCCCGGGGTATTCGAATGCGCGGTCGTTGGCGTGTCCGATACGAAAACAGGTGAGGCGGTTAAACTGTTCATTGTCCGGTCTGATCCTGCACTGGACGCCGCGGCGGTGGAAGCCCATTGCCGCAGCAACCTTGCCGCTTACAAGGTTCCTCGGCATATCGAGTTCAGGCAGGCACTTCCCAAAAGCCCCGTCGGCAAGATACTTCGCCGGGAGCTGCGTGTGTAAGGCCTTGCGTTAAGCGAAGGAGGGCGATCATCGTCCTCCGTGTCCCTTACTTCGAATCGACGTCCTTCAATACCGCCAGCGCCTCCTTGCACCAGGAGACATTTCCCATTTCGAAAATAATGCCGGCCCGAAGAATCAAGTGCTGGAGGCGCGCTTCCCGGGGCAGATTTTCAGGCTTGGGAAAGTCCCTTTTCTCAGTCTCGAGGTAGTACGCCAGCCTGCTTGAATGTATTTCCAGCCGGCGTTCCAATTCGTTTTGAAGGCCGAACGGACCGCAGGCGGCATCTGCCCGTAACTTGACGAACATGTCCTCCCGCAATTCGATGGGCACCGACTCTTCCATCGCCCAGCGCTTCAGCTCGCGTCGTCCGGCCTCCAGGATCGCGTAAACATTCTTCGTGGGACGCGCGTTCTGCGGAATGGTCTTTTGGGAGATCCATTTCTTCTCAAGCATGCGTGCCAGCTCACGATAAATCTGCTGATGTGTCGCATGCCAGTAAAAGCCGATGGATTTGTCAAAGCGCCGGGCCAGGTCGTACCCGGAGGCAGGTTGCTCGGAAAGAGAAGTCAACAAGGCGTGCGCTAGTGACATACAAGGAGTGTAAGCTGAGTTGAAACGAATCGCCGCCGGGGGGCTCCCCGCTTATTGCGCAGGTCGAAGCACAGGTAGCGGGCGACACGGACGGGAAGATTGCTGAATACCGGCGGCCGAGGACTTATTGCTCCGTGGACTCGGTGCAATTATGTTACCACGCCAGGTGGGACATGCCGGCGGGATTCAGGCCGCCTTGGCCTTTTCCCTCGGGTGGATTTGTATACGCGCCAGCTTGCGCAGGCTGGGACTCTTGTTCAGCAGGTCGGCCAGTGTGACGCCGCTCAGGACCTCGAGATAGGCGTTGGTCGCCCGCCGCAGCACATCTTGCAGCTCGCAGGAAGGCGACAGGATGCATTCGTTCAGATCGCGGCTGAAGCACTCAACCATCATGAAATCCGGCTCCGTGCCGCGAACGACTGCGCCGATATTGATCTCTTCCGGTTCCTTGCCCAGCCGCAGGCCGCCGCTGCGACCGCGTATGGTCTCCACCAGGCCGGACAGGCCGAGCTGGTGTACGACTTTCATCAGGTGGCTTTTGGAGATGCCGTAGGCATCGGCGATGTCCTGGATCGTGACCAGCTTGTCACGGTGCATGCCAAGGTACATCAGGGTCCGCAGCGAATAGTCGGTGTAATCGGTCAGGCGCATGGCAGGAATCGTTGGTTGACGGAAATCCGGCCGGCAGGCGGTGCGGGCCTTGACCCAATTATATATCTGCCGCGGAAATTGATTGATCCATTATAGATCTTATGTTGCGTACGCGCCGACAGCATGCCGGCATGAGGCGGGCAGGCCAACAGGAGGGTGATCGAAATGACAACCCTCCCGTGCGATTTGCGAGCGATTACAGGCGTTTGCTCGTTACCACCCGGGCTTCACCCCGGTCGCCGACGGTATGCAAGGTGACCGGACGACGCCAGACACGCCCGATGTATTCCAGCACGCGCTCGGCTCGTGCAAGGTCGACACCGCGGCCATCGCTCTGGTGGTCGTGCACAAGCTGCAGGCTGCCGTCCACGTGCAGGTGGTTGGCTGCGATGCGCGGTGCGCCGTAGTTGAATTTCGGCGCGAGGATGGCCTCGTGCACCGCGTGGACTTCATTGGCGGAAATGCGGATGTCGCCGTCGTCTCGCGCCTCGTAGACAAAGAGTTCGAGCTTCTCGATCAGCTCCTTGGTCAGGTAGTTCCGGACGAAGCCGAAGTCGTCTTCTTCCTTGACGATCTGGCGCGCCTTTTCCAGGCCATGTTTCTCGATGATGTCTTCCCACATCGAGAAGCCAAGGTGGTAGGGATTGACCGCAAGCGCGAGCTGGCGCTCGGCGGCATAGGGCCGGACCACGTCGGAGTGGGCCTTGATCGCCGACAGGTACAGGTCCTGCGGCAGGAAATCGGCTTCGCGCAACAGGCGGGCATGCCAGTAGGACGCCCAGCCTTCGTTCATGATCTGGCAGGCAAACACCGGATAGAAGTAGTAGGACTCCTCGCGCACCGCGAGGAAAATGTCGCGTTCCCAGTCCTCCATTTCCGGCGCGTAGTGGGCGATGAACCAGAGCAGGTCGTATTCCGGCTGCGGCGGGATGCTCGGACGCTTGGCTGCCGTATGCGTTTCCGTGAACAACCTTTCTCCCGGCAGGCTGCGGAAGCGCTTCTGGAACTCATCGAGTGCCGGCTCGGGTTCCGCCTTCGGCGCCTGCGTGGGATACAGCGCGCGGTGCAGTTCGCGATTGATGTCGATATGCGGCTCCAGCGCGAGCGCCGCATCGAGCACTGCCTCGACGCGTTCCTGTCCGTGTTCCTGGATCGCCGTTTCGATGCGATGCGCGCGGTCGGCCGCCTGCTCGAGGATATGGCCGCCGGCCATCTCCATGAACTGCGCGAACAGGTGATTGTTCTTCGCGAAATCCGCGTGGCCGAGCACGTGGGCGGTCACGAGCGCATTTTCCGGCAGCGAATTGCCGTTGACCAGGTAGGCGCGGCAGGGATCGCCCGGGAACATCACCTCGAAGATGCGCGAATGTCCCATTCCTTGCCGGATCAGCTGATGGATGTAGCGCACGCCGAACGACCAGTGGTGCATGCGCACCGGCAAGCCGTACACCGCGATTTCCATCATGAAGTTGTTCGGCACCAGCTCGAAGTCGACCGGGTAGTAATCCAGGCCGAGATCGCGCGCCAGCTTTTCGATGCGTGTCGAATACTCCTTGAGCTGTTCAACCGCTTCAGGAGTATGCGTGGAGTTGCACATGGATTATTCCTCCTGCTGTTGCACGAAGAACTTGCGGATGGCTTTCCACACGTCCTCATGCTTGGTCAGGATGCTGCTGCCGATCGGTGCACCGCTGCGCTCGACTTCGGTGCACAGCATCTTCATTTCGGTCTCCGTGGTGCGCGGCGATCCCGGCACGGTTTCGACATAGCCGATGTAGTTGAGCAGCTTGCCGAGTTTGCTCAGGTAATCGGTTGCCGCCGCACGGTCCTCGGTGAAGTTTTCGCCGTCGGACGCGTAGAACAGGTAGCCGTTGTACTGCGACGGGTCGTACTCGGTTTCGACGAGTTCCAGCGCGAGCTTGAACGCAGTCGACGCCCCGGTACCGCCCGTGCCGCTGACATTGAAGAATTCACTCTCGGAAAACTCCCATGCCTGGGTGGTATGCGCGATGAAGCGCGTTTCCACCTTGCCGTAGCGGCGGCGGATGCCTTGCAGCACGAAGAAGAAGAAACTCTTCGCCAGCTTGCGTTCGGCATCGGTCATGCTGGCCGACACGTCGAGCGCGAAGATGACGACGGCATTTGTCGCCGGCTTGCGTCGCTGCACCAGTTGTTTGAAGCGCAAGTCTTCATTGGTGAAGGGAACCGGATTTTCCGTCGTCCTTTCCTGTGTCGCACGCCGCTTGACGGCTTCCTTCACTGTGCGGCGGCGGTCGAGGCGGGCGCGGGCGCCGTGCTTGTCCCAGCCTTCGCGTACGTACTCGTCGTCGGTGACGGCGGTGTTGCGTTTCGGCTGCAAGTCGGGCAGCTGCAGCTCTTCCCACAGCCAGTCGATGATGTCGTCGACCTTGAATTCAAGCAGCAGTTTCACCTCGCCATCATTGTTGCCGCCTTCGCCTTCTTCGCCGCCCATGTCGGGTTGCGCCTGGCGAAGCACATCGCCGGGTTTACCCTTGCCTTGCCCAGCACTGGTGAAGGTCTGGTTCGAATCCGCCAGCCGGAAGCGGGCGTGCTCGAGCAGGCGGACCGGCACCTGCACGGTGCGATCCTCCGCGCCGGTCATGACATCCGGACCGGCCACCAGGTTGGGCAGGTTCTGCTGTACCGCCTCGCGGACCTTCTGGTTGTGGCGCAGCCAGTCGCGAGAGCCCCTGGAGAACAGGTCATACCAGGGCGTTTCAGCAGAAATCGTGATGTGGTCTGTCATAAAGCATGCCGCCTATTCCTGTGCCATCAGCGTGGTCACATAGTTGAGCGCCTCGCGTGCGCTGTGGCTGTCATAACCGTACTCATCAACCAGACGCTTCTCGACGACCGAGATCTTTTGCCGCACTTCCTCGTCCGGTCGGGTGGTCGAGCTCACCAGGCGCAATACTTCACGCCGCTGTTCGAACAGGTACTGCTGCACGGCGTTATGCAGTTGCGCATGACTGTCGAGCGTGAATTTCTCGCCGCGCTTGTAAGCACCCATCGCCTTGCGCACCACCTCCTGCCGGAACGACTGCTTGCCGGAGTCGGAGATGTGGATCTTTTCTTCCACCGCGCGCAGGAAACGTTCGTCCGGCTTGCGCTCCTCGTTGGTGATCGGATCCTTGATCTGGCGGTTGTCGAGCATCGCTTCCACCTCGTCCAGGTACTTGTCGAGCAGATCCTGCGCTTCCTGTTCGAAAGAGACGAACAGCGCCTTGTGCACGTCTTCCTTTACCCAACGGTTGTAGAAGTCCTTGCGCGCCAGCACCAGGTAATCGATCCACTTACGCTTGCGTTTCGGATCGATGCGGGCGTCGTTCTCGATTGCATCCTTGAGAGCGAGCAGCACATCCATCGTGGTCAGGCTCTTCACATTGGTCTGGATGATTGCGTTCGACAGCGCATTGATCACGAAGCGCGGCGAAATTCCAGCCAATCCCTCGTCCGGCATGCGCTGCTTCATGCGCTCGGCCTCGGCGTGGGCATAGCCTTCCACCTCTTCATTGGCGTAGAGGCGGACTTTCTTGCTTAGTTCCACCTCCTTGTCGTCGGCTTCGTGAAGGCGCGTGAGGATCGCGAATACCGCTGCTGCGTGCAGAACATGCGGATCGAGATGCACTTCGCGGAACGCGGGTGCCGCGGAGGAAATCAGTTTCTTGTAAATTCTCGCCTCATCCTTGTAATTCAAGGTATATGGGACCTGGATAATAACCATGCGGTCCAGCAGGGCTTCGTTCTCGCTCTCCTGCAGGAATTTGCGGAATTCGGCCAGGTTGGTGTGCGCAAGAATCGTCTCGTCGAGATAGATGAGCGGGAAGCGCGACACCTTCACGTTCTTTTCCTGCGTGAGGGTGAGCAGCAGATAAAGGAATTCGCGCTTGACCTTCAGGATCTCGATCATTTCGAGCATGCCGCGGCTTGCCGCATACACGGCGCCCGACCAGGACCATGCGCGCGGGTCGCCTTCGTCGCCGTATTCCGCGACTTTGGACAAGTCGACCGAACCGACGAGATCGGCGAGGTCAGCGGTCGTCGGATCGTGCGGCGCATAGGTGCCGATGCCGACGCGGCCCGCTTCGGATACGAAGATGCGTTCCACCGGCATGCGCAGGAAATCGCCCGCGTAGTCGTTCTCGAGGCGCGTGCGGCAGTGCGGGCATACCTCGCCGATGATGTCGACGCCGTAGGTCTCGCGGAAGCGCGGACGCAGCGAATGCGGGATCAGGTGGAGCGGCGATTCATGTACCGGGCAGCCCTGGATGGCATACATCGCGCCTTCTTCCGTGCGGCTGTATTCCTCGAGGCCGCGTTTGAGCAGGATCACCAGGGTGGATTTGCCGCCCGATGGCGGGCCGAGCAGGAGCAGCAGGCGGCGACCCACTTCGGACCCTGCCGCTGCCGCCTTGAAATAATCGACGACGCGCTCGATGGCCTCGTCGACACCGAACAATTCCTGGTCGAACAGTTTGCAGCGGAACGTGCCGTTCTCGTCTTCACAGCCCATCCAGCGGATCATGTCCCACATGTACTGGTGCGACGTGCGCGCGGCTCCTTTCGGATCTGCCGTCATCACTCTCTCGAGGAATTCGGAGACCGTCCCGGACCAGTGGATTGCCCGATGATCCTTCGTGAACTCGATCAGGCTTTTCAGCAGGTCGTCTTGCTGCTCGGTACGATTGACGTCGCTATGCGTGGTCATTGCATGTGCTCCCCGTAAGTTTATCGAATGCCCAGAATGGACAGCCGAAATGGGTTTACGTTTCTGTGACTCTCGATCGACACCTTCAATTTAAGTATAGGGCGCTGCAAAAAGCTCGAATGATGAGGATGGTCAATGAATGCACAGCTATGTGTTTCCCATCCGCCCCACGCTGCATCGTTTGTGCATATCGGTATCCATAGTGGTAGCAAGATGCATGCAAGCATATGTGGCTCTCCGCAGGGCGCTTCGGAGGGACATGCGCAAGCTCTGTGAAAGAGCGGTGCGTAGAGAGAGAGGATCTCTTTGAAGAACTTACATGCGGGAAGGAGTTCGCAGAGGCATCGCTGAATAGAACTGCTACTAACAGTGCGTTCCGGAATGGTTGATCTACATCAATGGAGAAAATTTCCCTCTTGGACATAGTGTGGACAGGCTCCAAGAGCGCCGGTGACATGGGCCGGCGGAGGACATTGATATGCACATGCAATTTCTTGGTGCGACCGGCACCGTCACTGGATCGAAGTACCTGGTCACGTGCGACCGGTCGAGAATACTCGTCGACTGCGGCCGGTTCCAAGGCTACAAACAACTGCGCCTGCGCAACTGGCCCCAGTTGCCGGTGGCGGTGTCGTCCATTGAGCATAGCCGGGCACTCCCGCTCTACACGGAAGCCGATGCCGTCGAGACACTGAAATACTTTTCCCCGGTCAGCCCGATGGCCGCCGACGTAACTGCCCTGTACAGGGGGTATCGAAAGGAACATCGCCTGAACGACGAGCAGTGCAGGGTACTGTGCCACGTCGCGAAGTTCGTCGACTCGGCCGAGGAGTCGAAGGCGCTGAACCAGAGGCGCATGCCGATGGTCATCATCGCCGCGAGTGGAATGGCAACCGGCGGCCGCGTCTTGCATCACCTCAAGGCTTTGGCCTCCGATCCGCGCAACACTATCCTGTTCGACGGCTTCCAGGCCGGCGGTACGCGCGGCGCAGCGATGCTCGGTAGTGCCGAGTCCATCAAGATTCACGGCGAGTACATCCCGCTGCGCGCGCAGGTGGTCCAGATCGAAAACCTTTCGGCGCATGCGGACGTGGATGAAATCCTTGCCTTGATATCGAAATTCCGCGAAGCGCCAAAACGCACGTTCATCACGCATGGCGAGCCGGAAGCGGCCGACGCACTGCGTCGTCGCATCGAGGAAACGCGGAGATGGCATTGCGCAAGCGGCGCATGGGCATCGATATCGACCTCGAACAATGAATGACAAACGCTGGAGCTTGATCAGATGATACCGATTCTTTTCGCGATGCCCGGCAACGAGGCATTTGCCATGCATCTGGACCGCGCGATTTCCTGCGAGGTGGGCCAGATGGAAATGCGCCGTTTCCCGGACGGCGAAACCTACGTTCGCATCCTGTCGCCGGTGCACGGGCGGGACGTGATCTTCGTTTGCACGCTCGACCGTCCTGACGAAAAGGTCATGTCGCTCTACCTCGCTGCAAGGACCGCGTGCGAACTGGGTGCGCGCCGCATCGGCCTGATTGCGCCTTACCTTGCATACATGCGCCAGGATGCGCGCTTCAAGGAGGGGGAGGGGATCACCTCGGCGCACTTCGCGTCCTTCCTGTCCGATTTCTGCGACTGGCTGGTCACGGTCGACCCGCACCTGCATCGTCATAACAAGCTCAACGAAATCTACAGCATCCCGACCAAGGTTGTTCACGCCGCCCCGGCCATCGGCGACTGGATCGCCGAGCATGTGGAGCAGCCGGTCATCATCGGTCCGGATGCGGAGAGCGAACAATGGGCCTCCAAGGTCGCGCAGTCCGTCGGCTGCCCGTGCGTGATACTGGACAAGACGCGCAGGGGCGACCGCGAGGTGGAGGTGTCCGACCTGGACGCATCGGCCTGGAAGGGCGGGACACCGGTGCTGGTGGATGACATTACCTCCACGGCACAGACCATGATCGCCGCGGTGCGCAAGCTGAAGGAAGCCGGCTTGCCGTCCCCGATCTGTATTACCGTACACCCGGTCTTTGCCGGCACGGCATACCACGACTTGAGCGTGGCCGGTGTCGAAAAAATCGTCAGCTGCAATACCATCGTCCATCCCACCAACCAGATCGATGTCGCCGAGCCGATTGCCGTCGCCGCCGTCGAACTCATGCACATCCTGCCGATCAACAGCTGAAACCGTCCGGCTGTTCGACCCGTACAAGGCAGCGGAGTAGCACTCGCGCTCTGCTGCTGCCAGTCTTGTATCCGCGCAACAATCCTCGCGCTTCGATTGACACAGGATTTCGATTTCGCTGAAATGATTCATACAGTCAATCGTAATGATGACTGGAACAGAGCTTGCATATACCGGTCTGCCAAGCATTGTTTTTCCGTGCGCCATTTTCAAGTTCGCGCGTAGTGCGGACGATAATGAAATCAGCAGCGCGGAAATATGGCACCGCAATGCTCGTTCTTGGAGACTGCATGTACTGGAGGAGTGTTTCACCATGTCGATTACTCTCGCCCGCCCTCATACTATCTACAGCGTGAAAGCAGTCGAAAGCGCCCAGGAAAAGGCGCGTGCACTGAAATCGCCGGAGCTCGAAGCCTTCTACGAAGACATGCTCGAAAAAGGGGCAGAGCGCTTCGTCACCACCCCATCGTCGACCAGCGCGCTCCAGCCCCTGTACGAGGATTGCCCGAATTTCCGCGAGGTGCTGGATGACCTGACGCGCTACCTGGGGCTGGCGATCGCCGGCGGCGCCAGTGTCAACGTGATGCCGGTGCTGCTGCTCGGCGATCCGGGCGTCGGCAAGACGCATTTCGGCAAACGGCTGGCCGCAGTGCTCGGGACCGAATTCGAATTCATCAGCATGAACGCGCTGTCGGCCGGCTTTGTGATCACCGGCAGCTCGTCCACCTGGAAAGGCGCGAAATGCGGCAAGGTCGCGGAACGCCTTGTGCGGGGCAAGTTCGCCAACCCCGTCGTGCTGCTGGATGAAGTCGAAAAGGCGACCGGATCGACGCAGTCGGATCCGATGGCCGCGCTCTACCAGTTGCTCGAACCCGAAACCTCGCGCGCCTTCCATGACGAGTTCATCGACGTCGACCTGGATGCGAGCCAGGTATTCTGGGTCCTGACTGCCAACAGCCTCGAAGGCATTCCTCCGGCGCTGCTGTCGCGCATGGCCATTTACGAAGTCCCGTCGCCTACGCCCGACGAAGCGACGGGAATCGCCAGGCGCGTGTATATTGGCCTGCTGCGCGAACTGAAACTGCAGCATGTTGAGGAGGATCTGCCGGACAGCGTGCTCGACAAACTGTCGACCATCTCGCCGCGCGAGATGCGCAAGACACTGCTCGACGGCCTGGGCTTCGCTGTCGCGAACGGCCGCACGGCACTTGTGCCGGAGGACGTGAGGCTGAAGTCCGACGCCGGGCGCCGCCGCATCGGCTTCTAGTACAAACATATTTTGATTTTCAGATTACGCTTGCGTGCGGGCTGATACAGTAGTACTTCAACAATTTCCCCCCGACATTCCCGCGAAGGCGGGAATCCATAGGCAGGTAGCACGAGCCGCCTCCCCATGGATCCCCGCCTTCGCGGGGATGACGGGCTCTTTTTGCGGTAAACCGACTGTAGTAACCCGCCCTCGAACGCATGTTGCAAAGATGTGGGCACAGCGTAGCGCCTTCGCGGGAACGACGAAGAAAGGGATCTGAAATTTCAACTCATTACACTGCAAGTAAGCACAATCCGAAAATCGAAGAGTGTCGGACTACGAGTCTGCTTTTCGTCGCGGGAGCCGTGTCTTGTCGTTTTCCCGCCGTGCGCATCGATTCCCCCCTTTTTGACCGCAGTCAACGCCGCATATGAATTGAAGAAACACGTGCGGCGATTCCCGCTCTTACTTTCATGGATATGAGAAAAGGAAACACCTTCATGATGCAATGGGGACTGGTGATCGGACTCGGACTGCTTGCCGCAGTCTTGTTTGCCTGCGACCGGCATGGTCGTCCGGTCGAGGAGTTCGGGCTGGACAAATTATCAAAGGGCATTTCCACGGAAGGCGAGGTGCTGGCGATTATGGGACAGCCGGAAACCGTCTGGGAGGAAGAAGACGGAACGCGGGCCTTGCAATATCCCAAGGGTCCGGAAGGCGTGCGCACCTGGGAATTCACGATCGACAAGTCCGGCAAGCTGAAGGACTACCGCCAGCTCCTGACGCCGGAGAACTTTTCCCGTGTGACACAGGGGATGAGCAAGGATGAAATCAGGCGGCTGCTCGGCCGCCCGCGCTCGGTCGTCCAGTTCAAGCTCAAGAACGAAGAGGTGTGGGATTGGCGCTACCAGGACGTGACGGCGCCGCGCCTGTTCAATGTGCACTTTGATATGGGCAGCGGGAAAGTGACAAGGACATCCAGCTCGGACGCACTGAATTATTGACCGCTCCGGAAATGACGAAACCGAAACAGGTTTGCATAGTCCTAACTATACGTAGCCGTGCAAGTGCAATGGGGTTCCTGATTCTTGCCCGGCGGACATGACAACGTCGAATCGTCCAAGGAGGCAACAATGAAGAAATTATCCCTCGCATTATTCGTATCGCTGCTGGCGCTTTCGGGCACCAGCTTTGCGCAATCGAAAGCGAAAACGCCTGAACCGACATCCGAAATCACGGAGAGCACCGATCCCGCCCGCGCTGACGAAGTGATGCGACGCGCCGAGGAAATCCAGTCGCGCCAGCAGTCTTCCGGAGATATGAGTTCCGGTGACAGCGGGACGAAGGCCAAGAAGTCCGGCAAGCATATGAAGTCGAAGAAGTCGTCCAAGGGCGCGAGCGGCGGCGGAGATGCTTCGTCCGGCGCGTCGACCGGTTCGGACGCTTCGTCGGGAAGCAGCGCCGGAGGGGATAACGGAGCGGGCAAGTAATACGAAGTAATACGGTCAACAATACCCCATACTTTCGGAGGGCAACCTGCGGGCTGCTGTCCGAAATTCCGAGCCTTGTCGCACAGCCATTCCTGCCTAGGTGGGAATGGCTAATGGTTTGTTTCTTTCGCGCCGCTAGTGACGCTGGGCGCCGATCTCACCCAGCCATCTGAGGATCTCCGGCCAGAGGTGGCGGTGTGCGTTTTCTCCCATCAACGCGCCGACATGTGCAAGCGCCACGCCGGTATCGCCTTCATACGACAACAGGCGTTTCTGCCTGCTGCCTGCCGCCTCGTGGAATGCAATCACGGAATCCGGCGGAATGACTACGCTGTGCGGGTCGTACACGGACAGGAGGGGAACCGTCACTGCCTCCGGTGACACCGTGCGGCCGGCGATGGTGAGCAAACCTTTCATCAGGCTGTCGCGGCGGTAGATGTCTTCGACGACCTGCTCAAAGAGGCGTCCCTGCATCGGCGCTTCGTCCAGCATCCAGCGCTCCACCAGCATGTGCGTCCGCAACAGCTTTGACGAGCCGAGGCTGGCAACAAAGTCGCCGTAGCGCTCGACATTGAACGTGGCCGGCGAGGCGATCACGCTCGCCATGTTCAGCACCGATCCGGGCACCTTGTCGAAAATCCGCACAATCTTGTCGGCGGACGGCCCGAAGGTGACCAGCGGCGCGAAGGAGCCGGACGCGTCACCGAAATGCAACGGCGATTCGACCAGCACCAGCGCCGCCACCTGTTCCGGGCGCATGGCAGAATAGATGGCCGCAAACACGCCGCCGAGCGAATGGCTGAGCAGGAACAGTTGCCCGGAAAGATGGGTAGTGCGTACGGCACGCACGCACTGGTCCAGCAGCCTGTACGCATAGTCGGCAAGGCCGAGCTGGCCCTGTTCGCCAGGCGGGTCGGTCCATTCTGCGAGATAGACATGCATATCCGCCTGCAGGGCGCGCTGCACCACGCTGCAGTCCGGCGCCAAGTCCCAGATGTAGTGCCGCTTGATCGGCGCCGGCACGATCAGCGCGATGCCACGGCTTGCGTGGGTGCCACCGTAATAGCGCAAACGCACACCGGGCACGTTCAGGGCAGTCTGGTACGGGGTTTCGCTTGGGCCATAGCCGATCTGGTCCATCGCGTTGCCCCGCCGCCTGCGCATCTTGTCGAGGGATTCGAACCACCAGCGGATGCCGTTCGGGGGTGTTTGCATGGATGCCTCCGTCGATGAGTTTTTGTGCGCGGCCGTCCATCTTGGTCTTGCAGCGGCGCAGTTTGTTCCATTCAATTAATCAAAGGCAATGTTGTAGAAGAGCAGGAGCGCGCTGCGGGTGCCGGCTTCCGCTTCCAGCGACAGCTTGGGCGTCAGCGTGTAGCGCACCTGGACGACGCTGGCCGCGCTCTCGAGTCCCTGCTGGTAACCGAGGTAGAGACGGGAGGAAATCCGCTTGCCGACGGTGACGATTCGTTCGTGGAGGCTGTCCTGGCTGGTTCCGACGCTGAAGGTATCGAGACCGAAGCCGCTGGCAGCGCGCGATTGCACGCCGGCGGCCGCACCTTGCGCCAGCAGCGCGGCCGCTGCGCTCTGCAGCGCGCCGGTGTCGGCGTCGCCGGTGGTGGCCAGGCCCCGGCCAAGCACCAGCCACGAGAGTTTTTCGGCGTCGGGCACGGGCGGTTCGGACACCAGCGCAATGCGCGGGGCGAGGGCGGTGCCGCGGATCGACACGCCGGCCTCCACTTCCTGTTCGCGCCGCATTGCAAGGATGTCGAGCGAAGGATTGTTCAGCGCGCCCCGGAATCGCAACAACCCCTGTTCGATGGCCAGCTCCCGGCCGTAGGCGCTGTAGGAACCCTTGACGATGTTGAGCGCGCCCTGTGCCCGCAAGGGTTCGCCGGCATTGCTCAGGAGCCGTACCTGTCCGGCAAGTACGGCATCGATGCCGCGGCCCTTCAGTACGACGCCGTCGCCCAAAGCAATCGTCATATCGAGGTCGAACGCCGTCGTGTTGGTGGCCTGCTTCTTTTCGCTGCCAACGATGACGACGTCGTCCGACAGCCGTGGCTTGTCGGCGCTGCCCAGGTCGATGAACCCGGAATCGATGGTGAAGCTCCCGCCGGCCTTGCCGTGTTTGTCGCGCCAGGAAAGTTCGCTGGTGCCGCTGACGACGATACGGCGGTCGCTGCGGTTCAGTAGAAGGAATCGCTCCGCGACGAGGGAAAGCTGTGCGGCTACCGTGCCGCCGCTGAAATCGATCGGGCCGCTCAGCGACACCTTGCCTTCCTCCCCCTGGAAGCTCAACGCGCGGATCACCAACTGTTCGCCGCGGAATTCGCTGTCGAGCGTCCCCTGGCGAAGGTCCAATCCCAAGTCGGCAAGCGCCACGCGGAGATCCTGCCCGTTGATGCGTCCGGCGAGGTTCGGCTGTGCGACGGTCCCGTCGAGCGATACATCACTCTGCAGGCGGCCGTCGAGGACGGTGGTCGGCGACAGCAGCGGCCCGATCCAGGCGAGCGACGGCACATCGATGCGCATGTTTCCGACAAGCGGTGCGCCGGGCGGGACCGCGACCAGGCTCTCGCTTGTACCGATGGCGGTACCGCCGTTCAGTTCGATCCGGCCGAGCTGCTTTCCGATAGCCTGCACCTGCAGCGCCAAACGCCCCGATGAGGCGGTCGCGCTTGCTGTCAGGTTGCTGAGGCCGAGGCTGACGGGCGCATTGGCGAGCACGGTGAGATCGCCGCGTTCCCGGCGCATCGCCAGGGTGCCGGTGAGCGCGTCGGCAATACGGACGTTCCACTCGCCGGAAAGCTCGAGGTCGGTCTTGACGGGCGGTGGCTTGACGGCGTGCTGCAGCAGGTTCGCGAGCTGCAGGCGTTCCACACGGCCACGGGTGGCAATGCCCGTCTCATCGCGCAGGAACTGTTCGACGACAAAGCGACCGCTATCCGCATCGACCAGGAAATTGTCGAGCTGCACGCGTTCGGCGGACAGCAGCAGCGGAGCGGGCGAGGTGAGGCGGGCAACCAGGCGCCCCTTCGCGTCCAGTGACTGGATGTTGCCTTTCCAGCGCGGCGAGGTTTCAAGCTGGGAGAGGCCGCCGGCGGCCTTCATCGTCCACGCCTGGCCGGGTTCATTCAGCGCGACATCGATCGTGTGCGCGGCCGTCGTGCCGATGGCGGTCACGGTCAATTGGTCGGCGCGCAGGCGTGCGGTCGAGATGCCTTTTGCGCGCACGTCCAGCGATAGTGGCGCATCGGGCTGCGGAGACAGGCGCAATTGCGCGGCCAGTTCCGACAGTTGTTCGTCGCCATGACGCAGACCGCTCGCGTTCAACGCCGCATTACCCGACTCGATGATGAACGCGCGCGAGCGGTCGACGGCGATCTGCGCCTTGCCCTGCATTCGCTCGAACCGGATGCCGCCGGGCAGGAGTGCGCCGTTGGCGTTCCATTCTGCGTCGACACGCGGCTTCTGAAGCGTGCCCCGTGCAATGCCCGAGGCTTGGAGCGCTCCCCCGAAGGCGGAACCGAGCTGGCCGAGTTGCGGCGCATCCAGTGCAAACGTCAGCCGGGCGTCGTCACCGGTAAGCCGGCCTTCGATGTTCAGCCGGTTCGCCCCCGAGGCCAGCTGCAGGCGCGGAACTTCCAGGTGCTCTCCGCGCACGCGGGCTTCGCCGTCGCCCCGCAGTGGCTGGCCGGCCAACCGGCTGTCCGCAATATTGAACGAGAGGTCGGCGTCGAGTTGCGGCTGGCGGGTGCCGTGGAGCGAAAACTTGCCGCTGAGGTCGAGGTCCGGAAGCTGGGGAAAGGCGCCGAGTTCCCGCAGACGGAAGGCATTGACCGTTCCTTGCGCATCGAACGCCTGCCTGCCGTCGAGCGCGATCCTGCCTGCCAGGTTCATCCGCCCGCTACCTGCGCGCAGTTCCACGCGCCGCAGCGAGATCTCCTGCCCGGACCGCACTGCGTGCGCATCGAGAGCAAGCGATTGCCGGTTTTCCAAGGGTTCGCTGAGTGCGAGTCGTATCTCCTGCATTCCGACCGGCTGGGCTGACTGGCTCAATTCCGCTTCACCGGTCAGGCGTGTCGCCCGGGCGCGGCGGTCGAGGCGCTTGAGGTCCAGTCCCTCCGTACGCAAGCTGAGCGTGAGGTCGTCTCCAAACCGCCCGCGTCCGAGGATGTTGCCGGCCGGTTGGGCAGGCGTGCCGAGATGGATAGTGATGCGATCGGCAGCGATGCCTTTCGGGTCTTGCCGGAAGCCGGCCGTGAGCGACTGCAGCGGCAGCCTGCCTGCGTCCCAGGTCCCGGCAGCCGCATTGGTCACGCTCAATTCTCCGGCACCGTCCTTGTCCGTATCCAGGCGTATGTCCAGCACCGTGACCGGCATGCCGGGGGCGAACTGCGACAGATCGATCGAGCGGGCTTGCAGTTGCGAGCGGCCCAGCGGGGCTTCGGAAAACGGCCGCACGACGACACTGCCGTTGACATCGGCGCGGTTGACAGCAAGGTCGATTGCCGCTTCCAGCTGTTCCAGCGAACCGCCGAGCGTGAGCGTGCCGCTCGCACCGAGCGGGTGTTCCTCGATGCTTGCCTTGCTCTTGCTCGCGAAGCGCCCGTCGATCGCGTAGGGACGGGTGGTGGAGAGCGTTGCGCTTCCGTTGAAATCCACGTTGAACTGCCCGCTTTCCCGCACCGAACCGGCGGAAAGACGGTCGAGGACGAGCTGGTACCGGCTGCCGTCGAATGTCAGGCGTAGGGCAAGCGGTCCGAGTGCCGCCACGGTGTCCGGACCTTTGCGGATCTCGCCGCCGTCCAAGCGCAGTTCGTCCAGTTGCAGCGCCATCGGCAGGGAAATGCTCTCGGGCAGCCGCAATTTTTCCTGTTTTTCATCGGGACCGCCGCGCACGAGAACATGCCTGACGTGCAGTCTCTCAACGTGCAGCGTGCCTCGCAGCAAGTCGAGCGGGCGCCATTCGAGCCGGATGTCGGACAGCTCGATGACCGAGTCCTTTTGTTTCACGCGCAGGCGGCCGATCTGCAAGGGGCCGGCGACGCGTCCGTCGACGCCCTGCGCATCGACTGCGTCGCCGGCGGCCGAGAGCAAGACGCGTGCACCGCTTGTGGTGCCGAGCAACCATGCGCAGGCAGCGAGCAGGATGACCGGCACGGCCAGGGCTGCAATCAACAGCCGCGGTACCCGCCATCTCTTGCGTCCCGTGTCAGAAGCCATAACCCACCGAAAAATGAAGTCGCGCCTTGCGAATGGCATGTCCGTATGCGAGGTCGACATTGACCGGCCCGATCGGGCTGCGCCAGCGAGCGCCGACGCCGGTGCCGCGTTCCACCTTGAAGTCTCTCCAGGAATCGGCGGCATTGCCGGCGTCGACGAAGACGGCAGCTCCCCATTGGGGGGGCAGCTGCCTCACCAGTTCCACACTTGCGACGGCGGTGACAGGGCCGCCCACGGTCGCGCCGTCCTGCGGTACGCCGAGGGTGTTGTAGCCGTAGCCGCGTACCGTCTGGTCGCCGCCGGTGCGGAACAACAGGTCTGCGGGGATAGTCAGGCGGCTTCCGCCAAATACCTGGCCGACCTGTCCGCGCACGACAGCTTGCCAGCGGGGCGCGATCGTCTGCAACAGCAGGCCGCGCGCGACGACGCGTGTGAATGTGATTTCATTGACCAGGCCCTCCGGGCCGCCGCCGAGTTCGATGGATGCGACGTAACCGCGTCTCGGCCGTAGCGGATGGTCGAGCCGCCGTTTCGTATAGGTGAACGAAGCGTAGAGCGCCTGGCGGTTGTTGAGGAAGGTGTCGCCGACACGCTGGCGGTCGGAATAGAAGGTCAGCGCCCAGGCTTTCTCGTCCTGCCGGTTGGGACTGGCCACGCGCGCACCGGCGCGCAGCTTGTCATCGGTCTCGCCACCGCTGGTCGTGCGCTCCAGGCGCGCGCCGAAGCTGGGCAGCCATCCCGCCGGCAGCCAGCCGCCACTTGCCGCGGGAAGATAGATGTCGCCGCCGAGCAGGTGCGTCTCGCGGTCGAATCGCAACTCCGATTCCAGCCGCCAGTCGCGCCGGAGGAAATTCCGGTCCAGCCACCGGGCCTGCACGCGGGCGCCGGTGTCGGTGGAAAAACCGCCGCCGAGCGAGAGCCGTTTGAGCGGGTTTTCGACCAGTTCCAGGCGCACCGGCACTTGCTGCGGCCGCGAACGATCGATATCGACGGTAGCCGTCGCGGAACGGAAGTAGCCGCTGTCTTCCAATCGCGCCTGCAATTCATTCAGTTTGTCCTGCGAATAGGAATCGCCGGGATGGATCGGGTTGAGCTGGTCGATCATGGCGCGCGAGTAGCGGGTCAGACCCTGGATTTCCAGTTCGCCGAAGGTGAAGGCCGGCCCGGAATCGACATTCACCGTGAGCGTTGCACTGTTGCTCGCCGGATCGATGCGCGCTTGGCTATGGGTGATGGTTGCGGCAGGATAATCGCGCGTCAGCAGTTCCTTCAGCAAGTCGCCTTTCGCCTCGCTCCACGCCGCCTGGCGGAAAACGTCCCCCGGATCGAGGCGCCAGCGCCGGCGCAGACGGTCCATCCGCGCCTTGTCGGCAAGCGGTCCTTCCGCTATTCCCCCCTTGAAATTGATCGTGACCGCCACAATTCTTGTGCGCGGCCCGGGATCCACATCGAACCGCACATTCCACGGGATGTCCGCATTGTCGATGGTGTAGTGGATGACGGGGGAAAAATAGCCTTCCGTCGCAAGTAATTCCCGGATCTGCTCCGGCGTCGCCGCGACAAGCCGGTCGATCTGTTCGGGCGGCATTGGCGTGTCGGACTGGCGTGTGATGTCGAGATGTTTGTTCAACAGCTCGCGCTGTTCTCCGGCGCCGGTGATTTCTACCGTGTACTGGCGGGTCTCCTGCCCGCAGGCCGGCATGGGAAGCCAGGACAGCACAAGGCATGCGGCAGCGAGCCGGCACAGCGGAGCGAGGGTGCGCAACCCCGTCAGGAAGGATGGAAGGGCACGAATGCGCAAAGGGAGGCGGATACGTCACATGTTAACCGTCTCATTATTGAATGAAAGCAAATACCGTGCATTAGGCTAAATCAAGCGGCAATTTCGCTCGCATGGCGCCAGCCCGCTCTTTTACACGGGAATGATTTCGCCGAGGAACGGAACGATTGACTGCGGGCACTGTCTTTTCGCGGCGCCCTCAAGCATGCCGATGCGGGAATCGCCAGCGATATGAAAAGAAATGCAACTATATGGAGGAAATAACACAATGCACATACCGTCCTCGTTAAGAGAATTGTTGGGCGGCATAAGGGAAGGCCAGCACATCGGACACCGGTTCAAGGACGATGGTCAGCTGGTCGAAGCGGCATGCCAGTACGTCGCGGACGGCTTGCGGCGCGGCGAGGCCGTCATCGTCGTGGCGACCGCCACGCGCTGGGCATCCCTCGTGGGCGGCCTGGCGACGATGCGTGGCGTGGACCTTGTCGAGTCTGTCATGAAAGGCCAGCTCCGCAGTGTGGATGCCGAAATGGCCTTGGCTTCGGTCATGGTCGACGGGATGCCGGAGAAGCATCGTTTCATGCAGTTGTCGGAGGACTTGATCGCACGTGCGCGCGCGCGTTTCGGCGCCGTGCGGGTATTCGGGGAGATGGGCAGTATCCTGAGCAAAAGCGGGAACCCTGCGGCGGCAACGCGCCTCGAAGAATTTTGGAAGGGTCTTGCCGGAAATCTTCCTTTTGCACTTCTTTATCCATGCCACGCGGAAGTGTAATGCGTGGAAAGGTATAATGCGGCGCCGGATATATTGCCGAGATGCAACTTTAGCCAGCCGCGACAGGATCGAGGCGTTCTTGACTACGCAGCCGACCGACCATAACGACAACAAACATGCACAACGCAACAGGGCAAGGCGCAAACATGCTCCTGCAACAATATCCCCTCAGGGTTCTGGTGGTCGAGGACAACCGAGACTTGGCCAAGCTCTTTTGCGACCTGTTGGAAGTGATGGGATGTATCGCCGAGGCGGTATTCAACGCTCGCAGCGCGCTGGAGAGTGCAAGGCGCGACGCGCCGGACCTCGTTTTCTGCGACCTGCGCCTCCCGGGCGGCAAAAGCGGGTTCGAGCTTGCTTCCGAGATGCGCGCCGACCCGTCCCTGGCGCACATTCCGCTGATCGCGGTTACCGGTTATGCGCACGGGGAAGAGCGTGAGCGTGCGTTGCAGGCCGGCTTCGAGCGGGTATTCGAAAAGCCGGTGAAGTTTGCGCAAATGATGGAAGTGCTGAACACCTTCCGCAAGGACTGAGCACCTCGCCCAGGCCGGGCAAGAAAAACGTCAGGGCCGCGCCGAGGCTTTTTGCCAAATCAGTGTCGTCGCGACTTCGCCGTAATCCCGATTCAAACAACGCCGAATTTAGCCGGGCATGATCCCTTGGACAGGGGGACCATGCGGCCGCTGCCGTTTTATTGACTTTGCGAGCCAACATTGCTCCGGCAGCCCCTACCCGGCCTGGTCGCTTTGACTTTGCTCAAAACAACAATTTCCTCGCAGATCATAGTCGTACCGCTTATCTGTCGACCATCGAGGGAGGATCCGAATGAAGTGGAAGTTGCTGCCGGTCGTCTTGGCGTTTGTTGCTGCAACGACCGCTTCTGCATTTGAGAGCATCGAGCAGAAGCGGCTTGAACCCTCGCAGCGGCAAGTGCAGACGATGCAACTTGCAACCAGCATCCTGACGCGTTTTCCTTACCGCGCGATTCCGTTCAATCCCGTGACCTCGGAGCGCATCTTCGAGCACTATCTCAAGTCACTCGATCCGGAAAAACTTATCTTTACCCAGGCGGACATCGATCGGTTCGCTGACGCCAAGCGAAACCTGACTGCCGAAATCGAGCGCGGCGAGCTGCAACTCGCATTCGACGTCTTCAACGCGTATGCACGCCGTTCCGCCGAACGCCTCGGCTACGCGCGCGAACTGCTGAAAGGCGGTTTCGATTTCACTCAGGACGAGACATTTCAGTTCGACCGCTCCAGGTCACCCTTTGCGAAAACGGATGAAGAGGTGCGCGAGCTGTGGCGCAAGCGCGTAAAGAACGATTGGCTGCAATTGAAGCTGGCGGGCAAGGAGACGCCGGAGATCCGGGCGACCCTCGATAAACGCTACGCCAAGTTCGCCGCTCGTATCGGCAAGTACAAGAGCGAAGACGTGTTCCAGGTCTTCATGGATGCGATCGCGACGTCCGTCGATCCGCATACGGATTATTTCGCACCAGCCGATTCGGAGAACTTCGATATCGCGATGAAGCTGTCGCTGTTTGGCATCGGCGCCGTGTTGCAGGACAAGGACGAGTACACCACGGTCCGGGAAATCGTGCCAGGCGGACCGGCCTTTCTGTCCAATCATCTGCGTCCCGGCGATCGCATCGTCGGCGTAGGGCAGGGCAACGATGGACCGCTTATCGACGTGGTTGGCATGCGGCTTGACGAGGTCGTCGACCTGATCCGTGGTCCCAAGGATTCGATTGTCCGACTCAACGTGCTCCCGGCCGATGCCGGCCCGGACGGCAAGCAGGAATTGGTTACCCTTGTCCGCAGCAAAATCAGCCTGGAGCAGCAGGCGGCCAGCAAATCCGTCATCACAGTCACGCGGGGAGGCGTCAGCCGGCAGGTCGGAGTGATTTCCCTGCCGACGTTCTACCAGGACTTCGACGCGCGGCGCAAAGGCGAGAAGGATTTCAAGAGTGCGACCCGCGATGTGATTCGCCTGCTGACGGAACTGAAGAATGACAAGGTGGACGCCGTGCTGATCGATCTGCGCAACAACGGCGGCGGCTCACTGGAAGAGGCGGTCGCCCTGGCCGGCCTGTTCATCGGCCCGGGACCGGTCGTGCAGGAACGGAATGCGCAAGGCCAGGTGCGCGTAGATACCAGTACGTTACCTCAACCGCTGTGGGATGGGGCGATGGGTGTGTTGATCAATCGGGGCTCGGCCTCGGCATCGGAGATCTTTGCAGCCGCGATACAGGACTATGGCCGCGGCGTGATCATCGGTGAGCCGAGCTTCGGGAAAGGCACCGTGCAAACGGTTATTGACCTCGACAAGATTGCGCAAAATGAGAAACCGGAACTGGGTGAGATCAAGATGACGATCGCACAGTTTTTTCGTGTGAACGGAGGCACCACCCAGCTGCAGGGCGTAACACCCGATATCAATTTCCCTCCGATCTCGGATCTGGAGCGTTTTGGCGAATCTGCTTACGACAACGCGCTGCCATCGGCGCGGGTGAAGCCTGCACCCTACGTGCGGATCGGCGACCTTGCTTCACGGACGCCGCTGTTGAAGCGCCGCCACGAGGCACGCATCGCGCAGGACAAGGATTTCCAATATCTCTTAGGGGACATCGCGGAACTCAGGGCAAAGCGGAAGACGGGTGGCATTACCTTGAACGAGGCCGAACGCATCAAGGAACGCGAGATCCAGCAGGCCAGGATCAAGTCGCGCGAAAATAGCGACGTGACGAGAGCCAGTGCACCAAACCCGGCAAATTCGGTGCAGGCACGAGAAGCGCAAATGCGGGCGGGCTTGGGAGGCAATGAAGGCTCGAAGGATGAGAAGGACGTCTGGTTGAACGAAGCGGCTCAAATCATTACCGATGAAGTTGAACTGCTCGGAAACATGACGAAGTATGCAGCGGGTACGCGATCCGATGTTTCGCAGGCAGTTGAATAGCCGGCATCCAACACCGCGGCTGCCGGGACAGCCTGCAGAACGCTTTCCTTGACATTCCCGCAATGGGAAGGTTTACGCTTTTAATCAGTGTCGTAACCCCGAAATTGATTGAGAGCTGACAATGAACACTGAACTCAGAAAAGCCTTTGATGCTGAAATGGCCGCTGCCGTCCTGCGATACAGGAAGGGGCAGCTGGACCAGGCATTCAAGCACCTCGAAGTCGCGCATGTGCTTGGCCAGCAATATGTCGTGCCTCATGTGGTTTCCCACTGGTGGATGCTGAAGATCGGTTTAAGAAGGCGTTCGACAACGGAAGTGATCGGTCAAGGAATACGGATCATCCTCGGTGCGCTCGGCTCCGCCATAGGAGTGGTTCCAACGGGGAATACCGGAGGGACGAATATCAGCATGTTCAAACGAATGCCGATTGCTCCGGAAGTCCGGAAATTCCTCGATTAGGTTTACGAGGCCTGGTGCTGCGTGCAATGTGACTTTCCCGAGTCAAAATGTCTACTCGAAGCGCTACCACTTCAGTGATATGATTCGCTCCGTGAAAAAACTCTTCCTCATTTTCTTGCTGGTGGTTTTGCCGTTCCAGGTTTCCTGGGCTGCTGCGGCCGTTTATTGCCAACATGAAAATGAAGTGTCGACATCGCATCCCGGTCATCATGAGCATCAGCATGCGCAGGACCATGATGACGCAGACCAGGCGAACGACAAGGCCAAGGGCAAGGTGCATGCCGATTGCGCTCCATGCCATGGCACCGCGGTGGGCCTGCTTTCCGCTTCCGGCACTCTCGAGCACTTTGTCTTTTCAACGATAACGATCCCGGCTAGCCCGGATTCGTACACCTCCATTCTTCCTCTCCGGCCGGAACGGCCGAAATGGCCGCTCGCCGTCTAGTCCGGCGAGCCGATTTCTTCCTTATCTCTCTAACGATCAGCTGACTTCGCTCGTCGGATTCCCTTTGCTTTTTCAACAAGGAGAATCCAATGCGACGTTTTCGTTCGCCAAGCATTTTGTTGTCAAAGCAAAGGG
>Ga0196972_1000205_pt1 | contig 43762 bp, 34 predicted proteins | sample S1v_2013CmetaG_FD_148618 | JGI IMG/M metagenome (GOLD analysis project Ga0196972, IMG submission 148618) | Soil microbial communities from Anza Borrego desert, Southern California, United States - S1+v_20-13C | ecosystem: Environmental > Terrestrial > Soil > Desert | place: USA: California...
AATTTGGAGGGTTACGTCAATGCTTAGGTTCTGCTGGGAACAGTCAACTGGCAACCGGCAACTTAAATGGAATTTGGAGGGTTACGTCAATGCGCACGTTCTGCTGACCAAGGTCAACTGGCAACCGACAACTTAAATGGAATTTGGAGGGTTACGTCAATGCTTAGGTTCTGCTGGGAACAGTCAACTGGCAACCGGCAACTTAAATGGAATTTGGAGGGTTACGTCAATGCGCACGTTCTGCTGACCAAGGTCAACTGGCAACCGGCAACTTAAAAGGAATTGGGAATTGGGAATTTGCACAAGACCATGGCATAGGAGAGATAAACTTTCATTCGAACGCCGACATGACAACTAAAAGAAAACGCCGTTGACAATTGACAACACCCAACCCACCACCGCCAACTCACGCAGCCCCCCGCGGGGCCCTCCCTCCCCCGCCTTCCAACCTTCCAATTTTTTTCTGCCCTGGCAATGACCGGCCCTGACGCCTCAAGCATCATTTTTTAACCTGTCAAATCCCTCCCCCTGCCCGGCTACCGGCTGTTCAGCTATAAAAACGCTTCTCTCTCAACATTTGGATCCCAATGATTGATCAAAACACAAATCTCTTTTACCAGGAAGCCAAAACCATGAGAAAAATACATTTTTTGGCGCTTTTTTCACCCTAAAATGGCGCGGAGAACACCTTATGATTATGTTCCCGCTTTAGCCAATTTCGTGTTTGGAATTCGCAGTTTGGAATTCGGAATTTGGAATTGTGGCGAGACCATTTGTTCAAAAAAAAAAGCTGACGAGCTGAAAAAACTCGGAGATAACCATTGAATAAATACGCTGCTGACAACTGTCAACAGACAACAGGCAACTGAAAACGACAACGGCCATCGATCATCGACTATCGAGCAACGTCAAACAGTCTCACACAATTCGCTGATTAATCGCCTTCGCCACCACTTCCGTAAGCGAGGCTACATGAAGTTTCTCATAAATTTTCTTTACATGGCTGCGCACCGTTTCATAGCTGATGTGAAGTTCCGCACCAATCATTTTATAGCTTAAACCATTTACCAGGCATGAAAGCACTTCCTTTTCACGAGCAGTAAGGTGATAATCTGGCGTCTCTTCCGGGCGAATCACATTGGAGATGGATTGCATCTTTGTCAAAACCTTCCTGGCAATTGAAGGACTCATTGGCGAACCACCAAACTGCAATTCCTGAATGGCATCTACCAGCTTGGTGTTTAGATGGTTTTTTAAAATATACCCTGATGCACCGGCGCAAATGGAATCAAACACGCGGTCATCATCCTCGAAAACCGTTTGCATCAATATCTGGATGTGAGGCAATTCCTTCTTTATCACCTTCACCGCTTCTATCCCCGTCATTCCCGGCATCTCGATATCCATCAACACCACATCAGGATTTGACTCTTTCACATCTTCAATGCAATCAAGCACATGGCTATATGATCCCACCACTTCTATGTCGCCAACAGTTGCAAGAAGCATTGAAATGCTTTCGCGAATGTTCTTGTTATCATCAAAAATGGCAATGCGGAGTGACATACTTTAATTTGTTATGTGAAGGTCGTTAAATATCGCCTGTTTCTTATCCCCTAATCAGGTGATAGGAAACTGGAGGATGACGCTCGTACCCCCTCCTTTCTCACTTCTAACCTCGCAGGTACCCTTCATTTCCGCCGCCCTTCGCTTCATATTCGTAAGGCCATTACCTGATAATGATTTACCTGAGAGTAATCTCATTTGCTCAGCATCGAAACCCTGCCCATCATCTGCCACCTCCAGCTTCACCTGTTGCAATACTTGTGATATCCTCACTTTCAAATTCCTGCATTCCGAATACTTCAATACATTATTCACCGCCTCCTTAAATATCAGGTAAAAATTCTTTCGCTTTTCCATGGGCAGGTTTAATCCTAACACGGAGGGTTCATAATTGAACTGGAATGCGATCCCCTTCGCCTGTAATAAAGGCCGGGCAAATGACTCCATTCGCGACACAATTTTCTCCATGCTATCATTGCTCGGATTGATTGCCCATACTATGTCATTCATTTCAGAGATCATATCAGTTGAGGTAGTACTTATTTTCTGCAAAACGTCCTTTAGTTCAGGCTGGTTTCCTTTCTCCTGCTGGATCTTTGCCACCTGGCTATACACGGAAATGCTGCTAAGCGTTGAACCAACACTATCATGCAGGTCCTGCGCAATTTTATTTCGTATCGCCTGCCGCTTCACCAGTTCATTGATCCTGTACCTGTAAATTCCATAGACAATGCCGGCAACCACCAGCGCACATAATACGTAGAACCACCATTGCTTCCAAAATGGTGGTATGATCCGTATCGCAAGATTGGTAGAGTCTTCACTCCAGTTTCCCTTGCGGGTAGTAGCCCTCACCCTGAATGTGTAATCACCCCCTTCCAGGTTAGAATAGCTCACAATATTCCTGTCCCCTGCATCCACCCATTCATCATCGAAACCCTCCAGCATATATTGATACTCTATCGTACCATTAAAGAAAGTGGGAGCCGAAAATTCAAACGTGAAATAGTTTTGATTATGTTGAAGCGTTAATTGCTCCTTACCCAGCATGTGGCTGAATGAAGTGTTAAAGATCCTTAGATCCGTTATATAAACGTTAGGCCTGCTCTTGGTCTCTCTTACCAAACCCGGATTAAATTTTATGAAATAACCTGACCCGGCAACATACAGGTTACCCCTGCTATCGCTAAAAATACTGCCGTTAATCCCACCTGATTTTTCAATGTCAGGCAGGGTAAACTGGCTGTAAGATGTAGTACGGGGATCGTATTTGTGAAGATGGCCATTGCTCACCATCCAAACATTTCCTGATTGGTCAGTATGCACGCCCTCTATCAGGTGCGCGCTCTCTGCTATATGCTCAAACTTTCCTGTAGCACGATAAAATTTATTTAATCCTCCGCCAAACGTACTAATCCAAAAATTACCATTCTTGTCTTCAGCAATGTCATAAACATTATCATTACTGATGGAGTTAGATGATGATGGATCGCTTGTAAAAAATTGCACTTCGGAGAATTGTCCGCTTTTCCATTTTCCCAATCCAAACTTCCCTTGTGCAAGCCACACTTCCCCATTGGCAGCTTTAAATATTTTGCGAATGAGATTATCCTTCAAGCCATACCCCTCTACTATGTTAAGGGCTGAATCAGCACGCGAAACCCATTTTTTCTGAGAAAAAATATAATACGCCAGGTAGTGACCATAGGGCGCAACTACCAGTACCGGTTCGTTGTTAATGGTATCCCTGACCATCGAAACGATCCTCGAGTCGATGATCTTACTCATAACCTTATCCTTTTCTGTATTGGGCAATATGGAAATGTTCCCCGTGTGCGGATCATAGGTGAAAACAGAATAGTTGGTACCGAGGAAAAACGTACCGTCCACATCCATGTAAATTTTTGTGATTGCCAACCGCTCATTCCTGTAAGCAAAACGTCGATGCTCAAAACCAGTAGTTCCTTGACGTTGAATAAAAATTCCCTCACTCGTTGCAATCCATAGATCACCCCTTTCATCCTCATAAAAATCATAAATGGTGGCCGGCTTCGAGATGGGGAGAAAAGTTTGTACAAATGGTTGTTGTGCAGGATTGAAAACGCTCAGGCCTTTATTAGTTCCTACCCATACCATTCCTTTGGCATCTGTGAAAAGACATTTGATAGTGTTACCGGCTACCGTTCCTTCCCGCGCAGCATCATGCCTGTAGTTAAAAAATTTTCCGTTAGTCCGGTCATATATTTGCAAGCCAAAATTTTTTCCGCCCATCCATAGCCTGCCATTATTATCTTCCACCAAACAATGAATCTCATCTTTTATAAAAGAGAACTCATTTGTTGTAGCGTAAAATGCACTTTCCATTCCTGTACGAGCATCATACCTGTATAAGATTTCATCCCATGAACCTATCCATGTTTGCTTTTGCCTGTCAATATATAATGCCGTGACTGCAGCGTGCGGAAGGTTAGCATAAAGGTTTCTATACCGGGCATCTGACGACGAACCCAGGTCCCTGGTATTTACTTTTAAAATACCTCCTCCTTCCCTACCCGCCCACAAAGTATCCGTTGCATCAAGACTCATTGCAAGAATGGTCTTTGTTCCCGTTTTTACAGGCGCTTCAAACCGTCCACTGCTTTTATCAAACCGCAATACTGATTTTCCACTTGTGGCGAGCCACAGGTATCCCATTCTATCCTGCACAAGATCATTGATGATGTTTATTGGAATGGAATTGGTATCACCCGGAATGTGTTTGTACTGCTTGAACTGCCGGCCAGGCTGTAATCGATGATTATACCTCGAAAGCCCGCCATCAGCAGTTGCTATCCAAAGCACACCGTGCTCGTCTTCTATAATATCCCGGATGATGTTGCCTGAAATGGTAGTTGAATCACCGGGAACATTGGTAAAAATGGTGAAATACCGGCCATCATACCTGTTAAGGCCATCATTTGTTCCAATCCAGATGAACCCGCGTTTATCCTGTAAAATGCAATTGACCTGGTTATGAGAAAGACCATCCTGGGTTGTAATGCGGTTAAAATAGAGATAGGGTGCCTGGCCAAAAGAAGCGAGGCACACGGTGAAGGTCAAAATGATGGTAAGCAGTTTGCGATACACTCTAAAAAGATTTGCGGACACGAGATAAAAATAGCCAATAAAGCACCTAAAATGCAAATGACCCACCGGTTGCCCGGCGGATCAATTTGCTACTGTATGAAAAAAACTACCTCGCGACAGGTTCATCATAGAAAAAATCGTCCAGCGCCAGCAAATCATCCGTACCTCCGTTTGAAACATCAATTCTGCCATCACTGATTTTTGCCGGATGGGAAACCAGCACCCGTGTAATTTTCCCGCCTTTTTTAATGTGAAGACCGAAAAAGGAAAAGGGATGATCATCCGTTCTGGTGGGAACAAAATATTTACCCAGGCTTTCATTCTGGTTGAAGAATTCGAGTGAAACAGAATTTTCGAGATCAACATCTGTAAAAACAGCACCGAATCCCCGCACGGCTGCTCCCACCTGCTGACCAGGCACCTCAAACTCTATTTCCCAATCATTAGCTGAAATATTTGCAAACACTTTGGAGCCACTATACGGTACTAACTCAGACCCCGCATGTTCATTTATATTTGAGAAATTAACATTGCTCACCTGGAACGCTCCACCGGAAATATATGCGAGACCGCGTTGCATGCCCACCGGCGCATTTGGACCTGTAGGGTTAAACAACCGGGATGGAAGCGGCTGACCCACGAGGTCATCAGCTACACCATCCCAATTGATCTCGCGCCTGCCACCATTTACTCCTGTTGAATTATTTAAAGGATCACCGAGAAGCATCCTGAAAGCATCAATTTCATCAGAGATATCACCAGAACCTTTTACGATGGTTAATTGTTGCCCATCATCATTTTTTTCGCAAGCCATCATTGAACAGGCGAGTGTGAAAAGCGAAATAAATAATAATCTGTTTTTCATAAATAAGGTTTTCAAATGAGATGCAAATGTGCGATTCACCATCTACGCTTACAATCCCTGAAACTGTGGTTCGGCTCACCGCTTTCGGGGAGAAGTCTCGCGTTTATTAATCAAGGCGTTTAATGTTTGGGAAACAGGGATTTTAAGGTGGCGGAATTAGGAATTTGGTATTTGGCGGTTGCTAAATTGTTGAGGTTTCCCGCAGGTAAATCAAGCTTCGGTTTCCGTGAATATTTAGCAACTCCCAAATTCCCAATTCATGATTCGGGTTTAACCTGCCGCATACATTAATATAGGTTCCTGAACAAGGGGCAGCGGGGCATCCTGCTTCTTTGCGCGATGGCAGGCTAGAAAACCGCCTAAAAGAAGTATGAATAATATAGTCAGTTGTTTCATATGATTGTGATTAAGGAATGATGAATCAATACTGATTAACGACACAAATGTGAAACAACGTGTAATAAATTTCAATCGCCAAGAGTGGGCGGCATGTCACCTAAGTTGGTGGAGCTTTTTGAATTTGATGATGGCAGAAATTTCAATTTTGGAATTTTGGATTTGGAATAAGGGTTTAGGAATTTGGAAATTTGGAATTTGGAGGTTGCTGGAAAGTCACGGTTACCTTGTCCTTGCAAACAGGTGGTGACTTTGAATTTCGAGCAACCTCCAAATTCCAAATTTCCAAATTCCTAATCCCTGATCCCGAATTCCTGATTCCAATTCAAATGCCTTTCTGCCAATTCGTCCTAATCCCCCACCTCTTCGTCAGCGATTTTGTGGATTTGGCATTTGGACGGATATTTGAGGTATTGGAATCTTTCACGCTCAGGTAAGATAATGCCTGAACCCATGTAGGTAGGATTTAAAACTTTAAAAAAATCGTATGCAGTTTAATTCGGAATTTGAAAAATATGCGGTGAAGCACCGTGGCTTGTCAAGCAACACGCTGCACAGTTATGCCTCTCATCTCGTTACAGGTCTTACGCCTAACATCATAGAAGAACGGCCCATGAATGTGGCTGTAATGGACGTATATAGTCGCCTGATGATGGACCGCATTATCTTTCTAGGCTATCCCATTAATGATGAAGTGGCCAATATTGTGACAGCCCAGTTATTATTCCTTGATTCAACTGACCGCACTCGTGATATCAATATGTATATTAATAGTCCGGGCGGGAGTGTGTATTCCGGGCTGGGGGTATATGACACGTTGCAGTATGTAACGCCAGATGTGGCTACCATTTGCATCGGAATGGCCGCTTCCATGTCATGCGTATTGCTGGGTGCTGGCACAAAAGGAAAACGCGCCGCTCTGAAACATGCGCGCATCATGATGCATCAGCCAAGCGGTGCCATTGGTGGCCAGGCGAGTGATATCGAGATCACCGTAAACGAGATCAGGAAGTTGAAGAGAGAGTTGTATGACATCGTACACTATCACACAGGTAAACCGGTTGATAAGATTGAAGAAGATTTTGACCGCGATCATTGGATGACCGCCACTGAAGCAAAGGAATACGGTTTCGTGGATGAGGTGTTGCACATTAACCCAAGAAAAGAAAAGAAAGAAAGCTAGACAGGATTTTAATTATTACAACAGAAAAACGAATAAATATGAATCGCAAGAACTATTTATACAACAGCCCGATCATTAATGACTGGAGAGCAGATGAAGAAGAAGAGGAGCAGGAAGAGCGTCCCAAATCAGACCTCATGATGTTTAGCAAGAAACTCGAGAAATACTTCTTCGAAACAAGAAGCGTGTACCTGTGGGGTGTGGTGGATGATAAGAGTGCTAAAGATGTAGTGAGTAAGTTTTTATTATTGGATGCAGATAAGCCGGGAGAAGAGATCAGGTTTTATATCAACAGCCCCGGAGGTGTGGTGACGAGTGGCATGGTAATGTATGATACCATGAGAATGATGAAGAGCCCGGTTAGTACCATTTGCATGGGCCTGGCAGCTTCCATGGGTAGCATCCTGCTTAGTGGAGGTAAAAAAGGAAAAAGATATATCTATCCCAGCGGGGAGGTAATGATCCACCAACCCTCATTGGGCGGATATATACGTGGCGTGAGTGCTGACCTTGAGATCCAGGCCAGGCAGACAAAGCGAGTTAAAGACCTGGGTGCAAGGATATTGGCTGAAAATTGCGGTAAAACGCAGGAGCAGATCCTCAAAGATTTCGACAGGGACTACTGGATGGACGCTAAAGAGGCCATTTCCTATGGAATCGTAGATAAAATCATTGAGAAGATTTAAAAAATTGATTTTAAGAGGATAGCATTAGGGTTTTTACTGATTGAGGTTAATTAATTTACGCAACTATCAAAAAAAGCCGCCCCTTCTCAGGGCGGTTTTATACTTTTGTCTTACGAATACATTTGTATTTCGCATATCTGATTAGCATGGCAAAAAACCCCTTACATTGTTCGTTTTGTGGCCGTAATCGCGACGAGGTGAAAATCCTTATTGCGGGACAGGAAGGACATATCTGCGAAAACTGTGTGGAACATGCCCGGGAGATCATTGAGCAGGAGCTGATGGTCAGGGATGAGAAAACACCTTCTTCATTCAAGCTTACGGTAAAGAAACCCGTTGAGATCAAGAAATTTCTTGATGAATACGTGATTGGCCAGGATGAAGCCAAGAAGGTATTAGCAGTGGCAGTTTATAACCATTATAAGCGCCTTCAGCAAAGGAATAATGACACCAATACCAATTCAGAGGTAGAGATAGAAAAAAGCAATATCGTGATGGTAGGTGAGACCGGTACCGGTAAGACCCTTCTCGCGAAAAGCATTGCCCGCATGTTGAACGTTCCCTTTGCAATTGTGGATGCCACGGTATTTACCGAGGCCGGCTATGTGGGTGAGGACGTTGAAAGTATTCTGACCAGGCTATTGCAGGTTTGTAATTATGACGTGAATTCTGCCGAACGCGGCATTGTTTATATTGATGAGATCGACAAGATTGCCCGCAAAGGCGATAATCCTTCCATTACCCGCGATGTGAGCGGCGAAGGTGTTCAACAGGGAATGCTGAAACTGCTGGAAGGTACTGACGTACTGGTGCCCCCCCAGGGAGGCCGCAAACACCCGGAGCAGAAACTCATTAAGATCAATACGCAGAACATCCTGTTCATATGCGGTGGTGCATTTGACGGCATTGATAAGATCATCGCCCGTCGTGTACAGACCAATACCATTGGTTTCAACGTTGACAAGGAACAGCAGGAAAGCATGAAGAAGAACCTGCTTCGTTATGTGAATGCGCAGGACCTGAAATCATTTGGGCTCATACCTGAATTACTGGGTCGTTTGCCCGTAGTTACGCACCTTGATCCCCTGGATGCCTCCACCCTTCGTGCCATTCTTACAGAACCCAAGAATGCACTCATCAAGCAATACAGGAAATTGTTCGAGTTAGAAGGTATACAGCTCACCATCGAAGACGAAGTGCTCGATTTTATGGTTGAAAAAGCAGTCGAGTATAAATTAGGCGCCCGTGGACTTCGCAGCATTTGCGAAGGCATACTCACGGATGCGATGTTTGAAATGCCCTCATCAAAAGAAACTCATTTCAACCTTGACATTGACTACGCAAAAAGAAAATTTGACAAGAGTAAACTCAGCCTTCTCAAAGTAGCCTGATCATAAAACAACATAAAAATTAAGGCTCCGGAAATTCCGGAGCCTTTTTTGTATTACTTTGTTTGTAATATTTTAACCATTAAAAACTTTCACATGGAAGAGCTAATAGAGAAATTGAAACAGGAAGCCGGGCTGACCGAAGAACAGGCAAAAAAGGCCCTGGAAACGGTGAAATCATACGTCATCGACAAATTTCCCATGCTGGAGGGCGCTGTAGGAAACCTGTTCGGCGGCCGCTAGTTACCTGATGTTTCTACACTTTTTACCACGCGGATTATTGGCCGCCTCATAAGGACTCATGGCCCTGCTGCACGACTGAAAAATGATAATGATGATGGCGATCCAGAGTAGATTTCTTGTTTTCATTTGTAAAGGATTATGAAACAAAAATAGGCTTTGAGAGTGAAGAATTGGAAGCGTTATCACGGGTGAAAAGCACGAAGTAGGAATGGGTAAAAACACTACTAAAACGGTTACCGGTTAACGTTAAGACGAGCCGTTTAACGATTAAGTCGTTTAAAATTGGGAGCCTGGTGATGGTAAAGTTATCAGGTTTAAGAAACCCTGATAACTCTACGCAAACCATGGTTTGCCAACGTTAAACGACTTAAACGTTATCCGTAATTAGTACTTCACAAACTTCCTAACCACCCTCTTATTATCTTCCCCAATGATCTGGAGAAAGTACACACCCGCTTTAAGCATGCTGATGTCAAACTCCTTTTCATAGGTGATCACATCCTTGGTGATGGTTTCCCTGAGTAGCGTTCGATTATTTACATCATACACCGTAAGGCTATATGTTCCCATTCCGGCTTCCACATACTTCAGCCTGATGGTTGAAGAGGCTGGGTTTGGATAAAGCGTAAGGAATAATTCTTCATTGTTCTTATTCTTTACTGTCACGGTCACCGTAGCCGTAGATGTTGCTCCATCATCATCACGCACGGTCAATTCGAATTCATACACACCCACTACCAGGTCAGCAACATTTGTGAGCGCAGCCTGCGCGTTGGAAATCGTTGCGTCCGCAGGACCTGAAGTTTGCCGCCATTCCCTGAAAACTATATTTCCATCAGGATCCGAAGAGCTACTGCCATTCAACTCCACACTATTCGTAGGCATATGTATTACGATATCATTACCCGCCCGCGCAGTGGGTGCCTGGTTAGGAGCAGGAGGCGGAGCCGCATTCACAGTAATACGCACCTGGTCATATGTTGCTGCTCCATTATTATCAGTTATGGTTAACCTGAACGTATACAATCCCTGCACAAGATTACTAATGCTCGTATTTACTCCATTTGCATTCGCCAGCGTAAATTGAGCAGGTCCCCCTACCCTCGTCCATGTATAAGTCACAATACTTCCATCAGGGTCTGTTGAATTACTACCATTCAGCGTGGTTGAATTGGTTGGCAGCGTCATCACTATGTCAATACCGGCATTCGCTACCGGTGGAGTATTGACTATGATGGTGATATTATCAGTATCCGTAGCGCCATCATCATCTGTCACCGTGAGCCTGAATACGTACGTTCCCTGCACAAGGTTTGTAAGATTGGTAGCTGCCGCATTAGCATTTACTATCAGGAAGTTCGGAGGACCGCTGATGCGCGTCCACTGGTATGACACAATGTTACCATCAGTATCATCCGAACCATTTCCATTAAGAGTAGTACTGTTCGCGGGTAGATTTACCACCACGTCAGCACCTGCATGTGCAGTTGGAGCCTGGTTAGGTGGAGGCGGCGGAGCCGCATTTACCATTACGGTAATGTTATCCGTATCCGTAGCACCATCATCATCAGTGGCGGTAAGGCGGAACACGTAAATACCTGCTTCCAGACCCGTCACTGCAGTAGTAGCAGCTGAAGGATTCGCTATAGAATAGGAGGCAGGTCCGCTCATCTTCGTCCACAGATAAGATGCAATTGTTCCATCAGGATCTGTTGCGGTACCTGACAATGTTGTTGAGTTAACAGGCAGCGTGATCGTAATATTATTACCTGCATTGGCAAATGGTGGCAGGTTGGGCGGAGGCGGAGCCGCATTCACCGTCACCCTGATATCATCAGTATCCGTTCCGCCCGCATTATCAGTCACTGTTAATCGGAACACATAAATGGTCTGTGTCAGGTTAGAAATAACAGTTGATGCACTATTAGGATTCGCCATCGTAAATGTGGCCGGTCCACTCACCCTGGTCCAGGAATATGTAACGATTGTTCCGTCAGTATCCGTAGCCGAACCATTCAGAGTGACTGTGGTAGTCGGCAATGCTATCACAATATCCGTTCCCGCATTTGCGGTAGGCGGCACATTCACAGGTGCAGTAGATGCATTCACCGTTACGGTCACATCGTCCGTGTCAGTTGCTCCATCATCATCAGTCACCCTTAACCTGAATACGTATACTCCCTGCTCCAGGTCAGTCAGCCCTGTTGAGGCTGCGGAAGGATTGACAATTGTAAAGTTTGCCGGCCCGCTAATTTTGCTCCATGCATATGTCACTATGGAACCATCTGTATCATTCCCGGTGCCATTGAGCGTAGTAGAATTGTTTGGCAATGTAAGGGAGATATTTCCTCCTGCATTTGCCACTGGCGCCAGGTTAACCGCGGGATTCACTGTTACGGTAACTTCATCAGCGTCAGTGGCTCCATCATCGTCAGTCACCGTCAATCTGAAAACATATGTTCCCTGCTCAAGATTATTAATTACAGTTGTTGCACTAGCCGGATTGGCAATGGCAAATGATGGCGGTCCACTCACACGAGTCCATGCATAGCTTGAGATCGTTCCGTCTGCGTCAGTGCCCGTACCATTGAGCGTCACGGAATTTACCGGTAAGGTTATTGACACACCTGATCCGGCATTGGCATGAGGTGCCTGGTTAGGAGCCGCATTTACCGTAACCGTTACATTATCCGTATCAGTAGCGCCATTGTTGTCAGTAACCGTCAACCTGAATACATACGTTCCCTGGGCAAGATCCGTGATCGACGTTGTGGCACTGCTGGGTGAAACAATCGTATAGGAGTTTGGCCCGCTTACACGCGTCCATGCGTAGGAAGCTACCGTACCGTCAGGGTCGGAGCCGGTACCAGAAAGCGTTGTATGATCAGTTGGAAGGGTGATCGAAATATTCGGACCTGCATTCGCCGTCGGACTTTGGTTTAATAGCGGAGCCACATTCACCGTAACGTCATCCGTATCTGTGGCGCCATCATCATCAGTAACGGTTAACCTGAATACATATATTCCTTCCGCAAGCCCTACTATTGCAGTTACCGGTGAGCCGGGTAGCATAATATCAACTGATGGTGGTCCACTTACTTTTGACCATGAATAACTTTGTACGGTGCCATCAGGGTCAGAAGCCGAACCATTCAACGTTGCTACTACTATCGGAAGGTTGATGCTGATATCACTACCCGCATCCGCAATAGGTGGCATGTTGGCAGGAGGCGCAGTAGCCGGGGCCACATCATTATAGGTTACATTCCTACCTATCTTGAGATTATCATAATAAATAATCCAGGTGTTGTTCATCGTCCACCTGTTCATACCAAGTTTGAAATACTGGCCGGGGCCTCCCGCGTAATTCAAACCCGTCTTGCGATAATATAATTGACCATTGAGGTAAAACTCTATCAAACCTGTGGTCCAGTTACAATGGAATACCACATCATGCCACACATTGGCTACAATCGGCGTGAGTGGCCCGCCGTCATATCTCGTGGTCTGGTGGGTTACACCCTGGCCTCCTGATGGATTAGTAGCCACATCCCACACGCAACTTCCGCCCTGGGTTGTATACCAAAGGGAAAGTGAAGCTGAGCCATTACCATTCTCCGGATGCCACTGCACCATGTGACCGCAACAACCGGGGTTCCAGTTTCCCGTACCATTCTTTTCAAAATACATTGACCAGCCGTACCACATATCGCCCTGGTCAGTGATACTGGGTGTAGTAAGCTCTGCACGGTAACCTGATGAAACCGCAGGATCAGATGCTCTCACTTCTGCACGAAATGATTGGTTGCCATCATGAGCCTGGGCAGTAGAAGCCGTTACAGAATAGGAACAACAAGCCTGGCTGTTTGAAACACCAGCCCATGGGTTAGAACCCTCGAATGAAGTTTGTAATAATATCTGTGAAAATGAAGATCCGGCTATGAAGAGCGCACAGGAAAGCAAGCCGAAATGTAATAGTCTTACATAGGTTGAATTGGATTTCATAAATAGCTAGTTGTTTTTCATAAAAATTGGATTCGCGAATTAATTCCGATCAACACATTAGAAAAATTCGCTTCTTGGATTTAACAAAGATTATACCTAATCGCCAAATTGTGTTAACAATCAATGAACAATTCGGCTTAATTCAAATCAAATCGAGTACTATTATTCTACCGTCATGAGAAAAGGCCGTAGCATTCCTACGAGACCCGGTATGGTGTTTAACCAATGATTTTTTTACGTGTCTGAAGAGGTAGTGTAAACCCCTTGATTTAAATCAATTCACGAACGTGGTTTTACTAAAAAATCATCCCGCCTGAAGGCGGGATGTGAGGTGGGTACAATCTTTGGTTTTTCCGTCCGTATTCAAAAATTTATAGTGATTAACTGCATCCTCCCTGGTTACCACAGTTAAGGCATTTATAGCAGGTACCGCTTCTCATCATGATGTGTCCGCACACATTGCAGGCTGGCGCATCGCTCTGCATGTTTTTCGCTGCCGCATTTACTGAATCAATCCCACTGTCAGCTTTCATCACCTGGGTTACCCGCTGATTCTTTACTGGCTGAACGGAACTACTGCCTGATGACGGGGTGATCCGTACGCTTGAAAGTTCGGGTGCTTTTTCATACTCCAGGTTGGAAGGTATCTCATCCCAATCATCCTTGCCGGTATTGAGTACTTCAGGCTTGTCCACCACATGTACCAGGTCAGTCCTGCCAAGGTATTCATACCCCAGTGCACGGAAGATGAAATCAACAATAGAAGTGGTTGACTTAATGTTAGGATGCTCCACGAACCCTGAAGGATCGAACTTGGTAAACGCGAATTTATCAACAAATTCTTCTAACGGAACCCCGTATTGAAGACCAATTGAAATGGAAATGGCGAAGCAGTTCATCATGCTGCGCATGGTGGCTCCTTCCTTTGCCATGTCAATGAAAATTTCACCCAATGTTCCATCATTATACTCACCCGTACGAAGGAAAACGGCCTGGCCATTGATCTTTGCCTTTTGGGTAAAGCCCCTTCGTTTAGCGGGCAATGACCGGCGCTCAACAATGCTTGCGAGCTTGCGCTTGAGCTTTGTATCAGGTGAAGCCTGCACTCTCTTTTGCACCTCTTCCAGCAATTCCTCCACGGTAAGCTTTCCAAGATCCACGATGTTTGACTGGCGGCTGGAAGGAGTAGTTAATTCCAGTTCTTCAACAGTCTCTGTTTCTTCCACCTGCTCTGCAACCTTCTTCTTTTTGTCTGATTTATTGCTGAGTGGTTGTGACATTTTAGAACCATCGCGATACAGCGCGCAGGCCTTTAGTCCAAGTTGCCAGCTCAGAAGATAAGAATCTGCTATTTCTTCCACCTTCGCCTCATGTGGGAGGTTAATAGTTTTAGAAATAGCTCCGCTGATGAATGGTTGCGTAGCACCCATCATCCTGATGTGGCCATGGGCATGAATATATCGTTCGCCTTTCTTGCCACATTTGTTAGCACAATCAAATACCGGAAGGTGCTCTTCTTTAAGTGCCGGTGCCCCTTCAAGCATCATTGTGCCGCACACGTAATCATTCGCTTCCTCAATCTGCTCTTCTGAGAAGCCAAGTGCTTCGAGAAGACTCCATTCAAAATCATTGTACTGTTCAGGAGTGAAACCAAGTCTCTTAAGACATTCTTCTCCCAAAGTATATTTGTTGAATACAAATGCTATATCGAATGCGGTTACTACCGCTGCATCAAGGCGCCTGATCTCATCTGCAATAAAGCCTTTTTCACTCAGCACCTGGTGATTGATATGAGGAGCTCCTGCAAAAGTGCCTGAACCCACCGCATACTTGATGATGGCATCCGTTTCCTTTTCACTGTATCCCAGGTTTCTCAATGCAATGGGCACTGATTGGTTAATGATCTTGAAGTAACCACCGCCGGAAAGCTTCTTGAATTTTACGAGTGCAAAATCAGGTTCCACGCCGGTAGTATCGCAATCCATTACCAGGCCGATTGTGCCCGTGGGAGCGATAACGGTTGCCTGGGCATTGCGGTAACCATATTTTTCACCTAATTCCACCGCATCATCCCAAGCGCTGCAGGCAGCTTTCAACATATAATCAGGGCAATACTTAGCCTTGATGCCCTGAGGTTTTACACTGAGGTTTTCATACTCATCCGCATCATATGCAGCGAGACGATGATTGCGCATTACTCGCATCATGTGTTCCTTATTCTCCGCATAACCGGGGAATGCACCTAACACTCCCGCCATTTCAGCAGAGGTCTTATACGCAGTGCCCGTCATGATAGCGGTGATGGCGCCTGCCATCGCTCTTGCTTCTTCACTATCGTAAGGTATTCCGCTAACCATCAGGAGCGTTCCCAGGTTGGCATAGCCAAGACCCAGTGTGCGGTATTCGTAACTAAGACGAGCCACTTCTTCTGAAGGAAATTGTGCCATCAAAACGGATATTTCCAACACAACAGTCCACAAGCGGCAATTGTATTCATAACCTTCTACATCAAAATAATTTTTCTCTGCATCATAGAACTTCATGAGGTTGGATGATGCGAGGTTGCAGGCAGTGTTGTCAAGGAACATATACTCAGAGCAGGGATTGGAAGCCCTGATCTCCCCGCCTTCCGGGCAGGTGTGCCATTCATTAATGGTCGTGTTATATTGCGTACCGGGATCAGCACAACGCCATGCTGCATATGAAATCTGGTTCCAGAGTTCTCGAGCAGGAATTTTTTTCATCACCCTTCCGTCCATTCTTCCGGTCAGTTCCCAGTCTTCATTATTCTGTAACTTTTCAAAGAAAGAATTCGGAATGCGAACGGAATTGTTGGAATTCTGACCGCTGACCGTTCTGTATGCTTCCCCTTCATAATCGCTGGCGTAACCCGCGCTGATCAATGCGCCCACCTTCTTTTCTTCCTCTACCTTCCAGTTGATGAACTGCACGATCTCGGGATGGTCAAGATCGAGACAAACCATCTTGGCCGCACGTCGCGTGGTTCCACCACTCTTGATAGCGCCCGCTGCCCTGTCACCTATTTTAAGAAAACTCATCAGGCCACTGGAGGTACCACCTCCACTCAGCTTTTCACCTTCCCCACGCAGGTTAGAGAAATTTGTACCCACGCCGGAACCGTATTTAAATATTCTTGCTTCCCGCACCCAGAGATCCATAATGCCGCCCTCATTCACCAGGTCATCATTCACGCTAAGGATGAAGCATGCGTGCGGTTGGGGACGCTCATATGCGGAGGTGGAGCGTTTCAACTCCCCATCCACGGGGTCAACATAAAAATGACCTTGTGGCTTGCCTGTAATGCCGTAGCTCTCGTGCAACCCGGTATTGAACCATTGTGGAGAATTGGGAACGCACATCTGGTTAAGGATGGAATAGACGAGCTCGTCATAAAACACTTTTGCGTCCTTAGCGGAAGCAAAGTATCCGTATTTTTCCCCCCAGGCTTTCCAGCAATTGGCCAGGCGATGAGCCACCTGTTTGGCGGAAGTCTCACGACCCAGGCTTCCATCCGGTTGAGGTACGCCGGCTTTACGAAAATATTTTTGAGCAAGTATATCGGTGGCAATCTGGCTCCATTGTTTCGGCACTTCCACGTTGTTCATTTCAAATACAACTTCACCACTCGGGTTTCTGATTACCGAAGTGCGATAGTCATATTCGAACATATCATACACATCAACGTCATCACTTGTGAAGTGGCGACGAAATTGCAACCCGCTTTTGGCGGTTGCCTGTCCTTTGTTTGCCATAACTAAAGAATTTTACTGGGTTATTGTCCTGATTCCAAAACGTGCCCCTCAGGCGAGTGGCTATAACGAAAGTATTTTTTCATATCCTTATTTCAAACTCCCAAATATCAACATTGTGTGGAAAAGGAATGTGTATAATGATGAAGCCCTTTGCCATTGTGGGTTACATGAATTCTGCACACGTCGCTCCGGGATTTTTGATAATTTTTTTTGGAAAATTCGGCAGGAACGTTTAACGTGTAACGTTTAAGTCGTTTAACGTTGGCGTTTGAGGCCGTTCGATGTCGTTCAATGCGTTCAAGGTCGTTTCAATACTTGTTTGCTTTGATTAGAACGGCGCCCCGGGATAGCGATAGCAGTGAATGATTACATGGGGACTATGGACAGCGAATGTACCGCGGCACTCATTTCCCTGATTAATGCGGGGTCCTTTTCTATGGCGTTGCCTACAATAATGACGTCAGCTCCCGCTTTACAATTGTGATAGGCTTTCTCCGGGTTAGTAATCCCTCCTCCAATGATGAGAGGCACTTCAATATGGGCAGCAACAATGCTGATCATGCTTTCACTGATGGGCCTTCTTGCACCACTGCCCGCATCCATATAGATCAGTTTCATTCCCAACATTTCTCCCGCCATCGCCGTACACATGGCAATCTCATTCTTATCAGCCGGTATGGGTGAAGCATTGCTGATGTAAGAAACAGTGGTGGGTGCACCCCCGTCAATCACGATGTAGCCGGTAGGCATGATTTCAAGCCCGCTTTGTTTTACGAATGGAGCAGAAACCACGTGCTGGCCAATTAACAATTCAGGATTCCTGCCAGAGATGAGAGAGAGATACAACAATGCATCAGCGTACTTACTTACCTGTGAAGGGCTGCCGGGAAAAAGAATAACCGGAATGTTGCAATTTTTCTTGATGTGCTGCACGCAATGATCCAGGTGATTTGATATCACGAGGCTGCCTCCAACGAGGAAATAATCAACCTTGGCTGAAACGGATAATGAGATCAACTCATCGAGTATGCCCGTATTCACCTTATCAGGATCTATCAGCACACCAAATGACTTTCTTCCCTGTTTCTTTCGTTCGGCCAACGATGTATAAATCATCATCTTCATCGGTAAGGCATTGATTATATGCAAAAATGCAAAAAAGTTTGGATACCGAGGCCTTTTAGTTTGGGTTTCACCGGCTGGCCAGACTCCAGGCCACAGACGTCAAAATGAACGCTTTGAACGCTTTGAACCCATTGAACGAATTGAACGAATTGAACGATCTCGAACGACCACCTGCTTACTTCAAATCTTCCGCCTTAACTCTTGTAGGTGTTTTTTCACCTGAAATAATGCTTTTTGCACTTAGAGCAATTGACTTGATGATCATCGTCATGTTTTCTAAATCCAATGTTTCAACGTGGTCAGTTACTTTATGATAATGCGGCTCCTGGTCCATCTTTGCGGTAGAGATGGTGTGGGCAGGTACTCCAAGGCGTGCGAGCGTAGCATTATCTGAACGATAAAACAGGTCTTCTTCCGTGTATGGATCAGGATAAAAAGTAAACCCGCTGCCGGCCAAATCTTTTTGGAGGATTTCACCCATATCCGTTTTATCATAGCCCGTGATGAACGCGGAATTCTTACCCCACCTGCTTTCTGTGCCTATCATCTCGATGTTGAACATGGCCATCACTTTTGCAGGATCAAACTGCTTTGAAAAATATTGCGAACCAAATCCACCTGATTCCTCGGCTGTGAAAGCGGCGAAAACGAGCGTGCGCTCATTGTTATGCTGCGCCGCATAATGTTTTGCCAGCAAGATCACTGCGGTCACTCCCGCCGCATCATCATTGGCTCCATTGAAAATGGAATCCCCATTCACCGGCTTACCCACTCCCACATGATCATAATGCCCGGAAAAGATTACATATTCATTCTTCCTGCTCTTCCCTGGCAGTATACCTACCACATTCGCCAGTTTTTGTTCCTTTATGGTTTGCTTTGCTTCCACGCTGTATGCAGAAGCCGGGCTGCCCAGTATAAAAACCAGTACCTTATCTGATTTGAACATATTCCTTCTCAGGAAGCTCAGGCGGTTGAAGTTCTTTGCGAAGCTCTCATCCACAAATACCACTTTACTCTTTTCGCTTCCGGCCATTTCAAACGCCTGTTCAAACAAACTCGCGCCAGCCTTGATGGTTACGGTTTCAAAACCTGAAGCCTGGTCAACTTTCACCTCGGGATTACTGCTTACTATCAATACATTCTTTTCATCGATAGGCTTTCCATCCACAACAGCTTTCACGCTTTTCGGCTCAGGGCTCACCATTACAAACTCCTGCCTGTAACCATTTCCACCATCCGGCGTTTTCAAACCCGCGGCCTTAAATTCCGCGGCAATGAAATCAGCCGCTTTATCGATCTCGGGTGAAAATATCCTCCTGCCCTTCATCGCATCAGAAGCCAATACGCGCTCAATGCGTTCTACCTCCTTTACGTTAATGATGTTATTTGAAAGTTGGGAATGAGAAACGAATGCTGAAGCAATGAATGCAAGAAGTATGAAAATTCTCATGGCTATTTGAAAATTTGAAGATTTGAAAGTTTGAAAATAGGAATTTATAAAATAATTTAAGAATTGGTGGATTTGAAAAATAATCGTCTCAAGCTTCATTTTCGAAGTTTTCAAATCTTCAAATCTTCAAATTATAATGACATCATCTCTTTAAACTTCACCGTCTGCCTCCTGCTCACTTCAATCTTCTCCCCACCTTTTAATTCCAGGAGAAGACCGCCATTAAAATACGGCTCTATTTTTTCTATCATGCGCAGGTTGACGATGTGTTTACGATTTGCACGAAAGAAATATTTTTCATCCAATCTCTCTTCCAGTGCATTGAGTGATTTAAGTATTAAAGGCTTGTTGGTTCCAAAGAAAACTTTTGCGTAATTACCTACACTCTCGAATAATCTGATCTCGCTCAGCTTTACAAACCAGCATCGTTCGCCATCTTTCACAAACACCTGGTCGTGCTCTGACAAAATGCTGTTATTGATATTTTCTGACTCAGGTTTGGGTTCCCTCGTCTCTACGGTCTGAAGCTTTTGAATAGCGTCAGCAAGACGCTTTGGCTCTACCGGTTTCAGGAGATAGTCAAGCGCGTTCACTTCAAAAGCTTTTAAAGCAAACTCATCATATGCAGTGGTGAATATCACCTGTGGCGAACGCTCCAGTTCTGACAACATATCAAAACCGGTTTTACCCGGCATTTGAATATCAAGAAAAATAAGATCGGGGCGTTGGCTTTCTATCTTCGAGATGCCTTCCTCGGCATTTGCCGCCTCGTCTATCACTTCCACTTCGGGAAAATCCTGGAGAAGTTTCCTGAGTTCCGCCCTGGCCAGTCGTTCGTCGTCAATAATGATTGCTCGCATGTGAATGATTTTTAACGAATATTGTTTTCAAATGGTATCAGCACCCGGGCTTCCACCAGTGAAGGGGTGGCCTGTCTAATTTCAAATTTAGCCTTATTTCCATATAGTAGACTCAGGCGGTCAGTGGTACTCGAGAGTCCAAAACCCTCCAGGTTCCTTGCTCCATTCAACTGGCCGGTATTCTGTACTGAAAGCTCATGATAATCGTTGCGATAGGCTGATATCACGCGCACCACACCTCCATTGATCTGTTTACTGATGCCATGCTTTATGGCATTTTCAACCAGCGTTTGCAACATCATTGGAGGAACCTGCCTGTCAAGCGTTTCCTCATCCACATCATACTCTATTTTCAGCCTGTCTTCAAACCGCATGTTTTCCAATGCGAGGTAATCTTTGACGATGAAAAGCTCCTTTTCCAGCGTTACTGTTTCTGATTTGTCAACCTGCATACTGCTTCGCAGGATATTGCTCAATTCCGTGATGGCTCTACGGGCCCGTTCAGGGTTCTCATCCACCAGTGCGCGGATGCTATTAAGTGAATTAAAAATGAAATGCGGGTTAATATGCGCCTTGATGGTCTTTAATTCAAGCTCTTTTACCAATGATTCAAGCTGCAAAGTATCCAACTGCTGCTTCCTGCTCTTGGAGATGTAGTGATACATGAAGTAGATCAGGTTCCATATAAAGAGATAGATGAAGAAATAAAATGCACCGCTCACAACCAGGAGTACCATATTCCCCAGGAATTCCTTTTCATTGTTGTTAAGAAGTTCCAGTTCAATCAGCAATACCATATCAAGGTATGAACCTATAAGAGAAAATAACAGGTTGATGACAATGAAATACACCACCTGCCTCTCAAGTTTCTTTTGCAATACGTTAAGCCCAATGATCACCATTCGCATGATGTGTGAAAGCACGAGGCCCAGCAATACGAAAATGCCCAGGCGCCCAAAGAAAAGCAGCCTGTCATCCGGCGTTTCCAGCTTATCAAATGAAAAAGCAAACAGGGCATTGATCAGGGAAAAGGTACCCCAGCCTATGATCTGACATAACCAATATCGGGTGTTCACGGTTCGCATAAGGGGTAAAACTAGCTTATTCCAATGGTGGTGGTTGGTGTAAATATACCAGTGGACGATTACTTTTACAAATGGGAGATTTTGCCTCCATAATGTTAAAATGACAAATTCAGACCTGAAAGCGTTTCGTAAAAGCTGTTAAAACCCACTGATAGCGCAATACTTGGGATAAAACATTATTTTTATGGCGTAAAATTGCAGCATGGAAATTACTCCGGGTCCACTTTTGAAAACCATCAACTCACCTGCCGACCTTAAACTATTACCAAGGGAAAAACTTCACCAGGTTTGCGATGAACTTCGCCAGTACATTATTGATGTGGTGAGCGTTCATGGAGGCCATTTCGCTGCCAGCCTTGGAGTGGTAGAACTCACTACCGCATTACATTATGTATATAATGCGCCATATGATCAGCTGGTATGGGATGTAGGCCACCAGGCTTACGGACACAAGATCCTGACCGGAAGAAGAGACAATTTTGTCACCAACAGGAAATATAACGGCATCAGCGGTTTTCCCAAGCGAGCAGAAAGCGAATATGATAGTTTTGGCGTTGGTCACTCATCTACCTCAATTTCCGCCGCCCTGGGAATGGCAATGGCCGCAAAATATAAAGGTGAAGCTGACCGCAAAGTAGTGGCTGTGATAGGAGACGGAGCCATGACGGCCGGTCTTGCCTTTGAGGCAATGAACCATGCAGGCGTTGCGGATACTGACATGCTGATTATTCTCAATGATAATTGCATGGGTATTGACCCCAATGTGGGCGCATTAAAAGAATATCTCACTGATATTACAACTTCCCCAACCTATAATAAAGTAAAGGATGATGTTTGGAAATTACTCGGTAAACTACCTGTAGGCAAAAATTTTACCCGCGCAATGGGGCATAAGCTGAGTGAAGGTTTAAAAGGAATGGTAAGCAGCAGCTCAAATCTTTTCGAAGCACTGAAACTGCGCTACTTCGGGCCCATTGATGGGCACAACGTGGCGAAACTGGTTGACACTCTCCGTGACCTTCGCGAAATACCCGGCCCCAAGATCCTCCACGTACTCACTGTGAAAGGAAAAGGATATGCCCTCGCGGAAAAAGACCAGACCAAGTGGCACGCGCCGGGGTTATTTGATAAAGTGACAGGTGAAATTTATAAAAAGAAATTTGATACCCCCCAGCCTCCCAAATACCAGGATGTGTTTGGACATACCATTATTGAACTGGCTGAGCAGAATCCTAAAATATTCGGCATCACACCGGCCATGCCTTCCGGCTCTTCTTTAAAGTATATGATGGAAAAAATGCCTCACCGTGCATTTGATGTGGGCATTTGCGAGCAACATGCCGTAACCCTCAGCGCGGGAATGGCTACGCAGGGAATGAAAGTGTTTTGCAATATCTATTCTTCCTTTATGCAACGCGCCTATGACCAGGTGGTGCATGACGTGGCGATCCAGAAACTGCCCGTCATATTCTGCCTTGACCGTGCAGGCCTGGTGGGCGATGATGGACCTACCCATCATGGAGCTTATGATATTGCATACATGCGTTGCGTTCCGAACATGATCATCAGTGCGCCCATGAATGAAAGCGAACTGCGTAACCTGATGTACACAGCACAGCTTGAAAAAACGGATCTTCCCTTTGTTATCCGCTATCCAAGAGGAGAAGGAACAATGCCTGAATGGAAAACGCCATTTACCGAAATTGAAATTGGCAAAGGAAGGAAGTTAAAAGACGGAGTAGACATCGCAATACTTTCCTTTGGCCACCCGGGTAATTTCGCATCGGCTGCAATCAGGGAACTGCGCAATGATGGATTAAACCCCGCTCATTATGACATGCGTTTTGCAAAACCGCTCGATGAAAACCTCTTGCATGAAGCTTTGTCAGGCTACAGGAAGATCGTGACCGTAGAAGATGGTACGGTAGAAGGCGGCTTTGGCTCAGCCATACTTGAATTCATGGCTGTGCACGGTTATAAAAATGACATGCAGATCCTTGGCATTCCTGATAAAATTGTTGAGCATGGCACACCCAAAGAATTGCATAAAGAATGTGGGTATGATGCCGCGGCTATTGCTAATGCGGTAAGGGAGATGTTGGGGGTTAGGGTAACGTTTAACGTTTAAGTCGTTTAACGTTGGGCGTTCGAGTGCGCTCAAAGCGTTCAACGCGTGCAATGTCGTTCAACGCCATCAAGGCGTTTCATTCTGACGGCAAACCTAACACGTTCATTTATTATGAAGCTTTTTCGAATCATCCTGGTCCTGCTTGTTACCACGCTTACCCTTGCCTTGGTTTCGAAATCATCATGGTGGAAAAGAACGGCCGCCACTCAGCTTCCCAACCAGGAACCGCAGGTGCCGGTTCGCGATGAGACCCTCGAAAAGCTTCGCTCAAAGATGGATGAAGCAAGAATGTTCATTGCGAATAAAAAATATAACAATGCCATCTGTTTCATGATTGACATGAGCCCTACCTCAGGAAAGAACAGATTCTTTGTGTACGATTTGATACGTGATACCATTCAAAATGCAGCATTGGTTACGCATGGCCGTTGCAATGAAGATTGGCTGGAAGGACGTAAATACGGCAACACCGTTGGATGCGGTTGTACTTCTCTTGGTAAGTACAAAGTGGGTTATTCTTACCAGGGTAGATTTGGTCTTGCCTATAAACTTTACGGGTTGGAAAAGACGAATGATAAAGCATTCGAGCGCTTCGTGGTCCTGCATGCGCATGATTGCGTGCCCGAAACGCAGGTTGACAGCGAGATCTGCCAAAGTGATGGCTGCCCCACCGTTTCCCCCGGCTTTTTACAGCAACTCAAACCGATCATCGATCGCTCCCGGAAGCCGGTTCTTTTGTGGATTTATGAGTGAGGTTCAAGGCCGTTCAAGATCGATGGCCAATGATCGAGCCTTAATCAGAGCACGTCTGTCAGTCGTCGCAAGCTTTTTACAATATCATGGTCCCCCAGATTCCCCATGCCAAATACCCCAAGATTCCCGCGATCAACCGTAAACAAGTCAAACCAACTCCGCATCCATAGAGATTTCCGCCGAAAGAGATTTGCTGATCGGGCAGGTTGCCTTGGCTTCTTCCGCTACTTCTTTGAATTTGGCTGCGTCAATGCCGGGAACCGTGGCCTTTACTTCGAGATGGCTTTTTGTGATGGCACCATCTTCCAGTGTGACGGTACATTTTGTATCGATATTATCAGGAGTGAATCCGGCCGCATTCAGTACAAAACTCAACTTCATTGAAAAGCAACCCGCGTGCGCCGCCGCTACTAATTCCTCGGGATTCGTTCCAATGCCTTCTTCAAACCGGCTCTTGTAAGAATATTGCACATCCTTTAAAACCCCCGACTGAGTTGAATTAGTTCCTTTGCCTTCCTTTCCGGAGCCCTTCCAGTTTGCTGTTGCGTAACGTTTCATGATAATCGATTTAATATTATTGATTTTGATTTTCGTCTTCCAATTCAGCCAGGCGATTCTCAGGGTCGTTATATTCAATGATGAAATTGTTCTTGCCTTCTCCAATCAATATCTTAAGAAATTTTTGTTGTACAAGCTCGAGTAATGAAAGAAACAGGAAAATCGCATGCACCCTGTTCTCTGCTTTTTCAAAGATTTTTTCAAAAGCAACAGTACGTTCTGATTCAGCCAGTGAAAGCATATCCTGCCGGCTTGTTTCCATGGTATACTGGTACTGAACCACAGTATGAACCGGCTTATTAACCCTGTCAGAGTACTTTTGCATTACGCGTTCAAACGCGCGCATTAATTTGAACAGGGTGATCTGCTGGATCTCCGTGCCCTCCCCGGCTTCTTCGCCAATTTGGGAGAGTTCCTTCTGGATGTTACCTCTTTTCACCATTAACATTCGCATCGCTTCCATTTCAGCCATTTGCGCGGATGCTTCTTTGAAACGCTTGTACTCAAGGATTTTATTGATCAGTTCCTGCCTCGGATCGATCTCATTACCCTGCGCATCCACTTCCTTCCTTGGCAATAGCATCTTTGCTTTAATGCGCATGAGGGTGGAAATAAAAAGAATGAATTCGCTTGATAATTCAATGTTCAATGACTCCTGCTGATGAATATAATCGAGGAAATCATTGGTAATTCTCGTAATCGGAATATTATAAATATCAAGTTCATCCCTTTCAATAAAAAACAAGAGCAGGTCAAAAGGACCTTCAAATTGTGGAAGCTTTATCTGGTACGAAGTATTGTTCACGCGTAAATTTTTCCTGTAATGGTGATTTTTCCCGGCCCTGGCCGGGAGGTCAAAAATAAGCTAAAAATGCTGCCTTAAGGGCTTTCTAATTATCCCCAGAATCAATGTATTCAATGCCGTAAAAAGTGGAAAAGCTAGCGTTTCCTCAGCTCGTCCCGTATCTCGCGAAGCAGCACGATATCTTCCGGCGGTGCTGCAGGAGCCGCCGCCACTTCTTTTTTCTTAAACCTGTTTATCCCCTTTATAATTAAAAACAGGATAAACGCGACTATCAGGAATTTAATGATGGCTGAAATAAACTTGCCATATTTCACCGTGCCCCAGGTAAGTTCCTCGAGGTTTGAAGCATTCGCTGCCTCAAGAGCAGGTGTTAATAACAAAGGTGTGATCACATCATCTACCAGCGATGAAATGATGGAACCAAAAGCCGCACCAATAATGACGGCAACAGCAAGGTCCACTACATTACCTTTTAAAGCAAATTCCCTGAATTCTTTTAGCATTCCCATGGTAGTTGGTTTTTTGTTAGCAATTATACTCAGTTGATTATTATCGGTTGTCTGTTGTCAGCAGAACCCGAGAGTAAAGGTTTCTTTCCTAATTCCAAATTCCCCATTCCAAATTCCAAACTGCATTTTCTCTCGTCAGCTGGTCAGCAGTCAACTAACTGAAACAACACCTTAAAAATATTCTTCATGCAAATTACGAAGCAATGATACATTTTAATGAACTTTATCAATTATTCCATGAACAACAAAGCTTTCAGCTGGTTCCTTTTTATTCTTCTTTGCCTTATCTGGGGAAGTTCCTTCATCCTGATGAAAGTAAGCCAGGAAGGTCTTTCAGGACCACAAATCGCAGCATTACGAATCGGCTCGGCCGGCCTGGCATTTCTCCCTTTCGGGATATTTCATATCCGCTCATTGCCAAAGTCAAAACTACCTGTAGTTCTGCTGACCGGGTTGTTTGGAAATTTCCTGCCTGCCTTTTGTTTTGCCATTGCCATTCTCCATATGGATAGCTCCTTAGCCGGGATACTTAATTCACTCACCCCTTTGTGCGTGGCAATTATTGCAATTACTTTTTTTAAAGATAAAATCCAAACGAAAAAACTTATCGGGATTCTTGTAGGTTTTGCAGGGCTTTGCCTTCTCACATTTACTCAAAAAGATATCAGTCTTGATAATTTGAGCTACTCAGGGCTGGTCATCATCGGTACTATTTTTTATGGCGTCAATGTAAACCTCGTGAGTCATTACCTGAAAGGTCTCAACCCGGTGAAGGTGGCAACTGTGTCATTGACCTTCATGCTCATTCCCTCCCTGCTCGCGCTATGGCACCAGGAATTCTTCTCACTGGCATTTAGTGACCCGGTGGTTCAATGGTCTGTCTTAAATTCAGTATTGCTCGGAGTAGTGGGTAGTGCCATAGCCACCTTATTGTTTTACGTGCTCGTGCAAAAAGCCGGCGGACTCTTTGCATCACTGGTAACTTATGGCATACCCTTCGTTGCCCTTGCCTGGGGATTCTATTATGGAGAAAGCATCACCCTGGTGGTCGTCATCAGCCTGGCGATTATTTTGTTGGGAGTATACCTGGGTAGCCGGCCGTAGACAAGACGTTTAATGTTTAAGTCGTTTAACGTTTTACGTTATCGTTGACCGTTAGGTACATTCCTGAGCAAGTGTCTTTATTATTCAAATTTCTCAGCTTCCGCAACAGGAGAAAATAAAATATTGCCCTGGACTAATAACGTTAAACGACTTAAACGTTAAACGTTATTCGTTAAACGGACATAATCTCCTTCTCCTTCGAACCAAGATGCTTATCCACCGCGCTAATATACCTGTCAGTCACCTGCTGAACCTCTGCTTCCGCATCTTTTGCGGCATCTTCGCTGAGCCCGTTCTTTTGAAGCTTTTTTATGCCTTCAATCCCATCGCGGCGAATGTTGCGAATCGCCACCTTTGAGTGTTCGCCTTCAGCCTGGCATCTTTTTACCAGTTCCCTTCTCCGTTCTTCTGTGAGTGGAGGCAGGAAAATGCGAATGAAACTTCCGTCATTCTGCGGGTTGATGCCAATGTTAGCGGCTATGATGGCCCTCTCAATGGGCTGCAGCATATTCTTTTCCCAGGGTTGAATGCTAAGCGTTCTTGCATCCATCACACTAATGTTGGCCACCTGGTTGATCGGCATGGGAGAACCATAATAATCTACCATAATCCCATCCAGCATTTGCGGATTGGCCTTTCCTGCCCTGATCTTGGTCAATTCAACCTCCAGATGGTTGATCGCCTTCTTCATATGTTCCTCTGTTGATGCAATAATTGACGAAATATCTTCTGACATAAATTAATTTTTGGCAATTGTGTGGGTGGCAAAGCTAGGAAATTGCATGGAATCAGTAAAGAAGGTCAGTTGTCGGTTGTCAATGGCCAGTTGTCAGTAGCCTGTTATTTAATGATTACCACCGCCTCAATAAAAACAGGTGCCTGAAAATGAGTAAGCCACCGCAAAACGCTTGCCGCGCCATCGGCGGGGAAACTGAAAACGGAAAACCTCAAACAAGTTATTGTTGGTCAGCAACAATAACCTCCGCCTCCGGCGTTAGTGCTACAACCTTTGAAGGCGTCTTGAGTTCAGTAGCGCCGGCTGCACTTTTCGCAACTACCATTGGGCGGCGGGTGCGCTGGTAATACAATACGCCAAGGCCTGCAAATGCAATACTGAGCAGCATGCAAAGCAGCATGGTTGATCCCAGCGACCTGCTCAGGTAAGCAAGTACCACGAACCCTACGTTGATGGCCACGCAGGTGAAGGTAACTGCAGGATGGCTCATGCCTCTTGCCAATAAGAGATGATGTACATGATTCCTGTCAGGCGTAAAAGGTGAACGGCCATTGAAGATGCGAATGGCAAACACGCGAAGTGTATCAAGCAGGGGAACGATAAGAATTGCGAAGCCAATGCCTACCGCTGAATCTACAGGCACTGCCACAGTTGATTCATTAGCCACGTTAATGAACTTGATCACAAGAATGGCATTGACCAGGCCCACCATCAGCGAGCCCGAATCACCCATGAATATCTTAGCTGGATGATGGTTAAAAATCAGGAACGCCACCAGACTGCCTCCAAGGGCAAAAGCCATGAGTGCATATGCCTGGTAATCGATCATGAAGAAGTATACTCCAAAGATCAGCATGGTGAGCGTGCCGAGGCTCGCGGCAAGACCATCTACTCCATCGATCAGGTTAAATGAATTAATCACCACAATGATGGTCAGGTATGACAGCGCCAGGGCGAAAGCCTCAGGCAGGTCCTCAAAACCAAAAAGCCCATGCATGCTATCAAGCCGTATGCCACCCAAATGAATAAGGATGGAGGCAGCTATTACCTGTCCCACAAATTTTTTACTCGCAGAAAGAATGATCAGGTCATCTTTAAGACCCAGGAAGAATATAACGAGCGCGGCCGCGAAAAAATACTGGAACTCCGGGTTCATATAACCCTGTATTGACAATAGGGAAGCAAGAAGAAATCCTCCAAAGATCCCTACGCCGCCTAGTGACGCTACAGGATGGCTATGCACTTTTCGCTCATCGGGTACATCGTAAAGCTTTTTCTGGTCGGCGATTTGCAAAACAACCGGGATTGCCAGGAAGGAGATGATAAAAGAAACCGAGGCTGTAAGTAATACATCGAGCATCGAACAGGGTTTTGCTTTACAAAAATAGGCTTTAACCCCTTTGCTTTCACATCGGGCCTCATTTTTCTTAATGCTGAAAGCATTAAACTTCAATGAGTCATAGGAGTTATTGAATTAGTTCGAGAATTTCAATCCTTGGTGGGGTTCGTAGCAAAAAAGATTGCACATTTGCAACCTGAGGTGGTTTGAGGCGCGAAGATACAAAAAGTTTAATTTGTAACTATAAAATATGGCTGAACTGACATCCATTGCTACGCAGGTTCGAAGAGACATTATTCGCATGGTTCACGGCTCCGCAAGCGGGCACCCGGGAGGCTCACTTGGGTGTGCTGACTTTCTGACGGCCCTTTATTTCAAGGTGATGAAACACAACCCTTCATTTAACATGGACGCACAAAATGAAGACGTGTTTATACTTTCAAACGGACATATTTCGCCCGTTTTTTATTCTGTGCTCGCCCGGTCAGGCTATTTTGATGTAAAAGAACTGGCCACTTTCCGCAAGATCAATTCAAGATTGCAGGGACACCCTGCCACACATGAACACCTTCCTGGCGTGCGCATTGCTTCAGGCTCCCTTGGCCAGGGTATGAGCGTTGCCATTGGTGCGGCATTAACCAAAAAATTAAATGGCGAATCAAACCTTGTCTATTCACTTCACGGTGATGGGGAACTGAATGAAGGGCAGATATGGGAAGCGGTGATGTTTGCCGCGCACCATAAAGTTGACAACCTCATAGCAACAATTGATTGGAATGGTCAGCAAATCGATGGCCCAACGGATAAAGTAATGAGCATGGGCAATATCCGCCAAAAATTCGATGCCTTTGGCTGGACCACCTTACAAATGAATGGAAACGAAATGGCGGAAGTGCTGACGGTGCTGGAACAGGCAAAAGCACTCGTGGGCCAGGGCAAACCCATCGCCATCATGATGCATACCGTAATGGGCAAGGGCGTTGACTTTATGGAAAATGATCACAATTGGCATGGCGTTGCACCCAATGATGAACAACTGGCAAAGGCGTTGGGACAATTGCAGGAGACGATGGGGGATTATTAACGATTGACGGGTTGATGAGCCGATGAGCTGATAAGTTGACGAGCTGATGAGCTGAAAAACTGACGAGCTGATGAAAAATGAATGGGAATGGGCAAATCGATGATCGATGTTGGCCTGCCAGGTTACTGATAATTTTTCCCCTTTCCTAATTTGTGTTTCATAAGCTAGTCAGCCCGTAATCCAGTCACTTTTTCCCAATGTCATGGTCTGGCCCCAGGTTCCAAATTCCCAATTCCAAACTCTATTGCATGATTTGGGTTAAACGGTAAACCTCACCTCACCTCCTGCATTTCCACCAACTTCCTATAGAACCCGTTCAATTCCATCAACTGCATATGCGTTCCGCGCTCAACGATCTTTCCTTTTTGCAATACCACTATTTCATCAGCGTGGCGAATGGTGCTTAAGCGGTGCGCGATCACAATGCTGGTGCGGTTTTGCATCATGTTGTTGATGGCATCCTGCACCAGTCGCTCACTTTCCGTATCGAGTGATGAGGTGGCTTCATCCAGAATGAGTATCGGGGGGTTTTTGACGAGAGCCCGGGCAATGGTAAGCCGCTGTCGCTCTCCGCCGCTCAATTTCGTGCCCCTGTCACCCGTGTTTGTATTATATCCCTCTTCCTTGCGTACTATGAATTCATGAGCATTCGCCACCTTTGCGGCATGTATCACTTCTTCCTCGGTAGCATTTTCTTTTCCCAGGCGAATGTTATTATAAATACTATCATTAAATAATATGGGCTCCTGCGTTACTATGCTCATCAGGCTCCTGACGGAATGCAGGGAATATTCACGAATGTTCACACCATCGATCAGCACTTCACCACTGGTCACGTCATGAAACCGCGGCACCAGGTCAGCTAAAGTTGACTTACCCGCACCCGAAGAACCTACCAGCGCGATGGTTTTTCCTTTTTCAATGGTAAGATTGATATTATCCAGGATTACTGCATCATGGTAGGCAAATGAAACGTTCCTGAATTCAATTTTGGAAGTAAATTGATCTATCACCTTTCCATTTGGATTATCGTTCACGGTAATGGGCGTTCTTAATATTTCCTCAATTCTTCCAATGGCAGCCGCACCCTTTCTCATGTTGCTGAAAGAAGTGGATAATGCCTTGGCCGGGTTGATAATGTTATAGAAAATTCCAAGAAACCCCAGGAATACTGATGCTTCCAGAAATTGGTTTTCGAGAACGAGGCGCCCACCATAATAAAGGACTGCCGTGAACAGTATCACTCCCATTGTTTCAGAAAGCGGGGAAGCAAGGTCACGCCGGTAACCAATCTTGTTCTTGGAATGAAGCAACTCGCGGTTTCCTTTGAAAAACCGGCTTCGCAATAATCGCTCGATATTGAATGCTTTGATCACCCGCAACCCGCCTAATGTTTCATCAAGGGTAGATAGCGTTTCCCCATACTTATTAGCCACCTCCTGCGAGTGGCGCTTGAGAGATTTTGTTACACGCCCTATCACCAGACCGAGGACAGGAATGAGAAGAAGAATGAACAACGTGAGCCCCGGACTGATCAAAAATAAAACGATCAAAGTGATGATGATGGTAAGCGGATCCCGGATCCATCCTTCCAATGCACCAACCACTGAACTTTCTACTTCCGCCACATCATTCGTCATGCGGCTCATCAGGTCTCCTTTTCTTTTTTCAGTGAAAAACCCAATTGGCAGGCGCAAAATCTTTTCATACAACTCTTCCCTTAAATGATTCACCACGCTGTTCTTTAACGGATTCAGTACATAGTAGGATAAATAAAGGAAAAGATTTTTTAGAAGGATAAAGCACACCATGAGGATGCAGATGATCCCCAATGTTGGTATCTTTTTCCTGGTTTCTATTGATTCATATAAAAAATTGTTGAGGTTTTGAATGAGGGGATTATTGCTGTTCTGGGAAAAGCTTCCGCAGCCAAGGCATTCAGGCCGTGGATCAGAGAAAATGAGTTGCAGGAAAGGCATTAACATGCCTATTGATACAATAGAAAAAACAATACTAAGCACGGTAAAAAGGAAATAGAGGGCAATCTTGCCTTTAAAATCCCTGAGATAGGTAAAGATCCTTGAGTATTGCTTCATATCTTCTTATTGTGGTAAACGGAGCAAAGTAACTAATTTTACACCCTTACCCAAAACCGGTGAGCGATCAGGAGTATTACTTATTCAATTTTTACCCATGGAAGAAGGAAAGAGACAAAAACAGATAGCCGGGCTGCTCAATGAAGAGCTTAACGTGATATTTCAACGCTTTGGACTAAGCATGATGGATGGTGGCATGGTATCCATTTCATCAGTAAAAGTAACGCCTGACCTGCTTGAAGCCAGGATTTATATCAGCTTTTTCCAGGTAAAGGATGTTGCTGCGGCATTAAAGAAGATCGAAGAAAGACAACATGAGATCAAGAAAGAGCTCGCCGCGAAGGTGAGGCACCAGCTACGCAGCATTCCCGTTCTAAAATTCTTCCAGGACGATACACTCGATCATGTGTTCAAAATGGAGGAATTGTTTAAAAAAATTGAAGAAGAAAAGAAAGGCGGACAAAATTCATAAATCAAATCATCAACTCCTTGCATTTTCTTTTTGCGTGGCGATACTTTAAAGCTAAGAAATCCACCAATGCTATAAACGTCATTGCATGGATCAGCATTCTTGCCATCGTTGCCGGAAGCGCGGCGCTTATTCTTGTACTTAGTGTGTTCAATGGCTTCGAATCACTGGTCAAATCATTGTACTCATCATTCTATACCGATATAAAAGTCTCTCCGGCATCTGGCAAAACCATTCGCATCACACAAGCCCAACTCGATCAACTCAGGGGCATACAGGGTATCCAAAACTTTTCGCTGGTTGCCGAAGAAAAAGCGCTCATCCAAAATGGAGAATACCAATCAGTAGTCCATCTCAAAGGTGTGGATGAAAACTATCGCTACGTGAGCGGCGTTGCCGAGCACCTGCCCCGCGGGGAATATGACCTCGGAACGGCGGACAATCCCAAACTCATAATGGGCATCGGCGTAGAAAACGCGCTGGGCGTGCAGGCTGACCGAAACGCTTTTGCACTGAATATTTACCTTCCCCGCAAAGGAACCACGGAACAGCTGGACCCCATGGAAAATATCAGCAATGATAGCATTGGAACCTCCGCCGTGTTCATGATCCAGCAGGAATTCGACAATAAATATGGTATCACCAATCTTGCCTTTGCAAAGCGGGCCATGAAATTTGCGCCTGATGAATATAGCGGGCTGGAGATCAGGACAACCGATGCAGATGTTACTGATGAAGCATTGCCCCGCGTCAAAGCCATCTTTGCTTCAGGTTATAAAGTGCAAAACAGGTACCAGCAGAATCAAAGCCTTTATTCAGTGATGACCCTCGAGCGCTGGATTATTTATGGAGTGCTTTCATTGATACTGGTTGTTGCTGCATTTAATATGATCGGCGCTCTCACAATGCTGGTATTGGAAAAGCAGAAAGACATCAGCGTGTTGCATGCATTGGGCGGCAACCGGAAGCTAATTCACAGGATCTTCCTGTCAGAAGGCGTGCTGCTCGCAGCCATTGGTGGCGGTGCAGGGATGCTGATAGCGTTGATCATTTGCATTCTCCAGATCAATTTCCATCTCATCCCGCTACAAGGAGGTTCGTTTCTTATTGATTATTTCCCCGTGAAATTAAGGGTGCTCGATTTCCTGCTGGTAGGCGCAACAGTGCTGGTAATTGCATTGATAGCCTCATGGTTGCCCGCAAGAAAGGCTGCGGGGAGGGAATTTTCGTTGCGCAGCGAATGACGGGGTTTTCACCTGCCGGTTAAGAGTTGTCGGTTGTCAATAGAACCCGGAAATGTTGTTATTCCCCATTCCGAAAAAAGACTATTGACCAGTTTGGTATGAAAAGTTAACATACGCGACAATCTGGTCAACTTGTTCTTCTGAAATTAGCGGAAAGGGCGTCATTACGATTCCATACTTTGCCTTCAAATCACTTGTGTACGCATCTTTCTCCATAAATAGCGCAGGGTTTTTGATCCATTCATACAATTTCTCCCTGTCTTGCCAGGGACCACGCGATTCAAAACCTCCAAGCGCAGGGCCAGTCACCTGCCTGAATACAGTGTGGCAGCTTTGGCATTTGCTTTTGAATAAAGCTTTGCCTGCACTAACCTCCGGCGATAGCGGTGCGCTCTTCACCAGTTCAGTAGACATTTGGGAAATTGTGGATGAAGAATCATTTGGAGGAGAAATTCTCTTTAAGAAAAAATAGCCTCCTGCTGCAATTATTAAGAGAAGATGGGCGTAGGTGATATATTCAACCTGCCTGTTCATAATGCAAAGATAAACATTGCGCTTCGCAATCGGGTTTGGAATTTGGGCGGAGACCTTGATTTTAAAGGAAAAGCAACCGACCGGAGCGCTCAAAAACCGGCAATAAGGATTCGCAACCTACAACCGACCACTAGCCACGGACAATTTTTTTTCCTAACACTTGTTAGTTATTCAAAAAATCACTTACTTGCACCCAGCCTTTAACGATTGCTAACGGTTGCTTGCTATGGTTTTTTGCAGCCATTAAATTGTGCCATCCCGATCATCGAGGTGGCACACCTATTTTTAACCCAGAACAGATTTTCCGGCTATGAATTTCGAAGTTTCAGAATTGACCAGGCAGGTGGGCCAGACGGCCCGTGATTTTGCCCAACAACATATCAAGCCACATGTAATGGAATGGGATGAAACCCAGGAATTCCCCGTTTCCGTGTTTAAAGAAATGGGCAAATTGGGACTGATGGGCGTATTAGTGCCGGAAGAATACGGTGGGGCGGGTCTCTCCTATTTCGAATACAAAACCGTGATTGAGGAAGTGGCTAAAGTATGCGGTTCAATTGGACTGAGCCTGGCTGCGCATAATTCACTTTGCACCGGACATATTTTAAGCTTTGGAAACGAAGAACAAAAGAAACGGTATTTACCAAAATTGGCAACTGCTGAATGGATAGGCGCATGGGGACTCACTGAACCGAATACCGGCAGTGACGCCGGAAACATGAAATGCGTGGCCACGCGGGATGGAGATGATTGGGTGATCAATGGAACAAAAAGCTGGATCACGCATGGAAAGAGTGGTGATGTGGCGGTAGTGATCTGTCGCACCGGAGAGCCGCGTGCAAAAGATAATTCCACGGCATTTGTGGTAGAAAAGGGAACCCCCGGATTTAGTGGTGGAAAGAAGGAAAACAAACTCGGTATGCGTGCCAGCGAGACGGCCGAAATGATATTTGACAATTGCCGGATTCCCGATAGCAACCGCCTGGGTAAGGTGGGAGAAGGATTTAAACAGGCCATGAAGGTGCTGGATGGTGGAAGAATTTCCATTGCATCCCTTTCGCTGGGTATAGCGAAAGGCGCGTACGAAGCATCCCTGCAGTATTCGCAGGAGAGGCACCAGTTTGATAAGCCGATCTCCAGTTTCCAGGGCATATCATTCAAACTTGCCGACATGGCTACGGAGATCGCAGCAGCTGAATTGTTGACGTTGCAGGCCTGCGATCTCAAGAATCGCGGTGAGCAGATGACGGGCCAGGCAGCAATGGCAAAATACTATGCGAGCGAAGTAGCAGTAAAGACCGCTAATGATGCCGTGCAGATATTTGGTGGCTATGGTTACACAAAAGATTTCCCCGTAGAAAAATTTTACCGCGATGCGAAACTGTGCACGATTGGAGAAGGAACGAGTGAGATTCAGAAGCTGGTGATATCAAGGGAAGTTTTGAGGAACGGGTAACGATGGCCGATGATCAATGATCGATGATCGAGGCTTATTCAGTTGTAAAGGTTATGAGGCACCGTTCGAGACGCCTGCCAGTTGTTGCAAACTTTCTGCAATATCATACTTTGCCTCAAATTCCCAATTCCAAATACCCCACTAGTCAGCTAGTCAGCTCAGCTTTTTACAATACCCCTAAGCAAAAACCTTCACGCTCAACCCATCATATCCCAGCCTCGCAAAGGAAGGCAGGCCTGCTTCAACTGCTGCGTGCCTTCCCAATTGATGTGAAATATGCGTAAAATATACCTTCTTTACTTCAAGCTTGCGGGCAATTTCAATAGCCTCTTCCAGATTAAAATGAGAGATGTGTGGTTGTTTCCTTAATGCATTTAAGACCAACACCTCCGTGCCTTTCAATTTTTCCATTGAATCTTCCTCTATCCTGTTTGCATCAGTGATATATGCAAACTTTCCAAAACGAAAACCCAGCACTGGCATCTTTAAATGCCAAACGGGGATAGGCAATATCGATATGTCACCTACCATGAAGGGTTCCAGGTCAAGCGTATTCATTGACAATTCAGGAATGCCCGGGTATTTTGTATCACTAAACGCATAATAAAAATCCCTGCGCACGGCCTCCTCAGTTAATGAATCAGCATAGATTGGCATGGGCTGCCGCGAAAAGAAATTAAATGCGCGTATATCATCCAGTCCTGCGAGATGATCCTTATGCGGATGCGTCAACAACACCGCATCAAGATGCTTTACATTTTCGCGCAACATCTGGTACCGAAAATCAGGACCGGTGTCCACTATTAGCGTGGTCAATGCTGATCGAACCAATATGCTTGAGCGAAGTCTCTTGTCTTTCTTATCCGGCGATTGGCACACTTCACAATCGCAGGCGATCATGGGAACGCCGCTGCTTGTGCCCGTCCCTAAAAACGTGATGGTAAGAGAAATGTCCACCTGACTAAATTAATCAAATAGACAATTACACAATTAGTCAATTTGTCAATTGGAGCGGGAAATAACTTCGTTGTAGAGTTTTTTGGCATCGTCCGCCAATGCTTCCCGGTCTATTTCTAACTGCGGAATGAGGTCCATTAGTGTATTGATCCTGCCTTCAGTCTGCAAAAATTTATTGAGTACTACTACTTTCTTTTCCTCGAGTATGCAATACCCGCTTTGAAACGTGCCGCGCTCATATCTCAAAATATAACCTGCCTGTTCGGGTATGGCTTCTAACTTATCCAGCGTATTTTGTGTGTATTTCATTGCTATCAATATTCTGCCTCTTCGCAAAAATAACCTTCCCCCTAAAAGATAACAGTTTACTGCTCTCTTAGTTTTCCACAAGAAATCAGACTATTTGGATTGCATTTTAATTACGGGGACAATCATTTCTTCCAGGCTCACACCTCCGTGCTGAAACGTATTGCGGTAATAATTCACATAATGATTGTAATTATTAGGATAGCAAAGAAATCCGTCTTCCTTGGCGAAAATGAAGGAAGAGTTGATGGTTGGAACAGGCAGCCCCGCCTCCCTGGGATCCCTGAATGCCAGCACCTCCTTTGGTTCATAGTTCAGGTTCCTGCCATGTTTATAACGAAGATTGGTGGTTGTTTGCTTGTCGCCAATTACCTTATAAGGCGTTTTCACGCGCACGCTTCCATGGTCAGTCCCCAGTACCAGCCGCAGATCCTTATCCGCGATTTTCTTCAGCGCCTGGTGCAGTGGTGAATGTTCAAACCATGATACGGTGATGCTACGGTAACTTACCTCATCGCCTGCCAATTCTTTTAACACCTCCATTTCTGTTCTGGCATGGCTGAGCATGTCAACGAAGTTGTAAACGATCACATTCAGATCATTGTTCATCAGGTTATGAATGTTGTTTACCAGGTCAAGCCCGGCCTGGTTATTCAACACTTTGGTATATGACACTCTCAGATTATCCTTTCCCAATCGTTTCAAATGGGCGCGCAGCAATTCTTCTTCAAACAGGTTCTTTCCTCCCTCTTCATCATCATTCTTCCATTGTTGGGGAAATTGCTTCTCAATATCTACGGGTAACAAGCCGGCGAAAATTGCATTTCGCGCATACTGGGTAGCGGTTGGCAGAATGCTGTAAAAACTATCCTCTTCGAGGATCCTGAAACTTTCGGCGAATATGGGCTGAATCGCCTTCCATTGATCAAAACGCAAATTATCAATTAGAATAAAGAATAGCGGTGTCCCCTTTTCCAGGTGTGGCAGCACTTTAAATTTGAGGAGCGTATGTGACATCACGGGGCCCGTAGTACTCTTTGGACTCACCCATGAAGCATAATTTCTCGAAACGAATTTGAAAAACTCGGTGTTAGCCTCTCCTTTCTGGCTTTGCAGCACTTCCTGCATTTCAGGGCTATCGCTTTTCTGCATTTCCAATTCCCAGTACACCAGCTTGCGATAAATATCCATCCATTCATTATAATCAGGGTTGCTATTTAGCGCCATAAAGAGATTGCGAAACTGCTGCTGATACGCCGTGGTAGTTTTCTCTGCAACCAGCCTCCTGTTATCAATGATCTTCTTCAGGCTCAGCCATACCTGGTTGGGATTAACGGGCTTGATGAGGTAGTCGCTGATCTGTGATCCAATGGCTTCATCCATCAGGTTCTCCGTTTCATTCTTCGTGATCAACACCACGGGGAGTGACATGTTCACCTCCTTGATCTTGGCCAGGGTCTCAAGACCGGTAATGCCAGGCATACTTTCATCAATTAGCACTACATCCACAGGATTGTCGCGAACGTAATCAATCGCATCGAAGCCATTAGTAAAGGTTTGCACCTCATACCCCTTGTTTTCAAGAAAGAGCTTTTGAGATTGCAGACTTTCGATTTCATCATCAACCCAGATAATTTTTGCTACTGCCATTCTGTTGGTGTTTTTGGTATGTTAAGTGCTTGGTTGACCAGTTGAGTTGCTGACAAGCAGACTAGCTGAAATAGCTGACCAGTTGTCGAGTAAATTAGTTCAGCTGTTGACTAAAATTATAGTTCCTTACAGGAGAACAATCTGCAAAACTTTTATCTTCTCACAAATTTTCATATTTCTTAGTCCTGGTCAACTCGTGTGCTTATTTATACTCACCTTGTCAGCTGGTCAGCTTTTCAGTCAGCCAATTCAATGCTTCCCTAAAAACTAAAGTTACTCCTTAATACCCCGAAAAATGCAATATTTGCATAACCTTAAAGAATTTGCCGCCACCTTCACGATAATTCAAATGGCTTCTTCATGCAGACAACCAGAAAGATCATTAACGATCCCGTTTATGGATTTATTACGATAGGGGATCAATTGCTGCTTGACATTATTGCACATCCATTTTACCAGCGGCTTCGCAGGATTCATCAAATGGCTTTCGCTCACCTGGTTTACCCGGGTGCAGTTCATTCGCGCCTCCATCATTCCCTCGGCGCATATCACCTTATGAGTTGTGCACTTTCAGAATTAAAAAGTAAGGGCGTTGAAGTAACGGAGGAGGAAGAACGCGCATCAAAGCTCGCCATTCTGCTACATGATATTGGCCATGGTCCTTATTCACATGCGCTCGAGCACGAATTGATACCCGGCATACATCACGAAGCCATTTCCATGCTCATTATGGAACAAATGAATGAGCAATACAACGGCCGGTTAGAAACTGCCATCAGTATTTTTAAAGACACTCATCCCAAACCCTTCCTTCACCAGTTGGTAAGTGGCCAGCTTGATGTTGACAGGATGGATTATTTATCAAGGGATAGTTTTTTTACGGGTGTGGCAGAAGGAGTGATCAGTTATGACAGGATCCTGAAAATGCTCGTAGTGAAAGACGGCAACCTGATGATCGAGGAAAAAGGAATTTATTCCATTGAAAAATTTCTCGTTGCCAGGCGCCTCATGTACTGGCAGGTATACCTTCACAAAACGGTCATGAGTGCGGAGATGTTACTGGTCAAAATTATAAGGCGGGCCAAAGAATTGATCAACCAGGGGAAAAAGGTTGAGGCCGCAACGGCATCTTTAAATTTCTTTTTAAAAAACAATGAACAGTCTCCAGGCATCGAACTTCACCTCGATACCTTTTGCAATATGGATGATTATGACGTGATGTGTACCATCAAGAACTGGGCACAGCATGATGATAAGGTGCTGTCTACCTTGTGCGGTTGCCTTGTTGACAGGAATCTGCTCAAGGTAAAACTGCAGGCTGAACCATTCGATGAAGCAAAGGTTAAGCAAAAGATTTTGGAAGCGGCACTGCACCTGCGGATCAGCGAAGAAGAGGCAACCTACTTTGTATTTACCGGAGAGGCTGTCAATACCACGTATGATCCGGGCGATGAACGAATCAACATCCTCTTCAAAGACGGCAGTGTTAAGGATATTTCTCAGGTAGACAATGCCCTTATCCACAAACATCTGTCAAGCCCGGTTAAAAAATATTATTTTTGTTACCTGAGAATATGATCCGGACAAACCGGCCTTACACCCAAACTTTAATCTATGAAATTTCCCGCTTCCCAGATTGCGATACTTGTTAATGGAAAACTGGAGGGGCCTGACAAGGAAGTCTCTTCTTTTGGCAAGATCGAGGAAGCAAAGGAAGGCCAACTCACCTTTTTCGCTAACGCGAAATATGAAGAATACCTTTACACCACCGGCGCTTCCGTGGTAATTCTCAATGAAGGTTTTCAGCTAAAGCAAAAAATTGGGGCCACGCTAATAAGAGTGCCTGACGCTTACACTGCATTCGCAACGCTGCTCTCGAAATATGAGGCAATCGTGAAGCAACAACTCCAGGGCATACAGCAACCAAGCTACATTGCTAAATCAGCTTCACATGGAGCTAATGTTTTTATTGGAGCGTTTGCCTACCTCGGTGAAAATGTAATAATTGGCGACAATACCAAGATCTATCCTAACGCGTACATCGGTGACAACGTCACCATCGGCAATGATTGCGTGATACACCCTGGTGTAAAGATCTACCATGATTGTAAAATAGGCAACCAGGTATCAATACATGCAGGAACAGTGATTGGAAGTGATGGTTTTGGTTTTGCGCCACAGGCAGATGGAAGTTTTAAAAAAGTTCCCCAAATTGGCAACGTGGTAATTGAGGATCACGTGGAGATAGGAGCTAACACCACCATTGATCGCGCAACAATAGGCTCAACCATCATTAGGTCAGGCGCCAAACTTGATAACCTGATACAGATAGCACATAATGTAGAAGTGGGCAACAGCACAGTAATTGCCGCCCAGGCTGGCGTGAGTGGAAGCACCAAGATCGGCAAAGGTGTAATGATAGGCGGGCAGGCGGGTATTGTTGGCCACATTCAATTGGGCGATGGCGCAAAGGTGAATGCCCAAAGTGGCGTGAGTAAATCAGTTGATGCAGGTAAAGCCGTCACTGGTTCTCCAGCCTATGATTATACTTCTGCACTGCGTAGCCAGGCCATCAATCGCAAACTTCCAGAACTGGAAAAAAGAGTAAAGGAGTTAGAAGCATTGGTGAAGCAATTGCTCAGTGAACGAGTGTAAACCCTTATTTTTCGAAATCTGTATTATTAGCTTTTGTAATTATTCACTACTTTTCATTTAGTTACGAGGCATTCGTTACGTTGGGGCATTTTAAACCATCCTAACAAAAATTATGACCTTTTTCAAACGCTGGATGAGACGTTTTCGGCTTCGCGGTCTTTCCATCCAGGAACGGCTTCCACTGTTAATATGCGTACTGCTGCTTGCCATCATGCTTTCTTTTGCATGGATATCCTATTACTCTGTAAGAAAAGCCAATCTTAAGGTAGGAAGCGAAAGGCTGGAATCACTTACAGAACAGCTAAGTACATTGTTTTCCCAGGCGGGTACAACCATGATCTCAGCCATGCACGCTTCGGCCAACACTGATCCTATTCGTAATTACTTTGCATCAAATGGCAACGAAAATTACACAGAAGCTAACATGGCGCTTCAAAACATTCGTAAAGACACCAATACGGTGTTGGTAGAATTCATTTACCCTGACAGGAAAACCCTGCTTCGTTCCGCAAAAAGTTTAAAAGGCGATGAAAAATCGCTTGATTCTATTATTAAAACAGTACCTCTTCAGCCCGGGATAGGAAAATTTTACCTGGCGGGCAGGCATCTTTATTATCCACTTATAATTCCCGTGATGCAAAAGGATAGCATCATTGGCTATTTAAGCAGATGGAGGATACAATACGCTTCTGACCAGTCAATTCAACAGTTTAATTACCTGATAGGAGCCGGTTCAGCCTTGTATGTATCTAATACTGACGAAAGCCTGTGGTCTGACCTCCAGGTGGTGGTTCCCCATCCAAGAATTGACACTTCCATTTTGCATGAACCGGCACTTTACATGGGTTACCAAGGCAACATGGTCATGGGATCATCGCGGGTAATTAAGGGTACCCCATGGCAAATAACGATTGAATTCAATGCAAAAAATATTCTCGCGCCCGCACAAAATTTTCTACGGTGGATAATTATTGTTGGTAGTATCCTGCTGATTGTAGGCATCTTCTTTGCCTGGATCATGAGCCTCAACCTTACCCGTCCGTTAAATAATTTAACTTCCGCAGCCTCATCAATTGCAAATGGCAATTACATGAAAGTAAAAGAAGTTGACCGCCGCGATGAGGTCGGTAAACTTGCCAGGGCGTTCAATGCAATGAGCGAACAGGTAAACAATGCAAAGCGGGTGTTGGAAAACAAGATCGTAGAAACTGAACTAATCAATAACCAGCTAAGAGACCTTTCCGCTCACCTGCAGAATATCAGGGAAGAAGAAAGGATACATATCGCGCGTGAAATGCATGACGAATTAGGACAGTTGCTCACTGGATTTAAAATGGACGTTTCATGGTTGAATAAGAAAATGGCCGGCTCAGATGACCCTGCCATTGCAGAAAAGCTTTCTGAAATGGTCATGATCATTGATGAAGCAGTGAAGTTTGTGCGCCGGATAGCCGCTGAATTACGGCCTGGCATCCTTGATGACCTGGGTCTGGTTCCTGCCCTCGACTGGCATAGTAAAGAATTTGAAAAACGTTTCAACATCAAAGTTGATTTCTCTTCAGATGTCGAAGAACTAAAAACCAATCCTAAGGTAGCTACGGGCTTATTCAGGATGTACCAGGAAT
>Ga0196972_1000206_pt1 | contig 43671 bp, 45 predicted proteins | sample S1v_2013CmetaG_FD_148618 | JGI IMG/M metagenome (GOLD analysis project Ga0196972, IMG submission 148618) | Soil microbial communities from Anza Borrego desert, Southern California, United States - S1+v_20-13C | ecosystem: Environmental > Terrestrial > Soil > Desert | place: USA: California...
AAGGCCCGGACTCGCGAGGCGCTCGATATGGCCCTGACCGGTGCCCTCAACACGATCACTGCCGCCGATGTGCGCGGCTGGTTCACACACTGCGGCTACGCCTTACAGTAGATTGAAAATCGCTGTAATCCCCGTTCCTGAGTGGAACAAACATCATGCATGGCCACCGGAAGGTGGCTTACGTCACCTGATTTTCAACGCCGATAAGAACGGTTTTGCTTCCGCCTTTAAGCGGGTAGGCCGTCGCGTGCTGGTGGATGAAGCCGAGTTCTTCCGGTGTGTCGAGCGCCAGAACGGGGGTGAAAGATGAGCGCCTACGCCCGCAAATATACCCCAATCGTCAAAGACCTTTTGCTTCAACGAGTAGACTTGACCCACGCGACGCTGATTGAAATGGGGCATGGCTGGCGACTCGCCGCCGTGATTCATTATCTACGCAAACAAGGTTGGCCCATCGAGACCCATGGGGACATGCGCGGGGTGGCCCATTATTGGCTGCCGCGTGGTTGGAAACCGGAAAACCTGGGGGCGGATGCCGCCGCCCCTGGGCAGATTGCGGGGGATGGTCGATGAAGATAGCAGCCTTCAAAGCCATCGAGATTTTAACATTCAACGACCCAAACGACGCGGTTCTAGTATTGATTGCCTGGGGGTTGATATGAGTATCAGCCGCCGCGCCGAGACTATCAAAGCCGGTATTTCGATTCGCGCGTTCTACCGTTCGGAATTGCCTGAGATGCCGGACACTCGCCGCGCTGGATGGGTGAACGGAGGGCTTTGTCCGTTTCATGATGACGGCCACGCCGGTTCCTTCCGCGTCAACCTGATGACCGGGGCGTTCAAATGCTTTTCCTGTCAAAGCAAGGGCGGGGATATCTTGGCTTTTACGATGAGCCGCCACGGGCTAAGCTTCCGCGATGCCTTGGACAAGCTGAGCCGGGAATGGGGGGCATGACATGGAAGGCATACCCCAATCCTTCAACGGTAAGCCCTTGCTTCATGCGTGGGTTTACCGTGCTGCCGATGGTGTCCCCATTGGGATAGTGGGCCGGTATCAAAATGGAAGCACCCACAAGGAAGTGGTGCCCTTCTTTCTACGGAATGGTTCCGGCTGGAAAGCCGGGACTGCCCCGGACCCGCGCCCGCTGTTCGGGCTGGAATATTTGGCTGTTTCCGACCGCCGCGTCGTGCTGATTGTCGAAGGCGAAAAGGCCGCCGCTGCCCTGCAATCACTGGGCCTTTGCGCCGTGACCAGTCCGGGCGGAAGCAAGGCCGCGTCCAAAGCCGATTGGGGGCCGCTGTCCGGTTTTGACAAAGCCTACCTACTGCCCGACCACGATGAACCCGGCGAACAGTACGCCCGTGACGTGTGCGCCGCCCTGAGCGCCTTGGAAGCGCCGCCTGCGGTGTTTCTGTTGCGGCTGCCGGGGCTGCCGGACAAAGGGGACGTGGTGGACTGGCTGCAAGCCCGGTGCCCTGAGTGGAACGGACTGGACCCGCTGCCGGAAAGCGAACGGGAACGGCTTTACAGCGAGTTTAGGGCCGCCGTCAAAGCCCACGCCGAACCCGTGCCGCCCGAGTGGTTAACTGCTGGCGGGGACTGGCAAGCGCCGATTCCCTTGGAAGCCGCCCCTTTACCGATTTGGCCTATGGATGTATTCCCGGAATCGGTGGGCGACTTCGTGGCGGAGCTTGCGGAAGCGACCGAAACGCCCGTGGAATTGCCTGCCCTGTTTACCCTGGCCGCGATTTCGACCGCCGCCCAAGGGAAATATCAGGTATGGGTGAAACCGGGCTATTTCGAGCCGGTACACGTTTGGCCGTGTCCGGCACTGGTGCCGGGGAGCCGGAAAAGCGCCGTCAAGGATGCCGTAGCCGCGCCGCTGGTGAAATGGGAACGCGAGAAGCGGGCCGCGATGGAGCTGGAAATTAAACAAGCGGAATCCGACCATAAGACCCTATCCGAGCGGATAGCCGCCCTTCGCAAGATGGCCGCCAAAGCCAAGGCTATCGACTTCGACCGGCTGAAATCTGAGATTGCCGAACTCGAAGCGCAATTGCCGGACATTCCGCGCCCGCCGCAGCTATGGACGGACGATTGCACGCCCGAGCGCCTGGGAACCCTGATGGCGGACAACGGCGAGCGGATGGCGATTCTTTCCGATGAAGCCGGAATCTTCGAGCAGATGGCCGGGCGATACTCGGGCGGAATTCCGAACCTGGATGTTTTCCTGCAAGGCCATGCCGGAAGCGCTGTTAGGGTGGACCGTGGAAACCGCCCGTCCGTGTTCCTGCAACACCCCGCGTTAACCATCGGGATAAGTCCGCAGCCGGACGTATTAAGAGGATTGACCGCAAAGCCCGGTTTCCGGGGGCGGGGCCTACTGGCGCGGTTCCTGTACGCATTGCCCAAGTCCACGCTAGGCCAGCGCACCGGGGACACGCGCCCACTGTCGGAAGATTTGAAACTAAGATGGGAAGGCCGCCTAACCGCCATTCTGAACACGGAACAGGCAACCGATAAGAACGGCGACCTATGCCCGCACACGCTCAAACTGAGCGCCGAAGCCTTCACCGCATGGGCGGACTTTTGGCGCGTGGTGGAAGCCGATATGAGGCCGGTGGGTAAGTTTGAACACTGCACCGATTGGGCCGGGAAATTTCCGGGTGCCGTGGCGCGTATCGCGGGGCTTTTGCATATCGCCCGCCATGCCTTCCGGGGACCGGAAAAGCACGATATCGGCGCGGAAGACATGGCCGCCGCCCTGCGGATGGCGCAATGCTTGAGCGCCCATGCCTTGGCCGTGTTCGACCTGATGGGCGCGGACCCGGCTTTAGATGGGGCGCGGGTGGTGCTGGACTGGCTGAGACGCGAACGGCTGGAAACCTTCACGTTCCGGGATTGCCACTATGCCCATAAATCCCGGTTCAAGCGGGCTAATGACCTGGAACCAGTTACCGAAGTACTGACCGAACGGCATTACATTCGTCCCGTGGTAGCGCAAGAAAAGCCATCGCATCGGCCTAGCCGCATATTTGAAGTCAATCCGGTAATCCGGGGCGGGGTGCAATGATGCCCCGCGCTACCCTTTTGTGGCTTTTGTCCACGCTCTCGGGGGTTTGAAAATATGAAATCGACCGAAAAGCGATTGCCCGAAACCTTTGACGCGGAAGGGAATCCGCTGTTCCCTGCCCCCCTATCGAAAATCGACCTGCACGACGCCCGCGCCATCCGCCGGGAACTCGCCAGCGTGTACCGGGATGCCCGAGCGGGCCGCATCGAAGTACAAGACGCCACACGGCTTGGGTATTTGTTGGACCTTCTGCGGAAGGCTTATGAAACCGACGTTTTACAGGGGCGTCTTGAAATCCTGGAGCGCACTTTAGGCCATCGAGGTAAATAACATGAAGCGTGATTCTCTTGCTAAAGCCTATCACGGGTTGACCAGTGCGGAACTGGCGGACCTATCGTTTAAGTACGTCTGCGATGCAAACGAGCTTGAATTAACACGTCTAGCCGATGCCGTACCGATAGTCCTAAAGCGTGGGCCGCACCCGGATTTCAAGGAACGATATGATAGTCTGTTCAATGCGGCCTCATGGTGGGCTGTCGAACGTTGGAAGACGGAAGCCCGTCTGAATGCTTCATTTGGCGTCTATGTGGCGACGGACGACCAAGCCTTAGCGACAAAAAGCCGCGAGCGCTGCGAAGCGTGGGAATCCTATTTGCTGGCGTTGGATATCGTTCTTGATGATGTTGGGCCGGTGCACGGACTAGACCCCGAAGCCGTTCGAAAACTGGCGGGGTGCGGGCGATTCGAGCCGATGATAATCGATGAGCCGCAACCAAGGCACGTTGAGCTATACAAAGAGACGCTGCGTAAAGTCTTGGGCTAACGAATCCTTGGTGGATAGTTTACGACCCGGCTTAGTCCGGGTTTCTTTTTTCCAGCTTTTGCCGCTACCATCGCGGCTTTCCCTCTCGCCCGTAGAGGCTTGAAAGGCTATCCTTTTGAGCCCACACTTAACGATAGTCGAGACTTTGGGGAAAATAGCAACAGTAACGAATAGGCCACGATGAATACCCACAAGCATATTGGCAGAACCGAGATAAAAGGCGATATGCGGCACCACCTAGCCAGAACATAGCCTTTACCACTTGGTAAAAGAATTAACTGCTAGTTGTTATAAACATTTAGCCACATGGAAAGGTTTATTGCATGAAAAAAATAATAATAACCGTATTCTTGATTATGGCTTACTGCTTAAGTTATGCAGATAACCGATTTATAGGAAGCTGGGTTGTAGAAAAGCATTCATCTAGTATGAAGTTTGCCGCCACTCTAAATGAAAGTGGCAACGCATTTGGTCAATACTGCTTTGTCGGTGAGGGGCAGTGCGTATATCTGCTTGGTATAAGAACATCTTGTGAAAAAGGAAGTACGTACCCTGTCTTGATGAATTCAGATTCTGGCTCTGGGCCATACTCAGTTTACTGCAATGGGCCGTTAGACTCAGGACTTTATCAATATATCTTCACGGAGTTTGAGAAGATTGATGGAATCACAAAAACGGCTAACAAGATTGGCTTCGCCTTTCCGCTTCAAGGTGACCAGTTTCAGGTTATTCGATTTAGCCTTTTTGGCTCTAATGAGGCTATAAAAGAAATGCGGGATTCTTTTAATAACGGAAATAGCCGCTCTAGTGAAGAGATACTTTAACTTGCTCTTGTTAAGCTATTCTGAGATAAGGGGAAGCACAGTGGTTTTTTGAGACCAGGGCAGTGGTCCTCTCGATTTACTTTTGTGGCTTTTGTCCGCATTCGCTAAAAAAGCTACTTCGGATAAATATTAGAAGTTACTAATACAATAGTCAGTAATCCTATCCCTGTGTGGATGATGGTGTGTCCGGTGTATGGGGCACTGGCGGGGCACTTGGGGGCAAATTCTGGCAACAATCGGCAGTTAATCAGAACAAGGATAATCATGTAAGTGGTTGACCGGTATTGCTTTTGAGTGTTGTAGATTGTTGCGGTTTTTAGATTTTCACTCATTCATAATGCGGGTGTCGGCGGTTCAAGTCCGCCCGTAGCTACCAAATATATCAGGCGGTTAGGTGTCATCACCGACCGCCTTTTTTATTGCCGCGTGACTGGATCGTGACAGCCGGTCGAGAGCGGCGACGGCGCTGCGAACATTGTCCGGGGCCAAATGGGCGTATTTCTCGGTCATGGTGATCGGGGCATGCTCCAAGAGGTCCCTGACTTCCGGGAGCGGTACGCCCGAGCTGACCAGCCAGGCCGCGCAGGTGTGGCGGAGGTCGTGGATCCGAAAATCCTCGATCTTCACCCGCCGGCAGGCGACTTCTTTGCTGGTGAGCTTCGAGCTTCCATTTCGCTTCGCGGATGCCGGCCGTGCCAGTAGAGCGTCTAACTCTCTTGCCGCTCGCGTCGGTGTAGGTCGCCCAGTAAATGGGACTGTCTTTTCGTTTATAGGGCATGTGTTACCTCGTTGTTCGGCGGGCACATTGCCCCGCGCGTCGTGATTATGCGCGGGGTCGGCGCAGCGCTCAATGAGGGCCTTAACGTCCTCCGGCCGAACTCCGAGAATCGGGCGGCTTCGGGTGCCCTCGCGGCGGAGGGACCCAGGCAGGCGGATCGACGGCAGTTCGCCCGATTCAATCATGCGGCGGACCGTTCGGGTGGAAATGCCGCCGAGGGCGTGGGCGGCTTGGGCCAGGGTCCAGACCAGCGGAGGTGTGTCAGTTAAAGATTTATTCTTCATTCTCGCTTGTGTTGATGATCAGTGTACCGTCGTCATCTACCTTGAAGTTTTCCGTCGTGAGCGGATACGTGCTACCGTCTATCAAGGCGGTTATCGGGGCGCTGTGCTCGCCGCTCTAGTGCTCGGCGTAGCGGCTAACGGTTGCGAGTCTGGTCATAAGCATTTCTAGAGTTATGGCTTTCATGGCGTTTTTCGGCTTTTCCATTGCTCCCCTCCAAATCTGCCCATTCCAACCCGCTGGCGGGTGCGCATCCGCACGACCAAGGCCTTGAGTTTGTTCTCGGAAAGGCCTTCGAGATCAGGCCGCAGGTTTCTGGTTAATTTGGTGACTGGATTGACGTACATAACTCCCCCCTGCCACGGCGAGCACCGCGGCGATGTCTTTGGTCTTGATTCGCTGGAAGCCGTCCGGGCCTCCTGCGGCGCGCTGGTAGAAACAGGTGGTCCGGGCGCCCACCGTGACGAACCGGTTGCCCTTCCTGAGCCGCAGCCGCCCGCCCATGGTGATGCTCGGAAAGGAGGTTCGCAAGTCTCATTCCCTTGGTTGCGCACACCCCGGGAACGGAAGGCATTGCCGTTGTAGCACTTCTTTAGCTCTTCAAAGTTGAACCCCTTGGCTGGCCGCCCTTGGGCATTGTTGGGCTGAGTCCGGCCACCTTCCAGCAGCACGACCGGGAGGTTCGATACTTGGGCCAGATTGCGGCCTACGGCAACGGTGTTGGCGTTGGTGGCGTCGAATCCTTCATAGTCGAACCGGCCCACCAGCTTCCATAGGAAGGAAATCAAGGTGGACTTTCCTGAGCCTGCGATACCGATGACTTCCAAGAAGGGATAGCTCTGGCGGTGCCGGATCTGCTCGGCGAAGAAGGAGCCGAACCAAAAGCCCAGGGCTACCACGCCCTAAGCACCGAACACGGCCCGTCGTGGGGAAAGTCGATGCGGAAGTAGTATCAGCTTTCGTCCATCACTTCGTTCCGTTGGTAGTAGAGCGGCGTCGGCAGGCAGTTGGCGATTTTGGTGACGGTGCCGGCGGTTTTGAGGGCATCCTCACGGCGAGGATCGTCCTCGGGGATCTCCTCGCCTTCGCTGTCCTTGGTGGCCTTGTCGAACGCGGTCTTGGCAATGAGCAGCGCGCCGTAGTGACGGTAGTCGTCCCGGTCTTTTTCGCCGAGCCGGTTGCGGATATCGAGGCTGGCCCAGGTGAGCGGGCTGGGTTTTTCCGAGATCTGCGCGGCCTCGCACGGCCAGCCTTCGGCCCTGGCGCGTTCGATCCATTTCCGGAGGTGGTAGAGGCTGCCCTTGTCGCTGCCCGATGCCCAGACGAAATCCGGCCGGCCCTTGCCCATGCAGCCGGCGGCGAGAGCCTGGAGCGCTTCGGCCGGGTAGTTGTCGGCCTTGAGGATCGCGGCGGCCGGGACGCCGCCGAGGTGCAGGGCCAGGGATTCGACCTCGATGACGAATTCGTTCAATCCGCCCTCGATGGGCATCGGGGTGCCCATGAGGCCACCCGCTGCACGGAGGGACGGAAGATCGGGGCCGGATATTCCAGCCCGTTCCAAATCACGAAGACTGCGCCGGCTGTGATCAGCGCTACCGATAGGTTGACCAGGCGCGGACGGCTTTCTGGCTCCCTTTCGCTGGCGACGATGCATTCCCGGCCGGATACAGGCCAGCGGTAGCGGCCAATGTCTTCGCCGAACGGGAGCAGGATCTTCTGGCCGGGAAACCAGGTCCGGCTTTTGGCCAGATCCCAGGCGCCGGAGCCGGTGAAGACCCAGAGCGAGGCGCGCTGGCTCAATGGTCTGGGCATCGAAGTGAAGCTGCGGCCTGCGGGTGGGCTTACGTCCGGCGCAACAAGACCGACATCCCACGTTTGAAGACTGGTTCTAACTGGCAACCGGTGTACGGATTGATGCGCCAAACCATGCTCTTCAACCCGTACACCGATGGACGATTATCGCTATGCCTCCTTCCTAAAGACCCGAATAGGCCGTTTGACTCAAACTTTGGCTACAAGGTTGAGCCCCGCAAACCTGAATCAGCGAGGTCGTCTGATCAACCCGATTTTCGGTTGCACTGCTATTAGCCGCTTGCGCTGTGCTCTCGAGCAACGCCGCTTGCATAACAACCTGTGATGTCAAATCAACCGGGCTTGTCGAGACGCTTACGACTTCCAGCCCGCCTTCCACTCGATCGAGCTCGCTGTCGTCCAGCCGAGACGATGCGATGCCCGTTTCTTGCTGGGACAGCTTATCCAAGGCATGAAACCCGGATTGGCCATAGGCAGCGGTCATAGCTGAGAGAACAAGCAATAGCGGGCCACTCCATGCGAATGATGTTTTCATCGGCCTCTCCATGATTTTCTGATTGAAGTAAAAAGGCGGGGGGCCGTATGCCTGCTCCCCCGCCTGATGCTCCGGCCCCGATCAGGATTTTGTATGGGCCCTGAGCTGGTCGTTATTTAATGACCTGCGTCGTCTTTTGCACAATGAATTGGTTGGCATTTTTACTCAAAATACCCAGATTCACCGCAGTTATCGTAGGTATGGCTAGGTTAAGACATACGTTTGCCAAACCAGAGCAAGTACCACCACCACGATTTACAACACCGCCTTCGACGGCAGCGAGTTGACCTTCGGTCATCGGTTTCAGGCTGGACACCTTGTCCAACGCACGGAAATCGTTACCGGCCAATGCCGGCCCGGTCATCATCACCGAAGACAAAACTGCAGCTATTGCATAAGATTTCATAATCGAACTCCTTGTGTTACAGGGTTAACGCCTCCCCTACCCTCACATTCCTTCCTTTTGCTGTAAATTTCGGGAATTCGGAAAAGGTTCACCGCCGTCAGGATTTTTTGCCGCGGGATTTCACGGCGGACTGAAAAGAGGCTCTCCTCGTCGCGAGGACTCTTCCCGCGTCGCTTTCAGACATAGTAGCCACTTCGGGTCACGCCCAGAATCCGGCACATCGCCGCTACCGAAAACTGCTTCTCGTGGGCTTGGATAAAGGCGCACCTTAACGGGACTCCCGTGCCAGGTACGCCGCCGCCTTCCTAAGAAACTCTGAATCAGGTGCCGGTTCGAGGTGATAACCGAGTTCCTTAGTGCGGCGAGTCAGACTCCGCAGTACCCGTTCACGGTAACGTTCCTCGTAATGGCTCTCCCCCGGATCGCGATAAGTCATCCCGTAACGCAGGGCGTTATAGAACAGCACGGCCAGCTTGCGGGCGGTCGCGGTCACCGCTTCGGCCTTGCCGATCCGCGCCGCCAGGCGCCGGTAAAAAGCACCCAGAGCCGTCGCCGTTTTGCCGACGTTCACCGCCGCCAGACGGAGCAGCGCGCTGGCCCGGTTCTTCGAGCGCCGGGTATGGGCAGAGAGCAGCTTGCCTCTGTAGGGTCACTGCATCAGGGCCTTCTGCATGTGCCGGATATGGGCGGCGGCGTAATCCAAGAGGCGCTCCCGGTGGCGCAGATACGCCCGCAACGCCCCGATAGCGGCGGGCGGGTGAAAGCTGCCTCGCAAGAGACCGTAGGCGTGAAGCTGCTGGAGCCACTGCGCGTCATTGACGTCGGTTTTGCGCCCGGGGACATGCTTGACATCACGCGCATTGATGACGAACACCTCAAGCCCCCGCGCTCCAGAACTCCGAACAAGGGCATCCAGTAGATGCCGGTGGACTCCATGGCGACGCTCGTGATGCCGCACCTAACCAGCCACTCGGCCAATCGGTGCAAATCGCCGGTAAGTTGGGGAACGGGCGGTTCGCATGGTGCGGGCGCATCAAGGCGAGCATGAATCGCAATGGGCGGCGATTTGTTCCATCGCCACGAAGATCGGCTGCACGGCGGAGACGCTGCGGCGCTGGGTACGGCAGGCCGAGAAGGATAGGGGCGAGAGGGAGGGCGCCACGACCGCTGAGCGGGAGCGGATCAAGGAGTTGGAACGGGAGGTGCGGGAACTGCGCCAGGCCAACGAGATCCTGCGCAAGGCGTCGGCGTATTTTGCTCAGGCGGAGCTCGATCGCCCGTTCAAGCGATGAAGGCGTTCATCGACCAGCACCGCGATGCCTATGGAGTCGAGCCGATCTGCAAGGTGCTGCCGATCGCTCCATCGACGTACCGGCTGCACGCGACCCGTCGGGCCGATCCTGGCCGGAGGTTTGCCCGCGCCCAGCGTGACGAGCGCCTATCCGGGAAAAGCCGGCGGGTTTGGGAGGAAAAGCTCCTCTTCAGGATGTTCGGTCGATTGTGGTGAATCAACCTCATACCATGACCCCGTCTTCCGTAAGAAGCTTTTGCACATAATTCCGTACACTACCCCTTTCTTCGAAACACAGACCGGGGTATCTAGGTCTCACCTTTAGAGCATTCGGCTGTGCGACCATCGAGCCGGGGGTTGCGATAACCGGATCCGGAGAGCCATGATGGAAGACATCCGTTATCCCCCGATCGGCGATTATGGCTTCATCGCCGATTGCCATTCCATGGCTCTGATATCGCGCGCGGGCTCGATCGACTGGTGCTGCATGCCGCGGGTTGATTCCGGGAGCTGCTTCGGTCGCCTGCTCGACTGGGACAACGGCGGGTATTGCCGAATCGCTCCCGTCCAGGCTTATCGGACGTCGCGCCGCTACCTGTCGGATACGCTGGTACTCGAAACTACCTTCCAAACCGAAACCGGAACCGCCCGCCTCATCGACTGCTACACCCTACGCGCAGGAGGCGAGCGGCGAAGCCATCGTCAGATCCTCCGTATTCTCGAGGGCATCGAGGGACAGGTCGAATTCCAGGTCGAAGTCGCGCCGCGCTTCGACTACGGCGTGGTCCGCCCATGGGTTCGGTGGCGCTCGAGCGGCGAGGATTATGTTGCTATCGGAGGAGCCGACGGATTGCTCATTTCCGGCGAGATACCCTTGGATTTGCACAACCTCCATGACCTAGTCGGACGCTGTACCGTCGCGCCGGGCCAACGCAAGCGCCTGTCCTTGCTCTACCGGCGACCGGAATGGTTGGACGGCAATCGCCTGCGGTTGCCGTCCAGCACCCTGCTGGATAAGCGGCTCGAACAAACGCTCCGCTGGTGGCGGAACTGGACTGCCCAAGGCCGGACTGACATGCCCTGCGCCGACATGGCCCGACGTTCGGCGATCGTGCTCAAGGGATTGTCTTACCGACCCACCGGTGCCATTGCCGCGGCGGCAACCACCTCGCTGCCCGAAGCGCCGGGCGGTTCCCGCAATTGGGATTATCGTTACAGTTGGGTGCGTGATTCGTGCTTCGCTGTGAATTCGCTCGCAGGACTCGGTCATGTGAAGGAAGCGGATGCCTTTCGCCGATTCATCGAGCGCAGCGCCGCCGGCAGTGCCGACGAACTGCAGATCCTGTTCGGCGTCGGCGGGGAGCGGCGGCTGCACGAATATGCGCTCGCGAAACTCGATGGCTATCGAGGCGCGCGCCCGGTACGAATCGGCAACGCCGCCGACTAGGCCTTTTCGCCGAGGAATACGACACCCGCACCGGCGAGATGCTGGGCAACTATCCTCAGGCATTGACCCATCTTTCGCTCATCTCCGCCATCGTCGCCTTGGCAGAAATGGAGACCGGCAAGGACTGGGCGGGAGAGATCCGATATTGAGTCACCGGATTGAAGAATGCTGCGCCGATTTCATCTTCAGGATTTTACAACTACAAGAGCTGGCAAAGTTTTAGCAAATTCTTGCGGGATCTAATCCTTCACAACTTCGCCCAGAGTCTTCTGAACACCCGCCGCAAGCGCCGGTCAATATTCATAGATGTGGGCTTATCGCCGGCGCAATTTGTAGGAGTCATCATGAGCACACCGGATGTCGTCGTGATCACCGGAGCATCGGCCGGCGTGGGGCGCGCCACCGCCGTGGAGTTCGCCCGGCGCGGCGCACGCGTCGCGGTGCTGTCGCGCGGCACGGAAGGACTGGAAGGAGCGCGACGGGATATCGAACAGGCCGGAGGCACGGCGCTCGTCGTACCTATGGACGTGTCCGATCCCGATCAGGTGGAGCACGCCGCCGAACGGGTCGAGCGGGAATTGGGGCCGATCGCCATTTGGGTGAATTGCGCGATGGTGACGGTGTTCTCGCCGGTGAGCGCCATAACGCCCGCGGAATTCAAGCGGGTGACCGAGGTCACCTATCTCGGCTACGTCTACGGCACGATGGCGGCGCTCAAGCGAATGCGGCCAAGAAACCGCGGCACCATCGTGCAAGTGGGCTCGGCTCTCGCCTACCGCGCCATTCCGCTGCAATCGGCCTATTGCGGTGCCAAGTTCGCCATTCGCGGGTTCACCGATGCGCTCCGCTCCGAGCTGATCCACGACCGCTCCAAGATCCGGCTGACGATGGTTCAGATCGCCGCATTCAATACGCCCCAGTTCGACTGGGCGCGCATTCATATCGACCGGAATCCCCAGCCGGTTCCGCCGATCTTTCAGCCGGAAGTGGCGGCGCGCGGCATCGTCCACGCGGCCTATCACCCGCGCCGGGAGTTTTGGGTCGGCTGGCCGACGGTGAAAGCCATTCTCGGCAACAAGCTAATCCCGGGTCTCTTGGACCGTTATCTCGCCAGCAAAGCCTACGAAGGCCAGTTCGGTCCCGAGCCCCTGCCGCCGAACCGGCCCGACAATCTGTTCGACCCGGTGCCCGGCGATCACGGCGCGCACGGTCGGTTCGACGACCGCGCTCGGCCGCAAAGCTGGCAGCTCTGGGCGAACATGCACCGGGGCTGGCTCGCGGCCGGCGCGACCGTCGTTGCCGGCTTGCTCGTTTGGGGCTGGTCGGGGCGAGCGAACCGCCGGATTCAGGCCGAGCGCTCTCGCCTCATCGCCGGCCGTCCCGGAACGCCCGCTCATCCCCGCGTGCAGTGATTTTCAGCAGCGAAAATCAAATGCGATCGAGACTCGTCCGATCGACTCGGATAACCGCCCGAACATGAGCTGCTATTCCGGCGTGGAAGGAAATCGGTCGGCACATTGCGGAGCGGGAATCGGGATTTTGGCTGCTCGTGAAGGTACCGCCGGCATTGATCGATGTTCCGAGCCGATAAGTCCCAGGTGAAACCCGCTCGCGAATGGCGAACCGATTCGCCCCGCCCGTTCGTCAACCCGTTACCTAGACTGCGCGTCGCACAGCCAGCGCATGGCCGCCTCGAGCCCGCCGATGCGCCGCATGGCCTCCGCTTTCATAGCCGCCTGACCGCGGCCTCGATACAGTTCGAGCAGCCGCTCTCCCCCCGCTATGACATCGGCCACCGAATCCGTAGGCCGGCGGGATACCTCCGCAGGCGCTTCGCGGGTCTTCTCGAGAGCCTCCTCGTATTCGCCGGCATCGGTGGTCATGACATCGGCCACGGTAAAGCCATCGCCGGGAGCCTCGGCAGCGATGCCCTTCTCCCTGAGCACATGCTCGCTCACATCACTTTGTTGCTTGAAGCGATCAGCCTGCACGAGATCGGCCTCGTGATAGCCCTCGCCCGTGAGCGCCGCCTGGCTAGGAGCGTGCTCATCCACCCGGGGCGATTCGCTGGGAGCAGCGCCCGTTACGACCGGACCGGCTGTGCAGTCTTGAGCGATCTCACCGACGACACGCTCGATTTCATCGAGCATCGGACCGTACTCCGGCTTTTCGCGACGCACCGCAGCGGCCGCTCGCCGCACGTGCTGCGCCGCATTATTGATCTGATTTGCCAACTCCGCACCGGTACTCATCATCGTCTCCTTCTAAGCCGTTAAGTGGTTGACCGCTTTTACCGTACGGAGGTTTCAGATAGGCGCCGGCTAATTAAGCCTACTCCACCGCGCCGCATGCAGCCGTGAGCTGGAGCCAATCGGAGTTGGCCGTCTCACGCTTCCGAATAAGCCATGGTGGTCAACAGCGCGAGTTCGGCCTGGCGCGAATCCAGCCGGGTATGTTGCACCACGATGGGCACGTCGGACTCGATGAGGCTGGCGTAATCGGTATCCCGTGGGATGGGCTCGGGATCTTCCAGATCGTTGAAGCGGAGATGGCAGGTTCGCCGGGCCGCAACGGTGAAGCGATACGGTCCAGCGGGCTCGCGGTCGGTGAAGAAGACGGTCATGGAGATTTGGGCGTCGGCATCGCCGGCATTGAGAATGCACACGGTTTCGTGGCTTTCCAGCGCCCGGCCCTCGCCGGTGCTCTCCGACGGGATATAGCCTTCGGCGATGGCCCAGCGGGTTTTGCCAATCGGGGTGTTCATGCGGGTTCCTCCTTGGGCTCCGTAGCCTTACACTGCGGGCTTTTGCGGAGCGCCATCTCCAAAACTTGCGCCAGGTGCAGCGCCCGCCGCGGCGTGGTCTGGGCGATCTGCTCCCGGCAGCTGTAGCCGTCCGCGATGATGAGCGTATCCTCTTCCGCCTCGCGCACCGCAGGCAGCAACACCCGTTCGCCGATGCGGAGCGACAGTTCGTAATGATCGGCCTCGAATCCGAACGGCCCTGCCATGCCGCAGCAGCCGGAATCGAGCACCCGATAGTCGAGCCCCATGGCCGACATCAGCTTTTCCTCGCCCTCCGTCCCCATCACTGCATGGTGGTTGCAATGGACGTGCACCAGCGCTTTGCGGGACAGCTTCGGGGGCTCGTAACCGTCCTGCCGTGCCAGAAATTCGCCTAATGTGAAGGTATTCTTCGTGAGATTTGCCGCCCGCGGGTCATTCGGATAAAGCTTGCGCAACTCGTCCCGAAAGGAGGCGACACAGGCAGGTTCCAATCCCACCACGGAAATGCCGGTTTCGAGCCAGGGCGCCAGGTCGTCCAGGCAGTCGCCGAGCTGCTTCTTGGCATGGTTCAGGAAGCCCCAGGCATACAGCGGGCGGCCGCAGCACAGCGAACGCTGCGGCAACGCGACGTCAAATCCGGCCGCTTCCAGCACCGCGACCGCCGCCTTGAGATTCTCCGGCTGCCAGTAGTTATTGAAGGTGTCCGGCCACAGCAGCACCTTGGCGCCGCTTCCACGCACGAGATGGCGCGCGCGAAACCAGGCCGTGAAGGTCTGTGGCGCGAAGCGCGGAATGCGGCGGTCCCGGGCGATGCCGCCCGCGGCCTTGGCGAGAGCGCCCAGAAATGGCACGTCGAGCGCGGCGTTGACGGCGTTCGGCGCCAGTGCCGAGAGCCGCGCCCACCAGTAGATGAGCCCCATGGAATATGCGGGACGCGGTCGCAGCCGACCCCGGTAGTGATGGTGATAGAACTCGGCTTTGTAGGTCGCCATATCCACGTTGACCGGGCAGTCCCTGAGACAGCCTTTGCAGGCCAAACAGAGATCCAGGGCTTCCCGCACCGGCTTGCTCTTCCAGCCGCCTTGCAAGGGGGCCTCGGGATGGCTGAGGCCGCGCATCATCTCGAACAGCAGTCGGGCCCGGCCGCGGGTGGAATGCATTTCCTCCAGGTTGCCCATGTAGCTCGGGCACATCACGCCGGTATTGGTGCGCCGGCAAGCCCCTACCCCAACGCAGCGCAGCATGTCGAACGGGCCTTGAGATTCGGGAAAGGAAAACACGGTGTCGACTTTCGGCGGATGGAAGTCCGTGCCCAGGCGCAGGTTGGCGTCGCGCGGATAGGGGTCGACCACTTTGCCGGGATTCATCCGGTTCTCCGGGTCCCAGAGCGCTTTGAATTCGCGGAACGCCTGCACCAGTTCCTCGCCGTACATCTTCGGCAAGAGGTCGGCGCGCGACTGCCCATCGCCGTGCTCCCCGGACAGCGAGCCGCCGTAGCGGATCACCAGATCGGCGGCTTCGTCCGTGAAGGCCTTGTAGTGCTCGATGCCCTCACGGGTGAAGAAATCGAAGTCGATGCGAACATGGACGCAGCCGCCGCCGAAATGTCCGTAGAGGGCGCATTCATAGCCGTAGCGGGTCAGCAGCGCCCGGAAGTCCCGAAGATACGGCCCAATCCGATCGGGCGGCACGGCGGAGTCCTCCCAGCCTTCCCAGGCGACCCGATGGCCCGGCACATGGGCGGTGGCGCCGAGGCCGGATTCCCGAACCTCCCAGACGAGCCGTTCTTCCTTGGGATTGTCGAACAGCTTCATCGAGGGGGCGGTAGCATCCCGCCGGAGTACATCCATGAGACGCCGGGCTTGTTCGTTAGCCTCTTCGCGGGTGTCGCCGCCGAACTCCACCAGCAGCCATCCGCCGCCCTCCGGCAGCAGGTTCAGTTCTTCGGAATGTAGACACATCTTTTGCATGGCCTTGACCAGGAGGTCATCCATGCCTTCCAGGCCGATGGGCCGCTGCTCGAGGATTTCGGGCACATGGTCGCCGGCTTGGTAGATATCCGGGTAGCCCAGAACCAACAGCGAACGCTTCGGAGGGCTCGGCACCAGGCGCAGTTCCGCTTGCAGGACCGCCACGCAAGTGCCCTCGCTGCCGACCAGCGCACGGGCGACGTTGAAGCCGTTCTCGGGCAGCAACTCTTCCAGCGCATAGCCGGAGACGCGGCGCGGAATCTTGGGAAAGCGCACCCGGATCAGATCGGCGTACTTGTCGCGAATGGCCTTGAGCCCGGCATAGATTTCCCCGCGCCGGCCGCCGCCGCGAATGATCGCCTCCAGCTCGTCCTCGGAGGTCGAACCGACGGTCAGGCGCAGCCCGTCGTAGGTGAGGATATCCAGGCTATGGACGTTGTCGGCGGTGCGCCCCGCCATGACCGAATGCACGCCGCAGGAGTTGTTGCCGATCATCCCGCCCAGGGTGTTGTGATTGTGGGTCGAGGGATCGGGGCCGAAGGTCAGATGATGCTCCTCGGCCTTGCCCCGCAGGAAGTCCAGCACACAGCCCGGCTCCACCACCGCCCGCTGCCGTTCCGGGTCGAGGGCAAGAATACCGCGGAGGTACTTCGACATATCGATGATCACGGCAGCGTTGCAGCATTGCCCCGCCAGGCTGGTGCCGCCCCCGCGCGAGGTGATGGGCGCATCGTGCTTGCGGCAGGCGGCGACGGTTTCGACCACGTCGTTGATGTTGCGCGGAATAACGACCCCGATCGGCACCTGGCGGTAATTCGAGGCATCCGTGGCATAGAGCGCCCGGCTGCCGTGGTCGAAACGCACTTCGCCGCGGATCCGCCTGCGGATGTCGGCAGCGAGGGTCTGCACGGCTGTGGCGGGGAAGGGTTTTCGCGAATCGGGCATGGGACCTCCGTATCGGACGACCGAATTTGTGGGAGCGGGCCTTTCGACATCACTCAAGACAGGCTTTAGCCCGCGATTGGCCGCGACTTCATCGCGGGCTAAAACCCGCTCCCATGATGTCTATAACGCAAACCGCTCCGCCTCGCCCCGCTTCAATTCCAATCCCATTCCGGGCCGCGACAAATCCGGATGTAAGACACCCTGAACCGGCTTCACCACGCCCTCGAACAGCATTTCTTCGATTCGTACGTGGTCGTGGAAATATTCGCAATGGCGGATCCTCGGCGCGGCGCAGCCGATGTGGAGATGCAAAGCCGGCGCGGTGTGGCCGGAGAGCGGAATATCGAACGCCCAGGCGAGATCGGCGGCACGGAGGAAGCCGGTGATGCCGCCGCAACGGGTGGCATCGGCCTGGAGCACGTCCACCGCACCCGCTTCCAGCATATGGCGGAAGTAAAAGGCGTCGTAGCCGTACTCCCCGGCAGCGATGTCCATGCCGGCGGGGCCGCGGTCGCGGATCAGCCGTAGGCCCTCCAGATCGTCCGACGACACTGGCTCCTCGAACCAGGACACGCCCCGGCCGGCGAAACATTCCGCGAGGGCCAGCGCCTGTTTGCGGCTGTAGGCGCCGTTGGCGTCCACGAATAGGTCCGCGCCAGGGCCGATGGCATCGGCCGCGAGGCGAACCCGCTCCGGATCGGCCTCCGGGTGGGCACCGACTTTCATCTTGACCCGCCGAATCCCTGCTTCAACCCAACCGTTGAGTTGCTCACACAGGCGCTCGGGCGGGTACGACGTGAACCCGCCGCTGCCGTAAACCGCTACGCCCTCCCGCACCTGACCGAGTAGCGTGACCAGCGGCACATCCAGGAGCCTGGCCTTGAGGTCCCACAACGCCGTGTCCACCGCGGCGATGGCCATGGAACACTGTCCCGGCCGCCCCTGGTTGCGGATCGACCGCACCATCGCGTCCCAACAGGCGGTCACCGCCATGGCGTCTCGTCCAATGACGGCGTCCGCCAATTGGTCCCGGATCAGTTCGCCGACGGCTCGGCTGCCGTAGGTATAGCCCAGTCCGACTTTTTCCCCGCCATAAGCTTGGACGATCACGACCGTGGTCGATTCCCAGGCATACGTGCCGTCCGCTTCAGGAGAGTCGGTAGGGATGCGATAGGCGTGGATTTCCAGGCCTTCGACCGGCGTATCGATGGTCGTCGTGGCCATGCTTTATCTCCTGGCACTCGATTCGAAGTCATCTGTGGCTTCGATCCGGCCCTCGCCTCTGTAGTTGGACATGAATACACGCCCGACCGACTACGGCTTTTCCGTCTCCGGCAGAACCGTCGAAGCGATCTCCTTGGCCGAGGCCTTGACCATGCCCCAGGCGTCCGGATCGCCGCCGAACAAGGCCGATAGATAGGCCTTGGCCTGCTCGAAGGTGATGTGCGGCGGCAGCGGCGGCACGTTGGGATCGGTGTAGGCTTCCAGCAGCACCGGCCGGTCGGCGGCGAAAGCCCGCTGCCAGGCCGGGGCGATGTCCTCCGGCTTGTCCACCTTCAGCCCCAGGAAACCCAGCGACTCGGCATACCGGGCATAGGGGAAGTCCGGCAGGTTCTGCGAGGCCTCGTACTTGGGATCGCCCGCCAAAGCCCGCTGCTCCCAGGTCACCTGGTTGAGGTCGCGGTTGTTGAGCACCAGCACGATGAAGCGCGGATCGCGCCATTCCTTCCAGTACTTCTCGACCGTCACCAGTTCCGCATTGCCGTTCATCTGCATGGCCCCGTCGCCCACCAGAGCAATCACCGCCCGATCGGGATAGGCGAACTTGGCGGCGATGGCGTAGGGCACGCCGCAGCCCATGGTGGCGAGCCCGCCCGAGAGCGAGGCCATCATGCCGCGGCGGATTTTCACGTCGCGGGCGTACCAGTTGGTGCCGGAACCCGAGTCGGCGGAAATGATGCAGTTGTCGGGGAGGCGCGGCGACAATTCCCAGAAGACCCGCTGTGGATTGATGGGATCGGCCGCGTTCATGGCGCGGGCTTCCAGCACCTGCCACCAGTCCCGGACATCTTGCTCGATGGATTCGCGCCAGCTGCGGTCGGTCTTCCGCTGCAGCAGCGGTATCAAGGCCCTGAGCGTCTCGGCGCTGTCGCCCACCAGATTCACTTCCATGGGATAGCGCATGCTCAGCATCCGCCCGTCGAGATCGATCTGCACGCCGCGGGCCTGGCCTTCCTTGGGCAGAAACTCGGTATAAGGGAAGCGCGAGCCGATCATCAGGAGGGTGTCGCAGTTCAGCATCATGTCGTAGCTGGGCCGGGTGCCCAATAGTCCGATGGAACCGGTGACGAAAGGCAAATCATCCGGCAGCGCGGCCTTGCCCAGCAGCGCCTTGGCAACGCCCGCCCCGAGCATGTCCGCTACTTCGATGACTTCGTCGGTCGCGTGCAATGCTCCCGCGCCGACCAGCATCGCCACCCGCTGGCCTTGGTTCAGCACGTCCGCCGCCTTCTGCAGGTCTTCCTCTTTCGGCACCACCCGCGGCGCGGAATAGCCGTACCCGGACAAGATGTGGCCGTGCTTCCGGGGCGGCGTGGTGACCGCGTCCAATTCCTGCACGTCGTTGGGAAGAATGATGCAGGTGACGGTCCGTTCGCACACGGCAATGCGCACCGCCCGGTCCACCAGATGGCGGACCTGGTCCGGACTCGAGGCCATGTGGACGTACTCGTGGGCCACATCCTTGAACAGCGTCACCAGGTCCACTTCCTGTTGATAATCCCCGCCCAGGGCGCCGCGCGCCTGTTGCCCGATGATCGCCAGCACCGGCTGGTGGTCCAGCTTGGCATCATAAAGTCCGTTCAAAAGATGAATCGCGCCGGGCCCCGAGGTCGCGAGGCACACGCCCAGTTGCCCGGTAAACTTGGCATGGGCGCAGGCCATGAAGGCGGTCATTTCCTCGTGGCGCGCCTGGATGAATTGAAACCGGTCTCCAGCCCGCCCCAGCGCGCCTAGAATGCCGTTGATGCCATCGCCTGGATACCCATAAATGCGCCGGATGCCCCAAGCGGAAAGCCGATCCAGCAGAAAATCGCTCACCGTGTACGCCATGGCCTGTCTCCTTATCCCAAATCCGTTGCCGGCTAAACCGGTGATGATGGGTCACCGAGGCCGGAGCGCGGACGATCATGCTTTCGAGTAGGACCGATGGGATACACGAAAATTGCGCGAGGGCGCCAAAATTCCGAAAACGGCACTCCCTCATAAGAGAGATGCAACCGAAAAAGACCTCCCCCTTCTGTCCACCCAGCGTGTCCGGGAAGATTTATGAGGCCCTGAGCCCCAGTTCGGATCGGACCAAGGGGCCTTCGCCCTTTTCCAGCTCCACGTCCGTAATGAAAATCCGCTCCGGCTTCAGTCCTTCCAATCGGATCAGGTAATCGCGGATTGCCGCCGCCCGCTCCTGAGCCAGGACGCGCAGACGCACGCGGCTGACGGACTCGGTTTGGATCAGTTCTTCTTTCATCGCCGCGATCGCCGATTCGCCGTTCGGGAGAGGGCTCCTCCCGGTCCTGTCCCGGTAGAGTTCGGCCATGAGCCGCTCATACTCCGACCGGCTCAGCACGGTGCCTCGGATGCTCTCTGCATCAACCGGCCGGCCTTGTTCCATCAACTTGGCGACTTTCAGCTGAGTGATCAAATCTTGCTCGGCCAGGGCCCGCTGATCACGCCCCGGCCCCGCCACGCCGGTGACCTGCAGATAAAGCGCCGGGCGCTCCGCCAAGGCGTTGGCCAGTTTCGAGAGTTGGGCGACTTGCTCGTTTCCCAAGGTGGCTTCGCCAGGATTGAATCCGACGTAACGCAGTTCCTCTTCCTGTCCGCCGACCAGTCGGGCCAGTAGTCTGAACGGGGAGTTCACGACTTTCCGAACCGCTCCCCATATGACTTCGCGCACCAGCCCGGGAAAGCTGACTTCGGGATTGCTCAGATCGCCCCGTATGGGCAGATCGAGATCGATGCGCCCCTGCGAGTCCTTGAGCAGAGCGATCGCGAGATGCAGGGGCAGATCGGTGGCGAAAGGGCTTTCCACCGGCTCGCCCAAGGTCAGATGGGTGAGGATAATTTCATTCTGCGAATCGAGTTGTTGGTCCTTCAGTTGGTAATGGAGGTCCAAGGACATCTTGCCCATCTTGATCCGGTAGCCCGCGAACTTGCCCGAATAGGGCGAGAGCGCCGTCATGTCGATATTGGTGAACTGCATGTCGATATCGGCAAACTGGGTCGGACTGAACAGGTTCAATCGCCCTTCGATCCTGACCGGCGCATACGGGTCCACCTGGCCTTCCAGCAATAGTTTGGCGGATTGATCCGGCTTCGAGTTCAGGCCGGCGATGGTGCCGTGCAGATCGTGAATACCGGTGGAAAAATGGGGGACGATCGAGCGATCGGTAAAATCCGCTCGGGCGTTTTCCAATCGAATGAGGTCGACGGCGATCGCCATGGGCGCTCGGTCCCCGGACCACACTTCGGATTTTTCGGGTTTCGATCCCGCCCATACCTGAGCAATATTGAGGGTGCGGTCCGGCCTTACCACCACCCGCGCGTACAGCTGATTGGCGACGACATCGGCGATATGCAGTCGGGCCGGCTCGGACTGAAAGTCCAATCCGCTGAAATCGAGGCTTTGCCAGCTGGTTAAAGGTTGGTTCGCACCGGGCAAGCGAGCGGTAAACTCGTTGACCGCCGCATTCCCACGGTAGCCGAACACCGGTGGGCTCTGCCCCGTGCGGCGTAAGGCTATATGGCCGTCAAGACTCAGGAATCCCTCGACCACATCGAGCCGGACGACCTGATTCACATACGGCTGAACTTCGGGCAAAGGCAACCGCTTGAGATCGACCGTCAGCTCGGCGGATCCGGCGTTCGGCGCCATGGTTCCAGTAACACCCAGTTGACCAGTGTCATTGATGCCGGTATGGAGAGTCAGCGATACCGGCTGGTCGCTTCCGCTGTCCCAGTTTTTGACGGTCAGGTCGATGGGGGAAACCGTCAGATTCACGCTTTGAGGCAGGCGTCGGTCTTCGAATGCCACCGAGTATCGATTAAGCGTGACCTCATCCACCCGGACCGACCAGGACGTTTCTTGCCCATTCGTCGGCACTGGACGGATGTGATTGCCCGATGGGGATGCATCCGATGCCATGCCGAACCAGGACGCGAGGTTCAGTTCGCCCTCCGGCGTGAGCCAAGTATCCAAACGCCCATCCGTAGACACCACCGAGTGGACGGCGAGCCGCCGATCACTCGTATTCGCCGCGAGGCCCTGAATGTGAGCGCCCGGGACTTCCACCAGCACGCGGTTCGAACGCTTATCGGCCAACTCGAGCTGTTCCAGATCGAGCGTGCCTTGCCGTAGCGTCACGGCCGCCAAATCCCCATCGATGGCGTACTCGATCGCCAAATCCAGCGTTCCCCGTCGGACGGCGAAATCGATGCGGTCCTGCACGTACTCCCCAATCGTTGCCGCGCTGAGATTGCGCACCGTCAGAGTGCCGGCGGACCGGAACGGATCGGCCGAGAGGGTACCGGCGATGGTCAGGGCTTCGTCGGGCTCGATGGCAGCGGTCAGGCGATACGGCGCAGCCCGGTCTTTTACCCGAGTCGTGAAGCCCGACAGTTCGAAGCGGATGGGAAACAGGATTCGCCGGAACGGTGTCGTGCCGGACAAATCCGTGAATTCGAGCCTCCCCTCCTCGACCGCAAGGTGATCGATCGTCAACGGAAGCCGAGCGCCCTCGCCCGTATCCGGCTCCTTTCGCCCGAATAGATCCGAGAAATTCGACCGGCCCTGCCGGTCGATCTCCACCCGGACGAACGGCTCGGTCAGAGTGATCTGATCGAGATTCAATTCGCCCTTCAGACTTTCCCAAAAGCCCAGATCGGCATACAGATGATCGAACCGCACCATCGGCGCGCCGGAGTCTCCACCCAGTGCGAGACCACGCAAGCTCAAAGAGAACGCAAACGGATTGAAGCGAACCGCCTGAACCGAGGCAGTCTCCCCGGTGTAGCGGCTTACGAGATCGGGCAACTTGGCTCGAATGAGCCAGGGGACCGCCAGAAAGCCGATTAGGGCATAGAGCCCGAGACCAAGGGCGACAATCAGCGCCCATTTTCGGATCCTTGGCAGATGGTCTTGAGACATGATGATGGTCTTGGCGCAGACCGAGCAACGGTCTCTGGCAGAATGGATAGGATGCGGTTCGCTAATGGTTTGACATCGGAACTGTTTCCGGCGATACAAACAAGACGCCACGGTTCGGCATCACTTTTCCAGCTCGTTTCTCCTCAACCCGGCGCCCGGTCTAGGATTCGTGTCCCTTCAACGACTCGCCTAACTGAGTAATCGATTGGACCGAGAACCAGCCGGAAAAATCATGCGTAGCGGCCTCGTTCGGGGAAATAAAACCCTATGTGATCACCCTCGCGGCACTGGTGCCGAGTTCCCCGCCGCCCGCCGGAACGCTCGTGGTCAACCTAACCGACGTGTCCGGACGCCCCCTGACGCCGGTTCGCCTTCCGATTCAGGCACGCCGAGCCCGTCCCCCGCCTCATTTCGCCAAACCGCAACCGATCATCGGACGCGCTGAGCGGTCCAATACTGCATAGACCCGACAATGTCGAAGCTCCGCCATGGCCTGGCCCACTGTTACCCCATACATCGCATCGTGCATGATCGCGGTGCTGTGTTATCCCCCGCCGACGGACATGACGTCCCAGGCTCGACCCAGGCCGATGAACCACCCTCTCGAACGTCCGCCCGGTTGGCCCATGTCGGATTCGGACCAAGACCTGGCCGGGCTTTTCGCCCCTCCACAGTATGCCCCGCTGCTCGCCGATCCCCCGCCAGAACTCGCCCTAACCGCCAAGCGCCACCGCCCGGCCTCAAAGCCAGCCGCCCCAAAGGCACGCGTGATCATCCAGATCGATCAGACCGATCAACGCCTGTCGGTGCAGGTCGGCGGCGAGACCGTCCCGGGGCTCGCATCGGTTCTCGTGTCAACCGGACAGCCGGGCAAAGCCACGCGAACCCCGGACGGGATCTATTCGCCCCGTGCGCTGGCGGTGCGCCGCCCATCGTATTTCGCCTCGAGACTCCTGAAGCGGCCGGTGTACTTGACCCATGCCATTCAGATTGTGGACGGCATCTTCATGCACGACGCCTCGCACGGGGCCATGGAACATCTCGGCCAAAAGCGCTCCTACGGCTGCATCCGGGTCGATCCGCGACAGATGCCGACGATCTTTCGTCTGGTGAAACAGCACCGGGCCGATACCCGGATTCAGATCTTTCATTCATCAACGGAAGACGAGGTCCGGCACGATCCTCCCATCGCTTCAGGCTCGGCCTCCCAAACAACGCGCTAAAGAACCATCGCTTCGCGATCTTTCCATTCTGGCTTCGGTCAAAACGGAAGAGCTCCGCGCCGTTTTGAGATGCAGACCGCATGCGTTGATGCCGGTCTGGAAAAACCGGCTTTACCATCCACCAAGGAGGGCACAATGATTCACCCCATCAAACCCCTTATGCTCCTGACCGCAATCGCCGCGGCTCTGACTCACGGGATCTGGAACATCGCCCTGGCCGGTCCTTTGGACTATCCTCGCCTTGCCAGTACCGGCACGGTCATCGACGATACGGTCATCACCACCAAGATCAAGGCGGCTTATGTACGAGACCCGGTGGTCGGCGCGCTCGACATCCATGTCGACACGATCAAAGGCGTCGTCTACCTGAGCGGATTGGCCGACAACGAGGCGGAAAAAGAGCGCGCTGCGACTCTGGCCCAGGGCATCGAAGGAGTCGTGGAGGTCAAGAACAACATCCTGGTGAAACCCGCGCCGACTAACCCGTGAGCCTTGCCGGGGCATCTTGATCGAGGTCCTGGTGCGAACGATTACTCACCGAACTCTCGCGCTCGATGTTTACGCCGAGATAGCGCGCAAATTTGGCATGTTTCGAAAGCCAGACTCTGCGGATCGGATTCTTCCGTTTAAAGATGGATTATCTCTTTACGGTACTAGCCGTCGCGGTGTTGCCCGCCGCCGGAAATATCTCCGGCAGTCTCCTAGCGGAGAGTCTTCGCACGCCGCCGTGGATCATCGGCGCCGCATTGCACGGCGCAGCCGGTATCGCGATCGCCGTAGTCGGCATAGATCTCATGCCGCGAATTTTACCTGTGATCCCGACCTGGCTATTGATACTGACATTTCTCGGAGGAGCGGCATTTTCGGTCGAGCTCGCCCGTGCGCTTCGGTATTGGACGAGTTCACGGCAGGGGCGATCGGGTGCTTGGATGATCTATCTGGCCGCGGCCGTCGATCTCCTCAGTGACGGCTTGATGGTCGGCGCGGGTTCGGCCGTTTCCAGCGGCCTCGGTTTGCTGCTCGGATTGAGCCAGGTGATTGCCAATACCCCTGGCGGATTTGCGGTCATCGGCAACTTTCGTAACCGGCAGGTGCCGAGAAAACGGCGGCTGGGAATCTCGAGCTCGTTCATTCTTCCGCCGATTCTCGGTGCGGGGATCGGCTATTTGCTGCTACGCGATGCCGGCACTCAGGTAGAGCATGCGGCACTCGCATTTCTCGTGGGCGTGCTGTTATTGGCGATCGTCGAGGATATGCTGCCCCAGGCCGATGAACCGGGTGTCGCCCGATGGATTTCGACGCTGTCCTTTGCCGGCGGATTCGCCTTCTTCGCCGCGTTGTCTGCTATGTCGATTAGTCCGGAGGCGCAAATCGAGCAGTCGACATGAGGCACCCTCCCCGTCTGAGAATGTTTGGCTCGCCCTGGAGAACTCTCCGGAGGTAGCCGGATCAGCTTTCCTGCCGCCGATACGGGCCATATCTTTCAGCTACAAATCCCCTGGCACGCTCTCTCGCTGTCGCCGCCTTCCTCTGTGTTGAACCGTATGAACCTGGTCGGTTTAATCGCGAACCCGTTTTTCGCCGTAACGTGCTCTTCCCGATCGCCACCGTATCGGAGGCGGACCTAGGTAACCCCACGTATTTTCCAAACCGATTCCGCGCGTTTTAATAATTGCCACTCGGCCCGGACGTCCGGCACAGCCCGCGGGGTGCATAGATTGTTGCGCCGAGTGCGAAGCGGGATGTTTCGCCCCAGAGCGCCAAGGGACCGATGGTTCTCTGGATGTCTCCAAGGATGGCGAGTACCTGCACTGAGTGATGACGGGGCCAGCGGGTGGGAGGCCACCCGGGCTCGCCGGGACACGGCGGGAACATGGAGGTTCAGCCCGTCATCACACAGTGGCTTTCCCGCAAATAAATGGCGCAGCCATGATCCACGCTTCTTCATCACGACTACCACGCTGGGCACGGACAGCCACCCGCATCTTTGTCGCCGGACAATTGCTCAAAGCGGTTTCCCGGCTAAGTGCCGGCGGCCCCGTATCACGGGCTCTAACACTCATTAAAGTGATCCGCATACTCCGGAACCGACGGAGCATTTGATCGGATCGCCTCACCAAGAGAGTCGATCTCAAGCAACCGACACTCGTCCGTTGCCGAGCACATCCTCGCCGCCTAGACCATACCCACCGGTGCGGCTCTCGCTGGCTGAAACGGCCATAAAGCTGGTCGGCCTGACATCGCGGCAGCATCTTCCAACATCCAAACGTTTCCTGAAACCGAAAGATTTCGCCGAGGAAACCCTGATCATTCATTCAGTGCTCGACAACATGTCCGACGTCGTGCGCATCAGCAGTTTCCGAAATCTGCAGCGACTTCAATCACTCCCATAATTCATAGGATTGATCCTAAAGGCTTATACGTAATTTTACGTGCTTACATAGTACGCGAAGGACGCTTGAATAGAACCTCCTTAATTGACGTGCCTTATGTACGATCTCGTCAGTCACGGCCCCAGCGTGCTCCAGCATCGATTACACCGATTCGCTATCGAGTTCAGTTCCGCTCGATGTCATATATGTCGACGCGGTTTGAGCGTATAATGGAGAGATCTTTCACAACTATGAATTCTCGATTGTCTCAATCAAGCACCAAGATTCCCCTCGGTACGAGGGTACTGTATAAACCCAAGCGACCAGATTTTCTCAAGGATCTCTATCCTGGCCAGCTCGCCATCATCAAGCGCTATTCGCGCTTTAATAGTGATGACTGTTTTATCGAATTTCCTTCCGGCGGCATTTTGCGAGTACATGAAAGTGACATCGAGCCCGTTGTAGCGTAGCCACAAACTCGACGAATTCGGTAAGAATCCTCAAACGAATGCGTATAGTTCGAATATGGCGAACGGGTTTTGGTTGCACGGCCCCGCTATTCGCCCTTGTCTTTTTGATGAGCCGTTCCCCTGTGAAATAGCAAATCCAGGCACTTCCCATACCATCTTTTTCGGCACTGTCGGCGGACCAGTGGTCAGACATCAATTCCATGGACCTTGCCGATATCGGGGACAGCGCCCAGGTCTACGCGAAGGAAGACCGTGCCATCGTCCATGCCCCTCTTTGTACCCTCTCGTTCACGGGCCAAAAGTTTTGCTCAGCGGACGAAAGCCTCGGCGATACTCTCGATACTTCGTGCTCCAGCCCGATAATTGCCGTTTGCGACGGTCTCTGCCGGACTTCGATTGATAAAGGCCGAAGGCCGACGCTCGTCCCTATCGATCGGCCAAGGCCAAGCTGATCAGAACCGCGCATTCGGTGAGCTCGACGGTTGCCCCTGCGGTGTCTCCGGTGGTTCCGCCGATGCGCCGGATCATCGACAGCCGCAACCACCAAAATAAAGCGCCTGTCGCAAGATAAGACCAGATACCACTTGTACCGCTGGCGAGCAGAGCACCGGCGAGGGTCGCAGACAGCACCAGCATGCCGCCCCGGCGCGGCAGATAACGGGCCAACTCGGAACCGAGACCGCCGGGGCGCACATAGGGCGTGGTGAGAAACAGCAGCAGCGGCGCGGTGCGTCCCAGTACTGGCGCGAGTGCGAGGGCGATCCAGTTGTGCCGGGCGATAATGACTTCCAGCGCGGCCACTTTGAGGAGCAAAACCAGCACGACCACGACCACAGCGACCGGGCCGCTGCGCGGGTCTTTCATGATGGCGAGGGTGCGCTCCCGATTATCCGGTCCTCCAGCCCAAGCGTCGGCGCTGTCCGCGAGTCCGTCCAGATGCAGAGCTCCGGTGAAGGCCACCCAGGCCGTCAGCACGATCACCGCCGGCAGCCAACCGCCAATGCCCACCAAGCTTCGGGCCAGTACCACAAGCGTCAGCCCCATCGCCAAACCAACGAAGGGATAAAACAGCAGCGAGCGACCGAGTGCCGGGCCATCCGGCGGCGCTTCCAGGCGCACCGGCAGTCGGGTCAAGAACTGAAGGGCGATCAACAGAGATTGGAGTTGGCTCATGGACGCACCTCTTCGCAGCCCTCTCCGCTCCCGCAGAGGCTATGCAGCGAGGCGTGCGGCACGTCGATTTCGAGCAACCGGGCAAGCGGCCAGCACCGCGCATGACAGAGCATTACGCGGATCACGCCGCCATGAGTGACAAGCAACAGACGGCGGCCTTGGTTGCATGGCATCAGATGGTCGCGCAAAGCCTCGAGCGTTCGCTCTCGAAATGCCTCCAGCGACTCCGCTCCGGGCGGCGGATGCCGGAAAGGATCGCCGAGGAAACGGGTCAGCGCGACCGGCGCCATCGCCATCAATTCGGCATAGCTCCGCCCCTCCCAGGCACCGAAATGAATTTCCCTGAGCCGTTCGTCGACCTGCTGGGGAATGGCCAGTCTTAGAGCCAGCCTTTCGGCAAATGCAGCGCAGCGCGACAAGGGCGACGTGACGATCGCATCCCACGGGTCGCCATTTGCCACGGCGGCTTCCATCTGCCGAAAACCTTGCTCCGTGAGCGGATCATCCAGGCTGCCGCGAAAACGCGTGCCGCCCACGGTCTCGCCATGGCGCAGCAGGTCGATATGGACGATGCCTTCGCTCATGACGATTTGCCCGCAATTCCCGCTTCCTCGAACGTCGCCATGCCCCCATGCAGGGCGCAGGCCAGCCGCAACAAGGGCACCGCCACGGCAGCCCCGCTGCCTTCGCCAAGGCGCATCCCTAAATCCAGCAGAGGCTTTCCATCCAGCACCGCTAGGATTCGCGCATGGCCCGGTTCCGCCGAGGCGTGGGCGTAGAGAAACCAGCCGACAGCGCCCGGACACAGCCGTTCGGCCGCGAGGGCCGCCGCGGTGCAGATGAATCCGTCCACCAGCACCGGCAGGCCCTGCTGGGCGCAGTCGACGAAGGCCCCGGCGAGGGCGGCGATCTCGAAACCGCCGAGACGGCACAAGGCTTCCAGCGGATCGGCCAGGTGCGGGCCGTGCAAGGCCAGCGCACGGCGAATCACCTCGGCTTTGTGCCGAACGCCCTCGCTGCCGAGACCCGCACCGGGGCCGGCCAGCGCTTCGGGCGTCTCGCCGAGCAGGGCAGAGGCCAGTGCAGCGGCGGCGGTGGTATTGCCGATGCCCATTTCGCCGCCGATGAAGAGTTGAACGCCGGCCGCGCGGGCGCGCTCGGCGGCGTCACGGCCCGCGCAAAGCGCCTGGGCCAGCTGGCGTTCGGTCATGGCCGGTCCGCGGGTGAAATTGACCGTGCCCGGCCCAAGACAGAGATTCAGCACTCCAGCTATGGGGCCGGTATCCTCCACCGTGCCCAAGTTGATCACTTCCAATTCTGCTCCGAGCGTGCGGGCCAGCACGCTCACCGCTGCACCGCCCCGGGCGAACTGACGCACCATGGCCGCCGTGACCGACTGGGGAAAGGCCGATACGCCCTCCTCGACCACGCCATGGTCCCCGGCGAACAAAACGATGCGCACCCGGTCGGCGGAAGGCTTGGGTGTTCCCTGCCAGGCGGCGAGCCGGATTGCCAGCGTTTCCAGCCGCCCCAGCGCGCCCGGCGGCTTGATCAGCATCGCCTGACGCTCCGCCGCCTGCCGTGCAGATTCATCATCGGGTCGGGCCACCGGCTCTTTCAGCCATGCCATATCCCCTGTCACAGTTTCTCCCCCTTCAACACCCACGGAAGCCCGGCTACGGTCAGGATCACCCGGTCGCAGACATTCGCCAGTTCCTGATGCAACAGGCCGGCCTCGTCGCAATAGCGGCGGCTCAGCTCCCCCGGCGGGAGCACGCCCATGTTGGTCTCGTTGCCGATCAGAATGATATGGCCCGGAAGACCGGCCAGGATTTCGATCAGAGCGTCCCGTTCGCGTGCGAGCCGCGCCGCATCGGTCTCGCACAAGAGCTGGGTCAACCACAGGGTGAGGCAATCGACGATCAGGCAGCGCTGATCGGCCGCGTGGCTACGCAGGGCTCGAGCCAGTTCCAGTGGCTCTTCGATGAGATCCCAGTCGGGCGGGCGGCGGCAGCGGTGCTCTTCCGCCCGCCGGCGCATCCCCTCATCGCCGATCCGTGCGGTGGCGATGTAGGTCACGGCCAGACCGCTGTCCGTGGCCCTTCTTTCCGCGAGTCGGCTTTTCCCGGAGCGCACGCCGCCCAAGATCAATTCCTTCACGCGTATTCTCCCCGCCGGGTCAGGCCCAGCATCCGATCAATCACATTCATATCCAGATGGGCGGCTACGGCATCCGCCAGACGGTCGATCTCCGCATCCCGGATAGCCGCATAATCCTGAGTTTTAGGCTCCGCCAGTCCGGCCCAGCGAAGAATGGCATCGGTCGCTGCGGACGACTCGAACAGACCGTGCAGATAGGTGCCCATGATCTGCCCGTCCTCCGAACACGCGCCGTCATTTCTGGCGTTCAGCCGGGCGAAGGGATTTCCCAGCGCTGCCCCATTGGTCACGCCGGCATGGATTTCGTAGCCCATCACTGGCGCATTTTCCAGAGAGAGCCGGCCTTGCACATTGCGGAGCTGCTTTTCCGGCTCCAGCACCGTAACCATGTCCAGCCAGCCGAAACCGGAACAGGAGCCCGCTTCGCCTTCGAGGCCCAAAGGATCGTGGATTTCTTGTCCGAGCATCTGAAAGCCGCCGCAGATGCCGAGCAGCTTGCCGCCATAGCGCAGATGGCGCTGGATAGAGAACTCCCAACCGGCTGCGCGCAGGAAGGCCAGATCGGTGCGCACGCTCTTGGAGCCGGGCAGAATCACGAGATCCGCGGGAGGCGGCATCTCGCCCGGATACACGAAACGGAAGTCGACCTGGGGATGCAAACGTAGGGGATCGAAATCGGTGTGATTGCTGATCCGGGGCGTAACAGGCACTACTACCTGCAAGGCTTCGGCGCTCGCGTCTCTTTGCCGGGATTCGATCGCATCCTCCGCCTCCAGATGCAAACCATGAAGATAAGGCAGCACGCCCAGCACCGGCTTGCCGGTCTCCCGCTCCAGCCAATCCAGCCCCGGCTGCAGCAGACCGATATCGCCGCGGAAGCGGTTGATGACGAAGCCGGCCACCCGCGCCCGTTCGCTTTCCGACAACAGCGCGAGGGTGCCGACCAGATGGGCGAACACGCCGCCCCGGTCGATGTCGGCGATCAGAATGACCGGACAGTTCACGGCTTCCGCAAAGCCCATGTTGGCGATGTCGCCCTCGCGCAGGTTGATTTCCGCCGGCGAACCCGCGCCTTCCGCGACGATTGCATCGAACCGGGCCGCAAGTCGTTCGTGGGACTCCAGCACCGCGCGACGGGCAATGCGCTTGTAACCATGATAGTCGTGAGCATCCAGATTGCCGACTGCCCTGCCCTGGACGATGACTTGAGCGCCCGTGTCGGTATTGGGTTTCAGAAGCACCGGATTCATATCGGTGTGGGGTTTCAGCCCCGCCGCTCGGGCTTGCACCGCCTGGGCCCGGCCGATCTCGCCGCCGTCCTCGGTGACGGCGCTGTTCAGCGCCATGTTCTGAGGCTTGAACGGAGCGACCTTCACGCCGCGCCGGGCCAACAGACGGCACAGGGCGGCGACCACCGTGCTCTTGCCCGCGTCGGACGTGGTGCCTTGAACCATCAGGGTGCGGGCCGTCATCGCTGTGCTTCCAGACCGGCCAGCACCGCGGCGTACACCGCCCGCGCCAGCCTTCCGCCCCATACCGAACGCGGGCCAGCGAAGGATTCCGCTGAGCCCTCTGACGGACAGAGTACGCACACCGCATCGGTGGCCGTACCGGTCCCCGGCACGCCCGTCTGCCACAAGGCCTGCGCCTTGGCTTCGGCCGCCGTCGCCACGGCATTGACCAGGGCGGCCTCGCTCAAACGAACAGGCAACTGCACCACCAGGTTGATGGTACCCGGCCGGTAATCGCCCGGCGTCGCATCGGCCGCCGCCCAGATCGGCTGACCGATGCCCACGGTGGCGTCCGCAACGACCCCGCCATCGCTCGCGCGCCGATAACTGCGCACATCGCAGGCGGTGAGCAGTCCCGCCCCAAAACCGGCAAGGCCGCAGACAGCGGCGATCTCGGCCACATGGGCGGCGGGATCAGTCCGGCGGTAGTCCGATGGCACTTGCGCATTCAGTATCCAGGCCACAACCGATAATCCGCCGCCGGACACCGCCGAGGAAATCGCTCGGCGGGGCGGGCCGAAGCGCCAAATCAGGCAGGGCAGCCATCGGTCGTCATGGCTGTGTTGTCCTAGCGTCGGATGCACGGCAAGGTCGGCAGAGCGTTCCGGGCGGTGTGGACCGGCGTTCATCCGATTTGCCTCCCGCTCAAGGCTCTCTCCAGGCGCTCCGAGGCCGACGCATCTCTCGGCAGACCGAAGCGCAGGCCCGGCGGATCGTCGAACAACCGGGTCAGAATGCCTTGCCGGGCCAGCGACTCGTGCCGCCACACCGCATCCGGCGCGGGGCACCATTGAAACAAGGCGCAGCCGCCGGCGGGCGCGAGGCCAGCGGCGGTCAACAGCTCTGCCAGGCTTTGACCATTTTCAAACAACTGCTGCCGCACGATCTCCTGCCAACGCCGGTCTTCCAGTGCTCGCCTCGCTACCCAGCGGGAGGGCCCGGCCACCACCCACGGACCGAGCAGCGCCGCTAGGTGCTTGAGCAGATCGGGTTCCGCCAGCACGAAACCCACCCGGACACCGGCCAGTCCGAAGAATTTGCCGAGGGAGCGCAGCACGATCAGCCCCGGGCGCGGACAAAAGCCGGCGAGACTACACTCGGGCGTCGCGTCCATGAAGGCTTCGTCCACCACCAGCCAGCCGCCGTGCGCGGCGAGCCGCTCGTGCCAAGCCAAAAGCAGGTCCGGCGCGAAAAGATGGCCGGTCGGATTATTGGGATTGATCGCCACCAGCACATCCCATGGCTCGGAACCTGGGCCGCGGGCGAGGGTTTCCGGCGCAACGCCGACCACCTCGTGTCCCGCGCGCCGCCAGGCATGCGCGTGTTCGGCATAACCGGGCCGGATGACACCCACCCGCCCCGGACGGAGCAGCGCCGGCAGCGCCTGGATTGCTGCCTGGGAACCCGCCACGGGCAAAAGGCTGACGCAGCCGTAATAAGCCGAAGCGGCCTTCTCCAGGCCGTCGTCGTCCTCCGGAAGACGCGCCCACACCTCGGCCGGAACGGCAGGCACGGTCCAACAGGCCGGATTGACCCCGGTGGACAGATCCAGCCAATCGGCCAGGGGAATACCAAATCGCATAGCCGCCACCCGCAAACGGCCGCCGTGTTCAAGCACTAATTAACCCTCCCGTAACGAATAAGGTCAGCCACAGCCAGGTCCCGCGTCGGACCAGCGCCAACGCACGCGGAATATCCGCCGCGCCGGGCTGATATCCCCGGCCCAAAGCGGGGCGCACATGCCATTCGCCGCGGTAACGGGCCGGGCCGCCGAGCGAGAGCCGTAAGGCCCCCGCGCCCGACGCCATGACCGGCCCGGCGTTGGGGCTGTCCCAACCGCTGGCCTGGGTGCGCCAGCAGGACAAGGCCAGCCGCGCATCGCCCAAGAGCGCGTAAGTCAACGCCACCAGTCGAGCCGGAACGTAATTCAACGCATCGTCCAGCCGCGCCGCCGCCCAACCGAAATGGAAAAAGCGTTCGCTCTTGTAGCCCCACATGGCATCCAGGGTGTTCGCCAGCCGGTACAGCACCGCGCCGGGGGCGCCGGCCAGGGCGAACCAGAACAGCGTGCCGAACACCGCGTCGTTGCCGTTCTCCAGCACCGATTCGACGGCGGCCCGCGCGGCATCTTCGGGTTTCATGTCGCTCGTGTCGCGGCTTACCATGTAGCCCACCCGCCGCCGCGCTTCGGCCAAATCGCCGCCCGCCAGCGCTGCCTGCACCGCATCGGCGTGATCACCGAGACTCTTGAGCCCCAATGCGGCGTACAGCGCCAAAGCGCCGAACACGGAACCAAACATGGGAATAGACGCCAGCCAAGCCGCTAGCACCGTGGGCGGAACCAACAGCAGCAGAACCGCGATGATGCCTATCAATCGCGCTCCGAATCCCTGTCGCCAGCGAGCGTTCGAGGGATTCCAACTAGCCTCCAGCGCTTCCGCCAGCCGTCCGAACCCGACCAGGGGATGAAAACGGCGGGGTTCGCCTAGCAGCCCGTCCAGCAGCACGGCGGCTATGGCCAAGGTCGCGGTCATGCCCGGTTCTCCGCCCAGCGCCGGATGATGCCGGCCAGCCGGCCCAATCCGTCGGTCAATGCCGCGGGACCGGGCTGAAGAATATCGCTGGACTTGATTTCGTGGAGTTCGCCATCGCGCACGGCGGGAATTACTTCCCAGTCGGCGCGCGCCGTTACCTGCTCGGGCCTGAATTTCTTGCCGCACCAGGACCCTACGATGATATCTGGCGCACGCCGAATGACTTCCTGCGAGTCGTGGATGATGCGGCTGCCGGCGAGCGGCTGGGCGGCAAGCTCGGCGAAGACATTCTCTCCGCCGGCCAGTGTGATGAGTTCGGACACCCACAGAATGCCGGAGATCATGGGCTCGTCCCATTCCTCGAAATAAACCCTGGGACGGATGGGCAGAACCTCGGCGCTCCGGCGTACGGCTTCCATATGCGCTCTCAGGCTTTCAATCAACGCCAGCGCCTTGTCCTCCGCTCCCACCAGCACGCCCAGCGTGCGAATCATGGCTAGAATGCCGTCCACCGAACGGTGGTTGAACACATGGACCGTCACGCCTGCCTTGATGAGGTCGCGGGCGATGTCCGCCTGCAGGTTGGAAAAACCCAGCACCAGATCGGGCTCCAAACCTAAGATCTTGTCGATTTTGGCGCTGGTGAAGGCGGACACCTTGGGCTTTTCCTTCCGCGCCCTAGGCGGCCGCACGGTAAAGCCGGAAATGCCCACAATGCGATCCTCTTCGCCCAACAGGTAAAGCGTCTCCGTGGTTTCCTCGGTAAGGCAGACGATGCGTTCCGGCAGCAGTTTCGGGTTCATGGCATGAAGAGAGCCGCCACGGCGGCAGGATTCGATGGAAAGTAAAGATGCAAAAAGGACGCGGTCAAGCGCTTGTCCCGGTAAACCGCCTCAGGTTGCCCATGGCCAGTCCCGGCGCGGGTGTGGGCGATGGCTGCAAGCTCCACCTCGGCGCGAGCATGATGAAAGGTATGCCCGCGCAAACCGCCTTCGGGCAGTTCCACGCCGTGCAGCCCCAGATTGGCGAGCCGCGTTTGCATGACGGCGCGGCCGGGCAGCACGCCCGCCATCCCTGCTCGATGCCCCTGGGTATCGGCGAGCGTCTCTAGGAGGTACAAGAGTCCCCCGCATTCGGCGAGGATGGGCTTGCCCGCCTCATGGTGACTGCGCAGCGCGTCCTTCATGGCCCGGTTGGCGGCCAGCCGATCCAGGTGCAGTTCCGGGTAGCCGCCGGGCAGCCAGACGGCACCGGCTTCTGGCAAATCCGTATCGGCCAGCGGCGAAAAGAAAACCAGATTCGCGCCTAGGGCACGCAAAACATCGAGATTGGCCGAATAGAGAAAGCAGAAGGCGGCGTCGCGCGCCACGGCAACCGTCACGTCCGCTAGTGGGGAAATCCGCACTTCGGATTCAGCCGACGGAAACTCCACCGGCGGCGGCAATACGGCCAGCAGCGTGCTTTCCAGCGCGTCGGCCACGGCCTCGATGCGCGCATCGAGATCGGAGATTTCTTCCGCAGGGTGTAGGCCCAGATGACGCTCCGGCAGGACGAAATCGGCCTCTCGCGGCAAAGCTCCGCGCCAAACGGCAGGATTCGGCAAGGCGACGCGGAGCAATTCCGCGTGCCCCGTGCTGCCAACCCGGTTGGCCAGCACGCCCGAAAACGGCAGTTCCTTGCAAAACGTGGCGAGGCCGTGGGCGATGGCGGCAAAGGTCTGGGCCATCGCGGAAGCATCGATCACCGCCAGAACCGGAATGCCGAACAGGGTAGCGAGATCGGCGCTGGAGGGGGCGCCGTCGTAAAGCCCCATTACGCCTTCGATCAGGATGAGATCGGCGTCGCCGGCGGCTTCGTGCAGCAGGCGGCGGCAATGAGATTCGCCCCCCATCCACAAGTCCAGGTTGTAAACCGGTGCGCCGCTCGCCTTTTCCAATACCATCGGGTCGAGAAAATCGGGTCCAGTCTTGAACACCCGCACCCTTCGTCCCTGTCGGGCGTGCAGCCGGGCCAGGCCCGCCGTAACGGTGGTCTTGCCCTGGCCCGAGGCGGGTGCGGCGATCAGCAGAGCGGGACAGCGGCTCATGGCGCGGGCAGCTTGGCAGGTCGGCCCCAGCCGTTCTCGAACAGGGTCTCTTCCGCCGGGCGGCGCGTGTCCCAGCCCACGGTTTCCAGCAGGGGTTCGGAGTAGAAAGCGTCCACGTGCCCCAGGCAGAGCACGGCCACCGGCCGGGCCCCCTCCGGCAGATTCAGCAATCGGGCCAAGTCGTCGGGTTCGAACAGCGACACCCAGCCCATCCCCAGCCCTTCCGCACGGGCGGCGAGCCATAGGTTCTGGATGGCGCAAGCAACGGAACACAAGTCCATTTCCGGCAGCGTGCGCCGGCCCAGAATATAGCGTTCGCGTCCCTCGGCCAGCGCCGCGACCAGCAGTTCGCCGCACTCCAAGATGCCTTCGAGCTTCAGCCGCCGCACCTCTTCCGCCCGCTCGCCGCAGGCCTCCGCGGTGCCCTCGCACTCCGCCGTCACCAGAGTGTGGATAGCGCCGCGAAGCGCCGGGTCGGTGATGCGGATGAAGCGCCAGGGTTGCATGTAGCCCACGGAGGGCGCGAGGCGCGCGGCGTCGAGCAGCCGCTGCAATACTGCCGGATCGATCGCGCCGGAGCGGAAGTGGCGCATGTCGCGCCGTTCCCGGATGACCCGATAAACGGCAGCGCGGTCGTCGTCCCGGTAGCGGTGTTCCGTCATTAGAGATCGATTCCTGGCTGCGCCCGCACGCCGGCCGCGTAGGCATGTTTCACATCGCGCATCTCGGTCACCGTATCCGCCAGATCGATTAAGCCCTGCGGCGCGGCGCGTCCGGTGACCACCACGTGCTGCATGGGCGGGCGAGCGGCAAGATCCGAGAGTACCGTCTCAATGTCCAGATAACCGTATTTCAGGGGATAGGTGAGCTCATCCAGAACCACGAGGCGATAAGCGGGATCGGCCAGCATGGCGCGGGCCGTTTCCCAGCCCTCGCGGGCGACGGCGGTGTCCTGCTCGAGGTCCTGTGTCTCCCAGGTGAAACCCTCGCCCAGCACCCGCCATTCCACGTCCGGATGCCGGCGAAAGAAGGCTTCCTCTCCCGTATCCGAGCGGCCCTTGATGAACTGGCAGACACCCACCTTCATGCCGTGCCCCAGAGCGCGGGCGACCATGCCGAAGGCGGAGGAGGACTTGCCCTTGCCGTTGCCGGTGAGAACCAGCAGCAGTCCTTTGTCCAACGTGGCTCGGGCAATGGCACCGTCCACTACCGCCTTCTTGCGCACCATCCGTTGGCGGTGGCGTTCCTCTCGTGACGAATCCGACATGAGCGGTCAGCGTCAGTGTGCCTGACGTCCACGATCTTCGACCGACCGACCGGGTCCGGCTAGGCCGACGGCCACATGGATCAGGATCGCCGACGTGATATACAGCCCTATGCCTTCCAGCGCGTGCGGGAAGTAGTTCGCCAGCCGCGCGCCGAACTCGGCGAAGCTGGTTTCCTCGAAGCGTCCGGAGAAGAAATAAAAGCCGCCACTGGATAGGAGTTCGCAAACTGCAGCACCGGTCAACAGAGCCACAGCCAGCAGCGGCAGGGTGGAGAACCGGAAATGGTAACGGCGCGCATACCAGCGGCCGGCCAGCCACAGCGCGCTGTAGGCCGGCAAGAGAAAGCCGTAGGCCGGACTGACGCAGAAATCGCTGACGCCGAGCCAGGCGATGGCCACATAATCGCTAACCACTGCCAATGCGAGCAAGGCCGGAAAAGTCCAAACCGGACGGAGATAGAAGCCGGCTAGGAAAAAGACCGCCCACGAAGCATCGGGTAAATGGGTGATGCTCGCGAAATGGTGGCTGCGGGTGGCGGCCATGAGTAGGGCGAGGCTCAGAGCGATGAGCCAAACGTTCTTCGATGTCGTGTCATTCATATCAGATCTCCAGTGTTGTTGTTGAATTGTATCGGACATGAGAATGTCGAAAAAATCGCTCTGGAAATGGGCGGATTAGCTCTTCGACTTAGCTCAGGACGGGCTCTCTCGCGTGACCCGCCGGTCCCGCAAAAGGGCGGATTACGCCAGCTCCCGAAATGTAGGGCGGGTTAGCGTACTCGCGTAACCCGCCGATTCCGGAAAATGGCGGATTACGGCGGAAGGGTCGCGACTAAAGCGACCGTTTGCGATTGGAGTACCGCCTAATCCGCCCTACAAAGCTGAAATTACAAGGCATCCGGCGCATAGCGCAAGGTCAGGAAGAAGTTCAAGTCGTCCTGATTGAAAAAACGGGCAGTCTGATACTGCTTGTTCAACAGATTAGCCACGCGCCCCTCCAGAGACAAGCCCCGATACAGATCGACGCTGGCGCGCAGATCGACCGTCACGTAGCCGGCCAGCCTCTGAGTGTTGGCCACATCATCGAAACGCCGGCCCTCGCCGTATACCGTAGTGCCGACCCGGACCGGACCGACCGCACGGTCCAGGTCGAACCGGAACATGGTCTGCGCCCGGCGCGGCAGCCGATTGCCGCGATCGGCTCCTTCGGACAAATTTTCAGGATCGATCAGGCTCAAATTGGCCGCGATGTCGAACCCCCACAGCCGAGTCGATGCTTGAGCTTCGAGGCCGAGTATGCGCGCCCGGTCCAAGTTTTCAGCGAAACAGCTTGTCGGGCCGCACACGGTAGCGATCATGTCGTCGATCTCCGTGTGATAGCCGTTGAGCGCCCAGGCTACCCCCAAGTGCTGGCCGCTCACTCCGACTTCCCAGCTTTCCGAGGTTTCCGGCTCGAGCATTGGATTGCCGAAACCGGGGAAATAAAGTTCGTTGAAGGTGGGCGCCTTGAAGGCGCTGCCCCAGGACGCGCTCAGGCGAATGCCGTTGTCGAAGCCATAGCCCAGGGCCACGTTGCCCGTCGGGTAGACGCCGAACTGTTCGTTATCGTCGACGCGCGCGCCGAATACCGCGTCGAATCCGCCCAGGGTCAGCTGGTATTGGGCGAAGCCGGCCTTGTCGTCGCGCGAGTCCATGGCATAGTCGGTCGTGCTGTCCACCTGATCGTTGTAATAATCGAGTCCCACGGTGAAAAGATGCCCCTCGGCCAGTGCGAAATCGTTCTGCCAAGTGACATTGACCCGCTGGGTATCGAAGGTGCTGCTGAAACGCCGATCCCTGAAGTTGTCCGACTCGTCCAGGGTGCGGCCGGCGCGGAGGGTCGTGGTCCAGAATTCGAGGGGCGAATATTTCAGGCGGCCGCCCACCATTTGCTGCACGAAAGTCGAACGGTTCTGCAGGGTGCCGTCGAACTCATTTTCGCCTTCCGCGTGCAACAGATTTCCCTCGATTTCCAGGCCGTTGTCGAAGCGGTAGCCAGCGCGGGCACTGCCCGAAGTGTTGCGATAGCCGTCGTCGTCGGGCTGACGGGTGAAGCAGCCCCCGCCGCCCAAACTGAAAGGCCGCCCGGCGCAGGCGTTGAAGCCGCGCGTTTCCAAACGCGAACCGTTCAGGCTGTACCACGCCCGGTCGTTGCCCCCGGATACGCCGCCGGTGGCCTTGTACATCGAATGGCTGCCCGCGCCGAAACTCAGGTAAGGCTTGAAACCCTCGCCGCCCTTACGAGTGAAGATCTGAATGACGCCGCCGATCGCCTCCGAGCCGTACAGGCTGGAGCGCGGCCCGCGGACGATCTCGATGCGTTCGATCTGGTCGATGGGAATGTCCTGGAAGGCCGTGGTCCCCGAAGTGGCCGAACCGGCGCGGACGCCGTCTATCAGTACCAGTACATGATCGGATTCGGTTCCGCGTAGAAATACCGAAGTGGACTTCCCCAGACCGCCGTTGTTGGCGATGGACAGCCCCGGCACGCCGCGCAGGACCTCCTGCACGGACTGCGCCTGTCGGCGCTCGATTTCGTCGCGGTCGATGACCGTGACCGAGGCCAGTGACTCCTCGACGGTCCGCTCCGTTCGAGTGGCGGTCACGGTAACGGTTTCGAGCTGGGACAAGTTGATATCGTCGGCATGGACCGACGGCAGACAAAAAGGCAGCAATGCCGCCTGTAGGCAGCGTTTTTTGATTTTCATGTTCGATGACTTCCCCGAGCACACCCGCGCGGGATAGGGTTGCGCAAAGCACGCGGAGGAGAGCCGCGGACCCATTTGTCCGGAAGCCGTTCGAACGCCTGTAGGCAGGCCTGCCAGGTGAAATAACGGAATGTATTTCGACGCTAGGTGCCTGTCCGGGCGTCGCCCTCCGCGATGCCGACCTGGCTTCAGGCCGGTCTCCGGGCTCACGAGCGGGGCTCTCTCCCCGGAACAGCGCCTTCCCGCGCTCTAAAAACGCAGTGGCATTGTGCTGTTCCTTGACTCGCTTACCGTTGCGGGGGCAGCGCCGGCCTTGTTTCCCGACGAGTCGGAAACGCACCGGCTTCCCGTTTAATCCCGGCAGCACTTGTGGCCGGGACACCTGAAGCAGCGGGCAGGTTAATCGATGGGCCGGAAAGCGTCAATAAAAGCTGTGAGAGAAGATTAATAATGCTGGTTCTGGCTATCCGCAAAATGCGGCGCGGATGCCCTACCCTCGACCGCGACTGCCGTCACGGCGATCTTCGTCTTCCCCTGGAGCCTCCGGGGTACTCCCGATCACGATATCGAAATGCGCTCTCAGTCCTCCGATCCGTGAATCGTGGGTCGGCGTGAAATCGATCAAGACCGATTCGCGAGCGGCTTTGTCCCAGATACCTTGGAGAACGAAATCCCCTTCGTTTAGGGGATGGCCTTTGACGTACAGCTGCGTCGTCAGCAGCCGCTGCCCGCCTTTCTTGACCATGACATGGATGTGCGGCGCACGCTGGACTCCAAGGGCTCTATAAGGCACGGGTTTGATGGTGCGGAAATAGTAATCGCCGGTCGAACCGGTCAGGAAGCGCCCGAAACCCTGGAAATTCTCGTCGCGTTGCTTGCGATTGGCACTCCCGGTGTGCAAATAAATCCCGTTATGGTCCGTCTGCCAGATTTCGACGACGGCATTGGAGATCGGCTCTCCTGTGGGGGCGAGAATTCGTCCCATGAGATGGGTAACTTCGCCGATTGCCAGCGTCATGGAGTCGTTGACGATCAGGAGATCGTTGTCGGTGTCCGGAGGGAGTTGGTTCGGGTAGAACGGTCCTTCGGTCTGCCGCGGCGTTCGAGTGAGCTCGCCGGCGAATGCGCCGCCGACGGTAAACATTCCGGCAGTCAAAGCGAGACAGTGCAGAAATTGCCGGTAACCCGGCATCCGATGCTCTGATTTCATAAATCACCGCCGCGTGGAAGATGGATCACTGGATAATTTGGACAGGATCATCGATCGCGGGGTTCACCGGCTGCGCTGTCCCGGCGCGTTTTCCGTTTACCATCTCGTCATCTTGCGGTTCACGGGCTTAAGCGTACCGCATAAGCCGGCCCATATTGTTTCCATATATAATAATTATGTTTTAATTTGAAAGCGATTATTTCGATTGTAGGCAATAATTTTACTGACATTGCTCTTAAGTTTTAGCTATGATTATTTCCGAGACTAAAACTATGGAGGTTGTTATGTACATTTTGTTGCTGTTTGGTGTCATCCCGTTTCTACTTTTGCTCGCAGGGTTGGGTCTTCTTGGCGTGATGGTGATCGTCGCCACTATCGTTGAATTCCCGCTAATCGCACTGATCACGGTGAGCCTTGGCTTGTTAGTTCGCCAAGTTTTGCCGAGCCTGAGCAAAAAGCAGGACGTCTTATGCCAGCCAATGTAATACGTCAGTCCCTGCCGGCTTCAACCAAATCCCAGTCCCTTGACTGGGATTTTTTTTGATAATCCCAAAATGATTCGCCACCTTGCCGACAACACATGGATCTCAATCCACAGTTTTATGGTCCATCACCTTAAAGCCGCTCGACGATCTCGGCGCTCATGCGATCAACTACATTTAGAACGTGAATCCAAACGTCGTGGAGTGAAGGATTCCTAGCGTCCAGCGGTACAACCTTTTTCCGTTTTTCCGATAAGTCAATCCGCAGGCCACCGCTCTTCTACGACTTCCTCAGTTATCGGAGTCGACGATACGCTGGATGAGTCACGGGTTACCCCAGAAGCCTTCAGGATGTACATGCAATACAGGTCATAGGGCGCTACAACGGTATCGAAAATGATCGAGAATCGAGCCCTGGCTTAGGCCGAGTCCCTCCGAACAAACCGATTGACTTGAAGTCATCGAGCACGTGCGGAATGTCAATAAGCGGTGGCTGGACGACATGAAGCGTGGCTGGAAACGAATGCGCTAATCATGCAGAAAACTCAACCAAGAAACGCCAGGCACCCTTCTGTTAGAGCATTTTCCTAGGGACTTTAGCGGGGGTTTCACGGTATCAGGCGGATACGAACAGCTCAAGGAGTCACCGCGATGAAGGCGTATGCGATGAACCTGCGGGTCCGGGGGGTGGCGGATAGCCTGGTCCGCCTTGCGGCAGGACGGGTTTACGGCGTCGTGGGTCATCGATGGTCCATTGGAGGGCGCCCTGGTTCGGGCGTATGTCGAGCAGCATCTGGCGCCGACGCTGCGACCAGAGGACAGGGGGGTGATGGACCATTTGAGCGCCCCTAGGTGGCCGGGGTGCGGGAGGCGATTGCGGCGCGCGGGGCGAGGCTCGTCTATCGGCCGCCTTATAGCCCCGCCTTCAATCCGATCGAATTGGGCCTTTGCCGAATTGAGAGCGCTCCTTCGCCGCGCCGAGGGCCGCCCCCCTGGACGGTCTCTGGTCCCGGATCGGCGAGATCCTCAGCCAGTTTTCACCGGCCGAATGTCGGCATTACTTCCGTTACGGCGGGGATGTCGCTACGCCAGCCTAAAAAATGCTCTAGTACCTCAACCGACCTGATTTGACGGGTAGAGGCGTTTGAGTTTGATTCGTGCCTCCGGGGTAGTAAAGCGCCAGTCCACTGAACTTCGGGCGGTATTGCGCCGAGTTTGCCAGGCGGCGACTTCGCGGGCCAAAGTGGCGGCGTCAGGAA
>Ga0196972_1000207_pt1 | contig 43606 bp, 32 predicted proteins | sample S1v_2013CmetaG_FD_148618 | JGI IMG/M metagenome (GOLD analysis project Ga0196972, IMG submission 148618) | Soil microbial communities from Anza Borrego desert, Southern California, United States - S1+v_20-13C | ecosystem: Environmental > Terrestrial > Soil > Desert | place: USA: California...
GAAGCGTTCCTCTGGCACCGGGGCCGAGTGGCACAGCAGGCATAAGCCGGCCTGCCGGCTGGCGACGATGGCGCGGCCGCGTTGCGGATCGCCCGCCGCGCCGGCCAGCGGGTGCCGGATCGAATCGCCTTCGACCGTGTACCGGGCGAATGCCTCCGCGGAGCCGCCCGAGGCCATCGCCGCCGCGAGCGCCCCCACCCCGACCCTCCCCCAGAGGGGGAGGGAGAGAACACGGCCACATGGGCCGCATCGGGCCACGTCCCACGCCGGCGCAGGCCGGACAGAAAGCGACCCGCATCGTCCGAGCCGAGCGTGACGCGCACATGGCCGTCCAGCAGCGCCTCGGGCGGCAGCAGTGCGGCGTCGCGCGCGGCCTCGTCCATGGCGGCGAAGTCGTCCAGCGTGACGCATTGCGACACGTCGAACGGGCCGGTCGCGATCCGCCGCAGCAGCGACAGGTGCGCGCCGCAGCCCAGCGCCTCGCCGATGTCCTCGCCCAGCGTGCGGATGTAGGTGCCCTTGCTGACCCGGGCGGTGAAGCGGATCGCGGCACGGCCGGCGTCCTCCACCAGGGCCAGCCGCAGCTCGTGCACGACGATGTCGCGCGCCGCGCGCTCGACCTCCTGGCCGGCGCGCGCGTACTCGTACAGGGCCTTGCCGTCCTTCTTCAGTGCGCTGTGCATGGGCGGCACCTGGCGGATCGGCCCGGTGAACTGGCGCTCGACCTCGGCCAGCCGCTGCGGCGTGATCGCCGGCACCGGGCACTCGGCCATCACCTCGCCCTCGGCGTCGCCGGTCGTGGTCTTCACGCCCAGCACGGCCACGGCTTCATAGGCCTTGTCCGCGTCCAGGTGGACCTGGCTGAACTTGGTGGCGGCGCCGAAACACAGCGGCAGCACGCCGGTGGCCAACGGGTCCAGCGTGCCGGTGTGGCCCGCCTTCTCGGCCCGCAGCAGCCACTTGCATTTCTGCAGCGCGTCGTTGCTCGACAGGCCCTTGGGCTTGTCCAGCAGCAGCACCCCGTGCACGGGGCGCCTCACGACCCGTGCCCGTGGTGCGCCCATGCCTACTCGTCCCCGTCTTTGGAACGCGAGGCGACCGCGCGGGCGATCAGCGCATTCATGTCGGCCGCACGCTCGGTGGTGCGGTCGAACTGGAAGTGCAGCGTGGGCACGGTGTGGATGTGCAGCCGCTTGAACAGGCCGTTGCGCAGGAAGCCGGCCGCATGGTTGAGGGCGTCCTCGCATTCCTGCGGGTCGCCCACCAGCACGCTGAAGAACACCTTGGCGTGCGCGTAGTCCGGCGTCACCTCCACGGCGCTGAGCGTGACCATGCCCAGCCGGGGGTCCTTGACCTCGCGGATCAGCTCGGCCAGGTCGCGCTGGATCTGGTCCGCGATCTGGTACGAGCGGTTGGGCTTGGTGCTTTTCTTCGGCATGGCGGCAGCGGGCGGCAGGCCACGTGCCTGCCCGCCCGGCTCGTTACAGCGTGCGCGCGACTTCCCGGATCTCGAAGAACTCGAGCTGGTCGCCTTCCTTGATGTCGTTGTAGTTCTTCAGCTTGATGCCGCACTCGAAGCCTTCCTTGACCTCGCGCACGTCGTCCTTCATCCGCTTGAGCGACTCGATCTCTCCGGTGTAGACCACCACGTTGTCGCGCAGCAGGCGGAAGTGCGCCGAGCGCGTGACCATGCCCGAGGTGATGTACGAGCCGGCCACCGTGCCGATCTTGGAAGCGACGAACACGGTGCGGATCTCGGCCGAGCCGATGACTTCCTCGCGCTTCTCCGGCGCCAGCATCCCCGACATCGCGGTCTTCAGCTCGTCGACCGCGTCGTAGATGATGCTGTAGTAGCGGATGTCCACGCCGTTGCTCTCGGCCAGCTTGCGCGCGCCGGCGTCGGCACGCACGTTGAAGCCGACGATCACCGCCTTGGAGGCGATCGCCAGGTTGACGTCCGACTCGCTCACGCCGCCCACGGCCGCGTAGACCAGCTGCACCTTGACCTCGTCGGTCGACAGCTTGACCAGCGACTGCGACAGCGCCTCTTGCGAGCCCTGCACGTCGGCCTTGACGATGATGGGCAGGGTCTTGACCTCGCCGGCGGTCATGTCCGAGAACATGTTCTCCAGCTTGGCGGCCTGCTGCTTGGCCAGCTTGGTGTTGCGGAACTTGCCGGCGCGGTAGGTCGCGATCTCGCGCGCCCGGCGCTCGTCGCCCAGCACCATGAACTCGTCGCCCGCCTGCGGGACCTCGGTCAGGCCCTGGATCTCCACCGGGATCGACGGGCCGGCCGACTTGATGGTCCGGCCGTCCTCGTCGAGCATGGCGCGCACGCGGCCATAGGTCTGGCCGGCCAGCACCACGTCGCCCACCTTGAGCGTGCCGGACTGCACCAGCACCGTGGCCACCGGGCCGCGGCCCTTGTCCAGCTGGGCTTCGATGACCAGGCCCTTGGCGGCGGCATCCACCGGCGCCTTCAGCTCCAGCACCTCGGCCTGCAGCAGCACCTGCTCGAGCAGTTCGTCCACGCCCTGGCCGGTGAGCGCCGAGACGTTCACGAACGGCGAGTCGCCGCCGTAGTCCTCGGGCACCACCTCCTCTGCCACCAGTTCCTGCTTGACGCGGTCCGGGTTGGCCGACGGCTTGTCGATCTTGTTGACCGCGACCACGATGGGGACGCCCGCCGCCTTGGCGTGCTTGACCGCCTCCTTGGTCTGCGGCATCACGCCGTCGTCGGCCGCCACCACCAGGATCACGATGTCGGTGGCCTGGGCGCCGCGGGCGCGCATGGCCGTGAAGGCCTCGTGGCCCGGGGTGTCCAGGAACGAGATCACGCCGCGCGGCGTCTCCACGTGGTACGCGCCGATGTGCTGGGTGATGCCGCCGGCCTCGCCCGCGGCCACCTTGGCCCGCCGGATGTAGTCCAGCAGCGAGGTCTTGCCGTGGTCGACGTGGCCCATGACGGTGACCACCGGTGCGCGCGGCAGGGCCTCGGCATCGGCTTGCGAGACTTCCTCCTCGGTGAACGCCTCGGGGTCGTCGAGCTCCGCCGTGAGGGCCTTGTGGCCCATTTCCTCGACCACGATCATGGCCGTGTCCTGGTCCAGCGACTGGTTGATGGTGACCATCTGGCCCATCTTCATCAGCGCCTTGATCACCTCGGAGGCCTTGATCGCCATCTTGTGGGCGAGCTCGGCGACGGTGATGGTCTCGGGCACGTGCACCTCGATCACGCGCTGCTCGACCTGCACCTGCTGCGCATCGTCGCGCTGGTCGCGGTCGCTGCCGCGACGGCCGCGCGGGCCGCCACGCCAGCTGTTGCGGCCGACGCCGCCCGAGGCGTCGCCGCGGGTCGGGATCGCCTTCTTCTTGCTCGGGTCGGCGGCCCAGCTGGACGACAGCTTGGCCGACTTGACTTCCTTGCCGGCGCCTGGCGCCGCCGGTGCGCCCGCACGCGCCGAGACGGCCGGCTTGTGCAGCGTGCCCTTGGCGCCCGGCTTGGCAGCTTCGCCCGGCTTGGCTGCCGGCTTGACTTCCTCCGGCTTCTTGGCCACCAGCACCTTGCGCGGCGCGGCCATCATGGCGCGGATGGCCTCGGCCTCCGCCAGCGCCTTGCGGCGGCGCTCCTCCAGGTCCTTGGCGCGGGCTGCCTCCTCCTCGCCGCGGGCCTTGGATTCGGCATCGGCCTTGGCACGGGCTTCGGCCGCAGCCGCGGCCCGCTCGGCCGCGGCCGCAGCGGCTTCGGCGCCGGCCTCGGCCTGCGCCGAAGCCGCGGCGGCGCGCTTGGCCTCCTCGCTGGCGGCGTAGGCGGCCGCGCGCTCCTCGGCTTCGCGCTCGCGGCGCTCCTGCTCCTCGCGCGCACGGCGCTTCTCGGCCAGGTCTTCCTCCTGGCGGCGGATCAGCTCGGCCTGGCGGCGCGCCTCTTCCTCGCGGCGGGCCAGTTCGGCCTCGTCGACGCGCGGCGCCGGCGGCTCGCGCAGCTCGGGCTCGGGGGCTTCCACCACCGCGGTGTCGCTGCCGTCATCGCGCTTGACGAAGGTGCGCTTCTTGCGCACTTCCACCTGGATGGTGCGGGCCTTGCCGCTGGCGTCGGCCTGCTTGATCTCGCTGGTCGACTTCTTGACCAGGGTGATCTTCTTGCGCTCGGGCGTGGCCGTGCCGTGGCTGGCCTGCAGGTAGCCCAGCAGCTTCTGCTTGTCCGCTTCGGACAGCGCGTCGGTCGGCGCCGACTTGGAAACGCCGGCACTGCGCAGCTGCTCCAGCAGCGTCTGGGGTGATTTCTTGAGTTCGCTGGCGAACTCGGCGACGGTCGTACTGGACATAGGTATTTCGGACCCTCCCCTTTACTCTTGCGCTGCGGGGGCACTGGTGAACCAGTGCTCGCGCGCCTTCATGATCAGGGCGGTGGCTTCTTCAGCCGTCTGCCCGGTGATCTCGGTCAATTCGTCAACGGCCAGGTCGGCCAGGTCGTCGCGCGTGTGCACGCCGGCCTCGGCCAGCCGGCCGATCAGCTGCGGGTTCAACCCGTCCAGGTCGCGCAGGTCCTGGGAGACCTCGTCGACGCTCTCCTCGCGCTTGATCTCCATCGTCAGCAGCGCGTCCTTGGCGCGGGCGCGCAGCTCCTGCACGGTCTCCTCGTCGAAGGACTCGATCTCCAGCATCTCCTGGATCGGCACGTAGGCCACTTCCTCCAGGCTGGTGAAGCCCTCGGCGATCAGGATGTCGGCGATCTCCTCGTCGACGTCCAGCTTCTCCATGAACAGGGTGCGGATGGCGCTGGTCTCCTCGGCCTGCTTCTGGGCCGATTCGTTGGCGTCCATGATGTTGATCTTCCAGCCCGTCAGCTCGCTGGCCAGGCGCACGTTCTGCCCGCCGCGGCCGATGGCGATGGCGAGGTTCTCCTCGTCGACCACCACGTCCATCGCGTGCTTCTCCTCGTCGACGACGATGGAGCTGACGTTGGCCGGCGCCAGCGCGCCGATCACGAACTGCGCCGGGTCGTCGGACCACAGCACGATGTCCACCCGCTCGCCGGCCAGCTCGTTGGTGACGGCGTTGACACGGGTGCCGCGCACGCCGACGCAGGTGCCGATCGGGTCGACCCGCTTGTCGTGCGACAGCACGGCGATCTTGGCGCGGCTGCCCGGGTCGCGGGCGCAGCTCTTGATCTCCAGCAGGCCCTGCTCGATCTCGGGCACCTCCTGCCGGAACAGCTCGATCATGAACTCGGGCGCCGAGCGCGACAGGATGATGGGCGCGCCGCGCAGCGTCAGGTCCACCTCCATGATCATGGCCCGCACGCGGTCGCCGTTGCGCAGGTTCTCCTTGGGGATCATCTCGCTGCGTCGCAGGCGCCCTTCGACGCGGCCGCTCTCGACGATCACGTCGCCCTTGTCCATGCGCTTGACGGTGCCCACGAAGATCTTGTCGCCGCGCGACATGAAGTCGTTCAGCAGCATCTCGCGCTCGGCGTCGCGGATCTTCTGCAGGATCACCTGCTTGGCGGCCATGGCGCCGATGCGGCCGATCGGCAGCGACTCGATCGGCTCCTCGATGTAGTCGCCCGGCTCGACGTCGGCCACCCGGTCCCGGGCGTCCATCAGCATCTCTTCGGCATCCGGGTTCTGCAGGCCGGCGTCGTCCGGCACCACCAGCCAGCGGCGGAAGGTCTCGTAGTCGCCGCTGTCGCGGTCGATCGCCACGCGAATGTCCACCTCGCCCTCGTAGAGCTTCTTGGTGGCCTGTGCCAGCGCCGATTCGACGGCGCCGAACACCACGTCGCGCTCGACGTTCTTTTCGCGCGAGATGGCTTCCACCAGCATCAACAGTTCGCGGTTCATCCTAGTTCTCCTGATCCCTTCTTCGAGGGCCTGCGGCCCTTGAAGTCAACCACCGGCGCGAGCCGCGCCTCCTTCAATTCGTCCAGCGTGAAGCCGATCGCCTGCAGCGGCGCCGGCTCCTTCCTGCGGCTGACGCGCTGCCCCGGTTTGCGCTCGGGTTCGTCGCTCCACACCAGTTGCCAGCCGCCGTCGACCCGGCCCAGGCGGCCGCGGAACTTCTTGCGGTTGGCGGCGACCTGCCCGGCCGCCGCGGCGCCCACCGGCGCCTTCAGCGTGATGTCCACGACCTCGCCGGCGAAGCGCTCGAAATCGCGTTCGTCGCGCAGCGGCCGGTCCAGCCCCGGCGAGGACACCTCCAGCCGCTTGTAGTCGATGCCTTCGACTTCCAGCGCATACTGCAACTGCCGCGTGACCTTCTCGCAGTCCTCGACGTTGACGAAGGCCTCCTCGGCGCCCGGCGACCAGGGCAAATCGATGGTCACGCGCAGCAGGCCGCCGGCGGAGCGTTCGATCTCCACCAGCTCGTAGCCCAGCCCGGTCACGGTCTGCTGGGCGATGTCCTGCAGCGCCACGGTTTGCGTCATTCCCTGAAGTTCACCCGACCCACCTGCCGGCCGGCTCGCGCCAGGTCTTGCCGGCCAGCCAAAAAAAACGGGCGGTGAGTACCCGCCCGTCTGGTCGCGAAGCAAAGATTGTACCGTGCATGACCTGCTCGCGCAACTTGCGCGAGGCCCGTCAACCCCCCGGATCGCGCCCCGTGCGCATGAGCTTGAGCTCGGACCGGCGTCGCTTGTCCGACAACCGCTGGCGGGCGGCCGAGGCCGGCGGCCGGGTGGGCTTGCGCACGTGCGGCGGCTCGGCCGTGGCGTCCACCAGTTCCTGCAGCCGCTGCCAGGCCTCGGCCCGGTTCAGCTCCTGGCTGCGGTGCACCTGGGCCTTGATCACCAGCACGCCGGAGCGCGTGATCCGGCGATCGGCCAGGGCCAGCAGCCGCGCCTTGTGCTCGTGCGGCAGGGACGAGGCGCGGATGTCGTAGCGAAGCTGGACGGCGCTGGAGACCTTGTTGACGTTCTGGCCGCCGGCCCCCTGGGCCCGCATGGCCGTGATCTCCACCTCCTCGGGCGGGATCGGCACCGGTCGGCCCCGCAGCGGCATGGTTCAGGCCGCGGCTGCCACCAGCGCCCGCGTGTAGTCGTGCGCCGGCTGGCCCAGCACCCGCTCGACCGGGCCGGACTCCAGCACCTCGCCGTCCTTCATGACCAGCACCTCGTGCGCCATGGCCCGGATCACGTCGACGTCGTGGGTGATCAGCAGGTAGGCCAGGCCCTTCTCGCGCTGCAGGCGCTGCAGCAGGCCCAGCACCTGCTTCTGGATGGTCACGTCCAGCGCACTGGTGGGTTCGTCCAGCACCAGCAGCTGCGGTCCGACGATCAGCGCCCGGGCGATGGCCAGCCGCTGCCGCTGGCCGCCGGAGAACTCGTGCGGGTAGCGGTCCAGCAGGCCGGGGAACTGCGCATCCGTCAGGCCGACCTCCGCCAGCTGGGCCTGGACCCGCGCCCGCCGGTCCGCGACGGGCATCCCCGGCTCGTGGACCAGCAGGCCCTCGCCGACGATCTCCTCCACGGTCATGCGCGGGGACAGGGAGGAGAACGGATCCTGGAACACCACCTGCACCTGCCGGCGGATCGGCCGGTTGGCGGCGCCCCTCTTCTCCCAGCGCCGGTTCACCACGGCCAGGCTGCCGCGATGGGGGACCAGGCCCAGCGCTGCCAGCGCCAGCGTCGACTTGCCGGAACCGGACTCGCCGACCACGCCCAGGGTGCGCCGGGCCGGGATGGCGAAGTCGGCCCCCTGGACCGCGATGAACTCGCCGCGCCGGAACCAGCCACGAACGCCGGGGATGGGGATCGGGTAGGCGACCTGGAGCCGGCGGGCCTGCATCACCTCGGGCGCGACGGCCCCGCCCTCCTCCACGTCGCGAACCGGCCGGCTGTCGATCAGCTTGCGGGTGTAGGCATGCCGCGGGCCGGTGAAGACGGCATCGACGGCGCCTTCCTCGACCAGGTGGCCGTTCTCCATCACGGCAACCCGGTCGGCGAACTTGCGCACCAGGTTCAGGTCATGGGTGATCAGCAGCACCGCCATGCCGGTCTGTCGCTGCAGGTCGTCCAGCAGGCCCAAAATCTGCGCGCGCAGCGTCACGTCCAGCGCGGTGGTCGGCTCGTCGGCCAGCAGCAGGCGCGGCCGGCTGGCCAGGGCCATGGCGATCATCGCGCGCTGGCGCTGGCCGCCCGAGAGCTGGTGCGGAAAGCTGTGGGCGCGGCGGCGCGGATCGGGAATGCCGGTGGCGGCCAGGGCCTCGACGGCGGCATCCCATGCCTGTCGCCTGGTCAATGCCTGCTTGAGTTCCAGCACCTCAGCCACCTGGTCGCCCACCGTGAAGAGCGGGTTCAGGGCCGTCATCGGCTCCTGGAAGATCATGGCGATGTCGTCGCCGCGGATGCCCAGCAGCTCGCGCTCGGGCAATTGCAGCAGGTCCACCGTCCGGCCCTCCGGGCGCACGTTGGCCAGCCGGGCCGAGCCGGTGACCGTCGCGTTCTGCACAAGGCCCAGCAGGGCCAGCGCCGTGACCGTCTTGCCCGAACCCGATTCCCCCACCAGCGCCAGCTTCTCGCCTTCGGCGATCCGGAAGTCGACGCCGTGCACCACCTGCTTGGCGCCGAAGGCGACGCCGAGGTTGCGGACCTCCAGGAGCTCCTTCACAGGCCCGCCTTCCGGGGGTCCAGCGCATCCCGCAGCGCATCGCCCATGAAGGTCAGCAGGAGCAGGGTGACCGTCAGCACGGCGAAGGTCGAGATCGAGATCCACCAGGCATCGAGGTTGGCCTTGCCCTGGTTGAGCAGTTCGCCCAGCGACGGCGTGCCCGGTGGCACCCCCAGCCCGAGGAAGTCCAGCGCCGTCAGTGCCAGGATGGCCGCGCTCATGCGGAAAGGCAGGAAGGTCACCACCGGCACCATGCTGTTGGGCAGGATGTGCTTCCACATCAGGCGGCCGTTGCCCACCCCCAGCGCGCGGGCGGCGCGCACGTAGTCCATCTGCCGGTTGCGCAGGAACTCGGCCCGCACGTAGTCGGACAGGCCCATCCAGCCGAACAGCGACAGCAGGATCAGCAGCAGCGCGACGCTGGGCGCGAACACCGCGGAGAAGATGATCAGCAGGTACAGCTCGGGCATGGAGCCCCAGATCTCGATGAAGCGCTGGAATGCCAGGTCGGTCTTGCCGCCGAAGAAGCCCTGCACGGCCCCGGTGATCACGCCTACGACCACGCCGATGGCGGTGAGCGCGAGCCCGAACAGCACGCTGACGCGGAAGCCGTAGACCAGCTGCGCCAGCAGGTCGCGGCCGCGGTCGTCGGTGCCGAAGAAGTTCTCGCCCGAAGGCGCCGCCGGGTTGGGCTGGCTGGCGAAGTAGTTCAGCGTCTTCGGCCCGTAGGGGTTGGGCGGATAGATCGCCCAGTTGCCCTCCCGCGCCAGCTGCTCCTTGACGAAGGGATCCAGGTAGTCGGTGGGCGTGTGGAAGTCGCCGCCGAAGGTGGTCTCCGGATAGTCGCGAACGATGGGGAAGTAGAAGCTGCCCTCGTAGCGCACCAGCAGCGGCTTGTCGTTGGACAGGACCTCGGCGAACAGGCTCAGGACCACCAGCGTCACGAAGATCACCAGGCTGGCGAATCCCAGGCGGTTGCGGCGGAACCGTTGCCAGGCCCGCCGCGAAGGCGACAAGGAAACCGGCCCAGCCACCCGCGCGGCCTCGGCAGCGGCACTCTCAGGGCCACCGGGGATCCGGTTCTGCCGGTCCCCTGGTGGCGCCCCCCCAGGGGGGAGGCGACCGAAGGCCGGTTCGGGGGGGTCAGTCAAACTTGACACGGGGATCGACCAAGACGTAGGACAGGTCGCTGATCAGCTTGGTCACCAGCCCGATCAGCGTGAACAGGAACAGCGTGCCCAGCACCACCGGGTAGTCGCGCCGGATCACGCTCTCGTACGACAGCAGCCCCAGCCCGTCCAGCGAGAACAGGGTCTCGATCAGCAGCGAGCCGGTGAAGAACGCGCCGATGAAGGCCGAGGGGAAGCCGGTGATGATGGGTATCAGCGCGTTGCGGAACACGTGCTTCCACAGCACCCGCCGCTCGTCCAGCCCCTTGGCCCGGGCCGTCAGCACGTACTGCTTGCGGATCTCCTCCAGGAGCGAGTTCTTGGTCAGCATGGCGGTGACCGCGAAGCTGCCGAACACCATGGCGGTGACGGGCAACGCGATGTGCCACAGGTAGTCGACCACCTTGCCGGCCAGGCTGAGCTGGTCCCAGTTGGCCGACGTCAGGCCGCGCAGCGGGAACCACTGCAGCTGTCCGCCGAACACCACCAGCAGCGCCACGCCCAGCACGAAGCCCGGGATGGCGTAGCCGACCAGCACGACCAGCGTGGTGACGAAATCGAAGCGGGTGCCGGCGCGCACCGCCTTGGCCACGCCGAGCGGCACCGCTATCAGATAGCTGAGGAAGAAGGTCCACAGCCCCAGGCTGATGGACACCGGCAGCTTCTCCTTGACCAGCTGCCACACGTCCTTGTGCTGGTAGAAGCTGGTGCCCAGGTCGAAGCGCGCGAACCGCCCCAGCATCTGCAGGAAGCGCTCGTGCGCCGGCTTGTCGAAGCCGTACAGCTTCTTGATCTCCTCGATGCGCTGCGGATCGATCCCCTGCCGCCCCCGGTACCCCGCCCCGCTGGCGGCGGCCCGCTCGCCGCCCGAATCGCGGCCCTGCAGCTGCGCCACCATCTGCTCCACCGGCCCGCCCGGCACGAACTGCACGATCGCGAAGGTCACCAGCAGCACGCCCAGCAGCGTGGGGATCATCAGCAGCAGGCGCTTGAGGATGTAGGCCGTCATGGAGCGCCGCGATTCTCCGGCGAAGCCCACCAGGTCGCCATGGCCCAGGTGTCGGCCTCGTAGTACGGCGGGATCACGGGCGGCAGCACGAAGCGCTGCGCCCGGTAGCCGATGAAGAAGGCGCCGCTGTAGTACTGCGGGATCGAGTAGTAGCCGTGCGAGAGCACCCGGTCCAGCGCCCGCATGGCCGCGTTGAGCTGCGGGCGCGTGGTCGCCTGCACCACCTTCTGCAGCAGCGCGTCCACGGCGGGGTCGGCGATACCCCAGTAGTTGGCCGACCCGTTGGTCCTGGCCGCCTCGGAGCCGAAATACTCCAGCAGCTCGCCGCCGGGCGCCACCATGCCGGGAATGCGCCGCGTGGTCAGCTCGAAGTCGAAGCGGTCCATGCGCTCCTTGGCCAGCGAGAAGTCGACCTGCCGGTAGACCCAGCCGATCCCGAGCTTGGCCAGCGCCTGCTCGAAGGGCGCGACGATGCGCACGATGGAGGGCTGGTCGTTGAGGAACTCGATGACGAAGGGCTCGCCCTTGGCGTTGCGCAGCGCGCCATCGCGGTAGGTCCAGCCGGCGTCCGCGAGCAGCCGCTGCGCCTTGCGCAGGTTCTCGCGCAGGCTGTGCGGTGGCGCGGTGCTAGGCGGGATGGGCGCCGGCCCGAACACCTCGGGGCGCAGCTTGTCGCGCAGCGGCTCCAGCAGGGCCAGTTCGTCCGGCTTGGGCAGCCCCTCCGCATGGAAGTCGCTGTTGGGGAAATAGCCCTGTACGCGCTTGTAGAGGCCGTAGAACAGCTGCCGGTTCATCCACTCGAAGTCCATGGCCAGTCCCAGCGCCTGGCGCACCCGGATGTCCTGGAACTTGGGCTTGCGCAGGTTGAACACGTAGCCCTGGAAGTCGCCCGGGTTGTGGTTCTCGAAGGTGGCCTTCTTCAGCTCGCCGCTGTCGAACTGCCGGCCCTTGTACTGGCGCGCCCAGTTGCGCGAGGTGAACTCGCGCATGAAGTCGAACTCGCCGGATTTCAGTCCCTCGAAGCGGGCCGTCTCGTCCAGGTAGATCTTGAAGCTGACGCGGTCGAAGTTGAACTGGCCGCGCCGCACCGGCAGGTCCCTGGCCCAGTAGTTCGGGTCGCGGGCGTAGGTGACGTCGCGCCCCAGCTGCGGGCTGGCGATGCGGTAGGGGCCGGAGGCGATCGGCACTTCCGTCACCACCTGGTCGAAGGGCTTGCCCTTGCCCCACTCGCGGCTGAACACCGGCATGCCGCCCACGATCAGCGGCAGTTCGCGGTTGGGCGACAGGAAGTCGAAGCGCACCGTGCGCGCATCCACTTCCACCGCCCGCTTCACCTCCTGGTAGATGGTGCGGTACTGGGGCGCGGCCTTGTCGCTGACCAGCGTGCGGTAGCTGTGCACCACGTCGGCCGCCAGCACCGGCTTGCCGTCGTGGAAGCGGGCCTCGCGCCGCAGGCGGAAGGTGGCCGACAGCCGGTCGGGCGCCACCTCCACGTCCTCGGCCAGCAGGCCGTAGGCCGTGGTCGGCTCGTCGAAGTTGCCTGTCAGCAGGCTGTCGAACATCAGGGCCGCCATGCCATAGGGCTCGGTGCCCTTGAGCGTGAACGGATTGAACTTGTCGAAGTTGGTCGGCCGCGTGGGTGGCACCATGCGGATCTCGCCGCCCTTGGGCGCCTTCGGGTCGACGTAGTCGAAGTGGGTGAAGCCCGGCGGGTACTTGATGTCGCCGAACTGGGCGTAGGCATGGGCGGCCCACGAGGGTGTCGCCGCGAGACATGCCAGCAGAAGCAACCAGGCCCGCATGCGACAATTCTGCAGTCTTTTTCTCACGACAAGACCGATGGGTTTCCTCACTGGCAAGAAATTGTTGATCACGGGCGTGCTGTCCAACCGTTCGATCGCCTACGGTATCGCCAAGGCCTGCCACCAGCAGGGCGCGGAGCTGGCATTCAGCTACGTCGGCGAGCGCTTCCGCGACCGCATCGTGGAGTTCGCCTCGGAGTTCGGCTCGAACCTGGTGTTCGACTGCGACGTCGGCGACGACGCGCAGATCGACAAGCTGTTCGCAGACCTGTCGGCCCGCTGGCCGACCTTCGACGGCTTCGTGCACAGCATCGGCTTCGCCCCGCGCGAGGCGATCGCCGGCGACTTCCTCGACGGGCTGTCGCGCGAGGCCTTCCGCGTCGCGCAGGACATCAGCGCCTACAGCTTCCCGGCCATGGCCAAGGCGGCCCTGCCCTACCTGTCCGACAACGCCTCGCTGCTGACGCTGAGCTACCTGGGCGCGCTGCGCATCGTGCCGCACTACAACACCATGGGGCTGGCCAAGGCCTCGCTGGAGGCCTCGGTGCGCTACCTGGCCGGCTCGCTGGGCCCGCGCGGCATCCGCGTGAACGGCATCAGCGCCGGTCCGATCAAGACGCTGGCGGCCAGCGGGATCAAGGACTTCTCGCGCCTGCTGTCCATCGTGGCCAGGTCGGCGCCGCTGCGCCGCAACGTCACCATCGAGGACGTGGGCAACGTCGCCGCGTTCCTGTTGAGCGACCTGGCGTCCGGCGTCACGGCCGAGATCAGCTACGTCGATGGCGGGTTCAGCCAGGTGGCGATCGGAGTCGAGGAGTAGGGACTGCGGTGCGCTTCGCGCGCGCCTGCATCCTCCGCCTTCGCGGAGGATGACCCGATGCTTTCGCGGATGACGGAGCGGCCTTACCGCCGCACGCAGTCCGCGTAGTACCGCCGCTTCCCGTTCTCGTCGACCTCCTCCACCAAGCCGTGGATGTCGGTCTCGAAGCCGGGACAGGCCTCGTTGAACTCCCGCGAGAACTTCAGGTAGTCCACGATCTTGCGGTTGAAGACCTCGCCCGGGATCAGCAGCGGGATGCCGGGCGGGTACGGGGTCACCAGCGAGGTGGTGATCCGCCCCTCCAGTTCGTCGATCTCCACCCGCTCGGTCTTGCGGTGCGCGATGTGGGCGAAGGCGTCGCTGGGCTTCATCGCCGGGGTCAGGTCCGACAGGTACATGTCGGTGGTCAGCCGCGCGATGTCGTACTTGGCGTACAGCTCGTGCACGTGCTGGCACAGGTCGGCCAGCCCCATGCGCTCGTAGCGCGGCTGCTGCGCGCAGAACTCGGGCAGGATGCGCCACATCGGCTGGTTGCGCGCGTAGTCGTCCTTGAACTGCTGCAGCGCCGTCAGCATGGTGTTCCAGCGGCCCTTGGTGATGCCGATGGTGAACATGATGAAGAACGAGTACAGCCCGGTCTTCTCCACGATGATCCCGTGCTCGGCCAGGAAGCGGGTGACGATGGACGCCGGGATCCCGGTCCTGGCGAACTTGCCGTTCAGGTCCAGGCCGGGCGTGACGATGGTGGACTTGATCGGGTCCAGCATGTTGAAGCCCTCGGCGAGGTCGCCGAAGCCGTGCCACTTGGCGGTGCGCGCCTCGCCCTTGATGATCCAGTCGTCGGCTCGGCCTATCCCCTCCTCGGCCAGCCGGTCCGGGCCCCAGACCTTGAACCACCAGTCCTTGCCGTAGGCCTGGTCGACCTTGCGCATGGCGCGGCGGAAGTCCAGCGCCTCGATGATGCTTTCCTCCACCAGCGCGGTGCCCCCGGGCGGCTCCATCATGGAAGCGGCCACGTCGCAGCTGGCGATGATCGAGTACTGCGGACTGGTCGAGGTGTGCATCAGGTACGCCTCGTTGAACAGGTGCCGGTCCAGCTTGTTGGCCTTGGCGTCCTGCACCAGCACGTGGCTGGCCTGGCTGATGCCGGCGAGCAGCTTGTGCACCGATTGGGTGGCGTAGACCAGCGACTTCTCCGGCCGCGGCCGCTTCTTGCCCATGGCATGGAAGCAGCCGTAGAACGGGTGGAAGGCCGCGTGCGGCAGCCAGGCCTCGTCGAAATGCAGCGCATCGACGTAGCCGTCCAGCATGTTCTTGATGGTCTCGGTGTTGTACAGGACGCCGTCGTACGTCGACTGGGTCAGCGTCAGGATGCGCGGCTTGACCTGTTCGGCGTCCACCCCGGCCAGCAGCGGGTTGGCGCGGATCTTGGCCTTGATCGCCTCGGGCGAGAACTCGCTCTGCGGGATCGGCCCGATGATGCCGAAGTGGTTGCGCGTCGGCTTCATGAACACCGGGATGGCCCCGGTCATGATGATCGAGTGCAGGATGGACTTGTGGCAGTTGCGGTCGACCACCACCACGTCGCCGGGCGCCACCGTGTGGTGCCAGACCATCTTGTTCGAGGTGCTGGTGCCGTTGGTGACGAAGAAGCAGTGGTCGGCGTTGAAGATGCGCGCCGCATTGCGCTCGCTGGCGGCCACCGGCCCGGTGTGGTCCAGCAGCTGGCCCAGCTCGTCGACCGCGTTGCAGACGTCCGCGCGCAGCATGTTCTCGCCGAAGAACTGGTGGAACATCTGGCCGATCGGGCTCTTGAGGAAGGCCACGCCGCCCGAGTGCCCGGGGCAGTGCCAGGAGTAGGAGCCGTCCTCGGCGTAGTCCAGCAGCGCCTTGAAGAACGGCGGCTGGATCCCTTCCAGGTATGACTTCGCCTCCCGGATGATGTGGCGCGCCATGAACTCCGGCGTGTCTTCGTACATGTGGATGAAGCCGTGGAGCTCGCGCAGCACGTCGTTGGGCAGGTGCTGCGAGGTCTTGGTCTCGCCATAGATGTAGATCGGCACGTCGGCGTTCTTGCGCCGCACTTCCTGGATGAAGGTGCGCAGGCTCAGCACCGCGGGTGCCTCGTCCGGCCCTATCGAAGTGAATTCCTCGTCGTCGATGGACAGGATGAAGGCGCTGGCGCGGCTCTGCTGCTGCGCGAACTGCGACAGGTCGCCGTAGCTGGTGACGCCCAGCACCTCCATGCCCTCGGCCTCGATCGCCTGCGCCAGCGCGCGGATGCCCAGGCCCGAGGTGTTCTCGGAGCGATAGTCTTCGTCGATGATGACGATGGGAAAGCGGAACTTCATGGGGGCTCCCGGAGCCGGGCGGAAAGACAAGGCGCGAAGTGTATGAAATCGGGCGGACCGTTCGCCCGACCCGGGCACATTCCGGACCGCTTTAGGCACCCGCTGACGGATTGGCAGGGCTTGCGACGACAATCGCCAAGGACGAGCCGGCAGACAGGAGGCGCAGATGGCGGAATCGACCTTGTGGTGGCTGATGGCGGGGGCGGCCGTGGCGGCCGAACTGGTGACGGGCACCTTCTACCTGCTGATGGGAGCCATCGGCCTGGCCGCGGGCGCGCTGGCGGCGCACCTGGGGCTGGGGATCCCGGCGCAGCTGGTCGTGGCCGCCGTGGTGGGCGGCGGCGCGGTCGCCGCCTGCTATGCCTTCCGCCGGCGGCAGCCCGCGGCACCCCCGGCCGGCGAGAACCGCGACGTCAACCTGGACGTGGGCGAGACCGTGATGGTCGAGCGCTGGCAGCCTGACGGCACGGCGCAGGTGCGCTACCGCGGCGCGAGCTGGACCGTCTCGCACCTGCCGGGCGAAATCCCGGTCGCCGGCCTGCACCGAGTGCGCGAGGTGGTGGGCAACCGCCTCGTGGTCGAAAAAGCCTGAACCCGAACAACCCGGAGGAGAAGAAGCATGGAAATCGCACTGGTCCTGTTCGTCATCGCGGTCATCTTCGTGGTGCGCGCCATCAAGGTCGTGCCGCAGCAGCACGCCTGGGTGGTCGAGCGCCTGGGCAAGTACAACGCCACGCTGTCGCCCGGCCTGAACTTCCTGATCCCCTTCGTGGACAAGGTCGCCTACCGGCACAGCCTGAAGGAGATCCCGCTGGACGTGCCCAGCCAGGTCTGCATCACCCGCGACAACACCCAACTGCAGGTGGACGGCATCCTGTACTTCCAGGTGACCGACCCGATGCGCGCCAGCTACGGCTCGTCCAACTACATCGTCGCCGTCACCCAGCTGGCCCAGACCTCGCTGCGCAGCGTGATCGGCCGGCTGGAGCTGGACAAGACCTTCGAGGAGCGCGACATGATCAACGCAGCCGTCGTGGCGGCGATCGACGAGGCCGCGCTGAACTGGGGCGTGAAGGTGCTGCGCTACGAGATCAAGGACCTGACACCGCCGGCCGAGATCCTGCGGGCCATGCAGGCGCAGATCACCGCCGAGCGGGAGAAGCGGGCCCTGATCGCCGCCTCCGAAGGCCGCCGCCAGGAGCAGATCAACATCGCCACGGGCGAGCGCGAAGCCTTCATCGCCCGCTCCGAAGGCGAGAAGCAGGCCGAGATCAACCAGGCCCAGGGCGAGGCGGCCGCCATCCTGGCCGTGGCCGAAGCCAAGGCCGAGGCGATCCGCAAGGTGGCCGAGGCGATCCGCCAGCCCGGCGGCGAGCAGGCGGTACAGCTCGAAGTGGCGGAGAAGGCCGTGGACGCCTTCCGCAACGTCGCCAACGAGTCGCAGACCACCCTGATCGTGCCGGCCAACATGAGCGAGGTCTCCACCCTGATCGCGTCGGCCATGCGAATGATCCAGGCGGGCAAGCCCGGCGCGGCTGCCTGAGCTACGCGCGTCGCTGCCCGAGCGGCGGGCACGTCGGTTGCTCCCGATTGCATTGGCGCCCGCCCGGGCGCCCAACTCAGGAGTAAATCGATGCAAGCCAACCAGTTGAAGCAGCGAATCGACCAGATCGAGGAGTGCGCGGACGACGCCAAGCAGGCCGTGTCCTCCGGCTCGGCCACGCCCGAGCTTCGCCAGTGCGTGAACGACATGCACCAGCAGGCCCGCCAGTTGCAGCAGGCCTGCGCCAATGCCGGCCAGCAGCAGCAGCAGATGGGCCAGAACAGCGCCCTGCGCCAGCAGGTGGCCCAACTGGAGCAGACGGCCGACCGGGCGATGCAGGCCTGCCGTCAGGCCGGCAGCCAGGTCGACCAGCAGACGCAGCAGGCGGTCCAGCGTGCCCACCAGGAAATCTCCAGCGTGAAGCAGCAGATGCAGTAGGCGCGATCCGCATCCCGTCCGGCCGCCGGGCGGCGGACCGGGCGGGTGTCGCGCCGACTGTCGGCGCGGCCCTACACGGCATGGCCCCTGCCGCTGATCGCCCCGCCCGCGGGAGTGCCGCAGCATTCCCACCATGCCAGGCCCCACCCGCATCCACCCCTTGTCGCGGGGTGCGGCGTGAAAGTCGGCCTGCTCACCCTGCACCGTTGCATCAATTACGGCTCGTACTGGCAGGCCCGCTGCCTGCTGGAAGGCCTGCGCGCGCTCGGGCATGACACGCGGTTGCTGGACCATCGCACGCCCCGCCTGGCCCGCCTCGAGTACCGCTGCGCGCTGGATCCGCTGCAGCCACACCCCTCGCCCCGCGCCGACCGCCCGGCCTATGCGCGCAAGGTGCGCCGCTTCGCCGAGGCCGTCGACGCCCTGCCCCGCACGGCTGCGTTCAGTCTGGACGAACCCGGCCACCCGGACGATTTCGACGCGGTCGTCGTCGGCAGCGACGAGATGTGGAATTTCCACCACCCCTGGTACGCCGCCTGCCGGCTGTTCTTCGGCGAAGGCATCCGCGCGCGCCGGCTGGTCGCGCACGCCTGCACCTTCGGCAACTACCCGGCCGCGCGCGGCCTGCAATCCGAGTGGACCCGCCGGCTGCTGCGCTTCGACAGCATCTCGGTGCGTGACCACAACTCGCGCGACCTGCTGCAGCAGGCCGCCGGCATCGAGTGCCCGCTGGTGCTGGACCCCTGCCTGCAGTTCGAGCCCGGGCCCGCGTCCCCCGCCGTCCGCGGGCCCGCCACGGCCATCGTCTACGGCCACAGCTTCAGCTCCTGGTTCCAGCACGCGGCGCGGCGCTGGGCCCGCCACCAAGGGCTGCGCCTGCTGAGCATCGGCTATCGCAACGACTGGGCCGACGAGCAATGGCTGGACCCCGGACCGGAGGACTTCGCCGCCTGCCTCGCGCAGGCGGGGTCCGTCCTGACGAACTTCTTCCACGGCTGCGTGTTCGCGCTGCGCTTCGGCAGGCCCTTCGCCTGCGAGGACTCGCCGTACCGGTCGATCAAGGTGCGCTCGCTACTGAGGCACCTGGATTGCGGCGACCGGCTGGCGATGGAAGGCGCCGGCCCCCGGGCCCTGGCCGCTGCGCTGGACCACCCGCTGCCGCTCTCGCTGGGGCAGCGGCTGGCCGAATGCCGCGCCGCCTCGCACGCCAGCCTGGCCGAGGCCCTGCAGCCGGACCGGGCGGTGGCATGAGCCCGGCCCCGTCCACCCCGGCGCCGCAGCTCGCCCCTCGGGACGTGGTGCGCTCCGGCCTTTGCGTGGGCTGCGGGAGTTGCGCGGCGCAGCCCGGGGCGCCGTGGCGCCGCATGGACTGGGACCGCGACGGGCAGCTGCAACCGGCCGGCAACCGGCGGGCGCTGGGGCGGCCCGATGCGCAGCTCGCCCGCATCTGCCCGTCCTCGCCCTGGGCGGTGGACGAAACCCGGCTGGCCCAGGACCTGTGGCCCCAGGCCGCCCACCTCGACCCGCTGGTGGGCCGCTACGAGGGTGCCTACGTCGGCGCGGTGGTCGAGGGGCGCTTCCGCGAGCAGGGCAGTTCCGGCGGCATGGTGACCTGGGTGGCCGCCGAGTTGCTGCGGCGCGGCCTGGTGGACGCGGTCGCCCACGTGGCCCCGGTCGCGGACCCGGCGGCCGATGGGCGCTTCTTCCGCTACCGGCTGTCGCGCACGCCCGCGGAACTGGCGGCCGGAGCCAAGTCACGCTACTACCCGGTCGAGCTGTCGGGGGTGCTGGAACAGATCCGCGCCACGCCCGGGCGCTACGCCGTGGTCGGCATTCCCTGCTTCATCAAGGCCGTGCAGCTGCTGCGGCGGGACGACGCCCTGGTGCGCGACCGGATCCGCTTCACCCTGGGGCTGTTCTGCGGCCACATGAAGAGCGCCCGGCTGCTGGAGAGCTTCGCCTGGCAGCTGGGGGTGGACCTGGCCGACGTGGTGGGGGTGGATTACCGGCTCAAGGACCCGGACCGCCCGGCCAGCTGGTACACCGCCCAGCTTCGCCTGCGCGACGGCCGCACCGTGCAGCGCGACTGGTTCCACCTGGCCGAGGGCGACTGGGGATCGGGCTTCTTCCAGAACCGGGCCTGCAACGCCTGCGACGACGTGGTGGCCGAGACCGCCGACATTGCCTTCGGCGACGCCTGGGTCGAGCCCTACACCCAGGACGGCCGGGGGACCAACGTGGTGCTGGTGCGGTCGCGCGAACTGCACGCCGTGCTGGACGAGGCGGTGGCCCAGGGCCGGCTGGCGCTGGCGCCGGCCGATGCCGGCTTCGTGCAGCGCACCCAGGCCGCCGGCCTGCGGCAGCGGCGCGAAGGGCTGGCCTACCGGCTGAGCTGGCGCCAGGGGCTCGCGGCCCGGCTGCTGCCACGGCGGCGGCTGCAGCCGCGCAAGCGGGTGGCGGCCGATGCCGGCACCCTGGCGCGCCCGCGCCGGCTGCTGTACCGCATCCGGGCCCATGTCTCGCGCTGGAGCCCGCGCGTGTTCGCCGTGGCCAGGGCGCTGCGCTGGCAGGCCCTCTACCTCGGCTGGGCCCGCGGCGTGGTGGTGCTGTACCACGGGCTGGCGTACTCGCGGGGCCGCCTGGGCGAAGCACTGGCACGGGTCGGGTGGCGGGCGTCGTAGGTGCGCCGACTCATCTGTCCAACTGTCTACGTTTTGACTTAGACATTGTCCATGGGCTTAATTGGACAGATCCCTGTCTCACGCTAACCACAGACTGGCAACTCTGTCTTGACAGACTCGCTTGGACACTTGATCATAGTCCAAGACTGTTCAAACAGAGACCTCCCCGTGCTCACCAGCAAGGACGTTCTGGAGCGGACCGGCATCTCGCGGGCCACCCTGAACAACTACATCGCCACCGGGCTGCTGCCCCGGCCGGACGTGCAGGCGCCCGGCGCGGGCGACGGCGCGGCGCCGCGCATCGGCTACTTCCCGGACGGCACGGTGGAGCGCATCGCGGAGATCCAGCGGCTCAAGCGCGAGGGCTGGAGCATCGCGCGCATCGCCGCCCGTTTCGCAGGAGCCCCAACGGCGCCAGCGGGTACCGCAACGTCGAACGAACCTCCCGTCTACCGGGCCACACCCTCCCGGACGCCGGCGCAACCCTCCCCCCAGGCCAGCCCGGAGGCGGTCCGCCCGGCCTTTGCGGCCCCGGCGACGGTCGCAGGGGCCCGGCAGCCGCCCCTGCCTTCGCGCCAGGCACCCGCCCCCATCCTCACGCCGGTGGCCGTCCTGGTCAGCACGCTGGAGGGCGCCGGCGACCTGTGGCTGCAGCTGCCGGCCGGCGAGTACTTCGAGCTGGTCAACGAGATCTGGATCGAGCTGGACCGCATCTTCGTGCGCCACGGCGGCCACCATGGGCGGCACCCGGGCGAAGGCATGGTCTGCCACTTCCTGCCGCGCCACTCCCCCAGCTACCTGTGGAGCGCCCTGGCGGCGGCCCAGCAGGTGCGCGAGGCGATGGGCCAGGTCAGCAGCCGATGGCGCACGCGCAAGGGCTGGAACGTGGAGCTGTGCATGAACACCGGGGTGGACGAAGGCCATGAATGGCTGGGGCCCCTGCGCCTGGCCGAGCCCATCGAGCTGACGGTGGTCGGCGATGCCGCCGACCATGCCGCGCAACTGGCGCGCAGCGCCCGCGGTGGCGCCATCTGGATCACGCGCAACCTGGTCGACGAGCTCTCGCCCGAGGAACGCCGCCGCATCGGCTTCGGCGTGACCCGACCCTCGGCCGGGGCCGAGCACCGCCGGCTGCACGCCAGCTTCGCCCCCTTGGAGGAGCTGGCCGCCATCCAACCCCACCCTGCCCCCATTCCGCCCGGACTGGCCCGGCTCGCCGTCACCGAACTGCTGGCCCTGGAGCCGGCGTCGTCGGACCCATCCCGCGAGGGCGCCTGAGCGCCACCCAGGAGGACTCATGCGTTGGTTCAAACCCAATTTGCGCAACAGCCTGCATGCCATCTTCAGCAGCAGCCTCGGATCGTCGCGCGACGACCCGGACACCATCATCACGATCGAGGACATCCGCCATCGCATGCTGGACCTGCTGGCCGACGAGGAATCCGAGCGCGCCAACACCGTGCGGCGCCGCATCCGCTACGCCGTCAGCGTCGAATCGCTCTGGTTCATGCGCGGCGAATTGATGGCCGTGCTGTCGCGCAGCCACGGCGAAGCGGCTGCACTGGAGCAGATTTCCCAGGTCGGCGAGATGTTCGACGACCTGCTGCCGGAAGGGCTGCGATCCCGGCCCAGCCCGCTCGCGCGCACCTGACGGCCTCATGGCTGCAATTAGTGAATTGCGATCAAAAGCGCGCCACGTATTCCTGAATTGCGGGCAATCGGGTTAAATTCGCCTCTCTTCGAACAAAAGGAGCGCAATTGGCAACCTACCTGGAATTGAAGGCTCAGGCCGAAAAACTGATGGCGCAGGCCGAGGAATTGCGCCAGCGCGAGACCGAGCAGGCGATCGAGGACATCAAGGCCAAGATGAAGGCCTTCGGCCTGACCCCGCAGGACCTCGGTTTCGCCGGCGCGACCCGGCGCAGCCCCTCTGCCAAGCGCCGCGCGCCGGCGGCAGCCAAGCCCGCGAAATACCGGGGCCCGAATGGCGAAACCTGGTCCGGCGGCCGCGGTCGCAAGCCGCGCTGGGTGACGGAAGCGCTGGCCAGCGGCAAGACCCTGGAAGACCTGGAAGTGCGCTGATCCGCAGGGCCCTGGCGGCCCTTCTCCGGCAATACCCGGCGGCCCGTTCAGGGCCGCCGTGCATTTCGGCGAGCGCAAACCGCAGCCAATTGATTTGCGGGGCCACAATCCCTGGACCGTGCCGCACGCCGACCTTGAAATGAATCCGGACCCCGCGGCTCGCGTGCAAGCGCTGCTGTTGGCGGCGCTGCGGTCGACGCCCAGGCCTTTTCGCCTGCCGCCCTTGCCGCAAGACCCGGCGGCCGCCGTGGCGGACGGCGCCGAAGCCGCGGTCGCCTTCTCGCTCGAAGCCGCTCGCCGGTCCGCGGAATCCGGCTCGCCCCTGCCCGGCCAGGCGCAGGAGGGCTTCACCTGGGGACTGGCCAGACTGATCCGCACTGCCCTCACGCCTGCGGGAGGCGATCCGGCGTTCCAGGCCCTGGTCCTGCGTTCGCAGGACCCGCAGGTGGATGGCTACCTGCAGCTGGCCGCGCTGTCGGCTGCCGATCGGCGCCGGGTCCGGACCGCCGTCGATGCGATCGCCCATCCGGGCAAGCTGCGCCAGCACGCGCCGGGCTCCGCGCGTGAGGCACTGCAGCATCTGCATCGGCTTGCCTCGGCCGGCGAATGGGCCTTGCTGCAACAGGAAGGACGGCAGCTGCTGGCCACCATGCTCCCCGAAGAGACTGCGGTTCGCGCCGGGCTGGACGCGTTGCTCCGGGATCCAGCGCTCGAGCGGCTGCTGCGCACCCAGGCGCTGGAAGCCACGCCCGGCGTGCGCCGGTACCAGGCCCTGTGCGCAGCGGGCGGGCCCCTGGCGGGGAGCGAGGCGGCGCTGGCACGCGGGCGCGCATCCGGCCGGTCGGGTCGGAACGCCGAGGCCAGGACAGCACAGGCGTTCGAACGCGCCGCCGCGCTGCTGGACGGTGTTGCGGGTGGCCGAGGGCGTTGCCGGGTCGTGCGCGGCCTCCGCATGCCCGGCGAGTTCCCGGGCCAACCCGACCGCGCCAAGGCCGAGTGGGACGCCGCCATCGTGTGGGAGCCCGAGCCCGGCGGCAGCAGCGACATCCTGCTCCTGGCCGAAGTCAAGGCGTCGCCGGCCGCGGCCACGACCGACTACGGGCGGCTGCTGCGCGGGCTCCGCCGGCTGGCGCTGGCCGAGCCGGACGCGAACTACGCCTTCGCCTCGGACGGCGGGCGCATCCGCCTGGCCGGCCGCTCGTTGCGGCAGCTCGGCCCCTGGGGCGATGGCCTGCCCGCCCAGGTGATCTATTGCTGCCCGGCGCCACCCGGGACCCTGGCCGCGGTGCTCGACCCCGCCAGCAAGGGCATGTTGCTGGCCGAGCCGGCCAGCCTGGCCTTCGCGCGGCAACTCACGTTGGGTGGCGATCCGACCCAGGGGGAGCTGGACCCCGTCTGGGCCGAGCTCACCCACGCCCCACGGCTGCGCGCCGCGCTGCACCAGGACCGGACCGCCCGGCAGGCACGCGAGGCCATGCTGGACCCGCACGACCTGGCCGCGGCGCTCGCCCAGGTCCTGGCGACCACGGTGCCGCCCGCCGGTGCCTCCGCTTGAGTCGATCGCCGTGATCCCACCCGAACCGGTCGCGCCCTCCCCCGAATCGACTGCCCCCGCCCGCGGCGGCAGTCCGGTCGAGGTCTTCCTGGCCTTCCTGCGGCTGGGGCTGACCTCCTTCGGCGGCCCGGTCGCGCACCTGGGCTATTTCCGCACGGAGTTCGTGGAGCGCCGCCGCTGGCTGGACGATAGGAGCTTCTCGGACCTGGTCGCCCTGTGCCAGTTCCTGCCGGGGCCCGCCAGCAGCCAGGTCGGCATGGCGCTCGGCCTGTCCCGTGCAGGCTGGCTGGGCTGCCTGTCGGCCTGGCTCGGGTTCACGCTGCCGTCGGCCCTGGCGCTGATCCTGGTCGCCTACGGCGTCCAGCACTGGGCCGGGCTCGCGGCGAGCGGCCTCGTCCAGGGCCTGAAGGTGGCGGCAGTGGCGGTGGTGGCACAAGCCGTCTGGGGCATGTCCCGGTCGCTGTGCCCGGACAAGCCCCGGGCCGGCCTGGCATTGCTGGCGGCGTTGCTCACCCTGGTGGCCCCGACGGCGACGGGGCAGCTCGCCGCCATCGCCCTGGCCGGCGTGGCTGGCTGGTGGCTGCTCGAGCTGCCGCCGCAGGCACCGGTGGCGCATGTCGCCAGCGGCGTGTCACGGACTGCGGGCATCGCGGCTCTGGCCCTGTTCGCCGTGCTGCTGCTGGGGCTGCCCTTGCTGTCGGGCTTGCTGGACGGCCGGCTCCCCGGCCAGGTCGAAGGCTTCTACCGGGCGGGCGCGCTGGTGTTCGGCGGAGGCCACGTGGTCCTGCCCCTGCTGCAGGCCACGGTGGTGCCGTCCGGGATGGTGACCGATTCCGGTTTCCTGGCGGGGTACGGGGCCGCCCAGGCCATGCCGGGGCCGCTGTTTGCGTTTGCCGCCTACCTCGGCGCGGCATCGTCCGGTCCGCTCGGCGGCTGGGCGGGCGGCCTGCTGTTCCTGGCCGTCATCTTCCTTCCGGGTTTCCTGCTGGTCGTCGGCGCACTGCCCTTCTGGGACTCGCTGCGGCAGCGTGCCGCCATCCAGTCCGCCCTGGCCGGCGTGAACGCCGGCGTGGTCGGCCTGCTGCTGTCGGCCCTGTACGACCCGGTGTGGACCGGCACCATCCACACCCGCGCCGACTTCGCCGTCGCCCTGGCCGCCTTTGGGCTGCTGGTGCTTGCGCGCGTGTCGCCGCTGGTGGTGGTGCTGATGTGCGCCGCGGCCGGCTTCGCCGTCCTGGGGTGAGGCCGGCCTGCGGCCTCGCATTCCTACACACGCGGAAGAACCCGCCTGACATACCCGGAGCGCACCCCCGGCAGACTGGTTGCCAGCCTCCACGCAGCCAGCTGCAGCCCATGTCCGACCTGCCGACGTATATCTACCCCTTCATCCTGGCCGTGATCGCAGCGGTCGCCGGGCGCGTGCTGGGCGGCCCGGTGCGCGAGAAGTCCTTCCCCGGATGGATCCTGTATGCGGTGGCGATCGCCTGCGTGATCATCGGCTTCGCGACCATGTGGCTGGACGAGGCCGCCTGAGGAAGGCCCCGCCCTCAGTGGTCGTTGACCACGACCCCGGTCACCTGCACGCCCGCGTTCACGAGCGCATCGACCAGGTTCCGCACCGAAGCCAGGGGACTGGAACCGCCGCACGCCAGCACCAGCGCGAACCCGGCCGCCTCGGCGATCGCCAGCGCCTCCGGCCGGACGTCGGCGGGCGGCGTATCCAGGATGACGTGGTCGAAATCGCCGGTGGCGCCCTTCACCAGCTCCGCCAGCGCCGTCTCCTGAGGCGGCATCGACGCGAGCGGCCCACTGGGAAGCAGGGAGACCATGGGGACAGCGGACAGCGGCTGGATGCAGCTTGCGCGCTCCACGCCCGCCAGTACGTCGGACAGCCCGCGATGGTTGTCGGCCCCGAACAGCCGGTGGAGGCTGGGACGCGCCGTGTCGGCGTCGATCAGCAGGGTACGGCGGCCCAGCAGGCCCAGCGAGATGGCAAGGCTGGCGCAGACGTAGCTGCGGCCGTCGCCCGGATGGACGCTGACGATGGCCAGCGCCCGGCGCGCGGCGCTGCCCCAGGGCCCTGCCAGCAGCTTGTCGCGCAACAGCCCAAAGGCCTCTGGATCGCCGATCGGGCCCAGCGCGCCGGATGCGGCCGCGCTCATGGTTGCGGGCGTGGCGCCACCGGCAAGGCGCGAGGCCGCACGTGGACGCGAGGACCGCTCGACGCGGCCTGCGTGCGGTGCACGTGGGCGAACCAAGGCATGCTTTCGTGGAGGACGCAGTCCTTGAGGCGATCGGACGGGCCGGCGCCGATTCTGTGGCACCCACTCGCGCGGCGGGGGGGATGTATGTCCCCTCCCGCGAAGTCGGCGTGATGGCAAGCCCGCACGCACCCGGCGCGGGTAGCCTGGCTGGATCGGATTCGACATCTGCACTCCCGGCGCGGCAGGCCGTCGTTCGGCCCGCCGGGCGGTGGCCCCCGGCGACTCAGTGAGGCTGGCCGGTCAACCCGGCCTGCCCATCGAGCCGATGCTGCGCGGCATAGGCATGCAGGCTGAGGCGGTTGCGCACACCGAGCTTTCCGTAGATGGACGTCAGGTGGTTGCGCAGGGTGTGCTCGCTGATGCACAGGCGGCTGGCGATCACCTTGCCGGGAGCGGTTGCGTTGCACAGCACGGCCAGCACCAGCTGGCGTTCGCGTACGGTGAGCGATTCGATCCGCGCCCGATCGTCGGCCTCGCGCGCCGGTGCGGTCGCGATGGGGGCGCGACGGCTTCCGTGCAGGCCGTGCGGCCGGCGATCGGCCGCCGCCACGCCCTGCTGGATCGCCGAGATGAGCGCGGACGGCGAATCGCCCGTGCGGAGGACGGCATAGACCCCGATCTCCTTCATCTCCTGCTCCACGGCGCCCGGCTCGCGGGAGGTGAGCAGCATCACGGGGAACCTCTGGGCTGCATCGCGCAGGGCCTGCTCGGTGTGGGCCTCATCGATGTCCACCACCATCATGTCCACGCCGGCGCGCCCGTCGACGGCCAGCGCCTCGTCGAGCGTGCGGGCGGTGCCGGAAAGCTCGATGCCCGAACACGACGTGCGCACCAGTTTCTCGAAGCCCCAGCACAACATGGGCGGGGCGACGACAAACACGTGAACAAGCTGGTTCGAACTCCGCATGCTGCCCTCCGCGCTTACGGCAACGCCGACGGGGGCATCCTAGTGAGGGCGGACGCCAAGCTCTTCAAACTTGCATCTGGTTTCCGCGCTTGCGGAAACTTCCGCGCTCGACCGGACGGCCCAACCATGGAGACGTCTCGCGAGGCCAGGGCTTCCTGCAAGCGTCCCCGAAATCGTCCTGCATTTCGTAACGGCTTTCGAGGCGGCGCAGGCGGGAGCTTGCTCCTGCCTGGCGATCCGGCGCCATGCCAGGGGCGACGACGGGTGCAGCAGTTCCATGATGGCCGTCCGTCGTCGATCGGCTTGCACCGTTCGTCATGCGACCTAGAGTGCTCCCACCGGAGCCCTTCATGTTCGTCACCGCGCTTCGCCGCCGTCGCAGCTTCGCCGCGCTCGCGCTGCTGCTGTCCGCCTGCACCCTGCCGATCCCGCCGGCCGGCCAAGCCCTGTTGACCGGCACGGCCACGTACCGGGAGCGCATGGCGCTGCCGCCCGGCGCACAGTTCGAAGCGACGATCGAGAACGTCTGGCGCGCCGATGCGTCGGCCGTTCCGGTAGCCGGCACGCGCCAGCCCGTGACGGGCGTGCCGATCCAGTTCGCGATCGCCTACGACCCGGCCCTGCTGCGGCCAGGCGAGCGCTACGGGGTGCGGGCGCGCATCCGGGCGGGCGATGGCGCGATGCTGTTCGCCACCGACCGCGCGTACCCTCTCCCCTTGCCGGGCCCGGACGGCCAGGCCCACGTCGACCTCCTGCTGCGCCGCGCGGCCGGCCAGCCGCCGGCGGCGCGCAGCCTGGTGGGGCTCTACCTCTACCTTGCCGACGCTGCGGTCTTCACGGACTGCACGAGCGGGACGCGCTGGCCGGTCGCGGCCGAAGGCGCCGCGGCAGCGCTGGAGCGCGCCTATCTCGCGGCGCGACGTGCGCCGGGCGTGCCGGCACTGGCCACCGTGGAAGCGCACGTGGCCGAGCGGCCCCGGATCGAGGGCCCGGGGCAGCAGCCCATGCTCATCGTGCAGCGCGTGCTGTCGGTGCAGCCCCAGTCGTCGTGCGCGCCGTGAGCGGAGCGCGGGGCCCCGGCACGGACGATCGGCCCAGTCAACGCGTCGGGACGACGTTCGGCGGCACGACGGGCGCAGGCTCCGCCGCCGTCGTGGCGCCGCGCTCGGCGGCCATCGCAGCCACCAGCGCCTGCGTGCCCGACCCCCAGCGCGAGACGCAGCGGATCGCCTGCGTGAAGGGCACGTCCACCGCATGGACGCGCGATGGGTCCAGCACGTACACCGCGCCGGCCAGCGGCGTGGGGGCCGACGGCACGAACACCGTGTAGCGCCCGTCGGGCAACTCTTCCACGATGAAGGCCGGCACGAGCGCGTCCTCGATCTCGGCCAGCGCCGGCTTCCACACGTTGTCTTCCGCGCGCCCGGCGAACTGCTGCACCAGGCTGCGGAACAGGGCGTAGCCGGGCAGCCGGCCGAAGAACGATTTCTCCAGGCGCTCGCGCACGACGCGCCCGGGCGTCGTGCGCACGGCCAGGCCGACCAGCGCGCACGCGGCCAGCAGGATCAGCAGCGCGACCGCCTCCGGTGCTGCCGCCCAGTCCGGCAGCAGCGCTGCCACCGGGTGGACCAGCACCGCGATGGCGGCGACCGCCTTGAACAGCAGCAACAAGGCCAGCCAGACCGGCAGCACGACCAGCAGGCCGCCGACGACGGCATTCGCGATGAAGTCCCGGACGAGCCTCATCCCACCTCTGCCGCCGAAGGAAAACCGACGCTGCGAGCCGGGCGGCCGGATGGCTCTGCCTTGTTCATGCGGGTCTCCCTGGGGATCGTTGGAAGGTCAGTGCCTGGGTTCGGTGGTTCCGTGCAGCGACGGTCCAGCCACAGTCGTCAGGCGCTTCTTGCGCCAGGCCTTGTAGGGGGCGGACGCCAGTTCGCTCACCAGCACGGCCAGCAGCACGCCGACCGGCGCCAGCGGCTGGTCGGTCAGGCTCGCCACCGCCACGGCCACGCCGGGATGGCGTGACACCGTCGCGCAGGCCAGCACCGTGCGCCGGTCCTCGTCGCGGCCGGCCAGCCAGTGGCCGGAAGCGAGCCCCAGTACGACCATGACGACCAGCGCGGTCACGGTGCCGTAGCGCATCACCGATCCCATCGCCGACCAGGCTCCGGCAATGATCGCGACGGCGCACACCAGCAGCAGCACCGAAGCCAGCTTCTCGAGGGCCGGTATCCAGCGCCGTCCGCCCGGCCAGGCGCGGCCGAGCGCGAGCCCCAGCGCCAGCGGGAGCAGCACCGACCCGGCCACCACCTGGGCGACTGCCATGGGCTGGATGTGGACGTCGCTCTTGCCGACCGACCACTGCACGCCCTCCACGGCGAGGGGCGTGAGCACGATCGACAGCACGGCGCTCGCGAAGAACAGCCCGTGGGCGCGCGAGCTGCCTTCGCGCGTGACCAGCGGCAGCATGGCCTGGGTGAACGCCGAGCCGACCGGCGAGACGGACAGCGTCACGATGGCGACGATCAGGGCCGGGTGCAGCGAGAACAGCTTGCACACCAGCACCGCGATGGCCGGCCCGAGCACGAACATCACCAGCATCGCCCGGACCAGCTGCGCCGGCCGCGCGAACAGCGATCGCAGGCTGTCCACGGTGGCCTGCATGCCTTGCGTGAGGACCGTCAGGAAAATGCTGAGGGTGATGCCGCCCAGCACCAGCGACTGCACGCTCATGGTCGACCTCCTTCGCACACGGGTGAGGCCGCGCGGATCACACACGCGGAAGCGGAACTTGCCGCAGCGCAGCGACGGGCGCCATGGGACCTTCGGCCAATGGACGCCCGGGAGCGGGGCCCGTCAGCGTCGCAGGCCGCGCAGGGCGTCGCCCAGCGACTTCCCGCCGAGTGGCTTGCCCAGCCGCTCGCCCAGGCGCTCCTTGACCTTCTCCTCCACCCGCTCCTGCACCTGCTGCTTCGCCAGCCCGGCGGCCAGGCCACCCCAGTCGAGCTGGAAGCTCGGGTCCTCGAAGGAGCCGGCGACGCGCAAGGGGATGGTCAGGCCGCGCAGGTCCTCAAATTCCCGCCCGTCCTGTCCCTTGGAAGTGCCGACAACCGTCACCTTGGCCAGGTAGTCCAGCCGCTCATGGACCAGGTCGATGGTCCCGGAACCCCCGGCACGCAGGAAGGGCGACTTCGCGTCCAGGTCGTCGCTGCGCGCGACGCCGTTGGTGATGCGGAAACTCGCCGTCAACTCCGAGAAGTCGGTCTTCTCGGTCCGGTCGCCCGTGGTTTCCTGCCCGCCGGCCTTCAGCATCGCCTTGGCCTGACGCAGCGACTTGGCGAGGTTGATGCCCTTGACCGCCCCGTCGCGCAGGCTCACCCGCGCCGTGCCGTTCAGGGCCTGGCGCATCGCCTGGGCGGTCGGGCCCGCGGTGCCCACGTCCAGCACGAGGCGGCCGCGGCCCTCGAGCACGTCGCTCTGCGCGAAGTCCCGGATCAGCGGTCCGATGGCCACGTTGTCCAGCGTCTGCCGGACCGCCACGCGGTTGCCGTCCGCCTGGGCTGCGAGCGATCCCGCGAGGCTGCCGCCATAGAGTCGCGCCGACAGCGGGTTCACCTCCATTCGTCCCTGGTCCACCTGGAACTTCGCCGCCACGGCATTGAGCTTCAGGTTGCGCGCCTTGAGGTCGCCGACCTGCGCCGTACCGCGCAGGTCCAGCCCGCGCAGGAACGACAGGTCGATGCGGTCCCCCTCGCCGCTCGCACCACCCGGTGCCTTGGCAGCGGCGGGCGCAGAGGCGGGGGCGGAGGTGGCGCCGGCCTTCGCAGCGGCACCGGACGACGGCGGGAAGTAGCGATCCACGTCGAGCCGGTCCGCCTTGAGGTCGACGACAGCCGCCAACGGCGAAAACCGGGCCAGCTCGAAGCGACCCTGGATGTGGCTGTCGTCCAGGCGGGTGGACCACTCGCCGCTCGCCTGCGACCGCCCCCAGTCCAGGCGGGCCGAGGCCTGCAGCGGCAGCTGCACCTGCTTCATGGGCAGTTGCGGGTGCGCCAGTTGCAGATCGCCGGTGACCTTGGACAGCACGAGGCGCTGCGGCTCCAGCTGGGCCTGCACCGACCCGGCCAGCTGGCCGCTGGAGGCCAGCGGCCCCTGCTGCAACTTCCATTGCACGCCGAGGTTGCCGACGTCCCATTGCATGGCGCTTCCCTGCACTCCGCTGAGGTTCGCGCTGGCATCCAGCTGGCGCTGCGGGCCTGCCAGCTTGATGCTGCCGGTGGCGTTCGCGGCGGAGGAGCCCCCGTTCGCCGCCGCCAGCTGGGGCACCTCGAACTTCGCCTGGAGGGCGTCCTGTCCGAGCCGCCCCGCGAGCGTGGCCACCAGCGACTTCACGGCGATGCCCTGGGCACCATCGAAGCTCGCCTCGCCGGCGTCGACCGCGGCACGGACCTGCTGCCACCCGAGCACGTCGCCCTGCACATCCAGGTCCAGCGACGACAGCGCATAGCGCGCCTGCGCGGTGTCGTAGCGGTAGTTGCCGGCGAGCTGGATCGCCGCCGCGAGCCGCGGCTGCCCGGCCGTGGCGCGGAAGGCGACTTCCAGCGGCCCGCTGGCAGCGGCCTGCGACAGGCGCCCCGTGCGGAGGTTGACGTCGGCCAGTTCGATGTTGCGGCCGGCCTTCTCATCCACCAGCACGGCGGCCGATCGCGCGATGCGTACGCCGGCAATGTCCAGCGCAATGGGCTCATCCTGGGCAGCTGGAGCGGGTGCCGACGTGGCGCCCGGTTGTCCGCCGCCCCTGCCGGCCAGGTCGTCGAAATTGAAGGAGCCGTCCTTGCGGCGCACGATGCGCGCGCGGACGCCGTCCAGTTCGACACGGTCCACGACCACGCGGCGCGACAGCAGCGGGATCAGTTGCACCGATACGTGGGCGCCTTCCACGCTGGCGAATGCCTGCTGAGGGGAAGCGGGTTCGCTCAGGCGGGCCTTGCCCAGCTTCAAGCCGATCGACGGATAGAAGGCGAGCGAGAAATCGCCCTCGATGCGCAGCGTGCGCTGCGTGCGGTCCAGCACTGCCTGCTCGATCCGGCGCCGCGTCCAGTCGGCATCGAAGCGCCAGGCGAGCACCGCTGCCGCGGCCACCACCAGGAGCAGCAGTCCCAGCAGCACGGTGGCCAGGATCTTCAATGCCTTCACTGCATGCCTCCGGTGACGAGGCCGACGAAGCGGCGTCAGGCCAGGAAAGCCCGGTCGACGACCCGCACCAGTTCCACCGCCGAGCGCACGCCCATCTTGTGCAGGCCGCGCGCGCGGTGCACCTTGATCGTCTTCTCCGCGATCTGCAGGTCGGCCGCGATCTGCTTGTTCAGGCGCCCGTCCATCACGTGGACCAGCACCTCGCGCTCCCGGGTGGTCAGCAGCGCCATGCGGTGCTCGACGCTCTGGCGCATCGCCAAGCGCATGCGCCGGGCCTGGTCCACGGCGAGGGCGCGCGTCACGGCCGCAAGCAGTTGCCTGGCATCGACCGGCTTGGGCAGGAAGTCGATCGCACCGGCCCGCATGGCGCTGGCGCAGGTGGCCACGTCGGCGCACCCGGAGAGGAACACGACCGGGAGCGTGTCCGGGTCGCCGGCGATCCTCCGGTACAGCGAGATGCCGTCCGCGCCGGGCAACGCCACGTCGAGCAGGATGCAGCCATGCGGCAGCGGCGGCGCCAGCGCCGTGAAGCTGTCGGCATCCGGGTGGGCGACCACGGAATGGCCCTTCTTCGTGAGCAGCTGCGAGAGCACGCGACGCAGGCCTGGATCGTCATCGATGACGTGCACCTGGGGTCGCCCATCCTGTCCGCCGGCGCGGACCTGCTGGACAGTTGGCGGATCGTGGGGCATGGGCAACCCTCCTTCGGCTACGGAGGCGGTTGCGACCTCCGACCTGCTGTTTTAGGAACGGGCTGCACCCGGATCAAGTCGAATTCGCAACCGGTAACGCGCGCAACAAGGACGGGCCGCCCACCCCGTAGGCGCCTACGCACCGAAGACGCGTCGATCCAGTCGCACCTTCCTGCGCTCGACCGGAGCATTGGCCGCACGCGCCAGCACCACGGTGTAGTCGCCGCCGTCCAGGCGCCACTTCTGCAGCTGGCCGTCGAAGCGCGCGAGCAGCCGTGGATCCGCGGTCACGCTGACCCGCCTGGATTCGCCCGGCTGGAGTTCCACCCGCTCGAAGCCGAGCAGGCGCAGCCGCGGATCGCCGGGAGCGGCGGCCAGGTACACCTGCGGCACGTCGGCACCGGCCCGGTCACCGGTGTTGGTGACCGTGAAACTCGCCGTGACCGTGTCACCACCCTCCACCTCCAGCCCCCCGTACCCGAAGCTCGTGTAGCCCAGCCCATGGCCGAAGGCGTACATCGGCTGCTCGTTCTGGCGGGCGAACCAGCGGTAACCGACTTCCGCGCCTTCGTTGTAGTCGATGGTGACCGGGGTGCCCCACGGCGTTCCGAGGCCGGGCAGTTCGGGCCGCGGCGTCTGGGCAAGGCTCTGCGGGAACGTGATCGGGAGCCGGCCCGACGGATTCACCTTTCCCGCCAGGACATCGGCGATGGCCTGGGCGCCGGCCTGCCCGGGGTACCACGCCTGCACGATGGCCTTGACCTTGTCGCGCCAGGGCATGTCCACGGGGTTGCCGGTCTCCAGCACCACGATGGTGTTGGGGTTGGCGCTGGCCACGGCATCGATCACGGCATCCTGGCCCCAGGGCAGCGACAGGTCGGGCATGTCGAAGCCCTCGCCCTCGACGCGGATCCCGAAGGCGATGACCACGTCGCAGCGCCGGGCCGTCAACACCGCCTCGGCCGGCGTGTAGCCGGGGTCGAAATCGAACTGCGCCTTGGGCAGCGCACTCTTAAGTTCCTCCAGAGGCGAGGGCTGGAGAAGGAAGAGATTGCGATGCTTGCCCATGACGCCCGCGCCACCGATCTTGATGACCCCCGCGAAGCCGCCCACCGGCGCCACCGCGCCAGAGCCGGTGCCGCTGACCACCCCTTGCTGCGCATAGCCGCCGATCACGGCGATCCTGAGCGGCTTGTCCGTCGGCAAGGGCAGCGCGTTCTCGTTCTTCAGCAGCACGATGCCCTGGCGCGCGCCTTCCAGCGCGATGTCGTTGTGCCGATCCATGTCCACTTCGGGGGCTGGCCCCCAGCGATCCGCGCCGACCGCGACCAGTGAACGCAGGATGCGTCGCACCATGTCGGAGAGGCGCGCCTTGGGGAACCGGCCTTCGGCATAGGCCTTTCGCAGCGGCTCCGTGAAGGGCTCGGCCAGGGGCTTGGCCTTCCAGAGCATCGCGTCCCCCTGTACACCCGATTCCTGGTCGAGTCCCTTGAGCGCGAAGTCCCAGTGCGGCGTGGCGCCCCAGTCGGACATGACCCAGCCCTTGTAGCCGAAGGCGCCCTTCAGCACGCCGTTGAGGAGATGGTCGTTCCCGCCCGCGTACTCGCCATTGATCTTGTTGTAGCCGCTCATGATGGAGCCGGGCTGCGACCGCTCGATCGCGACCTGGAAGGTGAGCAGGTCCGACTCGCGATGCGCATCCGGGTCGATGATCGCGTCCAGCCAGTGGCGGTTGGTCTCGTTGCAGTTGAGCGTGTAGTGCTTGAGCGTGGAGACCACGCCCTGGCTTTGGATGCCGTTGACCTGTTCGGCGGCCATGACCGCGCTAAGCCAGGGATCCTCGGAGAAGTACTCGAAGTTGCGGCCGTTGCGCGGGTCGCGCGCCAGGTTGCAGCCGCCGGCCAGCTGGACGTTGAAGCCGCGCATGCGCGCCTCGCGGGCAATCGCCTCGCCGCCCCGGCGGACGAGCTCCGGGTTGAAGCTGGCGCCGAGGGCGATCAGGGACGGGAATGCCGTGGCGCCCGGGTCGTCCGGCCGGTAGCCCGGGTTGGTGATCCCCATGCTGGCGTCGCTGCTCTGGATCGCCGGAATGCCCAGCCGCGGAACGCCGGGCGTGTAGCCGGCACTCATGTTCCCGAGATCCGCGGGAAGCCGCGGGTCGCGCCCCCCGACGGCGCTGCCCGGTATGTAGCCGAGCACGCTGATGATGAGCGAGAAGCGCTCGTCATCGGTCATCTGTTCCTCCAGTTCCCGAGCGCGTGCATCGGGGTCCTGCATTGCGCGCGTGGCGGAGTCGTCGTGCGGCGCGGTGTGCGCGTAAGGAGAATTCAGCGTGTCGTCATGCTGTTGTTCGCGTGCCATGGGGCCTCCTGATGGGTCCGTCGCCTGGACGGATGTTCGCGCCACGCGCCGGGCCGCTTTTGTTGCGCATGCCTGGCGGCCTTGCCATTGGACGATGGGCCCATTGACTTGCAAACCGATCGCTCTCACGACGGCCGCAAGGGCGCGCCCAGGGTGATGTCAATGGGACCAAGGTCCGATGCGCGCTGCAGGGCTGCGGACGGTACGCTGCATCGGGCAACCGGAGGGTTGGCGACAGGAGGTTCGGCATGACGACCCGGAAGCGCGCATGGATGCCAGCCCCCCGCCTTGCACGCGTGGCCGGCTGCGCCCTCCTCCTCGCCTTCACCCTGCACGCAGGCCCGCCGGTCTCGCTGGCGCAGCCCGCGCCTGTCCAGGCTGCGCCGCAAGAAGTCTCGCGAGCGCCCGACGCCCTGGGGCGCGACTCGCCCCTGGGCACCGTCACCGGCTTCAGCCGCGCCGTGCACCGCGGGGAACTGATGCTGGCCTCTCGCTATCTCCAGCTCGGAGCGAGGAGCTCGCGCCAGGGTGAAGCGCTGGCGGAAGACCTGGGCACCGTACTGGACCGCTACTTCACCCGTTCGCTCACCAGCCTGAGTCCGAACCCCAACGGCCGGCTCGACGACGGACTACCTGCCGACCGCGAGAAGCTGACCTTGACGGTCGGGGACCGCGAGGTCGACCTGTTCCTGGTCCGCGTTCGCGAGCCCGGCCAGGGCGATGCCTGGCTGGTCTCCTCGGAATCCCTCGCGCGCGTGCCGGACCTGCGCCGGCAGGAGCGGGGCAGCTGGCTCGAGGAGCGGATGCCCGAGTGGCTGCAGCGCGGCACCTGGCTCGGTGCGACGCCGGCCCAGTGGCTGATGTGGACGGGAAGCCTCTTGCTGCCGCTCGCGGCCTATTGGGCGTTGGCAAGGTTCCTGTCGGCCCTCGCCGCCCGCGTGGCCGGCCGCGAGACCATGGCCGCCTGGACGCCCGTGCGCCGACCGCTGGTGCTGCTGCTCACCCTGGGCACCCACCTTGCCCTGCTGCCGCTGCTCGGCTTTTCCATCACGTTCCGCTTCGCCTACACGCGCTGGGTGGCCGCCGCCGGCATCCTCCTCGTCGCGCTGGTGGCCTGGCGCGTGCTGGCCGCCAGCTTCGGCACGGCGCGCTCCCACGCGCAGCGCAGGGGACGCGCGGACACGCGGTCCCTCATCCTCCTCGGCGAGCGCGTGGCCAAGGTGGTCGTCGTCGTCATCGCCGCGCTGCTGCTCCTCACGCTGGCCGGCGTCGACACCAGGACGGCCCTGGCGGGCGTGGGGATCGGCGGCATCGCCCTCGCGCTGGGCGCACAAAAGTCCATCGAGAACCTGCTCGGCGGGGTCTTCCTCCTGACCGACAAGGCGCTCGCCGTCGGCGACTTCTGCCGCGTGGCCGACCGCCTGGGCTGGGTCGAGGACGTCACGCTGCGCTCGGTGCGCCTGCGGACCCTGGAGCAGACCCTGTTGTCCGTTCCTGCCGGGCAGCTCGCGCAAGGCAGCATCGAAAATTTCTCGACGCGCCGCCAGATCCTGATGCAGCACGTCCTGCGCATCCACCACGGCGCCACGGTGGCGCAGTTGCAGGACCTGATCGGCAAGGTGCGGGCAGCGCTCGCGGAGCACCCCCTGGTGGCGCAGGAGAACGCACGTTTCCGCCTGGTGGCTTACGGCCCGCAGGCGATCGAGCTGGAGCTGTTCGCCTACATCGCGACCGACGACCTGGCCCGGTTCCTCGCCGTCCAGGAGCAATTGCTGATGCGCATCGCCACGCTGGTCGAACGCTCGGGGGTGCAGTTCGCGCAGCCCACCGGGTACATCTACCTGCCTTCGGCGCCGACGGTGCAATCGCAATGGGTCGACGAGCGGACACCGGTGGCGCTGCAGACGGGGTGATCGGTTCGGCGGGGCCAGTAGGTCGATGCTCGCCATGAAAAAGCCCCGAAGGCGCGAACCTGTCGGGGCTTCAACTGGGGTGTCCTGGCGGAGAGGGCGGGATTCGAACCCGCGGTGGGCTATTAACCCACACACGCTTTCCAGGCGTGCGACTTAAACCGCTCATCCACCTCTCCTGCGAGCCGGCGATTGTAGCAGCGGGGACAACTCTTCGGCCTTCACCGAACCCTGCGCGCCACCAGAAGATCCGCCGCTCTCGCGCCGGACGACGACCGCCGTTCAGGCGTCGGTCCGCGCCCTGCGGGCCTCCTGCGGGTCCGCGATCATGGACAGCAGCAGGTTCAGGTCGGCGGGCTTGACCATGTGGAAGTCGAAGCCGGCTTGCGCGGAACGGGTGCGGCTCTCGGCTTCGCCGTAGCCGGTCAGGGCGATCAGCAGGGCATCGCGCGAGGACGGCTGGCTGCGCAGCTGGTGCGCCACCTCGAAGCCGTTCATGCCGGGCAGTCCGATGTCCAGCAGCACCACGTCGGGCCGGAAGTCCTGCGCAATCTTGAGTGCCGAGTGGCCCTCGTTGGCGACCTTGACCTCGAAGCCCTCCATCTCCAGCAGCGTCATCAGCGTCTCCGCGGACGCCATCAGGTCGTCGACCACCAGGATGCGCGACGGCGCGTTGGCGGCGGCCGGCTTGCGCGGCTCGATCGGTGCGATGTCCGGCTGCTTCCCGGCCCGCTGGCCGGGAAGGGTGACGCGCACCTCGGTGCCGTGGCCGATGCCGTCGCTGTGCGCCTCCACCGTGCCGCCGTGCAGCTGCACCATGTGCTTGACCAGCGTGAGGCCGATCCCGAGGCCGCCCTGGGCGCGGTCGAGCGACTGGTCGCCCTGTGCGAACAGGTCGAAGATGCGGGGGAGAAAGGCGGGGTCGATCCCGGTGCCCTCGTCCTTGACCCGGATCTCCACCCGCCCCTGCTCGAACGATGCATTCAGCTGGATGCGGGCGCCCGACGGCGAGAACTTGGACGCGTTGTTGATCAGGTTGGACAGCACCTGCGCCAGCCGCACCGAGTCGCCTTCCAGTTCCACGGGCTCGTCCGGCAGGTCCACCGCAAGCCGCTGCTTGCGCGCATCCAGCTTGGGCATGCTCGATTCGACCGAGCGCTCGACGAGGCTGGACAGCAGCAGCTTCTCCGGCTTGACCACCACCTTGCCCTGCACGATGCGTGAGACGTCCAGCAGGTCGTCGATCAGCCGCGCCATGTGGTCGGCCTGGCGGCTGATCACGTCGCGCGCCCAGGTGAGCGTGGCGGCGGGCACTTCGTCCGACTGCATGATGTGGACGGCATTGCGGATGGGCGCCAGCGGATTGCGAAGCTCGTGCGCCAGCATGGCCAGGAACTCGTTCTTGCGGCGGTCCGCCTCCTGCACCGCGCTGTAGAGGCGGGCGTTCTCCATCGCGATGGACGCGCGGCTGGCCACCTCGCGCACCAGCGCCAGGCGCGCGCCGTCGAACTGGCCGCGCCGGCCGAGCAGCACCAGCGCGCCGAGCGCCCGCGCTCCGACCGACAGCGGGCAGATGACGGCCGCCTCGCCACCCTGGTGCCACTGTTGCAGCTTCTGCTCGCGCAGGGCACGCTGCAGTGCCTCCTGCGCCCCGGTCGGCAGCGCCCCGGCGCCGCCGTCGCTGGCATGCGAGCCGGTGATGGCGGTGCCGTCCCCGTTGCTCAAGGCCACCACGGCCCTGTCGCCCAGCATGGGCACCGCGACGTCGAGCAGCGAACGGATGGTGTCGTCGGTGTCCAGCGAGCGCGAGAGCTGCTGCGTGGCTTCCGACAGGTAGTCGGCCCGGTGGATCGCATCCTCCGCGGCGGCGCGCGCGGCTTCGGACCGGGCCAGCGCCTCGCGCTCGACCGCGCGCAGCTGCAGCTGCCGGTTCATGCGCCACAGCTCCACGAACACGCGCACCTTGGAGCGCAGCACCTCCGGCACCACCGGCGAGGGGATGTAGTCCACCGCGCCCAGCTCGTAGCCGCGCTTGGCCTGCAGCTCGTCGACGTAGGCGGTGATGAAGACGATGGGCGTCCGCGCCGATTTCCGGTACTGGCGGATCAGGCCGGCGGTCTCCAGCCCGTCGATGTCGGGCATGTTGACGTCCAGCAGGATGACCGCGAACTCCTTTTCCAGGATGTAGCGCAGGGCCTCCTTGCCGGAGCGCGCGCTGATCACGTTCTGGCCGAGCTCGTCCAGGATGGTGCGGAACACCACATGCTTTTCCTGGAGGTCGTCCACGACCAGGATGTTGGCCTTCTCCTGCGCTTCCAGCGCGGCCCGTGTTTCTGGGTTGGTGAGGGCAGTCACTGGTGCAGCCAAGCCCTCAGCACGGTGAGCAGTTCGCGGGTGTTGACGGGTTTGGAGAGATAGTCCCAGGCGCCCGCCTCGATGCACTTCTCGCGGTCGCCCTTCATGGCCTTGGCGGTGACGGCAATCATGGGAAGCGTCTTGCCTTGGGGGAGCTTGCGGATTTCCTTCATGGTGGCCATGCCGTCCATCTCGGGCATCATGATGTCCATCAGGACGACCTCGATCTGGGGATCGCTGGCGATCCGGCTGATGGCCTCGCGCCCATTATCGGCCCACACGATGTCCATGGCATGCTCTTCCAGCACCGTGGCCAGCGCGAAGATGTTGCGCATGTCGTCGTCGACGATCAGCACCCGGCGGCCGGCCAGCGGCTTGGCCTGCGAGACCGCATCCTCGAGCAGCTGCTGCTTCGCCTCGGGCAGCCGCGCGACGCGCTGGTGCAGTGCCAGCAGCGCGGCATCGTAGAGCCGCACCGGGTTGTGGACCTCGGTCACCGTGACCCGGTCGTCCGAGTGCCAGGCGAAGCGGCCGCCCTCCCCGCCGGCCGCGTTGCGATACAGCAGCAGCGGCAGCGGTCCCAGCCCGGCCTGGTTGCCCAGCGCCTGGCGCACCTGGCTGCTGTCGAGCTTGCCGAAGGCGTCCTCCAGCACCACGCAGTCGAATGGCGTCTCGTCCAGCGCCTGGACGAAGCGCTCGGCCGTCTTGGCCACCACCGGCTCGACGCCCGTTCCCTGCAGCCAGCCCAGCAGCTCGCTGCGGATGGTGCCGTCCTTGAGCGCGACCAGTACCTTGCGCTCCTTGCGGGTGCAGTACTCGCGCAGCTTGTCGAGCATCTCGTCCAGCACCTCCTGGGACGGGATGGGCTTCTCGACGAAGGCCAGCGCACCGCCGCGGAACGCACGTTCCCGTGAGTCGTCGGTCGAGATGACGCAGACCGGCACGTGGCGGACGCCGAAATCCTGCTTCAGGCGCTCGAGCACGCGCCAGCCGTCCATGTCGGGCAGGTACATGTCGAGCGTGATCGCCGCCAGCGGGTACTGGCTGGCAAAGGTGAGCGCCTGGGCGCCCATGGCCGTGACGATGCCCTTGAAGCCCTTGGCGCGCGCGGCGTCGAGCAGGAAGCGCGCGAACGCCAGGTCGTTCTCGACGATCAGCAGCACCAGGTCGCGCTCCTGGATGTTGTCGCGGTCGTCGTTGGCCTCGTTGGCCGGCAGCGGCGCGGCGGGCTCGGCCGCCGGTTCCGGGAGTTGCGGGGCGGGTGCAACCGGGCGGCGGGCCAGGGGCACGGCGGCCGGTTCGCCCGTTCGCGTATCGGCGAACGAGCTGGTGCGGCGAGTGCTGCGCGTGGCCGGGTAGTGGACCGGCAGGTAGAGGGTGAAGGTGCTGCCCTGCCCGGGTGCGCTGGCCAGCCGGATCTCCCCGCCGAGCAGCTTGGCCAGTTCACGGCTGATCGCCAGGCCGAGGCCGGTACCGCCGTACTTGCGGCTGGTGGAGCCGTCCGCCTGCTGGAAGGCCTCGAAGATGATCTGCTGCTTGTCGCCCGAGATGCCGATGCCGGTGTCGGACACCGCGAAGGCGACCACCTGCTGGGCGCGGTTGAGCTCCTCGTGGTCGGTGCTCCAGCCGGTCACCACTTCCTCGATGGACAGCGTCACGCTGCCCTGGTGGGTGAACTTGAAGGCGTTGGACAGCAGGTTCTTCAGGATCTGCTGCAGGCGCTTGGCGTCGGTGACCACGGCCTCCGGCAGCTCGACGCCGGTCTGGATGAGGAAGTCCACGTTGCGGGCCTCGGCCACGTGGCGGAAGGTGCGCTCCACGTAGAGCTGCAGGTCCGCGAGGTGCAGCTCGCTGACGTCCACCGCCACCGTGCCCGACTCGATCTTGGACAGGTCCAGGATGTCGTTGATCAGCATCAGCAGGTCGTTGCCCGACGAGTGGATGGTGCGGGCGAACTCCACCTGCTTGCCGCTGAGGTTGCCTTCGATGTTCTTGGACAGCTGGTCCGACAGGATCAGCAACGAGTTCAGCGGCGTGCGCAGCTCGTGCGACATGTTGGCCAGGAACTCGGACTTGTACTTGGACGTCAGCGCAAGCTGCTTGGCCTTTTCCTCCAGCGCCTGGCGGGCCTGCTCCACTTCCTGGTTCTTGCGCTCCACCTCGTGGTTCTGGTGCACCAGCAGCTGCGCCTTCTCCTGCAGCTCCTGGTTGGTCTGCTGCAGTTCCTGCTGGCGGCTTTGCAGCTCCTGTGCGAGCGACTGCGACTGCGTGAGCAGGTCCTCGGTGCGCATGTTGGCTTCGATCGTGTTGATCACGATGCCGATCGATTCGGCCAGCTGGTCCAGGAACTGCTCGTGGGTCGGGTTGAAGCGCTCGACCGAGGCCAGCTCCAGCACCGCGCGCACCTGCCCTTCGAAGATGATGGGCAGCACCAGCACGTTCAGCGGCGGCGTCTCGGTCAGGCCGGAGGCAATGCGCAGGGTGTCGGGCAGGTTGGAGGTGAGCAGGATCTTCTTCTTGTCGAACGCGCACTGCCCCACCAGCCCCTGCCCCAGGTCCACCTCCTTGCCGTAGGCGCCGTGGCCGTCGGAGGCGTAGCTGGCGGTCAGTCGCAGCCGGGGTTGCTCGCCGCCGGCGCTCAGCACGTAGAACTCGGCCTGCTGCGCCCCCACCACCGGCGCCAGTTCGGACAGGATCAGGTGGCCGACGGCGACCAGGTCCTTCTGGCCCTGCAGCATCCGCGAGAACTTGGCCAGGTTGGTCTTGAGCCAGTCCTGCTCGGTGTTCAGCTGCGTGGTATCCCGCAGGTTGCTGATCATCTCGTTGATCGTGTCCTTCAGCGCGGCCACTTCGCCCTGCGCTTCCACCGTGATGGATCGCGTCAGGTCGCCCTGGGTCACCGCGGTGGCCACCTCGGCGATGGCGCGCACCTGGGTGGTCAGGTTGGCGGCCAGCTGGTTCACGTTCTCGGTCAGGCCCTTCCAGGTGCCGGAGGCGCCCGGCACCTTGGCCTGGCCGCCCAGCTTGCCTTCCACGCCCACCTCGCGCGCCACGGTCGTCACCTGGTCGGCGAAGGTGTCCAGCGTCTCGATCATGGAGTTGATGGTCTCGGCGAGCGCCGCGATCTCGCCCTTGGCCTCCACCGTCAGCTTCTGCTGCAGGTCGCCGTTGGCGACCGCGGTCACCACCTTGGCGATGCCGCGCACCTGGCCGGTCAGGTTGCCGGCCATGAAGTTCACGTTGTCCGTCAGGTCCTTCCAGGTGCCGGACACGCCCTTCACCTGCGCCTGGCCACCCAGCCGGCCCTCGGTGCCCACCTCGCGCGCCACCCGCGTCACCTCGGCGGCGAAGGACGAGAGCTGGTCCACCATGGTGTTGACCGTGTTCTTCAGCTCCAGGATCTCGCCCTTGACGTCCACCGTGATCTTCTTGGACAGGTCGCCCGCCGCCACCGCCTTGGTCACGTCGGCGATGTTGCGCACCTGGGCCGTCAGGTTGCCGGCCATGAAGTTCACGTTGTCCGTCAGGTCCTTCCAGGTGCCGGCCACGCCCTGCACGTCGGCCTGGCCACCCAGCTTGCCCTCGGTGCCCACCTCGCGCGCCACCCGCGTCACCTCCGCCGCGAACGAGCGCAGCTGGTCGACCATGGTGTTGATCACGTCCTTGATCTGCAGGATCTCGCCGCGCACGTCCACGGTGATCTTCTGCGTCAGGTCGCCCATGGCGATGGCGGTGGCCACCTTGGACACGTCGCGCAGCTGCACCGTCAGGTTGGACGCCATCGAGTTCACGGATTCGGTCAGGTCCTTCCAAGTGCCGGCCACGCCCTGCACGTCGGCCTGGCCGCCCAGGCGGCCCTCGG
>Ga0196972_1000208_pt1 | contig 43521 bp, 53 predicted proteins | sample S1v_2013CmetaG_FD_148618 | JGI IMG/M metagenome (GOLD analysis project Ga0196972, IMG submission 148618) | Soil microbial communities from Anza Borrego desert, Southern California, United States - S1+v_20-13C | ecosystem: Environmental > Terrestrial > Soil > Desert | place: USA: California...
CCCAAGACCCGCTCCGGCAAGATCATGCGCCGCCTGTTGCGCGTGCTGGCCAAGGGCGACCAGATCACGCAAGACGTGTCGACACTCGAGAATCCGGCAATCCTGGAGCAACTGAAGCAGGCTCAATAAGCAAAAGCCGATAACGCGAGGAGACTGAAAGAACCGGTGCGGCCACAAGCCGCACCGGTTTTTTTATGGCGATTTCAGCATTTTTTCGGCGGGCAACAGAAAAGCTGCAACAAACCGAAAGTCTTTGCTATAATCTTGGGCTTCGCGCATGCGAACCCGAATCCAGGAGAGGTGGATGAGTGGTTTAAGTCGCACGCCTGGAAAGCGTGTATAGGTTCATAGCCTATCGGGGGTTCGAATCCCCCCCTCTCCGCCAAATTGAAAACCCGCATCGAGCCGACAGCTGATGCGGGTTTTTCTTTTTTTCCCCTTTGTTTCAGACATGCGGCGGAAGGCGTTTCACTTTTCCCCGCCGCCATGCTGCCCGGATTCTCAATGAATCCAATTCCATCTATCCTTCAAGAATACATTCCAATTCGGGGCGGGCGTCTAACATGTTCACCTACATCTGCGGTTGGCAAATGAAGCGGTCCGTGCTGGTTGTTCTTGCCACATGGAGTATCTTGTTGTCGCCACCCTGCGCACGGGCCGAGCCGATACGGCTGGTCACCGGGCATTATCCGCCGTATGAGTATGAGGAAGGCGGGAAGGTGATAGGCATGGTTGTCGAGATCGTCGCCGAGGCGTTCCGACGCAACAACCAGTCGGTGCAGATCAGGGTGATGCCTTGGGCACGTGCTCTGAGGGAGGCGCAGGAGGGCCTGTCCGACGGCGTCTTTGCGGCGGTCAGGACGCCGGAACGGGAGAAGACTCTCCTGTATTCGGAAGAAGCACTCGTTCCCCTTGTCGTATCTCTTTTTGTGCGAAAGGATGCACCGATTCGTTATGACGGCGACCTCGCGAAATTGTCGGGATATCGTTTCGGCGTCGTCAACCAGTTCAGCAACGGACCGATCTTCGACAGTGCGGTGAAGACAGGCGTATTGAAGAACGTGGACGTGGTCAGCGATACGGACAGTAATGTCAAGAAGCTGATGGCTGGCCGGATCGACATTATGGTCAACAATCGGTACGGCGCATTTTTTTTCCTGCGAAAGAACAATGCCCTCGACCAGGTGGTGGAATTGCAGCCGGAAATCGATCGCAGCCCGAGCTATATTGCATTCACCATGCGTCGCGATCTGGTGAAAGTGCGGGATGCGTTCGACAAGGCGCTTGCCGGCATGAAGAGGGACGGCACTTATCAACGGATTGTCGAGCGCTACGGACGCTGAGTTCATCCCATTACTCTACTGGTTATATGCTGGCAACCAGTTGAACTCCGACCGGCATTCCGTGGTCTGGCATAAGCGACATTGGTAGCGTCAGTTTCATGCCAGCAAAGCCCCAATCCCACGCATGCTGAACGACACGTTGCTGGAATCCATCGGCTTGCCCCAACTTGTCCCGCCGACGATGACTCAGTGGCGCCCACTGGTCATCGAGGGTATGCAGTTCTTCCTCGAACGCCTGCCGGAGCACCATCAGGAAACCATCCTCGCCGACCAACTCGCTTTGCCTCCGGACGCGAATGCAGCCACTCGCCTCGTCACCCTCTTGTCCCAATGCCCCACGCTCCACAAGCTCGGCCAAGTGCTGGCGCGTAACCGCCACATTCCCATCGAGGTACGCACACAGTTGCAGACACTGGAGTCCATGTTGCCGGCAACGCCAATGGATCAGGTGCTTGCACGCGTTCATTCCGAGCTTCCGCATGACGCACAGGTAACGCTCGCGGAACACGCTCTCGCCGAGGGGAGTGTCGCCGTCGTACTGCCTTTCACCTACCAACAAGACGGCGAAACCCGCCACGGCGTATTCAAGGTACTCAAGCCCGGCGTGGAAGAACAGTTCGCCGAAGAAATCGCTGTCTGGCACGAACTTGGCGACTTCCTCGAAGAGCGCAGCCGCACTCTCGGCCTGCCCCGGCTTGCGTATCGGCAGACGTTCGAGAGCGTCCTCGAGCTACTGAACAAGGAAATCCACTTGCAGGTAGAACAGCACAACCTCGCGGAGGCGCACGCCTTCTATGCGAACGAACCGCGCGTGCTGATCCCGCGCCTGCTGCCATGGTGCACGCCGAGGATGACGGCGATGGAGCGCGTGTTCGGCGTGAAGGTGACGGATGCAAGCCTGTCGAGGAAACGGCGCAGCGAACTGGCCTCCGTCATGGTGTCGGCGCTGATCGGCCAGCCGTTCTGGAGCATGGCGCATACCGCTGTGTTCCACGGCGACCTGCACGCCGGCAATCTTTTCGTTACGCACGACGGGCGGCTGGCGGTGCTGGACTGGAGCCTGACGGCGAGGCTGTCGAAGGCCGACCGGGAAACGCTGGTGGCGATCGTTCTCGGCGGCCTGACGCTCGATGCCGGACGCATCCGCAGTGCAGTGGCCACGCTTGGCGCAATTGCGGCGGATGATACGGCGCTGCGGGAAGCGGCCGAGCGCGCGCTGGACCTCGTGGTGCTGGACGGCCGGCTGCCGGGATTCGAATGGCTGATGGCTTTCCTCGATGAACTTGCACTGGCATCGCCGACGGGGTTCCGCGAGGACTTTGTGTTGTTCCGCAAGACGTGGTTTTCCCTGTCCGGGGTGATCGGGGATCTCGTCGGTGAGCATGCGCCTGATATTCAGTTGCTGGGGCAGGGGCTGGTGCGCTTTGCGGAGGAGATTCCGGCACGCTTGTTCGCGCCTCCGGAGTCGACGCAGTTTTCCACGCATGTTGCGAATGCCGACCTGCTGCGGATGTGCGCGTCGGCATGGCTTGTTCCTTTGCGGTATTGGGCAAGAAGTTGGCAGGGGCGTGCGCCGGAGACTGAAGCCCACGCACTCCATCTCACCGGATCGTAGGGAAACTTCCACCATCTTTGCGGCATACCATCCGGCGTGCATTTTCACGTTGCACGCGCACAAACCATCGCATGCGTTCCACTGTCTAACCGCCACTGCAATCCAAGGAGGCGCGTTTTGATAAACAAGGTGGAGTTCAGCGAAGAGTCGATCCGGCAGGTGGCAAAGGCCAATATCATCGGCATGTTTTGCTGGGATATCCACGGCAATATCATCGAGGCGAACGAAGCGTTTTGCCGGATCACGGGTTGCACCCAGCAGGAAATCCAGTCTGGCAAGGTGAAATGCGCCGATCTCGCCGCGCCCGGGCTTCCTTCCGTGGACCTGCGCGAGCTGGACGAACTGAAGCAATGCGGAAGCGTCATGCCCTTCGAGACCGCGATTGTTCAGCGGGATGGCGCGCGAGCGGACGTCATGGCGGGCGGCACCTTTTTCAGCGGCACAAGGGAGAAGGGCGTTGCCTTCATGTTCGAGCTGAACGGGCAACGCCTGGGCGGCTTGCCGGATGACGAGGAACGCTATCGCATGGCAGCGGAAGCGGCTGCGGATGCGATCCTGATTCTTGACGACACAGGTGTCGTCAACTACGCCAACCCGTCCGTGGAGCACACCTTCGGATATCCACCGAACGAGCTGGCGGGGCGCGACTTGTTCTGGCTGGTGCCAGAGCGTTGCCGCCACGAAGCCGAGGCGCTCAGGGAATATCTCGGCAGCGGCAAGGCCTCCGGAAACTGGCATCGTATCGAGCTGACGGCAGTGCACATGCTCGGACACGAAATGCTGCTTGAGATCTCGCTGGGAAAGTTCCAGCAGTCCGGCAGGATCCTGTTCGCGGCCATCGTGCATGACATTACCGAGCGCAAGAAGACGCAGCTCATCTGCACTGGCCAGAACCGGCTGCTGGAAATGATCGCGCTCGGTACGCGGCTGGAAGAGGTGCTGGAAAAGCTGATCCGCCTGATCGAATCGCAGACGCCGAGCATGCTGGGTTCGGTGTTGCTGCTGGACAAGGACGGCGTCCATGTGCGGCACGGCGCGGCGCCCCACCTGCCGCCCGAATATGTGAAGGCGGTCGACGGCCAGCCGATCGGGCCGAACGCCGGTTCCTGCGGTACGGCAATGTATACGAGAAAACCGGTCGTCGTCACCGACATCCTGATCGACCCGCTGTGGACGAACTATCGCGAACTGGCCAACCAGCACAAGTTGCGGGCCTGCTGGTCGACGCCGATTTTTTCCTCTGCGGGAAAGGTGCTGGGTTCGTTTGCCATGTATTACGTCGAGCCGCGCGCGCCGCGCCCCGACGACTTGAAGCTGGCCGAACTGGCCTCGCATATCGCCGGTATCGCGATCGAGCGCAAGGATGCCGAAGAATGCATCCGTCATCTTGCGCTGCACGACATGCTGACCGGGCTGCCGAACCGCACCATGTTGCAGGATGCGCTGGAGCAGGCGATCGCGCATGCCGCGCGCTACAAGCGCGTCGTCGCGCTGCTGTTCATCGACCTCGACAACTTCAAGCGCATCAACGATTCGCTCGGCCACCATGTCGGCGACCTGTTGCTGCAAGCCGTGGGGCGCCGTTTGCAGGGTTGCCTGCGCAAGGAAGACATGCTGGCGCGACTGGGCGGCGACGAGTTCGTCATCGTGCTGTTTTCCTTGCGCCATTCGCAGGAGGCGGCGCTGGTTGCCGCGAAAGTGCTCAAGGCATTGGAGACGCCGTTCGATCTGGAGGGGGAGTCGCTGCACGCCGGCGCCAGCATCGGAATCAGCCTGTATCCGGATGACGGGAGCGACGCCGAGACGCTGATGCGCGCGGCGGATACCGCGATGTACCACGCCAAGGCGAGCGGGCGCAGCAACTACCAGTTCTATACGGAGGAATTGAATGCGTCGATCCAGTACCGTCTGGCGCTCGAGAACCAGTTGCGGCAAGCCGTGGCCAACGGGCAGTTGACGCTGTATTTCCAACCGCAGATCGACCTCCGGACCAGCCGGATTTTCAGCGCCGAGGCGCTGCTGCGCTGGCACGACGCCGAGCGTGGCATGGTACCGCCGGAGCAGTTCATCTCGATTGCGGAGGAGAGCGGGCTGATCCTGCAGATCGGCGAATGGGTGTTGCGCGAAGCCTGCGCGCAGCTGGCCCGGTGGCGTGCGAGCGGGCGGACCGACATGAATGTGTCGGTCAACCTGTCCGCGCGGCAGATCTTCCAGCGGGATTTTCCGGATCTCGTCGAACGGATCCTTCATGAGTTCGGCGTACCGCCGGAGGCGCTGGACCTGGAGATCACCGAGACCATGCTGATGGAACCGAGCGACGAGAACGTCGCGACGCTCAGGCGGCTGAACGAGATGGGCGTCCAGCTGTCGGTGGACGATTTCGGCATCGGCTATTCCAGCCTGTCTTACCTGAAGCGCTTCCCGATCCATGCGCTGAAGATCGACCGCTCATTCGTCAGCGGCATCGGCAGGGATCAGAACGACATGGCGATCACCAGCGCGATCATGGGGATGGCGCAGGGGCTGCGCCTGAAAGTGGTTGCCGAAGGCGTGGAGACCGAGGAGCAGGCGAGTTACCTGAAGTCGATCGGCTGCATGTCGGCGCAAGGGTATTTTTATGGCGTCCCGTTGGGGGCGGAGGCGTTTTCGCAATTGCTGCAATGATCGAGGGCGGGCGCATCGGCTTCGCCCGCCGGCGTGTTCACCGGTCGATCAATCGACTGCGGAAGCGTGCATGTAGCGCTCCTTGTATGTCATGCAGACGACCTTCAGTTCCGCAATCTCCGTCTCGAGAATGTCCCGGCTGCGGGCCGACCTGCCCGCCTGCAGGTACTCCGCACGCTTTGCCTTGAGACGTTCTTCGAGATATTCCAGGAATCCGTCGTTTCTCACTGCTTCCGTCCGGGACATGGTGGCCTCCTCAAGCAATCAGTGATCGTCGTTTTTCGCTAGCTGCCGCTGACCGTCAGCCTTGCTTTTACGGTCCTTGGCTTGATCGCAGCGCGCACCGGGCGCCTGTCCTGTTCGAAGGCCAGAACCTGTGCATCCGCCGCCGAGCCGTCGTCCAGCTTGAACACCGCGACCGCCTGTACCAGCTGCTGCGCCTGCGAGCGCAGGCTTTCCGCCGCGGCTGCGCTTTCTTCGACCAGGGCGGCATTCTGCTGCGTCGTTTCGTCCATCTGGTGCACCGCTTCGCCGATCTGTTCCATACCGCGGCTTTGCTCGGCGCTGGCCTCGGTGATCTCGCCGACGATGTCGGTCACGCGCTTGATGGCACCGACGACCTCGCTCATCGTCTCGCCGGCGCGGTCCACCAGCGCAGTGCCTTGCTCAACGCGCTCGACGCTGGAGTGGATCAGTTCCTTGATCTCCTTCGCAGCGTCGGCGCTGCGGCGGGCGAGGCTGCGCACCTCGGTGGCGACCACCGCGAAGCCGCGGCCCTGTTCGCCCGCGCGCGCCGCCTCCACAGCGGCGTTGAGCGCAAGAATGTTGGTCTGGAAGGCGATGCCGTCGATCACGCCGATGATGTCGGCAATCTTCTTCGAGCTGTCGTTGATGTTCTTCATCGTATCGACCACCTGGCCGACCACCTCGCCGCCCCGGGCAGCGACATCGGATGCGCTGACCGCGAGCTCATTCGCCTTCCTGGCGTTATCGGCGTTCTGATGCACGGTGGAAGCGAGCTGCTCCATCGAGGACGCGGTTTTCTGGAGTGCGGAGGCCTGCTGTTCCGTCCGCATGCTGAGATCGCTGTTGCCGGCGGCGATTTCATTGCCGGCGGTCGCCACGTTTTCGGCATTGCTGCGCACGGCGGCGACGGTGCCGGCGAGGCTGGACTGCATTTCGCGCAGCGCCTTGAGCAGGTCGCCCATCGGGCCCTTGTCGTGTGCGATCTCGTTGGCAAGGTGGCCGTCGGCGATGCGGCGCGCAACGGCGCTCGCATGGGCAACCGGGCCGGTCAGGACACGTACGATCCATGCCGCAAGCGCAACGGCGATGGCGAGCGCAAGCACGCAGACGGAGATGACGAGCGTGCGTACCTGGCCTGCATCGGCCTGCAGCTCGCGGATCTTCTTCTGGGATGCGTTGGTATGCAGTACGATCTGCTCGTCGAATGCCTTGGCCAGCGCGGCGCCGGTCGGTGTGGTCATCTTGCTGCGGTATTCCTTTGCTTCATCCGCCTTGCCTTCCAGACGCAATTTGAACCAGGGGGGGCGGACTTCGGTGTAACGCTGGAACACCTTGCGCAGGTTGATGAGCGCGGCGGCTTCTTCCTGGCTGATCTCGGTCTTTTCGTAGGCATCGAGCGCCTTCCACACTTCCTGATAGATGCCTGCTTCCGCATCGGCATGCTTGCGGGTGCCTGCCTCGTCGGCGGCGCTGGCCTGCGAGATGCCGTAGCGCAGCTTCCACAGGCTGCTCTCGGCGGCGGCCAACTCGGCCGTGCCTTCGGTCTTCATGTGGAGCGAATGGTAGTTCGAGGAGGCCTTCCAGGTGAACCAACCGGCCACGGCGGCGCCGGCGGCCACCATCACGATCATCAAGCCGAAGGCGGAGAGCAGCCGGGTGTTGAGAGAGTTCTTCATGTCGCGAGTCCTTAATACGGTACGGTCGACGAAAGCATTGCCGCCGGGTTCCGGCGGCAATGCCACACTGCGCGCATTGGCTTGCTTTTGGCTGGCTGCGTGCGCCCTAGCAGTATCGATGGGGAGTGGCAATGATGAAGATCAAGGAAGCGGCAATCATTGCCTAATGGCAATTACACCCTATGTCAAGTGTTTGTGCTTGCCATATCTATGGGATATTTGAATGAAGCCGCAATCTCGTAGTCGCGGGGTCGGGAGGACTTCCCGCATATAGCGGACTTTTGCTACGTAAGAATGACGTCTGCATGTCATCCGGGTGACATCGCCGGGGACGACAGCGGCTTTCTGCGCTTTGTTTGTCTTCGCTCATGCGTATTTCCAGCGGAGATATCGCTTATCCGGTATCAAAGGCGGGGCCTCGGGGCGCGCAACAATCGTCCGGGAGAACGATCTCAACAAGCATTGCCCATTGCCGCATGGGCCTGCGCTTCCGTTCCCGCCCCCAAGGGTGCCCGAAAATGTACAAAGACGAGTTACCCGAGATGCTCGCGCTCGAGAGCATCGTCAACAGCAACCATCCGCAGCTTGATGCCCAAAAACTGTGCTCGGTGGATGCAAGCGACCGGTGCTTTCCGGTATATGCGGTGACGCTCGGCTGCAAGCGCCGTAATGTGCCGGCTGTCGGGTTCTTCGGCGGCGTGCACGGCCTGGAACGGATCGGCACGCAGGTGCTGCTGGCATTCATGAAAAGCCTGCTCGCACGCCTGCGCTGGGACCGTACCCTGCAGGCGCAGCTTGCATCCGTCCGCCTTCTGTTCATGCCGATCGTCAATCCGGCCGGTATGTGGCATGGCACACGCTGCAATGCGCGGGGCGTCGACCTTATGCGCAATGCGCCTGTCGATGCGACCGAGAAGGTGCCGCTGCTGCTGGGCGGGCAGCGCTTCAGCGCACGCCTGCCATGGTTCCGAGGCTTTGCCGGGCAGCCGATGGAGGTGGAGAGCGAAGCCCTCTGCCGCATCGTGACGGAGGAACTGCTCAGCCGCAGGTTCAGCATTGCGCTGGACTGCCATTCGGGGTTCGGGCTGTGCGACCGCATCTGGTTCCCGTTCGCGCACAGCAGTGCGCCGATCCGGCACCTGCCGGAGGTGTTCGCATTGCAGGACCTGTTCAACCAGGCCTATCCCAACCACAACTACGTGTTCGAACCGCAGAGCAGGCAGTACCTGACGCATGGCGACCTGTGGGACTACCTGTACCTGCAGGCGATGGAAAGGGAAGACAAGGTTTTCCTGCCGTTGACGCTGGAGATGGGCTCATGGCGCTGGGTGAAGAAGAACCCGTTGCAACTCCTGTCGCGCATCGGCCTCTTCAATCCCTTGCCGGTGCACCGCCTGCGGAGGGTGTTGCGGCGTCACCTGGTGTGGCTCGATTTCCTCGCGCTGGCCGCCGGCGCCTACCGGCAATGGCTGCCGCAAGGCCGGCTGCGCGAGGAACAGCAGGCGCGCGCATTCGAGCACTGGTACAAGGGGGCGGCATGAAGGACAGATGGATATTCCTGCGCGGCCTGATGCGGGAGAGCCGCCATTGGGGCGCGTTCCCCGAGCAGTTCCGGCGATACGCCGGGGGTGCCCAGCTGCTGCTGCCCGACCTAGCGGGCAACGGCCGCCTGCATGCGCAGCGCAGTCCGGCATGTGTGCAAGACATGGTTGAGCATTATCGTGCAGCTGTGACTGCGCAAGGCTTGCAGCCGCCGTATCACCTGCTTGCGCTGTCGCTTGGCGCGATGATGGCCATCGAATGGGCGCAGCGGTATCCGGATGAACTGGCAGGGTGCGTGCTGATGAATACCAGCCTGCGTCCGTTCAGCCCGTTCTACAGGCGCCTTCGATGGCAAAACTATCCCGTGCTCGTGCGGCTTGCGACGGCGGGCAGGGATGTGCAGACGCGCGAGCGCATAGTGCTGCGGCTGACGAGCAACCGTGGCGGCGCCCATATGCAGACCTTGCGGGCGTGGATCGCGTATCAGCGTGAATGCCCTGTTTCGCGTGCCAATGCCATGCGCCAGTTGCTGGCTGCGGCGTCATACCGCGCACCCGGTTCAAGCCCGCGCGTGCCGATGCTGGTGCTGGCAAGTGCCGGCGACCGGCTGGTGGATCCGTCCTGTTCCCACCGGCTGGCGGAAGCTTGGGGATGCAGTTTCGCGATGCATCCCGATGCCGGACACGACCTGGCGCTCGACGACGGCGAATGGGTCGCGGCACAAGTGCGGGACTGGCTTGGGCAGATCAGAGCCTGAGGTCATTCTCCGAACAGCCTGCGCATCGCTTTTGCCATGTTCAGCCGCGAGGCCGCGCTCGGATGGCTGGCCGATATTGCAGAAGGGCCCTCGGTATCGGCAAGCTTGCGATAGAAGCCGACCATGGAGTCGGCAGGCCAGCCGGCCTGGTGGGCGAGGATCATCCCGAGCTGGTCCGCCTCGCGTTCCTGGATGCTGGACAACCGGGCCATCTTCATCTGCAGCGACAGGTCGCTGTCCAGACGCGCCATCGTGACATCGAGCGAATTGGACGGCAGCGGACTGATGTGCAGGACGCTCGACAGGAACTCGCGGTGGTGGTCCGCCACGGCATGCGCGATTTCGTGCGCGATCAAGGTGGCGAGCTCGCCGTCATCCAGTTCGAGGCGGCGGACGAACGAGCTGCCGACCAGAAGTTTGCCGCCGGCCATGCAAAGGGCATCGACGTCCGGCGCGCTCGTCGTATGGATTTCCCAGACCCATGCGCCGGCCTCTGGCTTCATCCAGGTGGCCGCCCGAATCAGGGCCGGCGCAATGGCCCGGACCCGTGACAGCACGATGGGATCGTCATCGAGCCGTCCATCCTTCGACAAGGTGACAAGCATGTCCCAGTAGCGATCGTCGGTCCGGCTGTACACCTCCACTTCGCTGAAGTCTAAGTCTTGCCAGCGCCCCAGTTCCGGCACCTGCGCGTGGGCGGCGGTGCATAGCCACGCCGCCACGATGAAAAGCCGAGCGGTCCTCATCCCGTTTCTCCTCGCCATGTTCATTCAGCATAGTCCAAGGCGGGGCGGAGCGTAACGGCGCTGCCTCTCGCGCAACCCAAGCGTGTCGCCAATGCAGGGAGACTGGTGGGAAGCTTTCTAAGCAGGGTAAGGGAAAAATACACGCAGCAGGAAATGCCGGCGAGGAAAAGGAAAAGGGCTGCATGGAAATGCAGCCCTTTTGTATTTTGGCTCCCCGACCTGGACTCGAACCAGGGACCTGCGGATTAACAGTCCGTCGCTCTACCGACTGAGCTATCGGGGAAGAGAGGCGAGATTGTAGTAGGGTACCGTCAAAATGTCTAGGGCCATGATCAAGAAGCAAGGCACCGGCCTTTCCCGCATACATCTCAACATGCAGTTTAGGCGGGTATTGCAAAAATGCGAAGTTTCATTTTTTGAAACTGCTTTTTACATTGATGTTCAGAAACGCGCTTTCTATTCCTTTTTCCGGCACAGCCTGCCTTCGAGTCCGCCATTCATATCGCCGCGCACGTCAATGTCATCCATAAGGGGCATGTCCGCTCTCGATGATGACTTCCGCCGGCGAAAGGTAACCCTCGACCGGGTTGATGTCTTCCTGCCGCGTCTCTCCGGGATGAGAGCGTGCCAGTTCCGGCGCGATCCGCTCGAGCATGTCGAGCGGAATCGATTCCGCGCAGGCATCCACCAGTTCGTATGCTTCGTCCGAAATCCTGCCGCTCTTGCTGGCTTCTTCCGCCAGAGGCGCAAAGCGCGCGCTGGCGATTTCCATCAGGATGGCACGCATGCGCGCGGACCACGGATTGGAGAAGGCGGATTCGGCAAGGCTGGAGTGGTCGATCACCGGAACGTGCGCCACGCCGGTGCCGGGCCGCGCCAGCCGGAACGGGTCGAAGCCGGCTTGCAACAGGTACAGGAGAAAGCGCTCGTGGAATTCGCGATGGTCGACGCCATCCAGCGCCAGGGCGTGGAAGGAGGGGCCGCGGCCCTCGTTGTACGCATGCGCGCCGCGTCTAGCCAGCTCCTGCAGCGGCGCCCAGTCAAAGGTTTCCGGACGGCTTTCCCAGATTTCCTGCAGATCCGAGAATTCGCAGATGAGGCGGTTCACCAGGTCGGGATCGTCTTCGCTCATAGGCTACTCCAAAAACCTTTTGGCGCTTTTGCGGCGAAAACGTTCACGTGCGACACCGCTTCCCTGTACGAATGATGTCGGAATGAGAAGCAGTCCCGATCGAGCCCTTGATGCCGCTCAAACATCACTGCCGCGCGGCGCAAGCCACGTTGTACTCCGCATCATGCAAGCACATAGTGAAAGAACAGCAGGCGCCATGGAGCGCCTGCGCGGGAGGACGCGAACCGGCGGCGAGGCTTCCCGCCGGGAATGGGAAACGGCAGGAGGGCACGATCATGGCACAAGCGGACTGGCGCATCGAGGGTGACTGGATCAAGAATTGCAGCTGCGCATACGGCTGCCCGTGCGACTTCAATGCGCGGCCCACGAACGGCTGGTGCAAGGGCATTGCCGGCATGCGCATTCAGAATGGGCATTACGGCGCGACCCGTTTGGACGGATTGAGCTTTTTTATCGTCGTGCACTTTCCCGGTGCGCTTCATGAAGGAAACGGACAGGCGCAACCCATCATCGACGAGCGCGCCGACCCCGCGCAGCGCGAGGCCTTGTTCAACATCCTGTCGGGCCAGTATTCCGCCGAGGGGACACTGTTCCACATCTTCAGTCTCATCGTCACGACGATGCACGATCCGGTCTTCGCGCCGATTGAGCTTGCGTTCGACAAGGAGGCACGAACAGCGACCTTGCGCATTCCCGGTGTGCTCGAGTCCGAGGTCGAGCCGATCCGCAATCCGGTCACAGGCGCGCAGCACCGCATTCGCGTGGTGATACCGGAAGGCTTCGAACATATCGAAGGCGAGATTGCATCCGCCAATATCCGCAGCAGCGGTGCCATCCGCTTCGATACCACTGCTTCCCACAGCACGCTGGCGCACGTAGTGCAGACGCCGCAAGGCGTGGCTGCATAGCCGTCGTGCCAGTCGAGATGAAGGCAGCGTCAGTGTTGGAAGGCGCGCTGCGCCATGATCGCATCGTCGCGGTCGGTGCATTGCTCGCGGTCGTCCTGCTCAGCTGGGCTTATCTGCTATCGGGCGCGGGCACAATGCAGGAAATGGACGGCATGCTGATGCCGATGAGCCAATCGTCGTGGACTGCGGGTCATGCACTCCTGATGCTGGCGATGTGGGTCGTCATGATGACGGCCATGATGCTGCCGAGCGCGGCGCCGATGATTCTTTTGTACGGCACCATCGCACGCAAGCGCGGAACTGCCGCATTTGCACAGGCGGTCTTTGCGCTCGGATACCTCGTGGTGTGGGCCTCGTTCAGCATGATCGCTGTCGTGCTCCAGTTCGCGCTGGAGAAGGCCGCCTTGCTATCGCCGATGATGGAGGCGACGAGTATGGCCTTTGCCGGCACAGTCCTGATTGCCGCGGGCGTGTATCAATGGCTGCCGGTCAAGCAGGTATGCCTGCGGCGCTGCCGCTCGCCGCTCGACTTCGTGATGCTGCACTGGCGCGAGGGAACCGGCGGGGCATTCGCAATGGGATTGCTGCATGGCGCTTACTGCGTCGGCTGCTGCTGGGCGCTCATGCTGCTGTTGTTCGTCGGCGGCGTGATGAACCTGGCGTGGATCGCCGGCCTCGCACTGTTCATCCTGGTCGAAAAGCTTGCGCCTGCCGGTCACTGGATCGCGCGGGCCGCTGGTGCGCTGCTGGCGGGATGGGGCATGTTCGTATTGCTCAGCCTCCGGGCATGACGCCTTCAATGGAGTAGGGCAGCACGCGCTCCTGCTCGTTGGCATCGTTACGGGCGACGATGGCGCGTGCCGGTTCCGTCTCGCTCAGGTTGATCGCTTCGTGCGGTACGTCCGGCGGGATGAACAGGAATTCGCCGGCTTCACTGATGACGGACTCGGAGAGTTTGTCGCCGTAGCGTGTTTCGACGCGCCCCTCAAGCACGTAAATTGCAGTTTCATATCCCTGGTGCAGGTGCGGTGCTGCCCTTGCGCCGGGCGGAATCACCACGAGATGCATCGATAGTCCGGCGGCCCCCACCGTATCCGCCGACACGCCGATGAAATAGGGGAGCCGCTGGCGGGTCGCAACTTCCCTGTCCGGCCTCACGGCAACGACCTGCTGCACCTTTCTCTGTTCCGGCATTTGCCTTCCCCCGAAGAGATATCCAAAACTTCAGTATAAAACGTGCGTCGTGCGGGAATCTTGTTTCGATTTCATTGAGGCCTGTCGTACTTTCATGGTGCCCCTTAACTTGAATCAAGCATTTGCGATCCGGCATCTCTTGACACGGGAAAACCCCATATTCATGTCTTGAGGCCCACATTTGCGCTCCCTACAATCTGGCGACGGATTGATCGACGGGCAATGACAAAACGATCCGCATTCTCGACATCGCCATGCAAGGAGCAGGAATTGAAACAGGGAGCAGGCCTTATCAAGGCCGGAATATGGTGTGTGCTGGCGCTATGGACGGCAGGCTGCGCAACAGCCAAACAGGAAAACGGAACGGCGAAACGGTCGAGCGGCGAACGCCAGCTGAACAATACCTGGGCAGGCAAACCGTTCAAGGATCTGGTCGCTGCTTACGGCGAACCAACGTCGGTCATGGAATATCCGAACTCCCGCAACACGACGGTGGTCGTCTATCGCGATAACGAAAAACTCTCCGCAAGCTGTGCACACGCGTTCACCATACAGCACGGCACCGTGCCTACTGTGGTGAACTACTTTTGCCGCTGACAGGAGGCCGTTGAAGAGGGTGCCAAAGCCCGGCGGACGACATGCCTGTCGAAGATTCATGCATGTGCTACTATGGGCCGCCCAAGTCGTATGGGCCCTTGTGCACATCCAACACGTCATGCTCGAGCTGTACAGCGACTCCTCCATCGATATCTCCCTTGATTCGGACACCAGCATCCTCCATGCGAACTGGAAGGGCTACCAGAGCATGAATACCGGTACACAGGGATGCGCGCGCATCCTGGATTTGATGGTCAAGCATCAGGCATGGCTGATCCTCAACGACAATACCGATGTCCGCGGCCTGTGGATGGCGACAGCGGAGTGGGCAGCGAGGGACTGGTTCCCGCATATGAAGGAATCCGGCATGCGCCGTTTCGCCTGGGTCTACAGCCCGGCGAAGTTTTCCCAAATCTCCGCGGATACCGCCATGGCATTGCTGGATCCAGCCGAATCCGGCGTGCGCATATTCCACGAAAAGGCCGCAGCACTCGATTGGCTGACACAGCCTGATTGATCCTCCCGTGCAGGCCGGCCTCCTGCATGTGAATCGAGCCTTGTTACCGAACTGCCACGGATGCGGGCACTCTAAGTCTCTGGAGCCAGTATTCGGAGGCATCATGAAATCACGTTTACTTGCGCTGCTGGCGCTGGCCTTCATGGCTGGATGTGCATCGGCACCGAATGGGCACGACGGCACGACCGCGGCAAACGATCCCAACAGCGTGTACAACGATCCTACCTACCCAGGACGCGGCGTGCATATTGGCATCGGCGCAGGCTCATGGGGTGGCCGTAGCGGCGGCGGGGTAGGGATCGGCATGGGATGGTGATGCGATGAAACGCCTTCTAGCAATCCTGAGCATGTCGGCGTGCGTGCCGGCCTGCATGATCACATCAGAAGGCGCGCGTGTCAGTCCGCCGCCTCCAGCAGTGCAGGGCTCCAATGACGCGCAGGGAGCGCCGCTATCGGTTCCCGGTGCCGGCATGGGGGTCGGAGCGGGCAATCCGGCAGGGCCGGGGCCGAGCGGCGCCGGCGCCACGTCCGGGAGATAGGAGGGCGGAGTTTCGTTCGTGTATCCTCATTCGGATGTCCGGCACCATTCGAGCGATCCATTTCTCATCTACATCCATTGCCGAGGCAGCGTCTCGCGGCAAGGTGCAAGGCACGCCTGTCACTGATGGGGATCAATCCGGTTCTCCGCCGACGGAAGAAGATGAATGGGCCGCGCGGCCCCCCCCGATCCGGTTCTTGTTACGTCCCTGGTGCGAAGCGGCGCAGACCAACGCATTGCGCGAGGCTTCGTATGACAAAGAAGGTGGCACTGCTGACGCTCCATGGGATGGGAGAGGTCGATTACGACTACTACAAGGGGCTGCACAAGCAGCTGTCCGGCAGGCCGGACGTGTACATGGATCGCGTCGCCTTTCAGGCCGTCAACTACCAGACTATCCTCCAGCCGAACCAGGACACGGTCTGGGCCAACATGCTGCTGAAGGCCGAGGCGCTCGAATATCACGCGCTCCGCCAGTTCTTGTTGTTCGGCATCAGCGACGCGGCCGGGCTGGAAAACCGGTACGACGAACCGGGCTCGGCTTACGAAGATGCGCAACTTGAAATCGCGCGCAAGCTGTATGCGGTACGCAGCGAGATGGAAGGCGACGGTGCCGTCGTGGCGATCGCACAGTCGCTGGGCGGCCAATTATTGTCTTGCTACCTCTATGACGCGCAGAAGGCAGCAAGCAGCGGGCGTGCGTCAGGCATATGGCGCGACATCGACGCCTTCGCCCCCCGGATTACCGGCCATCCCCATCGGCTTACCCCGGAAGAGAAGCGCTTCCTTGCCGGCGGCCGCACCGCCGGTATCGTGACCACCGGCTGCAACATCCCGATCTTTGTTGCCGCCCACAAGAAGATGGACGTACGGCCCATCATGCCGCCTTCCATCGGATTTCGCTGGCTGAATTTCTATGACCGGCACGATCCGCTCGGCTGGCCGCTACAGCCTCTTGGCGGCGGTTACGAGATGCTGGTGGAGGATCGCGAGATCAATGCCTCGCGCGGCTTGCAGGACTGGTTGAAGAGCTTCACACCGATGTCCCACCTCGCCTATTGGGAAGACGATAACGTCGTTGATGCGCTTGCCGGCATGCTGGCCGAGGCGATGCAGCATCATTAACGTGGCATGCAGGACTGCCAATCTTCGCTATCAAAGTGGACAGGTTTTATGCCGGACGGCGATTTTTTGCCGCCAATCATTGAACTCGTAAAACGGGGCACGGTCTAGGCACAGTCTCTGCAGTAATAAGGTTGAGCATGTCCCAGAGTGCCACCCCGGAACGCCTTGTCGTTCTTGTATTGATCGTCGCGGCGGTCGCTGCCGCATGCGAGCGAAAGCAGGTCAGTGAAAGTCGCGAGAAAACAATCGTCCCCCAAGACGGGTACCGGTTGCCGGCAGTCGTTCCCGCACTCGGCATCCGTGGGTAAGCGGGGTACGGTAACCGCCCCGGAAAATGCCGCTGCATGGCGCCGAAGCGGCTCGGTCGCTGTTGTTTTTTTCGGCGGCGCAATCGCGTTTGTGCTTGCTGTCACACTCTTGTAAAGGCCCTCTTTCTATAATTTCTGTAACCGGATGTTTCCGGGGGAGGGAGAAAGGGTCATGGGAAGGTCACTGCATAACAGGATACGTCTGAAGGGGAGCCGCCTGTCGCTCCTGAATACGGACAGGTTGCGCTCGGTTGCGTTCAAGGCGTCCGCCTCGATCGGACTGCTCATCCTCGCAGTCAAGTCGTTCAAGTAAGGCGTCCCGTTGACGATCGAGTCCGGACGGGACGACTCATTCTTCGCGCTGTCATTGCGGCCTAGCATGCGCCTGCATGCGCAACGGGCTTTTTATTCTTCTTTTTCCTTCGAAGGCGGTGGCGCTGCCTTTGCCTTCTTCGCCGCCTTGCTCTTGCTCGGCTTGGATTCGCAGGCCACCTTCACCAGCAATGCCTCGATCGAATCAGGCACGACTTCCGCCAGTTCCGGTTTCCTGCGCACAGTCCAGACGACCGCGCCGAAGCCGAAGCGTTCGGCGTAATAGGCGATGTCGGATATGCCGGTGCGCGATCCCTTGCAATCGACCAGCATGCGATCCCTGGTGGAGAGATACGGCTTTTCCTTTTCGATGTAGCCGGGTGCGGGCAGTTCGTGATGCATCCACACGGCGAGCATGCCGTTATCGACCTTCCTGATGTCCTCGTGGATGAACACGGCCGATTCGCTCGTTTTGCCCAGGCCGCGCCACTTCGGCGCCATCTCGCGCTGGCCGCGCTCATACAGTTCGTCGAGCGCCTTGTCGCTGAATGATTGCGCCGATGCTTGCGCCATGCCCGCCGCCAGCGACAGGCCGATGCAGCCAGCCAGGATCTTGTTCATCAAGCTCACTCCCCAAGGTTTGTTTTCCGCCAGTCATGAAATAGTAGCGGCTTCACCGCGACAATTCCATTGCTTTGCAGGTGTTTGCGGGGGAGCGGTAGAGGTGCCGCGGGTGCCAGCGGCTTCAGAAGGGAAGGGCGGCTACGGACGAGCCGCCCTGTTTGGGTCGAGTGGGGACACCTGTGCTACCCGCAATTTTTCGCACCACGCGCGCGGGTTGATGTAGTATTCGGTATCCCCAAGCCCTACAAGGGAATTCTTACGCCGGCCACGAGCCGGTTTTTTATCGCCTATTCGAACCGTTTGAGGCTGGACGGATTTCTCCCGAGCCAGGGGCGCGAAGGCTGGGTCAGCTCGCGCTTGTCCAAGATTTCATCATCGGCGAGGTACATGCTCGCCCAGATGTTGATGCAGCGGGAAATATCTTCCCTGCTCGGCTTGTCGGGAAGCTTCTCGCGCTCAACGGACGACGTGGACGACGCGGACGAAGTGCGGCGCTGGCGCACGACGACGTTGATGTTGAACGACTCGTCACCGACGGGCACCGAGCGCTTGGTTAATGGCCGCGAATGGGACTTTTCCATGATAGCCTCACAGTTCACTGCATTGCACAAATTTTAAGTTTCAGTATAAATCTCGATCTCCGGCTCGTATCACGGGCAGTCATGTTTTAGAGTTTTTCTTCTGCTGATGTCGGGATTTCGACACATCTTTCCAGCAGTCACCACCCTTTCTCCTCGCTCGCGAAATCGTCTTGGTCATGCCACTGCAATGCGGTCCATGCGGTACTTCATGCGCGTGCGGTGCTTCGGCGCAAACGTAACACTGTGTATCCGGTGATGAGCAAATGCACTTCTCTTAACAGGACTCAATAACCGGACTTCCGAAGCAATAGAAGATGAGCTTCAGCCGGGCAAGAAAGCAGTACTCCGCTGTCTTTCCGGACTGCGTATCTATGCGTTGGAATGGCGGCGCACCGTCCAGGTTCCAGCCGGCAGAGTGAAAACCACACTGATCCTCACGTGTGCGAAAGAGGATCTGCAAATGCGACATATTTGAAAGGTTCGGGATGGAAAAGCTGATTGATAAGGATAAAGGCGTGGCAGGACAGATGGCACTTGGTCGCCAGCTTCGCCATGCACGCCTGCAGGGAGACCGCGCTGGTAATTCCCGATTCGACATCAAGCCGTTTTGTGCAGCAGTGATTGCGGCAGCGGTACTGGCCGCTTGCGGCGGTGGAGGCGGAGGATCGACGACGGCACAGCCTGATACATCGACAGGCGGCACGCCTTCGACTGGCGGTACACCCTCGACGGGCGGCACGCCTTCAACGGGTGGTACGCCTTCGACTGGTGGCACGCCGTCTACCCCGTCAGCCGTCGCCGGCGCAACGACGATGGCCTGCGTCGACGGCGCGGGATTTCAGTGCAGTGGTGGCGGCGTGATCAGGACCGACAACGGTGTCGGATTGTCGAGTTCGGGGGTTCAGGTCTACGGCAAGTCGACCAGCGATCTCGCTGCAAACAACACGATGAAAACCAGCGCTTCCGGCTTCGCCCTCGAAACGGGCAACGGCGTCGCGGAGGTGCGCCTGGCCAAGGACAGCAGCGGTGCTGTTACAACGGCCGCACTCCTCCTCAGCAATCTGGGTTTGTCATGGGATGGCCGCGCCGAACGTCCTCCGATTATCGAAACCTTCCGCACCGCGCAAAGCAGGGTTGAGTTGAATACGAGCGGAGCGCTCACCTTCCTGACATTGCCGGATCCGTCCAACCTGAACTTCTACGACTTCGCCACGAGAGGAACCAGCGGCACCCAGGCGAACTATGCCAACAACGCGTATTTCCCGCGCACCGGCAATCCCTCGCGCTGTCCGCCTGATGTGACGCCGTGCCCGACGGTCGAGTCGACCGGACTTGCCAACCAGGCGGGCGACTGGCGGACTGGGGGGGGCATACCCGATTGGAGTGCTGCCGGCCGCTTGCATGAAGATGGCGATGTCCATGCCGGCAATGGCCAGCCCGGCCCGGGCGGTGCCGTCACGATTCTCCCCGGCGGGAGCGGTGTCGGTGTTCCCTTCCCGGGGTCAAAAGGCTATCGTCACTTCTCCAACTGGGGTACGCAGTACGCGAACCTGACGACCTGGGTATCGCAGGACACGGTACTGATTGAAGAATGGGCGAACCAGGGCAACGAGCACAACAAGAACCGCAGGGGTGTCGTCGCCTTTGGGGCGGTAACGGATCCGACTGCGGTGCCGACGACGGGCACTGCAACGTATTCGGGCATCGCTTATGGCTGGTACGGCAGCGGCCAGCTGGTGGAGCCGCCGGTCTTCCGCGGCACGGCGACGGTCACCGTCAACTTCGCGACCCGCCAGGCCGTCATTACCGTCCAGAATACGGCGACCTATGACGCGGCCGCGACGCCTGTTCCGGCGACGTTCACTACGACGACAGGACTGGGTGCTGCGGGAGTCAATGTGGCCAACTACCTGACCGGCGCAATCAGCAACGGCGCGCTGAGCGGCGGCGTAGGCGGGCGTCTGTTCGGGCCGGTTGTCACGACGGGAACCAGCGGTGCGGGGCCGGCTGAAATCGCAGGTGCATTCCGCATGTCCGCTGCAAGCGGCACTGCAATCATTGGCGGTTTCATCGGACGCAAGCAATAACGCTGCGCGCGGCTTGTCCATGGGCGGAAGAATCGCCTCCGGCCCATGGCTTTGAAACGGTCTTACTTCTTCACGCAGGTGAGATACAGATAACTGCTGGTCAGCACCGTGATCACGATGCATGAAAAGGCGAAGCCGATGCCTGCACTCATGCAGAACAGCGTCGCATAAAGATGATTGGCGCTTTCAACAGCCGTTGCCCTCATCAGGCCTGAGAGGACGCGCATGAGCTGGAACATGCATATGGCGATACCTATCCATTTCCACACATAGAAGGGCAGGATGTTCCGCAGTGCCCGATTGTGCCTGTAGTTGGCAATGCGCTGTTCGAGCGTGCCGTAGCCCGCGTCGCGAAAGCGCCAGAGCGGGATGGCCAGGCGCCAGAAATATTGCAGCTTGAGGGCCAGTTTCTGCCACTGTGACCGATCGTTGCATTCCATTCGTCGGTACCTCCTCCTGCTTAGTCACGCGTCGATGGCGCGCGTTCAATATTGTATCGCCGAAACTCCAGCGGCGATGTGGCAGGAGGGGGCAGCGAGCTGCCCTCACGGCGAGTTGTCGATGTCCTCGAGCTGAAGCAGCACGTTGATGCAGGCCCCCGCGACGAGGCCGGCGGTGATCAGGCCTGCGAGCGAGATGATTGCAAACAGCATGGTCGTCTCCTTTTCGTGGTTCTGTTTATATCTATTACAGCACCGGACCAATCGCTGGGAATTGCGTTCACTCAGTCAATATGTGGGCAATGAATGTGTTTGCTCAAGCGGCCTGTACCGCAGTGAAGCGCGCAGGTATGCGGTTGCGCGATCCCCGATCAGGTCTTGCGGAACAGCTTCCTGGAATAGCGATCCAGCATGATGCGCAGCTTGTGCGCCGCGCGTTGCAGCGAATGCTCATAGCGCAGGTAGTAGTAGCCGAAGGAATGCCGGCGATGTGAGCGGCGGGACGACCTGCGCACCGGGTGGACCTCGGTGCAGTCGCGGAATTCAGGTCCCGATGGCCTTTCGTCTCTCGCTTCCGAACGGTAAATCCACTCGTCGTGCTCGCGGCGCTTCGCAGGGTCGGAGAGGACGGCATACGCGGTATTGATGATCTGGATGATGCGTATCGCCTCCTGGCTGTTCCCGTGGCGGTCGGGATGGTACTTCTGGGAGAGCGTCTTGTAGGCTGCACGGATGACTTCCGGCGGCGCATCGCGCGCCACCTTGAGGTTATCGTAGTGGGTGTGGATCCGTGCCATGGCTGCGGCTTGAGAAGAGGGTTGTTGTTATGTAGATCCGGAGCACTGCGTGATGTTCACGCATCACGTCCTCGACGCAATGGTAGGATGCCGCGGCGCGTCGCTCATTGCAGTTTATCAATTGGACTTACGGTTCCCCGTATCCGGTCACAACAGACGCGTGCCGCAGTTCAGCGGCAGAAATAATCCGTCACGGTGACTTCATCTTCACCACCCGGCCAGATGACGGTAAAGGCATCGATGCAGTTGGATGCTTTGTCGGTCGCGCCATAGACGACCACGTCGGTTCTGACTACACGGTATCCGGGCACAGTCATGATCATGCGCGGTGAGCCGAAAGCATCGATCAGTGACTGGTAAGGACGTCCTCTCCAGGCGGCTCGCAGCGTGGACTCGCGCTTCATGCGGGATGCCGTATCCGTCCAGTGCCGGCCAGTGTCGCTGTCCGGCGCAACAGCGCAGCCATGCAGAACTGGAGCGAGCCCCAGCAGAAGCATGTAGTGCCTCCCGCGAAGCCAGTCGTTCATACGCCTATCCTTCGAAAGAAAATGCATCCCGGAGAGTGCCGGGGGATGTTGGGATTCAGGCACGCCGGATGGAATCCGGGGTGGGCATGCGAGGTGTCATGATAAAACCATTATTTCAGAATGGTTAATTTGGCGCATTATTCCCGATCAACGAAACCATATGGAGTGGATGGGGGCATCGCCGCGCTGGTGTGAGGGGAATCAGAACTTGCCGGATTCCAGCAAGGCCGTGCCGGTACGCCGGGCGGCGTCGATGGCCTCTTCATAGCTCGGGAAGGGATGGTCAGCGGCGTGATGCTTCTCGAGCACGCATTTGAAGTCCTGCTCTTCGTCGTCGAAGCGATGGATGCTGACAAACGGATCCCACTGCGCCTTGCCGGGCAGTTCATGCGCGATGAGGTGGATCTGGAACTTGCCGATGGTTTCTATCTGCATTCGATTACCTTCCCTGATCATCGTAGCAGCGCGCCGCAGCGGCACGCTTGAGGACGATCATGCAGGAATTATTGCGGCAAGTACCAGCACCCCGGTTTGACATTGCCAATCTTGACATGTGGAACAAAGACCCGCAGCGGCAGTCTAGGGAATGCCCTCTCCCTATTCTTCTCCGGAAACAACATGATGCCAACTCGACCATGCGATGAAGAACTCACGGCACTGCGCCGGCTTGAACAGGCAGTGCGTGCTTGCGGACTGCCAACGATGATGGTGTCGGGTCAGAGGCAGCTGGACATACTGGCAAATGCACTGAAGGAGGTGGCCGACGCGAGGCAGGCTGCGGCGGGTACAACGGCGGGAGTCGCAGTTTAGGCTGCTCAAGCCGGTTGCAGGAAGCTGGTCCCGACCCTATCCAGGACCACTAGTACCCGGCGACTAGTCCCGGACAAAAAGGCGTGTTTGATAAGCTACTGCGCAGTCCGGAATTGACCCTGCGATGCTCGGCGTACTATCCGTACGCGTGCGCTTCTCGGACCAACTCCGCACCGCTCGCTACGCTTATCAAACACGCCCTAGTCGCCGCTGTTCCACCAGGAACCAAGCAGGCCAGTCACATAGGTCGCGCTGCCGATCGTGATCGCAACGGTAGCGGCGATCGGAGAATCTGCCATTGCCGCGATGACACCGGCGAGCACTACGCATCCCCCAAGCAGCTGGATCAGTTTGTATTCCAGTAGTGTGGCTTGGGTTCCCTTGCCGTTGCCCGACGGAGCCCCGTCATTGGTGACCGGATATCCACACTCTGCGCATGCTTCTGCTTGGACTGGCAGACGTGCGTGGCACTCCGAACACATGACCGACGACTTTCTTTCATTGCTCCACATAACCAGGAAAACGGGGATATCCGAGATGCGCAATTAAACACTGCGGCCATCGGCAAGCCTAGCCATATATATGGGAGATAGCCGGATTTTCTCGAAGGAAATGCCCGCTTTTGGCGCGGCATATATTTTGCTCAAGCAATCTCGTCGTTAACGCAAAGCCATTTCGGCCAAATACGTAACACCGGTGTAACAACGAATGTATGACAGACGAGAAAGTTTTCATTCCGACGTCACAAAGCTTGTTCACACTGTGCTGACCGCAAGTTTTCAAGCCTTGAGCAAGGGAGGTGGATCGTGAATGCACGCGTAACAGATGAGATGCTTGATGCAGCCATGAAGAAAGCCGTCGAGGCCGGATTGCTGCCACGCCACGCATCCAGAGAGGACACTTCCGGCTACCAGGAATTGATTCGTTATGTGTTGCAGGGTGCGCTCGAGGCTGCGCCGGCGGCGAACACATCGCGCAAGAGTAGTGCGCCCTCACGGCGCGGCACCATCCGGGAGCGGTTCGCCGAGGCACGCGCCATGACGAACTGGATGCACGGGTATGCCCAGCGATAGGACATATGCGCCAGCCCCGTTTCGTGGACGGGGTGGTGCGATATAGAAAGAGGCGGAATGATCCCCGCGCCGTTATCCGCCTTGCGACAACGTCAGAGGAACTTTGCGTAGTACAAGGCCGGGAACGACACCGTTGTCCAGTATTCTATGGCGGCTTTCACGAAGTATTCGTTGAACGAAACTGCGGCATTGAACTTGTCATTCTGGATCTGCATCGCGTGCTCCTCCCAAGTGAGCGAGCAATGTAACAGGTGAACTCCGAATCCCGGTTGAGCCGTGTCAACAAGAAGGCAATGCACCGGCCATCCGGCGGTGTGTGATTCACGACTTCTCGGATACAGTGTCTCGGATATCGGCCCGCAAGCGGGGAAGGTACTGAGGGAAGTCACGTTGGATGAACTGCACGATGCCCTCCCGGATCCGGCAGCGCAAGTCCCATGCACGTCCGGAATCGCTTGCGCTGACTAGTACGCGTACCTGCATTGCGCGCTCGCTCGCGTCGACCACTTGGGTAATGCACAGGCGCCCGTCCCATTCCTGCGCATCACGGCAAATGCGCTCCGCTTCCTGACGCAGCGGTTCCAGAGGCATGCTGTAATCGACCCAGATATTGACCGTGCCGAGTATCTCCGAACTCGTCCTGGTCCAGTTCTGAAATGGATTCTCGATAAACCATTGCAGAGGCACGATCATCCTGCGCTGATCCCAGAGGCGCACGACGACATAAGTGCCGGTAATTTCCTCGATCTGTCCCCATTCGTTTTGGACAATGACCACATCCTGGAGGCGTATCGGCTGCGTTAATGCGATTTGCATGCCGGCCAGCAAATTGCCCAGCACGGGCTTGGCTGCGAACCCGACCACCAGGCCGGCGACACCCGCGGACGCTAGCAGGCTGGTACCTAATTGGCGAAGACTGGGCAGCGTCATCAAGGCGGAACTGCCGCCGATGACGACGATGAGGACGATCGCGCTGCGCGCCAGGACCTTCGTCTGCGTTTGAATGCGCCGTGCCTGCAGGTTGTCCGGTGAATCTGCAGGATTGCGTTCGACGATCGTGACCGCTAGTGCGCGGACACAACGCACCCCCAGCCAGGTCAGCGAGGCAATGAGGAGCAAGGCGTTCAGGTGGAGTGCAAGCTCGAGGCCGGGCAAGGCACTGGATGCATTGCGGAGGATTACCTGCGCAATCAGGAGGAATATCACCATGCCCGCGGCCCGGTTTCCATACTGCACGATCTTGCGGGAAAACGGGAGAGCTGCCGTTACGCGCTGGAGGAAGGCCGTCGTCGTGCGATGGAGGATTGCGACTGCCACCAGCGCGACCAGCAATTGCCCGATGACCGCAATCCAGGGAACATGATGGATGAGGATGGCCCACGGCAACGTGGCATATGCAAGGGTTTCCAGCCAGTCCGGCATGCGTTCGATCATGCGGCGCTCATTGTTGCATTCGGCTTTTGCATATCAGAGGCAATCGGGGAGCGAACCATTGGGGAAAAGTCATTACGTGCGCAAAAATGCGCACGCCGTCGTTCCCGACGGGCAAGGGTGATGCAGTGCTGGGCCGTCTATCGGGCGTTGCTTACGGGGATTTTCGCGGTGCCGGTTTTCCGACAGGGTTATGATCCGGCACCGGATCCTGGTCAGGCGTAGGGTGCTGCTCCGGCACGGGCTCGTCGGCGGGAACCGGTTCCGGCGGAACCTGATGCTCATTGAATATCAACATCTCATGCTCCGGTTGGTACGGTGATGCTACTGCGCGCGCAGTCGATCTTCTTGATCCATGTCATGCACGACATGTGCCCATTGCGCGCGGGCTTATATATGCAGGATATGACGGGTATTACGAAAATGAAGCAGACGAAGCCGGCCGGCGGCGATATAGTGAGCCTGTCTCCTCCAAATCTCCTGATTGGATTTAAACCCGCGTGCCGCGAGGCTTGCGGGTTTCTTTTTTTGTGCGATCTTGAGCCGGTGCGAGCGCCAAGGTAACCGCACAAGTTAGCTCGCCCCGGATCGGCAATCTTCCTGCTTTGCAATGACAAATAGAGCCGCAGGCTCCTTGAAGCCAGGGCTCTACCATGTTCAAAGTAGGCGACCGCTAAATGACCGAGTTGCCGAGGGGCCGTTCACAACGGCCGTCCGGCAAACTTGGCCACGCAGGGGTGACCGATTTTGCCGGATGGCCGAGATGCTGCTCGTTCAGGACGTGGAGCTCGTCGTATTCGCAGCCGGTGCCTTCGGTTTGAACTGCTTGTCGCTGATACGGAACTTGGTACGGCGGTCACCCATCAGGTGGCGCAGGTCGCGGATGCTCAGATCCGAGACTTCATGCATGCGAATCAACAACGAGGCGCCAACCGGAAGGCGACGATGGCGGATCTTGCTGATCAGCGGCGGAGCGACTTCAAGTGCACGCGAAAGAGCTGCGTCATTCTTGAGGTTCAATTTCTCAATCAGCGACTCCAGCAGATTGTTGGGGTCGTATTGATACTGCTCCTGCGCGTTTGACTCTTTGGTTTCGTTCATCTGGCTTTTCCCCGTTTCTGGTTCGAACTGGATCTTATTCTGACTAATCGTGCGGATGTATTTTTGATAATTCTCAGAGATGCTTATTTCTGTGCCGTCAGCCGCGATAGTGTGCACTTGCGTTGGATGCAAGTGGAACCGCGTTTCTCAAACAAAATAAGCGGCTCCTAGCACCAGCGGTGAGCCACTCACGCCGGCAACTACCAGACGGCGCGCGACACTATGGATCTGGTCTTCAAACGCACGGTAGGTTTCCATGAAATCCAGCTGGCCGCCTCTCATGCGGCGCAGGTGGGCGAGCGCATTCTTTGATACGAGGCACTCGCGGTCGGTGAATCCGACTTCAACGGTAAAGGTCACGCCTTCCTCCGCAACACGCGGTTCTGCCGTTCTGATCATGGGGTGTCTCCGATATTGGAATCAAGGATGAAATGTGTTTGTGCTCTTGATGGTAATGAGGCAAGTGGGGGACGTATTGACCATGGTCAATTTCACGCGGGCCGCGCAGGTAAGGAGCGATATACCGCAAACGCGGGCAGGGAGTGGGAGGAGCGGTTATCGTTGCGATGGCGTCAACGGCGCGGATCGGACGCTTGGTACATCGTCAGTTCCCAGTCGAATGAGGCAGGCGTATATCGAAGGATGCACACCGAGTCCTCGTTCGTGTTCACCTTGAAGTAGCTGCACTCTTCGGAGAGCCAGCGATCCGCAATTTGCAGTACCTCAACGCGGCGGCCACCGAAATGGAAGGCAAAAGGCTCCCTGTCTCCGTGGAGGCCGGGACGGGATTCGACTTGCAGAATCATGCCGCTTCGGCAAGTGACCGCTAGATTTGTTCCCTCAGCCTGCGGCGCCGATGCGAAGCCGGAAATAAGCCACACGGCGTACCTGCAAATGGTGCGCATTGGCAACGGAAACAATACAATGGCATACATACAGCCACTATGGAGACCGAGCAATGTATCTGGACCACCCGAAAATCAGCGCTACCAACAGTGGTACCGAGCCGGACCGGATCGAGCGGCTCAACCGGGTTTACGGCTACGCGGTTGCCTTGGCGGATACGGCAGGCGACAAGGAATTTCTCGGCAAGCTGTCGCACCTTCATGACCACAAAGGGACCCTGATTGTGGTTTGGTTCGAAGCGCCGAGCGAGGCGCAGAAGGGTTTTTTTGTCGACGCCTGGAAAAGCAAGGTGGGCGATGAAAGCGCCAACGTCGAGCATGAGATCAAGGAGCCGGGAACCTGATCGTAGTGGGAGTAATGCGGCATTGAGTCTCGGCTTGATGTGACCGCATGATTTTGATATGAGACCCGCTTGCATGACCAGCAAGCGGGTTTTTTTATGGCGGGGGGATTTGTTATTTGCTCGCCGGGACCAGCGTAATCACGTTGGTGCTGGAAATCTGGTCCTGGATCTGCTCGATTTCGCCGAGCAGGGTCATCAGGGCGCGCAGCCAGGGGTAGCGGCTATAGCGGACATGCCTGTTCGTTGTTTCCAGGTCATTGATGAGTTGTTGAGTCATGATATGCGGGTGCCGCGTGCTGCACACACCGCCGTGCAGCTGGGCCCTTTTCCCCAGGTAAGCAAGGGCGCAGGCACGCTTGTACTCGGCAATAGTGCCGTAGCGATCAAGTATCGACTTGTCTTCCCTGGCGCGTGCGATGCACTGACGATAAGCCTTCCAGTCTCCTTCGCGTATTTCGATCGCTCCCGACTTCGCTGGGACAACGCTGGAAACTGCATTTTCTGATTCTGATTCTGGAACTGCTGACACACTACCTCCCGGCCGTCGCGATGTGTTGCGGGTGTTGATTGATGGACTTCTTTGACGCAGTGCTGCCGGGAAAAGTTCAGTCAGGAAACAACGTATGAGCGGGACTCGCGAGCGCTGGAAAAGCGCGCGACGATGGTGAGCATTCACACGATCACGTCAAGACGAATTCATGGGGCCTATGCGATGAAGTCCTGTGTGACCGCAAGTCGAAATCCTGCACGACATGGTCAAATTTTGGTGGCGCTTGCTTTTTGCGCCGGTGTTCCTTCCAAGGTTGAGAGATTCGCCCGCCGCCCGCAAGGCCGGCGGGCTTTTTTCTGCGCCGCGGCCTGAAAAGCAAGGGGGCGATTTTTTTGCCATACTTTTCAACTCATCCGCGGATCGGACTATACTGCTCGCAACGCACTCCGCGGTGCAACTGCACAAGGCGTGCGTGCAGCCAGGCGATGCGCCGGGTTCCCATATGCGCTCCAGTACTTTTTGATGGCGGCTGAATCATGAATGATGCAGACCAGATAGACGATCGTACTGACCCTGCCGGGCAGACTAGTGTCGCGCAGTCCAGGAACCTGGCCGACCTGAAGCCCAAGGGCGCCTGCTGGTATTGCAACCAGCCTCTGGATAACGTGCGGCGCTTCTGCAGCAAGACTTGCGCGGACGATTACCGTGTCGAAGAAGAAGCCTTCAATAATCCAGCGCGGTAAATTCTCCTCTCACCGGCTGGAAATGCCGGCGCGCAACAAACTCTTCACGATGCTTGAGCAGTGACAATAAAACGGCAGGTCGGATGTCGCTTATCGCAGGATGTTGTCTGAATTTCAAGGCTATTTTTTCGATAAGACTGTCCAATCCATACCGCCCGAATGGGCGCAGGAGCAGGAAATGACACCCGAAGAAATAGTTACTGATATCAATACACGAAACCGCGAAACCCTTTACCGGCGCAACGACTATCACAACCTTACGCATGAACAAGTGCTGGCGCTGATGGATGCGGCCGCAATGCAAGGTTTCAGGTTGGGCAGCAATCTCGCGCTGTCGATGGTGAAGGGCGCTCTGCTGGTGCAGCTGACGCGCAACATGGGAACACGCAAGGACACTCCGGTCTGAGCAACCGGGGCAGCAGCCCCAAGCTGTCTCTCAAAAGGACGTCGACCAGCCGCCATTGCTGCAGATACATTCCGTTACATTTTCCTGTATTTCATTTCTGCCGCTCCCGCGTTTACGGCATGCCACCTATACGTGGCAAATATCGGGAGATTGAACATGAAGAAAATGCGAGCGGGACTGATGGTGGCCCTTGTCGGTTTCGGCGCCCTGTCCGTCGTGCATGCGGCGGAATACGAAGATGTCGCAAGGGTTACCAGCGTGACGCCGCAGTATGAGCAGGTCAACTATCCGCAGCAAGAGTGCCGTACCGAGTACGTTACCGTGCAGCGCCAGCAACAGCGTGGAGTGGGCGGGTCGATTCTCGGAGGGGTGGCCGGCGGGATCATCGGCAATCAGGTTGGCGGCGGCAGCGGGCGTACGGTGGCCACCGCGGCTGGCGCAATTGCAGGCGCGATCGTCGGGGACCGCATGGAAAACAACGATGCTGGCGTGGTCACCGAGCATCAGCCGGTGCGCCAGTGCCGCACCGTGGATAACTGGCAAAGCCGCCCCAACGGCTATCTGGTGACCTACGAGTATCACGGACGCAGCTATACGGCAGTCATGCCGCACGACCCGGGCGAGCGCATGCGCGTGCGCGTGTCCGTCATGCCGCGCTGACAGCGCACGCGTCCATGTCCCGCCTTCCGCTCTGGATGCCGGTCCTGCTCCTGGCCGGCTGCGCCACCCTCACGCCCGAACAATGCCGCAACGCGGATTGGCGGCAGATCGGCTTTGCCGACGGCGCAGGTGGATACAACGCCATGCGCATCAATGACCACGCGAAAGCATGCGCGGAAGTGGGCGTGAGGCCGAACCTGGACGATTACGTCGACGGACGGGAGCAGGGGCTGCGTAACTACTGCCGCGCGGAGAACGGGTTTGCCATCGGGCGACGCGGTGCGTCCGCGAACGTGGCGGACTGTCCGGAAAACATGAAGCTCGCCTTCGCCGAGCAATATAGGTACGGCCAGCAGATCCACCTGATGGAGGAGGATCTCGCGCAGCGCCGTTCCCGCATCTATCAGAACAATAGCCGCATCCGCCGCAACAATGAACGCATCGCGGCGATCCGCGAGGAACTGGCGAAAAAGGAACTGCCGGACGATCGTCGCACCACATTGCTGAACGAATACGACCGGCTCGTCGAACAAAAGAACGTGATCGGACGCGAGAACGCGTATCTTGCCTCGGAATCGGATCGCCTCCAGTTCCACCTGCAGCTGAAGCTGCGTGAATTCGGGCTGTGGCGTTAGAGCGGCGATACCGGCGATTCTTCGGCCACGCGCAGGGTCAAGACTGGCGCGGGGATGCAGTACGGAGCGTGACGTTTACGCCGGCTCCTGCTGGGCACCACAGCACTTCTTGAACTTCTTCCCGCTGCCACAAGGGCAGGGATCGTTACGGCCCGTCTTGGGAGCATCGCGTTGCACCTGCTGCACGGCCGACTTGCGATGTGGCTGCCAGTACTTGTGGATGTGCGGGATTGCCGCTTCCATCTCCACTGCCAGCTTGTGGCGCTTGACCGGATCGTCGACCAGCGCCATTTCCTCTTCCTCGATTTCCTCGGCGCCCAGCAGGTAGACCGGCTTCACCATGTCGGCAATGTTGGAGGTCCAAATCGGCTCCCACGCATCCGCACGGAGGTTCATGCCTTCCCAGAATCCCCAGGCCCAGGCATCGCCGTCCAGCACTGTACGGCCCTCGTATTCATGTTCGCAGAACAGGGGCTCGAATTCCTTGGGAGCGACCTCGAAGGTGATCGCGATTTCATTCATGAAGCGGGCGATCAGCATGGTGATGCGCTCCGCTTCCTTCGGGTTCTTGAACTTCGGTCCGTCCTTGCTGAACGACCCCCACACCAGCGGCAGCCATTCGGCCATCGAGACCTCCTCCGGACCGATCGCTAGGGCGGTCAGGAAGCCGTGCAGCGAATCCATGGTCATGCCGTCGTCGGCACAGCGGTCGGAAAGGAGGAATTGGTCGAGTTCCTTGAATTCCTTGTCGGAGAGGGGTTCGTCGAGGTGCATGGGTGATTCGGGGAAAGTGGCGAACGGCGCGTTTGCGCCGGGCGGATATCAAAGCGAAACCGGGATCATACACTGCCGCCGTAGCGGCATGCCGTCCTCCTGAATATTCGTGGTCCGCAATTCCATGAGCGGTACAATCGGGAGCATGGATCGTCTTTTCTCCCACGCCTTCTCGGCATTGAGTCCTGAAATTGTCCTCGACGCCGTCGAAAGTATTGGTATGCGTCCGGACGGACGCATGCTTGCACTGAACAGTTACGAAAATCGGGTCTACCGGATTGGCATGGACGAAGGGCCGCCTGTTGTGGCGAAGTTCTACCGCCCGCAGAGGTGGAGCGACGAGGCAATCCTGGAAGAACATGAATTCGTGTGGGCGCTTGCGGAGCGGGAAATTCCGGCGGTGCCTCCTTTGCGTCACGTCGATGGAAGGACGTTACACGAACACGAAGGCTTTCGCTTTTCCGTATTCCCTATGCAGGGAGGACGCGCACCGGAGCTGGACAGCAACGAAACACTGGAGTGGCTGGGCCGCTTTATCGGCAGGATCCATGCGGTCGGCGCGCTCCGGCCGTTCACGGCGCGGCCGAAGATTTCGCTTTCGACTTTTGGCGCGGAATCCGCAGATTTCCTGCTTGCGGAGGGTTTCATCCCGGACGACCTGATTGAAGCCTACCGCAGTGTCAGCATCCAGGCACTGGAGGGCGTACGCCATTGCTACGAGCGGGCAGGCGAGGTGCGGATTCTGCGCCTGCACGGCGATTGCCACGTCGGGAACGTTCTTTGGACCGACCACGGACCGCATTTCGTCGATTTCGACGACAGCCGGATGGGGCCGGCGATCCAGGACCTGTGGATGCTGTTGTCCGGCGAGCGCTCCGACATGGTCCGGCAACTGTCCGATCTGCTGGCAGGTTACGAGGATTTTTTCGAATTCGATGAGCGCGAGCTGCATTTGATCGAAGCGCTCCGCACGTTGCGGCTGATGCATTATTCCGCATGGCTGGCCAGGCGCTGGTACGATCCCGCGTTCCGGACGGCTTTCCCCTGGTTTGGCTCGCAGCGCTACTGGCAGGACAGGATTCTGGAATTGCGCGAGCAGATTGCGCTGATGAGTGAACCGCCCCTGTGGAGTGCGTAAGGCGAAATTGTCCAGCACTGTTTAGGAGCGTTCTCCATATTCCCCGCTTCATAGGCATGCGGAAGTCGTTCTGTTTGCCCTTTTGGCAATATGGCATGATTCTGTTGCAATTTGTTACTGCCGCCAGGTGGTATTCGATATTCCGCCCTCTATAATTTCTTCAGAGCAATTTATTGCGCCAAATCATCCTTTCGGATGTGGGGAGGCGTGAAATTATTGGGTAGTATCAATAGTTCGGCGAGGAAACCGTTGGTCGCCGTAAACTAACCGCTTGTCAGGAAGGCAACGCGGATTATTTCCTTTTTGCTAATCTTTGCATCCGATCGGACAGGGAGAAACGATTCATGCGCGCTTACAAGCGAACCGGGTTCACGCTTATTGAGATGATGATCACGGTGGCCATTGCTGCAATTCTTGCAGCGGTGGCAATCCCCTCATATTCGGATTACGTGAAACGCGGCAAGATTTCCCAGGCAACCAGCAATCTTGGAAGCATGCGGGTCAAGCTCGAGCAGTTTTATCAGGACAACCGCACTTTTGTCGGCGCTTGTGCAGCAGGAACAGTCGCGCCGCTGCCCCCGGCAGACGATTTCACCTATAGCTGCCCGACCCTGACCGCGACGACCTATACAATCCAGGCCACTGGTGTCGCGGCCGGGGCGATGAACGGTTTCACATACACCATCGACCAATCGAACAACAAGGCCACCACGGCCCTTCCCAGCGGATGGGGAACTGCGCCTGTCGCATGCTGGGTCATCAAAAAGGGTGGCGCATGTTAACGGAAGGGCAGCGTGGCGTCAGCCTGATCGAAATGATGGTCGGGCTGGGGATCGCTTCACTTCTGATTGTGGCCGGGGCGCCCGCCTTTACGGCCTGGATCCAGAACTCGCAGAATAGGGCCGCGGCGGAATCGATTCTGAACGGACTGCAGCTGGCGCGTGTCGAGGCCGTAAAGCGCAATGCGATTGTCCGCTTCGATCTGACCGACGCGTCCGGCCGCGTTGCCTGGAACGTGGGGTGCGTGACGGTCACATCCGAGTGCCCGGCTTCGATTCAGCGCAGGATTGCCGAGGACGGCTTTGTCAACGCAAGGGTCGGCGTCAGTACGGCGACTATTCCTAGCCCGACGCCAGTCGGTTACTTCTCATCCCCGATCGCCGCAGGAACAGGCCTGGAGGCAGGGGCCAGTTTCAACGGTATGGGCCGCATCCCGACTGATGACACGGATACGGACGTGACCCGGATCGATGTAACGAATGCGGCATCTGCCAGTTCCCGACGTTACGTCGTCACGATTGATCCGGGCGGGCAGACCCGGATGTGCGATCCCGCCCTTGAATTTTCCAGCAATCCGCAAGGCTGCAGCTAAGGATGACGCCGATGACGCGCTTGATTTCGACCGGTACGCAACAGGGTATGGCATTGCTCGAAAGCCTCATCGCCATCCTGATTTTCTCTTTGGGGATTCTCGCGATCGTCGGCCTGCAGGCCGTCAATCTCAAGCAGACGGCAGATGCCAAGCATCGCGTCGATGCCAGCTTTCTTGCAAATCAGAGTCTCGGCATGATGTGGGCGGACAGAGCGAATATCGCCAGCCATGCCGTGGTTGACGAGGCGATTGCCAGCCTGCCGAACGGGAAGCGTACGGTGACTGTGGTCGGCAGCGAGGTGACAGTCACGATTACCTGGCAACAGCCGGGCGAACCGGCACCGCATCGCCACGTCGTCGTTGCACATATCAACGGGTGACGAAATGGGAGCCGGAATGAATCGTCGTCAGGAGGGCTTCAGCCTCGCCGAAATCGTCGTGGGCCTCGGAATTGGCATGCTTTCGATGGTCGTCATCATGCAGGTCTTCGCAGTCTTTGAAGGCGGCAAGCGGACGACGACGTCGGGCGCAGATGCCCAGAACAATGGTGCGCTTGCGCTGTACATGATTGAGCAGGATGCCCGCATGGCTGGATGGGGGATGGAGCCGGCTACCTATGCGAACTGCAATAATGTGTATTCATACTGCGATGGCAGTTCGACGTGCAATGGCGCCGCAGGAGCAATTGCCGGCCTTACGTTCGCACCGTTGACCCTTGAGGATGGAGGCAGCGAGCCGGACACGTTTTCGTCGAAGTACTTTGCGGACCCCAAATTCACTGCATTCCAACTTACTTCGAAAACGAAGCTGCAGCGGACAATGCCGCAGTCGTCCTCGGAGCTTGATGTCGGTAGTGTGAACGGCTGCAGAGACGGCGACCTGATGATTGTCTCGCAGGCCGGCAATTGCACACTGATGCAGATTACGCATATCCAGACTACAGCAGGCAAGATTCAACACAATCCGGGGGCGAGCGGCCCGTATAATCCGCCCGCATCCTACCAGAATGCCAATGGCTGGCCCGCCTACACCGTGGGGGCGGAGGTATCCTGCTTCCCGGCCCCCGATAAAGGCGCGCTGCACCACCGCACGTATTCGATCAACGCGGCCACCAGGCAACTGGTGCGGACGGATCCTGAAAGAACCGAGGTGGTTGCCTCCGAAATCATGGATCTTCAAATCCAGTACGGTATAGCTCCTGCCGGCGGAAGCCAGGTAGTCAACGAATGGGTGGACGGCGGCGGCGCCTGGTCGAGTCCTACGCTCGCTGAAGCTAGGCGTGTCAAGGCGATCCGTATCGCACTCGTTGCGCGCAGCACCCAATATGAAAGGCCGGAGCCGGGCACGGCATGCAACACGACGACGCCAGCCATGGTGGCAGCTTGGTCGTCATGGGCCAATTTCAGCACTGCAAACTATCCGTCGGACTGGCAGTGCTACCGGTACAAGGTCTTCGAGACGGTCGTTCCACTTCGTAACGTTTTGTGGGGCAATCTATGAAGCCTATCCCTCGCAAGCAAGATGGTGTGGTATTGATCATTGCCCTGATCGTGCTGGTAGCCATGACGCTCGCCAGCGTCGCCATGGTCCGCTCCGTCGACACGTCAACGATCATCGCCGGCAACCTGGCGTTCAAGCAAAGCGGCATTTCCAGTGGCGACGCGGGTGTTAACGAAGCGCTTGCCTGGCTGAACGCAAACGGCGGTAACTTGCAGCAGGATGTGGCCGCCAGCGGTTACTACGCGACTGGTCAGGAGTGCCTCGACCTGACGGGGAACGGGAGCAAGCCTGGAAAAAGGTGCTCGCCGCCGTTCGCCGCATTTGACTGGAACAACGCCGGCGCCGTACGTACCCTGCCACGCGATGCCGCCGGCAACGAGGTTTCCTATGTGATTCACCGGATGTGCGAGGAGACGGGACCGCTGAATGCGGATAAATGCGCAGTGGAGGAAAGCGACCAGGCTGGTAGCAGCAAGGGCGGCGCGCGGCAAATGCTTACCTACCAGCCTGGGAGCTGGGACTCCGTGGCTAATCGCGGTTTTTACCGCATCACCATCCGTATCACAGGACAGCGAAACAACGTGAGCTACATACAGGCCATCGTGTCGCGATAAAGCTGCAGCGCATCAGACATACCGCCGGGTTCCTGTCGTTCCGAACCTGCCGGCGGCGGATCAGGAAGGAAAAATAATCATGAGTCGCAACCTGCTCTCGAACAAACTGCTTCAAGGCGCGCTGCTGGCGCTCGGCCTTTCGATGACGATGGCATTCCGGGTCGCCGATGCGGCAACCGATCTTGCCGATGTGCCGATGGCGAACGCGACGACTGCCACGATCCGGCCGAACATCGCATTCGTGTTCGACGATTCCGGGTCGATGGACGAAGAGAACATGCCCGACGGCGACAGCACGAACAGGGGCAACTACTGCTACAAATGGTACAAGTACAACACGCTGGCCTACAATCCGGCCCAGACCTATCGTCCTCCGATGAAGGCGGATGGGACCCGCTACCCGGATTCGAGCTTTACCGCGGCGCTGAAGGACGGCTATTTCGCCTCTACGGAAAAGCAGTTCGATGGTGTCACCAACAACGGACTGATCAACCTGACTACGCTTGGTTCGGTCACGTCGACAACATCGATCATTGACTTCGAATCGCTCAGCGGTTCCAAGTACTACGTCACTTCTGTCAGGGTGACATTGCTGAACAATTCGCAGGTCGAGCTCCTGAATTCCGCGACGGTCCCAAGCACATCTGGTACAAACAGTACCGATACGCTGGGTGAGACTGTACGCGACAGCATCAACGCCAATACTGCGACGACCGGCTTCACCGCATCGTATGACGACGATGACAACGAACTGATCATCACCGCGCCCGCCAGCCAGGCCGGACTTACCACGCGCCCCTCGATTACGCGCGTCAAGGTCAGTGGCAGCAGCCGGAGTGTCACGGTTTCCGACTTCAACACAACGACGCTGTCGTCCGGGTTCTACTACGCGACACACAATACCAATCCGAACAGCACGACATGCGCCAGCAACACAAACTACACGGCTGTCACTACGCCATCCGGCATCGCAGCGCCGGGTGTGACTACCGGAAGCGCCGCCGCACTGACAAACTATGCCAACTGGTACTCGTATTACCGCAGGCGCGCTTTCCTGATGAAGGCGGGTGTCGGTGAGGCGTTTTCGGCGCTCGAGCAAGGCAAGTTCCGTATCGGTTTGTTCTTCATCAACAGCATCGAATCCGGCGCAGGTTCCACCAACCACGACCTGGCAGTCGATACGTTTTCGGGTACGCATCGGGATAACTGGTTCAGCCGCCTCTATGGTGCCCGTGCGGACGGCTGGACGCCATTGCGCGGCGCGCTGTCGCGCATGGGACGAATGTATGCCGGCAGGATCAGTGGCTGGGATCCGGTCCAGTATTCCTGCCAGCGCAACTACACGATCCTTTCGACTGACGGCTTCTGGAATACCAACGCCGAGTCCAGCTCGTATGGACCCAAGCAGATGGACGGTGCCACCAACATCGGCGACGTGGATGGTGTGACGGGCGTGACGCGGCCTTCGTACGACAGTTCGCATGCCTCGAACACGCTTGCTGACGTTGCTTACTATTACTATCACACGGATCTGCGGCCGGGTACGTGCTCATCACCCGATGTCTGTACGAATAACGTTTCGCCTGCCGGCACGAACGCCAACGTCGACGATGTGGCGTCGCATCAACATATGACGACATTCACCGTCGGCCTGGGCGTCAACGGCACGCTGACCTACGTGGATGGCTACAAGAGCAGCAGTTCGGGCGACTACTACGACATCAAGCAGGGCACCAAGAACTGGCCGAATCCGGTGAACGGCACCAATGACAACGATGATCGCATTGACGACCTCTGGCACGCCGCAGTCAATGGCCGCGGCACCTATTTCAGCGCCAAGGATCCGAACACGCTGTCGAACGGCCTGACCACTTCCCTTAACGTTATCGATAGTGCGCCGGGCAGCGGGGCGGCGGCGGCGACGAGTAACCTGCAACCGACGACCGGCGACCAGGCGATCTACATCGCAAACTACCGGACCGTTCAATGGGATGGCGACGTTAGCGCCTATACGGTCGACCTGAGCAATGGGAACATCTCGGGGACGCCCAGTTGGCAGGCCGCGCCGTTATTGAGCGACAAGATTGCAACGTCGGGCGATTCCGATTCACGGGTCATTTATACGGCGGACGGCACGACCCGTATCCTGTTCAAGGAAGGGACCGGAGGACTGACGTCGGCGCAGTTGGCCTATTTCGACAATTCCAAGCTGTCGCAGTATGCCGGCTGGAGTGCCGGGAAGCAGTCGGCCGCGACCGCAGGGCGGATGGTCAATTACCTGCGCGGCCATCACGCGTATGAAGACCAGGACAGCAATACGGTTTCCGATAACCGCCTCTACCGCGACCGGGAGAAAATTCTCGGCGATATCATCCATTCCCAACCTGTCTACGTGAAGGCGCCGCCGCATAATTTTGCAGATGCCGGTTACGCGTCCTTCAAGACCTCGAACCAGAATCGGGCGGCAACACTGTACGTCGCCGCCAACGATGGGATGCTGCATGCATTCGATGCTTCAACTGGCCAGGAGCGCTGGGCATACGTGCCTCCCATGGTCCTGCCCGAGATGTGGCGTCTGGCCGATGAGAGTTATAGCTCCAATCATCGATTCTTCCTGGACGGTCCGATCGCGATCAGCGACGCCAATATCGGCGGTACATGGAAAACCGTTCTGATTGGTGCGCTTGGAAAAGGCGGGCGCGGTTTCTATGCGCTGGATATCACCGATCCCGCGAATCCCGTGCCGCTGTGGAATTTCACTGCGAGCAATAACAGCAACGTCGGGTATTCCTTTGGCACGCCATTCATCACGAAGCTGGACGATGGAAGCGGCACATGGGTGGCCGTCCTGACTTCGGGATACAACAATGTTCCGGAGGGCGGCAATTACGCGAGCGCTGACGGCAGGGGGTATGTGTTCGTGCTGAATCTGGCCAACGGCAACCTCATCAGGTCGATCTCGACCAACGTCGGTTCGGTCACAAGTCCCAGCGGCCTCGCGCGCATCAATGTCGAAGTGGCCGATTTCTCGAGGGACAATACTGCCGTGGCCGCTTATGGCGGCGACCTCGAGGGGAACATGTGGCACTTCGATCTTGTCGCCGGTACGGCGAGGAAGGTTGCGGCATTCGGGAGCAACAAGCCTGTGACGGCAGGGCCGGAAATTGGCGACATCGATGGGAAGAAGGTCATTTTCTTCGGCACCGGGCGCTATCTCGGCGAGGGTGACCTGGAAGATGGCAGCACACAGTCCATCTACGGTATCCGGGATGACGGCTCGACGACAGTGTCGGGCACCTCGCAACTGGTGCAGCAGTCGGTAAGCACGAGCGGAGACACGCGGAACATCAGCACCAACTCCGTGGATTGGTTGACCAAGTATGGCTGGTTCGTCAACCTGCCTGACACCGGTGAACGGGTGGCCATCGAGCCTCAGCTTTACTTTGGAACGCTGGTGGTCTCAAGCATTGTGCCGCAAGCAACGGAATGCCAGCCGGGCGGATACAGCTGGCTCTACCAGCTTGACTACCGGACGGGGGGCAACATCACCTCGCAGGTGCCCGGCGCTACCAAGGTCGCATCGCCGGTCGTCGGCCTGACTGTATCGAAGCTGCCCGGCGGGACGACGGTCATTTACCCTGTGACGGCCGATGGCCGGAAGCCGCCGCCGATCGAATTGAACCTTTCGCCGTCGGGCAGTACGGCCGGTGCAAAGCGAGTCTTGTGGCGGGCATTGAGTGACTGAGGTGGGTGCACCTTTCCTGGCAGGCGCGGCGGTTCAGGACACCAACGAGCCTCCTCGGAGCAGGCAGCGCGTTGCTGCTTGCTCCCCGCAACCTTCGGCCTCTAGTACGTCCGCAAACAGTATAGGAAGGGGGGCCGCGACGAGCCGGAAAATTTCCGTATCCATGATCCTGGCGGTTGCTGTGCATGGCATGGCCGGAGTCCTCGTTGCGACCAGCAACGGAGTGCCCGTTGATGCACGCTGGCCTGCAGCGCCAAAGCCTATGCAGGTATTCCTGTCGAGTCCCGGCAGCGCTTCGGCCGAGCGGCCGGCTGCCGTGTCGTCGCAGCCGATATTGGCGGCGCCCTCAAACGATGGAAGTACGGAAAAGCGGCGTCAGAAAGCGAAGGACGAGGTTCACTCCATTCCGATTGCACAACCGACAGGGCCGTATTATTTCCGCATGAGCGAACTGACGGAAAAGCCGGCGCTTATCGACGACCCGGTGGCCAATCTCGTTGTTCGCATTCCCGGCTTGCCGCCGCAGCCGGTCATTCTCCGCTTGCTGATCAGTGAGGAAGGCGAAGTCGATCGCATCGTGGTGGAGGATTCCTTCCTTGCCGAGGGTATCGAACGCGAAGTGACAGATGCGTTCGCGAAGCTTCGTTTTCAACCAGGAAAAATCGGCAGGATTGCTGTCAGGAGCCAATTGCGTATCGAAGCGCGCCTGGAGACGATGGAGCACCGCCTTCCGGCGATGGCCCCCGCAGCTTCTCCGGGATGACTGGCCGGGGCACCGGCCGGACAATAGTTCTCAGACCTTTTGCGCGTTCGCCGCGAGCCGGTCGAGGTTCTCAAGCACTTTTTCTACTGCCGGATCGCTGTTCGAGATGAGCACTGCCCGCTCGATCGCATCGTCGCGTCCATTCTTCGAATAATAATTCAGCAGGTAATCCGCATTCTCAACGCCTGGAAGACCGCGTCCGCCGTCCTTGGACAGCTTGCGCACATACCAGACCGCGTAGCCGTTCGACTCCTCGCAGCAATACACCTCCGCCGAATGATAGGGGCCCAGCGGATGCTCGTCGGGGTCCGTGTGCCAGATGATCTTCCGCCACAGGTGGTTCTTCTTTGTTTCAGGAATGGAATGCATGGTGATGCTCCTGGTTCGTTTCGCGCAAAGTCTATCCAACCTGGTTGGGGCTAGATCGGACTCCGGTCAATTCTCTTGGTCAAAATGATCGAGGTCGACGTCTGCCGCACGCCGTCGAGCGCGCCGATCTGGTCGAGCACATGATCCAGTTCGCCTGTGGACTGGCAACGCAAGGTGAGCATGTAGTCCACCGGGCCGCTGACGGCGCATAAGGTTTCCACTTCCGGCATTTTCTCCAGCAGTTTCACCAACGCCGTCGCGCGACGCGGATCGACGGCGATGCCGACATAGGCGCGCACCGCGGGCTGGTACAACTCCTGGTTCAGCCGCACGCCGTAGCCGGCGATGATGCCGCGCTTTTCCAGGTTGCCGATGCGCGCAATTGCGGTGGTGCGGGCGATATCCACCCGCTTGGCGATGGTCGCGACTGGCATGCGGGCATCGTCCATCAGCAGGGCGAGGATCTTGTTGTCTATGTCATCGAGCGCGGGTTTCATACAGCTTGTCTTGTTTTTTCGACGATTCGTAGTGGAATCATACAGTATGACGACGCTTTGCTCTCTATTTTCTGACAACGCCCGGCCTTAGACTTTTTACATCGTTACACCACGACAAGAGAGCAAGAAAATGAAGACCAAACTGATCCTCCTCGGCGCCGGCAAGATCGGCGATGCCATCCTGAACCTGCTGTCCCATACCGGCGATTACAAGATCACGGTGGCCGACCGCGATCCGCAGCGGCTGGCGCATGTGACCGCGATGGCCTTTCCCAACGTGACCACGGCCCATGCGGACATCTCCGATGCGAAGGCGGTGGTCGACCTGATCGACGGCCACGACGTGGTACTGTCCGCCTGCCCGTACTTCCTGACGCCGGTGATTGCCGGCGCGGCGAAGAAGGCAGGAGCGCATTATTTCGACCTGACGGAGGACGTCGAAAGCACGCGCGTCGTCAAGCAGCTCGCGGAAGATTCCGTGACCGCCTTCGTGCCGCAGTGCGGCCTGGCGCCAGGTTTCATTTCGATTGTGGCCAACGACCTTGCCGGCCGCTTCGACAAGCTGCGCGATGTGCACATGCGTGTCGGCGCGCTGCCGACCTTCCCCAGCAACGCGCTGAAGTACAACCTGACCTGGAGTACCGACGGCCTGATCAACGAGTATTGCAATCCGTGCGAGGCCATCGTCGACGGTCAACTGCGCGAGGTATCGCCGCTCGAGGAGGTGGAACACTTCTCGCTGGACGGTATCGACTACGAAGCCTTCAATACCTCGGGCGGCCTCGGAACGCTGTGCGAGAGTCTTGCCGGCAAGGTGCAGAACCTGAATTACAAGACCGTGCGCTATCCGGGCCACAGGGATATCATCAAGATGCTGGTGCGTGACCTGCAGCTCGGCCTGCTCGACCGCCGTCCCATTCTCAAGGAAGTGCTGGAGTCGTCGATTCCGATTACCAAGCAGGATGTGGTGCTGGTGTTTGCCAGCGTGTGTGGCATGCGGGAAGGCCGGCTCGAGCAGGAGACCTACGCGAAGAAGATTTACAGCCAGCATGTGAACGGCCAGCTGTTGTCTGCGATCCAGGTCACGACCGCCGCCGGTATCTGCACGATGGTCGACCTGGTCATGCAGGGAAAGCTGCCGAAGATTGGACTGATCAGGCAGGAACAGGCAAGGCTCGACGATTTCCTGTCGAACCGCTTTGGCCGCTTCTACGCCGCTTGAACGAGGGAAAACAAGGATGGAGACCGTACAGAACCTGTTGTCCGCGCTGGGTGTGGACCTGACGCACTACAAAGGCAGTGATATCCATAGCAGGACGCCAATCACCGGCGAGACGCTGGCCAGCCTGCGCGCGGATACGCCCCATGCGGTGACGGAAAAGATTGCGCGCGCCGATGCGGCTTTCCGCCAGTGGCGCAACGTACCGGCACCGCGGCGGGGGGAATTGATCCGCTTGTTCGGTGAAGAGCTGCGCGCGCACAAGGATGCCCTCGGCAGGCTGGTGACGATGGAAGCCGGCAAGATCTTGCAGGAAGGCCTGGGCGAGGTGCAGGAAATGATCGATATCTGCGACTTCGCGGTCGGGCTGTCGCGCCAGTTGTACGGCCTCACGATTGCGTCGGAAAGGCCGGGCCACAGGATGATGGAAACCTGGCATCCGTTGGGTGTGGTGGGCGTCATTTCCGCGTTTAACTTTCCGGTTGCCGTTTGGTCGTGGAATGCGGCACTGGCTTTCGTCTGCGGCAACAGCGTCGTCTGGAAGCCATCGGAGAAAACACCGCTCACTGCGATTGCAGTGCAGGCATTGTTCGAGAAGGCAGTTACCCGTTTCGGCAGCGACGCACCGGCCGGCTTGTCGGAGCTGATCATCGGCG
>Ga0196972_1000209_pt1 | contig 43438 bp, 46 predicted proteins | sample S1v_2013CmetaG_FD_148618 | JGI IMG/M metagenome (GOLD analysis project Ga0196972, IMG submission 148618) | Soil microbial communities from Anza Borrego desert, Southern California, United States - S1+v_20-13C | ecosystem: Environmental > Terrestrial > Soil > Desert | place: USA: California...
TTGAACGGAGACGCACTGACACCCGCACCTTTGGATTGGTCGTAGATCAGCGGATTATCGCGGACAGTCGCGTGATCCATAAAACTGTGACCGTCCGCAACGGTCAGCTTGATGGTGTGGGTCGAATCTACCGTGTGGCCGCTGATCACTACCCCGGCAGTGAATTCACTGTCGTTGTAGCATTCTCCGACCCAAGCCTCATCCGCCGTAACCAGATTGGTGGGGATCGCGTCTTCCCACGCCTGAATTGTTGAATAATTCCTTGAATTCGTTCCTATGCTTTTTATTATTGTGGTGGCCATACTAGCCAATCTCCGGTGGTGTAGGACCAACATAAGCTGGATCTTGTAATGGAGGGCGCTCCTTAATGACCCCACGAAGTTGATCAGCCGCAAATGTCATGGATGGTTGTGTGCGTGTATCATCAGCAATAAATGCTTGTGTCTCAGGTAGAGTTATTAAAGCCTCATCTATCGTAAATTTTCTACGTTGCGGTAAATAACCGTAATCTGGATTGCCAAGATCTGGCACTAAAAGAGATTGCGCTTCAGACAAACTCATATCAGGAATTTTTACAATACGCCATTGTGGAGCAGTTAGTTCCTCTTGTGACCAAGGCCAATTATTTTCTACCGCTACGACGCAGTCACCTCTTTCCAAACGAGTGCCTGGAGCGGAGCTATGATTATGAACACGAAATAGAAATTCAGACATTATTGATACGCCTCTGGCCATCCAGTAAATTGTTGCACGACATCTCCTTGTGGAGTTCTGTGAGCGTAAACACATAACATTACTGTACTATCTTCAAGCGCAGTAAATTCATGAGTCACATCTTTTTTAATAAGACAATAACCTGGGGTGTTAGCTGAGTTATTACTGTGTCCGTAAAGCCCAAAAATCTCGTTCGATCACCCTTCCATCCGGTAATGAAGCCTTACAGTGAACTCCACCTTTTAAAATCATTGTTGTGTGGTCAAAATTATGTGTATGACCTTGAATAACATCACCCGATTTCTCTAATTGAAATGGACGGACATAGATATTTCCAATAGCTTGTTCTACAGATTGAAGGCAACTCATATAAATTCTCCCATTTAATAAATTTTGAGCCTATTGAAATCAATAGGCTCTTTTGTTTTCATCAAGCAATTCTGATAAGAGCGTTTGTGGCGTCTGCTGTTGGGAACGTAACCAGGAATGTTCCATTGGTAGATGTAATATCAGCACCAAAATCTAGAACAGCAACAGCATTCTTTCCAGCCAAGGTATCATTATAAATTAACGCACCACGAGCTGTGATAGTTGAGTTGGCCCAAGTTGGATCAGTTGTAAAGTCAATCCAAGCAGTTGTACCTGAACTACCAGTTACAAATCCTGATAAAGTTGCTCCGTCCTGCTGTATAACCAGTACCAGAAACTTCGTTAGTCGTAGCATAAGCAGTTGTGGATGCACCTAGAGTGGCTGCGCTTGTGTAAAGAGCAATTTTATAGGTGTGAGATGATAGATGAGTGCCGCTGAGAATTTCTTGTTTAAAAGATGTGCATAACGATTGCGAAATAGCCATAGTTTAATTACCTCTTAGTTTATTTTTAGAATGTGCCTGAGTGATAAATACTCAGGCTTTTTCTTATTTAATCTTCAAGAATTGGTTCAACTCCAACCAACATACCTCTTTCATCCCTGATTACTCGTTTTGGAGCAGCGGCACGTTTCGCAACTTCATTCATATACTGCTGCATTTCAGCCATCTTAGCGTTTAGGCTATTGATATAGTTATTAACGTCCTGTAATTGAGATTCAGTTTGGTCGGAGTTTAAAGCCTTACGGAGTAAGCCAAGTTGTCCTGGTAACTCTTCTGGTGGCACCAATTCTTCGTCAATCGCTTTGAGTTGTGCTTCGATATCACTGATGAACTTATTGAATCCTTCAGCGTTCATCTTCGCCATTTCAATTTCAGATTCAAGCTGAAGTTTCTTATGAGCCAATGTCGACTTGTCTTGTTCAACCAGCTTCTTCAGATCAATTTCCTGCTGCTTCAAGAATAGGTCTTGTTGCTTATTCTGAGATTCAAAGAATGCTTTCTGAGCTTCAACCTTAACCAGTTCAAGATTTGGATCAGGTTGCGGTTGTGGTTGCTTACTCATGATGAATTGGTAAGTCTGCATATATTCAGGCGAACTTGGGTCATTGAAGAACATACCAGAGTTCTTATATCCAAGCGCCTTAACCACCTTCGTAATCGCGTTATGAACCTTATCAGGGCTGACCATCGCCATAATTTCAGGAATCTGGGTGGCTCCAAGACTTTGCTGAAGTTGTAATAGCTGATTAACGTTGATTAGTTCCTTTTCCTTGTCGAGTGAGCCTGTTCCAATGTTTACCGATAACTCTTCAAGTCCAGCAAATATCCTTGTGTCGATTTGTCGGAACTCACCATTGATATTGATAATTTCCGGTTCCTTGATATAACTCGAAGCCAATTTGATGATCTTCTTGAATATCTGAGCAACACCACACTTCGCGAATAGGCGAACGATTAAAGCCAGTTTTTCCTGCGAAGCGGACATAATGGCTTGAGTGCCAGTCGCAGTCTTGTTGAACATGTTTTCGTTGATGCCCTGAGTCATCTTGGATACACCAGTACGACTTTCAGCCATATTGTCGATGTAACCCATTAGATTGAAAGCATCAGCACCAACGCCCTGAGTTGGTAATGGATAGAAAGCGCTGTTTACATCGCCTTTCATTCTTATCCAGTTACCAGGATTCGCATCCAATAAATCGTTCACATCAAGAATTTTGGTGACATCAACGCCTTTGGCCGGATTGATATTGAATGCAAAGCTGTCAAGGATTGCTCGCATTAGCATGGACTTGAGTAACTGAAGATCCATGACCAAATCAGCTAATGATCGACCATTCCATTTATGTGGATTTGGGAAAGGCGAGATAGAAACGAATGGCATGCATTCGATTGGTTCTTTCTTCAGGATTTTGTTACCTACCTTGGTAACGACAATCCTTTCAGCAATTCCATCACCATCCAGGTCTACACTTAGGTATGCTTCGGTGACAGTGACTTCCCTTTGAGAAGGATCAGTTGGAGATTCTTCTGTTAAATGTGAAACGGTTCCATCCAACGCATCCCTGACAATCTTCTCATCTGAATATTCGTTGTTGTCCTTGTCCCCATCGTTGATATCGTCAGGAACATTAAATCCTTGGTTGCGAAGCCACGACAAAGTACGTTTTACACGATGAGCTACGAATGGAGCCTCATCTAGATCGAGAGATTTTGCTCTTTTGGTGACGATGATTTCTTCAGGTGGAACATTCTCAACAACGATCTTTCCTGAAGATTTCTTAATCTTGACTGTAAGGTTGTGAGTTCTTACGGCTAAACCAGTGTAATCGACAACTTCAACGGTTTCGTGTTCAATCGGTTCAACCTTAGGGTTATCAAGGAGAACACCAAGTTCAATATCATTCAGTCCTTCATACTCTTCCCTAATGTATTCTGGAGTGGAGTCATAATAGATTTTGATGACAGCGTTCTTCTGAAGTAGTGCGTCATGGAAGAAATCATGGAGTTTCAGTTCACCATTGTTTTTCTTCATGAATACAACGTTGGCATACTGAGTTGCTAATTCAGCAACCTCTTCCCTGCCAGGAGCATCAGCTTCAAACTGAATAATGTCCTCTCCGTGAGAACATCTTCATTAGCTGCGGCATTGCCCAAGAGATAACCTCTTGGACTTCAGATGAAACGTGGGTGCTGCGTCCCTTTACTTCGTTACCAAACGGCTGACTTTCATAATACTTCAGCGCAAGTCCGACGTTCCTTTGAAATCTTCGTGTTATAGTCATGACTGGAAGTGATCTCATTCTCAATGATCGACACCAGTTTGCTATCAGTTATTCGTTCTCGTTTTCTTGCCATACAGCAAATCCTATTTAAAATAATTCTTAGTTTAACTATTTAAACCCTTTATTTCTGCCCCTGAGGCTCACTGCGGCCGGTTTTCACAGTAAGATATAAAGAAGGTAGCCTGAACGTTAAAAACACGCCTTAAATCGCCTTAGAATTGTTACCAAGAGTATATGGCGTCACGGTTGCGGAATTTATTCCAGTCCACCGAATTCACCACATCTGGACCAAGTTCGTAGACGAAGCACAAAGCTATTGCATCGGCCACGTCAGGTGATCGTTTTAAACGCTTTTTGATTGCGTCCTTCGGTTCTAATCCCAACTTTCCGTGAATATCATGTTTGAATCCAAAACATGTGAGATCAGCTTCAACTTCGTCGTCATCAGGTAATTTCACATCACCTTTCAGCCATTCACGCAGGTTGAAGTACATCTCAGCACGTTTATTTGCGCATTCAGAGTTAGTCGATTTTGAGCCAAAATGCACCTCTTCAACATTGGTTCCGGTGACCCATAATCCTGAGTGAAGATGCAACTGCACCACCAAACCCACCAGTGCCGTCGATGAAGATTTTCTTGGGTGAGTCTGACTTAATGATTTTCACAAGTTCATGTGCTACTTCATCACCGCTGTAACCCTTTCAACTTCTTATACTTCTCAACTATATGTCCTCTGCGCCACGCAATAACGGTGTGGTCTGCTCCTGTGGTGGCTACGTCAACACCAAGAATCAGTGGTGCTTGTTTGTCAGGATGAACTTCATTCTTACGTGCTTTCAGGACAAGATCAGATGTTATGAATCCACTTTCATCAATGTTTCTGAATGCTTCGAGTGCCGTAATTGGATATTCACGAACAAATTTAGCTTCACCCAATTGTTTGAGTGTCACCGACCTCCAATAAAGTTGAGAATCATTCAATTTCCAGAGATTCTGATACTCCAATTCTTCGGGACTGAATATGTGACCATCTGGAACTAACATCGAGCAGGTTGGATCGACGGTCCAGGGCAAGAATATTGGTCGGTATCCGTTCCCTTCATCTTGGGCACCCTGCCACATATCGTGGAATAGATCACCGATGCCGTTTGAAGTGGACTCAATGATGATTTCAGTGCCAGGGACATTGGCAACGGACCTCATCAACCCAGAGGCAATCTCATAGGCGTTAGGCCAGAACGCAATTTCTGATCCGGTGGAGAAAATGAACCGTGTCCCCACGTCCAGTTTCAGCACTTCCGGCTGTCGTTACCTTGATGCTGCTATCAATACCGTCAAACTCAAGCTCTTTCGAGTTTGAATATTTGGTTTCTGGACGAAGAAAGTCAGGAAGGTTTAGATGAAGTCTTTTGTAGATACGAAAGAGTGCAGCGGTTGAGTCATTCAAGTGAGTTACAACAGCCGCTCTTTTATGCGTATTGAAGATGGTCTTCCAGATGAATCTCGCAGCTGTATAAGTTGAGATTCCGAAGTTTGCGTGACTTTAGGATAATGACTCTGGCGTTGCCCTTCTCTTCAATCATCTTTTCGATTCGTTCGTGAAGAAGCAACTGCTGCTGATTGAGTTCAAACGGGATTAGATCACCGTTGGTTGTCCACGATTTTTAGGCAGGTCTTCGCGAACAAGGGAAAGCTTGACTTTAGTGCTTTTACAATTTTGATTTGTTCTTCTTCCGTCATGACACTCTCTCTTGCCTATTGGATTTACTCCTGATTCTGTTCCTTCTCTGCCTCTTCAATCACCTGAAGAATATGCGCATGGGTTTTCTTTTCTTTTGATTCTTCTTTCGGCTTTCTTGACGCTACAGGCTTTTCATAAACGTATCCAATCAACGTGGTGTTCACGGTGATGATTGAACGCATAATATTCGCCTTTGTAGTTGCATCTTCCGCTAACGCATAATCGTTTTCCAAATCCCTTACATTCTTGACCAGTTCCTCAACTGGGTCATATTTCAGGTTTTCTAGTTTTTCTGCGGCATTTACCTTTGCCATATGTTGAACTCCAATAATTTGAACATTTAATCAGATTTTTCACTTTTGACTGTCCTCAGTTGAAATAGGGTGGTCTTGCCGGCAGGTGTTAGAGACCAAAACAAAGTCATCACACCCCTTACATTCGCTGCGTATTCTGTACCCACTAAACCTAAAGCCATCAATTGAATCTTCACAGTTTGGAAGGCTTGGTCGTCAATGGAGCGATTAGATCGTTCTCTTTTGGTTAATTTATAAATTGTTGAATCCAAATAATATCTGACGTCTCTATCGCTTGGGTTCTGTAATAAATAGGGCGCAATGAGAGTAAATAATTCCCCCCATGTAAGGGTGTGGTCCCATCTGGAGCTATGTCCATTCCAACTGTCTGTTCCATATATCGTGATGCTCTCATCAAGCCCAGCCAGACCTTCGACCTTTGGCTTAGCGGTCTTGGAAGCATCAGCCAACTTTTTCTCAAGATCTGCGTTGAGCTTCCTGAGTTCATTCAATTCACTCAAAAGTTCAGTGCTCCCAACCTGATTTGCCCGTACTCATCCCACTGCTGGATAAGCCCTTATTGTCTTATGAAGACTTAGGGATACAAGCCCAGGCAGTTCTTTGCCACTTGTCCAGAATTTAACAAGTCTCCCCTTTGATACCTTTTCACGGAATGCTGCGAGACGAGCCAGAAGATCAGGATTCATGTCTGTTTTACCAGCTGGTATTTCCTCGGGCTTCTCGTGAATGAATGCTAAGACCTTGAGCCCACATTCGATGGCATATTCATATTCTTTCTCGGTGTAGCTCACTCCTTCAGCTGTGGTCGATCCGTACCTTCCGCCAATGATGAGGATGTAGTAATCACAGTCATTAATCACCTTTTTGATAAATTCCCACTGCTCTTCATCTATCGCTGGAAATATCTCCATTACCGCTGGAATACAGTCCATTTCCATTAGAGTCTGAATGACATCTTTCCGCTCATCCTGAAGATCGGCATAGGTCGAGCTAACAAAAACTTGATAACGCTTATCCATCAATCCCCCACTATTTGCTTAGTTTTCCGAACGTCATGGAGTCAGAAACAAGGCTCTTTCAGCTTCACGGCGTTCAACCAATCCTCTCAAGACCTTTCCCTTTGATTTGGTCCATAACAAGAATTGGTCTGCTGCACCTTTGTAATCACCATCGTTCAATTTCTTGAGTAAGGTACTGTACTTAAAGGCTGTGATCCCGCACATTGTAAACGAAGCTGATAAGCGCCGAACGTTGGTTCTTGGTAAGAGGAACCCTTACGAGTCGGTCAATTTCCTGCTCCAAGCCGTTGATATTATCCATAAGCCATTCGTCCTCTTTCTGTCTTGTTGTCCTATCTCCTGGCTTCACACCACCAGTGCGGCCATAGCCAATCGTCCATACACCGGCTGGACAAAGATAAGCCGCATCCTCAAATCCGTTCGAAGCGTTTGATTAAGTCTGCTGTTTCATTCATTTTTCGTCCTCTGTAAGCCTTGATTTTCGGGAGTTCAATAACTAAAACAGGCGCGCTTTTAGACACACCTAGACTACCCTACCGGGTGACTAATTATTCGCCATTTACGGTGTCTCTGAGCCTGTTATAGAAGGTGTTCCAGCCCTTCACCTGGACTGAACATTCATCGTATTTCTGATGGTTTCGAATGCTGACATCTAACAAGTCGCCAATCGTGGCGTCATCACGAAGTCCGTTCCAGCGGACCTGGGATTTCAGTCAGACTTGCCGGGGTTGGTGGGAGAACTTTCAAGACTGGATTGGTTGAACAGGCGGATAAATTCAGGATCAACAGAGCACTTAGCAGCATCGCTCTCAACATATTTCACGACCTCCTTGTAGATCGGTTTGTATTTGGTAACTAACTTTTCCTTCTCAACCACTACTGTCTTGGTGGTTTGTTCAGCGACATCCTGAAGTTTGGCTGTGGTATCAACTGCGGCTTGGAAGTGCGACTCACGTTCTGTCAATTTGCCATGTAAGTGTCCAGCTGAAAATATCCCGACAACTGTTAGAACAGCTACAAGGATTTGTGCGATTAGTGAGTACATGGGCTTTTTTGTTAGTCTGGTATTGAAAGAATGACTTCTGCGATGATCTGAGCATTGGTCTCGATTGCCTTTGTTAGATGCTCAAAGCACAAATCGTAGTCATCGCCTGTGTGGTCATATTCGTAGAGGATGGTGCTTGCGATTCCTTCAGCCGCCTTCTCAATTGCTTCCGGTAAAAATCCGGGTTTCGTGTTCTTCGTTCATAATCGGTCCTTAAATTTTTATTTTTTCTCTCTACCTTTATTTAATACCTCTTATCTGAGCAATTCTAAGGCTCACTGCGGCGTTTTTATCCTTAAGATATACGAAGGGTAGCCGTGCACCTTAAATCGACTTAGAAAGGCTTTTAAGGCGTTCTAGATTGTTCTTGAATAAAGACTTTGAAAGTGACGGGCTCATCGTCGTCAACGCGCAAGCGTCAATCAGATCGTTTTCAGGGTTGCCGTATTTCGGGCAGCCGATCATTTGAGCTAGATCAGCGTCTGGGTAAATCTCATAGAAGCGTTCACCCATCTTCGCCTTATCAGCGTTCCCATCACCGGGTAAAGGCTTTCTTCAGCGTGTTGGGTGCTGTCAGATAATAGGGAATCCCTTCTTTCCAGAGCTTTAAACGGGTGATTGCAGCGTTCTCAATCAACTGGCCTGTGTTGGACCCTACCCTGATGATGTAGTCCTCCATAAAGACCTGTTTGACTTGATGGTGTCGGCAGATCGCTAGAACCCAGCTGGCGATGTTGTCATAACGCTCCATGTCACAGTGCCAAGGCTTCTGAGGACTGATGATGACGTTATCGATCTTCTTGCAATATTTCTCGGTTTGGGTGTAGCCGAAAGAAATGGAGGTTTTCAAATTTCAATTCTTGATCGGTATCCACGACGCAGACGCCAGGGCTACAAAGGGATAAATCAACACCGGGCTATGACCATGTCTCATCACTCCCCTCATCTTTTTCAACAGCCTTTTCGCAGTGGCCTGGATCAATCCAATTCAGGATCGAGCAGAGAAATCGACAAACGCGGCAGTCAGGATTCTTTCCAATTCTTGAGCTAATCGTTTCGTCAGGGTCACCGCCCAAAGATGGTGTTTACGAATTGATCAAAGGCAATCAGAACGTTTTTGATGTACTTCATTTAATCTTTCCTTCCACAAGCTGCTTCTTCAGGTCGTTAAAATCTCCGAATCAGATTTCCATTCCCATCAATGATCACCGGAAACGTTTTGAAGGTGGTCTTATATTTCGCTTCAAGCGCATCTAATTCATCTCGTTCGTAATGAACACCGCAGCATCTTGACTTCATGCGGGATTTTCTTGAGGGAAAGGATCATTGCGGCTTGTTTGCATAGTGAACAGCCTTCGTTTGAATAAATCGTGATCATTTAAAACTCCTTTAAGTTTTTTCGCTTTCCTTTATTTAAAAGCACACCGGCAAGGCTCTTGTAAGGCTCACTGCGGCGTTTTTACGGGCGGGATATACGGAAGGTAGGCGTGGCGACATTTTTTGTCAGGAGTGGCTTCACAGCTGAGTCGCGGCGCGGAACGTCCTGGTGACGCCTCGCCGCGAAGCAGCCCGGTTTACATATTCCGAAGATCCAAACGGTTTGATTCTCTTACGTGAGCAGTCGGGCCGTTTAGGATAGACCTGAAGATAAAGATTTTTAGCTAAGTAACTGTTTTTATTAGATTTAATTTCAGACCTTTAATATAATAGTCCTGAAGGTTAAGATTTTCAACTAACTCATTGATTTACTTAAACTTTATTCTGGACCTTTAATATATAGAGAACTGAAGATTAAGATTTTTATTTAAGTAATTGATTTTATTAGATTTAATTTCAGACCCTTAATATAGGATACTGAAGATAAAGATTTTTAGCTAAGTTATTAATTTATAAGTACTTTATTTTAGACCTTTAATATAGGAGATTACCTCTCCATCCAGAATCTAAGACCTTGCGACCCTTCTATTGTATTTTATAAAGATCCTTTAGGATCTCGCGAACCTTCAATATATAAATAAAGTAATAGGGTTTACGTTCCTAAGAAAATCGATTATAATAGTAGTCGTATAGATACCTTTGTACGCCAGCCCACCGGCACTTCAAACCTGCTCGTGGGCTTTTTTATTGCCTAAAGGATATTCAGGGAGAAATTTTTTCTAAAACCTAAATATGAGTGTAGGGATAAAAAATTTCGATTTCCCTAAATAGACTATGAGAGAAGAAATTTTTTCGAAATACTAAATAAGATATGAGGCCGGAGAAATCCGGTTTATTTTGAACTTCAGTTTAATTACCTAAGAAAACGGAGAACGACATGAAACTAATCGACAGACTAAAAGCCATGCGGATATAAGACACTTGCCGAGAGTCCAGAAGTGATTCGAAGAGAACGATTCATGAAATGGGCTAAGGAAAGATTAGACAAACAAAAAAGCAGCCAAGGCCACGACACCCTGACTGCTTCCGAATAATAAAAACACATCACTCTACAAAGGTATTTATATGACAAATTTCCCTAAAGAACGAAACGACAGACAAGACGAACTAACCAAAGCGTATGCCGAATGGAAGCGATTAGATATGCAGTACATGCTGCTATACGCCTTCGAAGGATACGGCAAATCTTATTGCACCCATCTGATCCACAACGACCGGCTATAAAGTTCTCTTTTGCTCCGAATCCAATGAACAGGCGATTGAGCAAGCCCAGACCTTCAAGAACCAGGGACTAAAAACCCAAGTCATCCTTGGACGTGACTATAAATTCCGTGCTGTAGGCAAGCGAAACGGCGTCAAACTTGAAGATGCCCTTGTCTACAAAGCTGCTACCTCACCTTGGCACTCGCATGGTCCACTAGACGAAGAAAAGACCAAAGCCAAGATGAAGGTTTTCATGAAGACCAATGACGATGAATTGGTCAACGAAACCTTCGAAAACCTAAAGCCCGATGAACCCGATTGGGCTAACAACGATGTGATCTTTATCACCCACGCCAGACTTCAGATTTGGGCACACAAGAAGGTCATTCCAGATAACGTAATCGTTGTCTACGACGACGCGGCGTATAAGAGTTGGACCCGCTTAGAGTACTTCAAAGAACAGTTCCAAGATGCCGAATACGCGGGAAGCAAACTCACCGTAATCGAAAAGCACGGTAAGAAGTTCTTTGTTAAGCCAGACGTGTTCATGCCCCTAGCTGGCATTCAGAACAAAGTCATCCTCTCGACCACTGAGATTGTCACCAAGGATTTAATCCTAAAAGAAATCGGCGCTGAGACCTTTGTTCCCGAGTTGATGGAATCCAAGCTCACCGTTGGAGACATCACCCTATTCAAAACAAAGCTGGTTTATTCGAAGTTCGATTCACTTCTATTGCCGATCAGCGAACGTTTGAAAAAGATGGGATTCGATCATTGCATGATCGCTGATGGAATTGGAGCGGTTTTAAATCACGTGACCTGCAAGGGGCGCAACGATGTTAAAGCCACCGACATCTTAGCCAAGATCAGCCAGCCGCACTATAACGAAGTGTTCAACGTTAAGCGTGAGTTTGATGACGAATATCCCGCCCAATTGCACCTATCGCTAGACAAGCTTCATCAAGCCGTTGGGCGCAATAGTGGCTACCGTTGGCATGATGCGTCGAAGACTGACCGTAGAAGCGCCGTGGTCCTATGTGACCCTACCCTATTCAATAGACTGAATGAGGATTCAAGGTATGAATTCGGTGTGGTCGAAGATTTGATCACCCTTCCTAAAGATGGATCGCACCGCAGACGCGACAGATCAACCTTTCAGAATGCTCTGGCTTACTTGATCCAGAACTTCGACAAATACGTCAACGATGAAATCCCCGGATTGAAAGAGAAAGGGATGTTCAAGAAAGACTGTAAAGAGGCTTTGAAAAGCAACAAAGCCAAAACGGACGAACTCATTGAAGAATGGAAAAAGGCTTTAGAAACCTTAGCCAAGGAAAAGGAATTCAAACATATGAATCAAAAGTTCAACGCTCTTAAACATGAATTAACCACCATCTAAATCGGAGAAGACATGGCAAAAATGAAATTAGAGGTTTATTTAAAAAAGGCGAAAACCATTCATGGTGATCGTTATGACCTGAGCCTCGTGCGATACACCCGGATCAACGGCTAAGATCAAAGTGGAGTGCAAAGAACATGGAGTGTTTGAAATCAGAGCCGACAACTTCCTACAAGGGCACGGTTGTAAGAACTGCCCGAGACCACGAAATTAAATTGTTTAAATAATATGAGAAGGGCTGAAATGCCCTTTTTATCGAACTCTACAATAAAAACCTAACAAAAGGAGACCACGACAATGACAACCAAAATCCGAGTACGACGAAACGACAAAGACACCCATATCAAGAGTTTACAAAAGAAGGTTGAAGACCTAACGATTGAAGTGATTGTTTACCGTGAATTATTGAAATCCATGGACGTGAACCCAAATGAGGTGGTGAAATGAGCCTTACACAACAACGTTTAAAACAAGTCCTTCATTACGATCCAGAAACCCGGCATCTTCACTAACATCGCCCGTAGAAAAGGCATAGCGGTTGGCGCTGTTGTGGGGACACCCAACAATAAAGGCCACCTTCAAGCCACAATTGATGGAAAGAAATACTTACTACACCGTTTGGCTTGGCTGTACGTCCATCGGTGTTTGGCCTGAAAATCTGATTGATCACCGAAACTACGATCAAACTGATAATAGATTTAAAAATCTCAGGGAAGCAACCCACAGCCAGAACCATCGTAATGTCCCTGCTCCTAAACACAACACTTCAGGTTATAAGAATATTACTTGGAACAAGATAGCTAAACGCTGGAATGTGACGATGCGTGTTGATGGAAAATTGAAGTACATCGGTGGTTCGAAAGACTTAAACAAAGCCATTCAGATTAGAAATGAGGCTTACAAAACTTACTGCGGCGAATTCACATTTAAAGGAGAATAAAAAATGACACTCGAAGAAGAAATGCTATTTTGGCGTCACCATGATGACAACCGGATATTACTTGCACCTGGATCAATCTGATGAAGCGTTTGACGAATGGTTTTACAACTACAGCCAAGAGCACTTTGGATGTGACCCATTCAATGAAATTTTACCGAACCCCTTTCAAAGATTTAAATGATCTGCTATTCTTCGCCACTTTTTAAACCAGCGGAGAATTTAAATGGTAGATACGGATTTTGGCGAAGAATTGACACCAGAAGAACTTAAGAAACTGGCTGAGTCTAAAGGTCAAGCTGATTTGCACGAAGTATTAACACGCACCCCGAAATTGAATTTGGATGATGCTCTTACGGCTCAGAAGAAGCTTGAAGATCACATTGAAACCCTTCGCACCGTCGAGCGTGAAAACGCTATTGATGAAATCCATCGCATTGCCGCTCGTGTTGGTCTGACGGTTTCTTTTGGTCAGACGGAAGGAGCATCGAAACCAAAACAACCGAGAAAACCGAGAAAGCCTGCAGCTAATCAATATCGTGATCCTGACAATCCAGGGAACACGTGGAAAGGTACTGGAGCAAAACCTAACTGGCTGAAAGAAAAATTAGTACAAGGGGCTTCACTGGAAGATTTTCTAATTAAGGAGACAAATGAATGACAACGAAAGAAAGATTTGAAAGTAAAATCGAAATGATTACCGAGACACGGATGTTGGATTTGGACTGCTAGTTGCGGAAGTAACGGCTACGGACAAATTGGAGTTCATGGAAAAGTAAAGGCTGCTCATCGAGTGGCCTTTGAACTTTATAAAGGCCCTATTCCTGAAGGACTGCTTGTCCTTCACACCTGCGATATCCCGGTTTGTTGCAATCCAAATCACCTGTTTCTTGGGACACACCAAGACAATATGGATGATATGGTCAAAAAGAACAGGCAAGCCCGAAACAAGGGTGAACTCAGCGGTTCTGCGAAGCTAACTGACGAACAGGTTCTTGAAATCTTTCATTCGGACCTGGCTGGCGTTAAATTGGCTGAAAAATTCAACGTCCACCCTACCCTAATCTCATGGATTAAACACGGAAAGAACTGGTCTCATGTAACCGGGCTTTACCGTAATAATGAGTCTCATTTACAATAAATTTGCGGGCAGTTGTAAGGTGACAAAGATGAGGAAAATCAACGATGTCACTTTTCAAACGCAAAGACTCATCCTTGTGGTGGGTCAAAATTGAAGTCAATGGAAAGAAGATCCAGAAGAGCACAGGAACCGCAGATCGGAAGCAAGCCCAGGAATATCACGACAGGTTGAAATCGGAATTGTGGGAGCAATCCAGACTTGGCGTGAAACCTGAATATTTGTGGGAAGAAGCCGTCAAACGCTTTCTTCAGGAAACCAGCCACAAAGCCAGTCATCAGGACGATGTTGATAGACTGAAATGGATTGGAGGCTTGCTAAACGGTGTGAAGCTATCGGAGATCAACCGGACTAAGCTGGACGCGATTATTACCGCAAAGCGGGTTGAAGGAGCCAAGAACGGCACGATTAATCGACATCTTGCGGTAATCAACACGGTGCTTCGGAAAGCGATGCGTGAATGGGAGTGGATTGATAAGGTGCCAACCATCAAACTCCTTCCAGAACCCAAACGAAGGATTCGTTGGTTAACCCGTGAAGAGGCTGAGAGGCTGTTAAAGGAATTACCAGCCCATCTGATAGCCATGGTCCGATTTAGCTTAGAAACGGGCTTGAGACAGTCTAACGTCACTGGATTACTATGGTCTCAGGTCGATCTTGAAAGGAAAGTAGCTTGGATTCATCCCGATCAAGCGAAGGCAAGAAAGGCAATCGGAATTCCACTTTCCGATTCCGCTGTCTCGGTTTTGAAGTCTCAGATTGGGAAGCATCCAACCCACGTCTTTAGCTTCAAAGGAAAAGCGCCAGTGATTCATGTGAATAATGGAGCCTGGGGCAAGGCGTTAAAGCGTGCTGGAATTGAGGATTTCCGCTGGCACGATCTTCGCCACACTTGGGCAAGCTGGCATATCCAGAACGGAACTCCGTTGCATGTGCTGCAAGAACTTGGAGGTTGGGAAGGTGCTGATATGGTGAGACGATACGCCCACCTTTCAGGCGAACATCTTGCCAATTACGCTCGAAATCTGACCTGAACGCTACGTTTTAGCTACGGTCAGAAATAAAAAAGGCTTGCACACTGGCAAGCCCTTGAAATATATGGTGACTATGTATGCTCAAGAGTACCGACCGGCTCTATCACAATCCGGGGCTCTACCAACTGAGCTACGGCCACCGTCGGAAAACTACAAATAGATGGCGCGCTTGGCAGGACTCGAACCTGCGACCCTCGGCTTAGAAGGCCGATGCTCTATCCGGCTGAGCTACAAGCGCTTGGTCGGGGTAGAGGGATTCGAACCCCCGACATTCTGCTCCCAAAGCAGACGCGCTACCAGACTGCGCTATACCCCGGACGACCTTCTTTAACGAGAAGCCGTTCGGCTAACCATCAAGACCCACAATAATACCCGTGTCGCCACGATCCGTCAATGAGAGCGAGCAGTCGCCTTACAGCTTGCTTTTAACAGTTTGGAAAATTTCCTCGTTCAGATTATCCATTCCGCTCAAAATTCCGCTTAATTCATCTAAACGGGAAGATACGAATTTCTCATCTTTTATCGCGCCTGCATTCACGTAAACATTTAGTGCGGCGCTTTTCAGTGCGGCATAACCTGCCACCACGGCAACGCCGGCATCACTTACTACGTTTCGGTTTCCTTTTTCCGCTACGATTTTGCTCAACCTGATCACTTCGGCACAGGCTTTCGCACACTCGATAGGTACATCGGTCGCCTCTCGTAAAGCCAATTGTATTTGCTGGCTTCTCGCTGCTTTTTGTTCATCCGTTTCCTTCGGCAGTCCATAGGCGCTCATGACTTTATCGAATACTTCGACGTCGGCTCTAACCATGTCCATCAGCTGAGCGCGCAAATTTTCCGCTTGCGTCAGTATCCCTTTCATCTCGGTCTCGACCGCCTCGTAGTTTTTTTTGCCTATCGTGAGATTGCAAACCATGCTCACCAATGCGGCACCCATAGCTCCCATAATCGCCGCTGCACTGCCGCCCCCAGGAGTCGGTGATTTGCTAGCCAGGTCATCCAAAAATTGATGGATTGTTTTGTCTTTGATCATGCCGATTCGCTCCATGAGTGTCATAGTATGAAAAATGGCCGGAGAGTATAAAACACCAGACATTGCGGGTTAAAATTTTCCATTTTTTAAGATTATTGAACGATCAATACGAGAACAATCGCCAAACCCGATCAAGGTTAAATGTCATCCTAAGGAAAAAGAATGAAGAAGCTGTTATTTCAGTTTGACACCGATTTTTATCCCTCTGTATTCGACACCGTTGTAGCGTATGACGGCGGTGCAGATCACGTTATTGGTCATGGCGGTTTGACACCGGAGACCGTCGGGGCTTTAGTGGACGGTACAATTTTCACGCGGGCGCCCAAGGACAAAAAAAACACGGCAATCTTCATCGGGGGAAGCGATTTAGTTGCCGGACAGGAGCTTCTAAAAGCGGTAAGAAAGAAATTTTTTGCCGGTTTCCGAGTGTCCGTGATGCTGGATAGCAACGGCAGCAATACCACCGCCGCGGCCGGTGTCGCCAAACTCGCTGCCAGCGGAACGATTGCCGGAAAACGGGCTGTCGTTCTTGCGGGTACCGGGCCTGTTGGCCAACGAGCAGCGGTTATGCTAGCTAAACAAGGCGCTCAAGTCGCGATTACCTCGCGGCAGATGATTCGCGCTGAAAAAGCATGCCAAGACATGAAACAGCGATTCGGTGTCGAACTGACGCCTGTAGAGGCCCATGATAGCGATGCTCGTGCCAAAGCCATAGAACGAGCGCAGATCGTGTTTGCGGCTGGCGCGGCCGGCGTAGAGTTGCTGGAAGCTCGGCACTGGCTGGACAATCCGTCGATCGAACTGATGGCGGATGCCAACGCAACTCCTCCGATTGGTATTGGCGGGACCGATATGATGGACCGCGGAGCGGACCGGAATGGAAAAATCGCTTGGGGCGCCATCGGTTTCGGCACCTTGAAATTAGCATTGCACCGCGCGTGTATCGCGAAACTCTTCGAGAGTAACGATCAGATTCTAGATGCCGATGAAATATTTGAAATTGCAAAGACAATGGCCTGAAGGGATTTGGCTGATTATTGAACTCGGCAGGCGCTGATATTTCCGATTGCCTTCGAAGGGTCCTTAAATCTCAAGTACTTTTCCGGGGTCGAATTCACTTACGAGTTGATTTGGGAAATAGCCTCGGGGATTGCAGAGAATTCGCGTGCCTGAACAGCGATAATCCGAAACCGCATGAGTGTGCCCATGAAACCAGGCAGCGATCTCGAAGCTGTGCAGAACCTCTCTGAGATCATTGCAGTAGGCATAGCGTTTGAGCTGGCTGGGGTTGTCCCGCCAGCTCCAAGGTGTCGGGGCATGATGGGTCACCACCACGGTTTTCCCAGGGAACGGCTTCGCGAGCTCGGCGAAAAGCCAACGGCGGGATTCTTGATGCAAACGAATATAGCTCTCTGGATTCAAGAGATCCGCGCGATATCGAATCTTCCGAAAATCATTGACGATAGAAACCAGTTCCTGCAACTGGTCATTATCATTGCCCCCGAGGTCGCTCCACAGAGTACAACCCAAGAATCTCACATCCTCATACTCCCAGGAGCGTTTCTCCATAAATTGCACATTGCTCCCGCCGGCACCGCTAGTTAAGTTCGTCACGGTGGAAAAATGTTCCTGGCCGTAAAACTCATGGTTGCCCGCTACGTATATAACCGGCTTCCGAAATAATTTAAGCCAATCCAAACCTTGACGGCCGATACCGATGTCTCCAGCTGCGACGATTACGTCCGCATCTGTCGGCGTGATCTCCAAAGGCCCGAATTCGAGATGTATGTCCGAGAAATACTGAATACGCACGACTTTATGTGATCCTTGGCCGGAGCTTTCTTCGAGGGTTTACCATTCCGGCACACGCTGCAAGTCCCATAATTATAACTTGACACCCAAGTAAAGAACTCGGAAATTACCGCAAGCTTACGATAGCCTTGAGCTGTGTCGTTGCTAAAATTGCGGACTTGCGAAGTATCCCAGTAGGTTTTTAAGCATGATGAATAGAAGAAGTTCGGTCGGTGTAAAAGTCGGTGAGATCCAGATTGGCGGGAATTCGCCGGTCGTCGTTCAGTCCATGACGAATACCGATACCGCGGATGTGAAAGGTACCGTCAAACAGGTGATGGATCTAGCGAAGGCCGGCTCCGAGTTGGTCCGCATTACCGTTAACAATGAAGAATCCGCACAGGCCGTACCTCAGATACGGGAGCAATTGGATCGCAGCGGTTGCGTTGTTCCGCTGATTGGTGACTTTCACTTCAACGGCCACAAGCTGCTGGACAAGTTCCCCGGCTGCGCCGAAGCGCTGGCCAAATACCGTATCAACCCTGGCAATGTAGGTCGCGGATCGAAGCGCGATCCTCAATTCGCCCAAATGATCGAATTTGCCTGTCGCTACGAAAAGCCGGTGCGGATCGGAGTCAATTGGGGAAGCCTCGATCAATCCGTGCTGGCCCGCCTGCTGGACGAAAATGCTCAGCTTAAAGAACCCAGCCCGCTCGCCGAAGTGATGCGCGAGGCGGTTATCACCTCGGCTTTGGAGAGCGCCGAGCGTGCCGTGTCATTAGGGCTACCCAAAGACCGCATCGTGCTGTCGTGCAAGATGAGCGGCGTTCAGGAGCTGATTGCCGTTTATCAGGCACTCGCCGCACGCTGCGATTATGCTTTGCACTTGGGGCTCACCGAGGCCGGCATGGGTTCCAAGGGCATCGTAGCTTCTACGGCTGCTTTGGCGGTACTGCTGCAGCAAGGCATCGGCGATACGATCCGGATTTCTTTGACCCCCGAACCGGGCGCCGATCGCATCCAAGAGGTCATCGTCGCTCAGGAAATTCTTCAGACCATGGGCATTCGCTCATTCACGCCGATGGTTATCTCCTGCCCCGGCTGCGGCCGCACGACTAGCGACTACTTTCAAAAACTGGCTCAGCAAATTCAGAGCCATCTCCGTCACAAAATGCCGGAATGGCGCAAAAAATATACGGGCGTTGAGGACATGCACGTCGCCGTGATGGGCTGCGTGGTTAACGGCCCCGGCGAAAGCAAAAATGCCAATATCGGGATCAGCCTGCCCGGCACAGGAGAACAACCGGTCGCCCCGGTATTCGAGGATGGCGTAAAAACCGTAACGCTGAAGGGAGATCGCATCGCCGAGGACTTCCAAGAATTAGTCGAACGTTACGTCGTGTCCCACTACGGCGTCAATCAGGACCATCAGGCCATCGCTGAATAAGGAACGGAATGCTCCCGGCCCGCGACCGCTCAGTCGATATGGGCCGGGCCCTCGGTGGCCATCGCCTCCAAAAGTTCCAGCTCGAGCTCGCTAAATCCCGCCGCTCGGCGTAACTCGGTGTTGAACGGGCCGCGGACAGCGCCCCGAAGATAGCGTTCGACAAGGCCGAAATATTCCGCCATGGGATCGAGTCCCTGTTCGTGGCACACATATTGGAACCAGCGGGTGCCTCGTGCCACATGGCCGACCTCCTCCTTCAGGATGATTCTGAGGATGTCTGCGGTGGCGTCGTCACCGATGGCGTCCAGCTTGGCTATCATGGCGGGGGTGACATCCAGCCCTCTCGCCTCCATCACGCGCGGAACCAGCGCCAAACGGGCTTTCACATCGTGCGCGGTCTCTTCGGCCAATTCCCATAGTCCTCTATGTGCCGGAAATTGACCGTAGTCGGCATCAAAACCCTTCAGTCTGCCGCGAACCAAAGAAAAGTGGAAAGCCTCTTCGATGGCGACTTCCAGCCAGTCGTCATAAAACGCTGGCGGCATTCCGCGAAACCGATAGACCATATCCCAGGCGAGCTGAATCGCAGTAAACTCGATGTGGGCAACGGCATGAAGAAAAGCGATTTTTCCGGCGACGGTCGTCAATTTCCGCCGCGGCAAATGCCTGGGATCAACCAATTTCGGATGCTCCGGAAAGCAAACCTCCGATGCCGGTCTCGGTGGCGAACGCTCATCCAGCGAAAAGGCTCCTTGACGAAATATCTGAGCGGCCTGCTCAGTGGCTTCCAGCTTGGCCTCGACCGACGCTGTGTAAAGGCATGATTCAGCGAGTTCGAACAAATTGGTTGGCATGAACTTCGTAACCGTTGGGAGAACCGGACGATAGAGCGCCGCTTGCCGATGCAGCAAGCGGCGCTGGCAAGCTTCGCCTCTTAAGCCGTCTCGTCTAAGACAACCTGTTCTGCTTTTTTGACGTAGTCCGGAATTTGGTTGAAATTCAGATAGCGATACGTATCCGGAGCGTCCTTTTCCAGCCCCTTTACAAACGCCATGTACTCTTTTGGCGACGGAATGCGCCCCAAACTCGAACACACCGCAGCCAGTTCCGCTGAGGCCAGAAACACATTAGCGCCCGCCCCCATCCGATTGGGGAAATTTCGCGTCGAGGTCGATACCACAGTGGCATTGTCCGCCACCCTTGCCTGATTGCCCATGCACAACGAGCATCCGGGCATCTCGGTGCGAGCCCCGACTTTACCGTAGATGCCGTAATAGCCTTCCTCGGTCAACTCCAGCTGATCCATCCGGGTTGGCGGAGCGATCCATAGCCGCCCCGGAACTTGCGTCCCGAAGTTTTCGAGGATTTTGCCGGCTGCCCGGAAATGGCCGATGTTCGTCATGCATGAACCGAGAAACACTTCGTCGACTTGCGTTCCCGCGACGGTCGATAACGGCTTTACGTCGTCCGGGTCGTTCGGGCAACACAAGAGCGGTTCTTTGATCTCGTTCAGGTCGATTTCGATCACCGCATGATATTCGGCATCGGGATCGGGTTCCAAGAGCACGGGATCAGCTAGCCAGGCCTCCATGGCGTCGATTCGGCGGGTCAGTGTTCGGACATCGCCATAACCTTGTTCGATCATCCACTTGAGCAGAACGATATTGGAGCGCAAATACTCCTCGATCGGCTCTTTATTCAAGCGCACGGTGCAGGCGGCGGCAGACCGCTCGGCCGAAGCGTCGGCCAGTTCGAAAGCCTGCTCCACCTTTAGATTCGGCAATCCTTCGATTTCCAGGATACGTCCCGAAAAAACATTCTTCTTGCCTTTTTTCTCAAGCGTTAAAAGCCCTCGCTGCAGCGCCGCATAAGGAATGGCATGCACCAGATCTCTCAGCGTAATGCCCGGCTGCATTTCCCCCTTGAATCGGACCAGCACCGATTCCGGCATGTCCAAAGGCATCACGCCGGTGGCGGCAGCGAAAGCGACTAGCCCAGAACCGGCCGGAAACGATATGCCGATGGGAAATCGGGTGTGCGAATCGCCGCCGGTCCCCACGGTATCCGGAATCAGCATCCGGTTTAGCCATGAATGGATGATGCCATCGCCTGGGCGGAGCGACACGCCGCCGCGGTTCATGATGAAGTCGGGTAGCGTGTGATGAACATCGATATCGACCGGCTTGGGATAGGCCGCCGTGTGACAGAAGGACTGCATCACCAAATCCGCCGAAAATCCCAAGCAAGCCAAGTCCTTGAGCTCGTCGCGAGTCATCGGTCCAGTGGTGTCTTGGGACCCCACGGTCGTCATATGAGGTTCGCAGTAGGTACCGGGGCGGACACCTTTCACGCCGCACGCTTTTCCGACCATCTTTTGCGCAAGCGTATACCCTTTGCCGCTGCTGTCGGCTTTGGACTCCGGACGGCGGAATACCGGAGAGATATCGAGACCCAGTGCCTTGCGGGCACGATCGGTGAGACCCCGTCCAATGATAAGCGAAATCCGCCCCCCTGCTTGCACCTCGTCCAGCAGAATATCGTTCTTCAAGGCAAACGCGCAGAGCACCTCGCCGGTATCGTGGCGCTTGATTACGCCCTCATAGGGATAGACGTCGATGACGTCGCCGGTATGTAAGTTCGTAACATCGCACTCTATAGGCAAAGCCCCGGAATCTTCCATGGTGTTGAAGAAAATGGGAGCAATTTTCCCGCCGATGCACATCCCGCCGGCCCGCTTGTTCGGCACGCACGGGATATCTTCGCCGATATACCACAACACCGAATTGGTGGCGGATTTCCGAGAAGAGCCTGTTCCCACGACATCGCCCACGAAAGCAACTGGCCAGCCCTTTTTCTTAAGCTCTGTTATCTGGGCTTCGGCATTGGTAACACCTTCGCGCGGCACTTTCAGCATGGCTTTCGCGTGCAGCGGAATATCGGGTCGGGACCAAGCATCCTGAGCGGGCGACAAATCGTCGGTATTGATCTCCCCCGGCACCTTGAATACGGTCACCGTAATGACTTCGGGCACTTTCGGCCGGCTCGTAAACCATTCGGCTTCGGCCCAAGCATGCATGACTGCTTGAGCATTCGCATTGCCAGTTTCGGCCTTTTCGCAAACATCGTGGAACGCATCGAACATCAGCAAGGTGTGCGACAAGCCTTTGGCAGCCAACGGTCCTAATTCCGGATGGTCGAGCAACTCGATCAACGGCGCTACGTTATATCCGCCCAGCATGGTACCCAGAAGCTCGATCGCACGGCACGGATCGAGTATCGGCGATACGGTCTCACCCTTCGCGACAGCCGCCAGAAAACCCGCCTTGACATAGGCCGCTTCGTCCACGCCTGCCGGCACCCGATTGGTCAGCAGGTCGAGCAAGAATTCTTCCTCGCCTTGGGGCGGGTTTTTCATGAGTGATATCAGCGCTGTGGTCATTTCCGCGCTTAAAGGCTTCGGCACGAGCCCTTGTGCCGTTCGCTCAGCAACGTGTCTGCGATATTCTTCCAGCATGGTTTCCCCTAAAGTTTGCAATTCTGCCCGAATCGAGCCCATGTCTGATTCGAACTGGATTCATCTGCCGTATAAAACAACCGCCGCTTTCCGTTCCCGAGCTAGAGTCGTCGATCAGGTGTCCAAATACGTGGAACCATCAGTCATCTAACGGTATCGGCTCTATTCCAACGGCTATACTCGGGTATTATATGGGCCAGTTATCCGTTTATCACGCCGGATACTCGTCATGACTTCGATTTACTTCAGTCATCAGGGTTTCTTGGAGCACGACACCGGCCTAGGCCATCCGGAAAATGCAGAGCGCTTGCGCTCAATCGAACGCGCACTCAGTCAAGCGGATTTTGACAGCCTCGATCGCCGAGAAGCACCACGCGGTACCCGCGAACAGATCCGTTTGATCCATACCGATCGGCACATCGATTACGTATTGGGGGCCATCCCTAAACAGGGTTTTGCTTACCTCGATGTCGATACCGTCGTCTCGCCCGGCTCGGGCAACGCCGCTTTGCACGCGGTCGGTGCCGCATGCGCCGCGGTGGACGCCGTTTTCATCAGAGAGTCCACGAATGCTTTTTGCGCGGTCCGGCCGCCGGGACATCATGCCGAACCCGACGCGGCCATGGGATTTTGCTTGTTCAACAATATTGCCATCGCCGCCGAATATGCCCGCAAGCACCATGGAATCAAACGCGTCGCCATCGTGGATTTCGACGTGCATCACGGAAACGGCACCCAGCGGGCGTTCGAAGCGAATAAGGATATTTTATACGCATCCACTCATCAGTTTCCGTGGTATCCCGGTACCGGAAGGTCCGAGGAAACGGGAGTCGGCAACATTGTCAACGTGCCACTCCCGGTCGGCAGTGGGTCCAAGGAATTTCGCTCGGCTTTTGCGGAAAAGATTCTGCCCGTTCTAAGCCGTTTTCTGCCGGAATTGCTTTTGATTTCCGCGGGCTTCGATGCGCATCGAGACGATCCTCTCGCTGGCTTGAATCTCGTCGAGGAGGATTTTGCGTGGGTTACGTCCGAATTGGCGGGAATGGCGGAGAAATACTCGGGGGGTAGATTGATATCCATCTTGGAGGGCGGATACAACCTGGAGGCTTTAGGAAGAAGCGTGGCCGCACATGTACGCGCGCTGATGGCGTGCTAGCGACGAGAGTGAGGGTGTGCACCTGCGCCTGGAGCACACCCTGCATGTTATTCGAGTCAGGCTAAGGACAATCCCCGCCCGATGCCGAAATAATCGAATCCCAGCACTTTCATCCTGGCTGGATCGTAAAGATTCCGGCCGTCGAAAATCACGGGATGCGACAGCTCAGCCCTGATCGTATCAAAATCGGGGCTGCGGAATACGTTCCACTCGGTGACGATAATCAAGCCATCGGCGCCTTTTAGCGTAGCGTCGGGGCTGTCACAGAGCGCAAGGTCGGACCTGTGCCCATACAACCGGCCCGCTTCATGCGTTGCGACTGGATCGAACGCTTGTATTTTCGCGCCCGCATCCCAAAGGGCCTCGATAATGACCCGACTGGAAGCCTCGCGCATATCGTCGGTATTCGGCTTGAATGCCAGCCCCCAGAGAGCGAACGTCTTCCCTTTCAAATCGCCCTTAAAATAGTCGTTAACCTTTTCGTACAGTCTCAGCTTCTGGCGATCATTGACATCCTCGACTGCCCGCAGCAACTGAGCCTGATAGCCCACGTCGCGCGCGGTGCGCTCGAGCGCTTTTACGTCCTTCGGAAAACACGAGCCGCCGTATCCGCAGCCGGGATAAATGAAGTGGTAACCGATCCGGGGATCGGAGCCGATGCCTAGTCTCACCTTTTCGATATCCGCTCCCAAACATTCAGCGAGATTCGCCAATTCGTTCATGAAGCTGATTTTCGTCGCCAGCATGGCATTGGCCGCGTACTTGGTCAGTTCGGCCGAGCGGATATCCATGCAGACCAAGCGGTCATGATTACGATTGAACGGCGCGTACAAAGCTCGTAGAAGTTCAGCGGTGCGCGGATTATCGGTGCCCACCACGATACGATCCGGCTTCATGAAATCCTCGATCGCTGCCCCCTCTTTTAGAAATTCCGGGTTTGAAACCACATCGAACTCGCATGGCCTCTGTCGGTCATTGAGCACAGTATTTATCGCCTGGCGCACTTTATCCGCGGTACCGACCGGTACCGTCGATTTATTGACGACGATGCGATAATCCTCCATGCGTTCGCCAATGCTGCGCGCAACAGCAAGCACATATTGCAGATCGGCCGATCCATCCTCGTCGGGAGGCGTGCCGACCGCAATGAACTGGAATAGGCCATGCCGGACCGCCAAGTCCACATCGGTGGTGAAATGCAGACGCTTCGCCGCCATATTGCGTTCGATAACGGCATCCAAACCGGGCTCGTAAATTGGAACCTCGCCTTGGTTGAGCCTGGCAATTTTCCCTTCATCGATATCTACGCATACCACTTCGTTGCCTACCTCGGCCAGACAGGCGCCGGTAACGAGGCCGACATAACCTGAACCAAAGACGGTGACTTTCATGACTGTTCCTTTTTGTTAAGCAATGAAATACTGTGAGCGGACGTCGATATGACTAATCCGAAGTCACGCAAAGGCGCGAAGCAAATCGTGCCGAATGTCTTCGATATTTTCTAGTCCCACAGCAATACGGACCAAACCATCGCTGATACCGGCCGCGGAACGTTCGCTCTCGCTTAGCCTGCCATGAGTCGTGGTTGCGGGATGGGTAACGGTCGTCTTCACATCCCCAAGGTTGGCGGTGATGGAGAGCAGACGGGTCGAATCGATCAGTTTCCAGGCGCCTTCCTGACCGCCATCGACCTCGAAACTCACGATTCCGCCACCCGCATATTGTTGCCGCACAGCCAAATCATGCTGGGGATGGGACGGCAGTCCCGGATAATACACGCGCTTCACCCAGGCTTGTGATTCCAGCCACTGCGCGAGATTCAAGGCATTCTCGCTATGGGCGCGCATGCGTATCGACAAGGTTTCCAGCCCCTTGAGAAATACCCAGGCATTAAATGGACTCATGGAAGGGCCTCCGGTCCTTAGAAAAGGGTAAATTTCCTTATCCAACAATTCCCGCTGGCCGACGATAGCCCCCCCGATACATCTCCCCTGCCCGTCCAGGTATTTGGTTGCCGAATGAATGACGATATCCGCTCCTAAATTCAAAGGCTTCTGCAAAGCGGGTGTACAGAAACAGTTATCGACCACCAGAAGACTGCTATTTTGCCTGGCTATCGTTGCAATGCGTTGAATATCCGCAATTTCAGTCAAAGGATTCGAGGGAGTCTCGAGAAAAAGAAAGCGTGTTTCGGGCCTAACGGCTGCCTCCCACGCCGCATAATCGGTCATATCCACGAAAGTGGTGGTAACGCCGAATTTGCTCAGATAATTCTGAAATAGCAAAACCGTATTGCCGAACACGCTCCGGGAGCAAACGACATGGTCGCCTGCCTTTAATAATCCGAAGGCCGTGGTCGCGATAGCGGCCATTCCCGATGCGACCGCGATACAACGTTCTCCGTTTTCCAAGGCGGCAAGTCTGTCCTCGAAAGCTCGAACGGTGGGATTGGTGAAGCGCGAGTAAATATTGCCGGGAACTTTACCGGAGAACCTCGCAGCGGCGTCTTCGGCACTGTCGAACACGTAGCTGGATGTCGCAAAAATCGGGTCAGAATGCTCCTGCTCGGGCGTCCGCCGCTGCCCGGCGCGTATTGCTTGAGTCTCGATGGCGTACTGCTGCCATTCCCATTCGTTCATGTGATCTACCTTGCAAAAAGGTCCTGGAAACTAACCCGCGTTGTGCAACTCGATGACCGATCGATCGGCCGAGCGTGTAGTCTTGGCTTGATCGTTCCGGTGCTTGCTGAGACGATCGAGGTATTCCTGGTTAATATCTCCGGTAACGTAATCATTATTGAAACAAGAGGTATCAAACCGTCCGATGGATGGATTTCCTTTCTGCACTGCGTCGATTAAGTCATTCAAATCCTGATAAATCAACCAATCCGCACCAAGCTCTTCTTGCACGTCTTGTTCACTACGTCCATGGGCGATCAATTCATGCGCTGCCGGCATGTCGATACCATACACATTCGGATAGCGTACCGGCGGCGATGCGGACGCGAAATAGACTTTGCGCGCCCCAGCATCCCGCGCCATCTGAATGATTTGTGTTGACGTCGTGCCTCGGACGATAGAGTCATCGACCAGCAGGACGTTCTTATCTTTGAATTCGAGGTCGATCGCATTCAGTTTCTGTCTGACCGATTTCTTGCGAAGCTGTTGGCCCGGCATGATAAACGTACGTCCGATGTAGCGATTCTTGATGAAACCTTCCCGGTATTTCACGCTCAACCTGTTGGCGAGCTGCAAAGCGGCAGTCCGGCTTGTATCCGGAATGGGAATTACGACATCGATGTCGTGATCCGGACGCAGCCGCAGAATTTTCTCGGCCAGCTTATCGCCCATTCGAAGCCGGGCCTTGTAGACGGAGATATTGTCGATGATGGAGTCGGGACGTGCGAAGTAAACGAATTCGAATATGCACGGCGAATAAAGCACTTTTTCGGCGCATCGCCGCGTATGTAGCGTACCGTTCTTTTCGATGATCACGGCCTCGCCCGGCTGCACATCCCTAATCAGCTTGAATCCCAACACATCCAGGGCGACGCTCTCCGATGCGATCATGTAATCGGTGCCAGTAGCGGTCTTACGCTCGCCGAACACCAAGGGACGAATGCCATAAGGGTCCCGAAAACCGATGATGCCGAAACCGGTGATCATCGCCACCACCGAGTAAGCGCCCCGGCAGCGCTGGTGTACTGCCGCCACGGCACGAAACACATCTTCGGGGCCGACCCGAAGCTTCCCCAGTTCCTGGAGTTCATGAGCAAAGACGTTAAGGAGAACCTCGGAGTCGGAATCGGTGTTGATGTGTCGTTGATCTTGGGCGAACAGCTCTTCCTTCAGCACCTCGGCATTGGTCAGATTGCCGTTGTGCGCCAAACTGATGCCATAAGGAGAATTGACGTAAAACGGCTGGGCTTCGGCCGAGCTCGTGCAACCGGCGGTGGGATAACGGACGTGGGCGATGCCCATCTTTCCCCTGAGGTTCACCATGTGGCGAGTATGAAATACGTCCCGTACCAAACCGCTGTCCTTGCGCAAGTTAAAGCGATCGTGTTCGCAGGTGACGATACCTGCGGCATCCTGTCCCCGATGCTGCAATACGGTCAGGGCTTCATACAGCTCCTGATTGACTTCGTCACTGGAAACGATGCCGGCAATACCACACATAGGTCAACTCACTTAACAATGAAAAATCATCGAAACTTGACATAACTGCCGAAGTCCGACGGAAGTTGGTCGCGAAGCCACAAAGCTAAAGACTGAAACGGTGGAATCAACGAAGACTCTTTCCACCAGGGATCTGCCGGAAGAGGCGTCGCTCCGGCGAGAAGAACCAGCACTGAAACGACAACGATCCCGCGGCCGATGCCGAACACCATTCCTGCAAGACGGTCGGTACCCGTTAGCCCGGTACTTTGCACCAACTTGTGCAACAAAAAAGCAATCAGGCTAGCCAAAATCAAACTGGCAAAAAAGAGTATCCCAAACGATGCAGCCATCCGGCCGGAAGGGATCGAAATCACCGAATCGAGATAAACCGAAAAATCCCGGCTGAAGCGCAAACCGATCCAAGCTGCAGCAATCCAAGCACAGAGGGAAAACACTTCGCGAATAAGGCCGCGCAGCAGCCCGATGAGGGCCGATAAACCGATAATCCCAGCAATACAATAATCGATCCAAACCAGATTAGACATGCCGTACTCACGCCGACGGTAGAACCGTAGAATTGATAATCGTCTGGTCAGAAACCCCGCGTCCGGGTATACCGCCGATCAAGGGTGCGGAACCACAATACCTTTGATGCCGACCGTATTTTCGATCTGCTTCTGTATCTGCTCTGCCCGCGTCCGGTTCAACTCAGGACCTACTTGAACACGGTAGATGGAGGTTCCGGCGTTGGTAACGACCTCCACAAATGCGGGAAAGTTCGATTTTCGCAGCTTGTCGGCTAAAGATCGCGCATTGCCTTCAGCGGTGAAGCTGCCGGTTTGAACAACCCATGCAGCTAGATCATCGGATGCCTCCACGGCGGAAGCCTGTACTTCCGAAAGCTTAGCACTGCCCCCTCCTGCGGTTAACTTTGATGAATTCTCAGGCGCTTTTGAAACCGATTCGGGCTGTACATGTACAGCCTTCGAATGATCCAAAGAAGGCTTGATCTGCGCCGGTTTTTGGGGTGCCGCCGAAGGCGAGACGGATTTAATGCTTGCAATGGATTCGGCAGTCTTTGTTGTTTCGGATTTCTTCGATCCTTTCTCGGCCGGTTTCGCTAGCACTGCTTTTGATTTCGTCTTAGGCGGTGCGGCAGGCTGTTCGGGCGACATCGCATCAACCGCGTCCTCCTCATCCGAGTTAACGATTAGCGTCGCTGGTTCGCGATCGTTTTTTCTTGCGGGAGCCTGTTTTAACTTGCTAACCGCTTCGGCTTTTGCCGGCTCCTCGGTCTTCACCAGACGGGCGCTATCCGAACCGACGGAACTACTACTAACCGAGGGGCGAATTTGCTCATCGCCAGTGTTCTTAGGCACATCTTCATTCGCTGTTGCCGGATCACTATTCACTGCCGAAGCCGTTTGATTCTCGAACTTGTCGCTCGAGTTGGCGGAAAGTGTCTGCTCGTTCTCCGCGGTCGCGGAATCACCATCGGTCAAGGGAATTATCCGATAACCCGTATTGGACGTTTCTTCCCCCTCCAAAGGAGCCACTTCAGATGCCGATTTCGGCAGCTCAATGGATTTTGCTTCAATCTCCTTAGGAAGAGCCGGAATGTCGTCAGCGCCGGCAGTGTCTTGATCTCCCTGCCGGTCCTCGAACAACATGGGCACAAAAATAACCACCAGAGAGACGATGATGATAGCGCCGATGAGACGTTGTTTCAGTTGCTGATCCATGAATACCTCGGACTCAGCTCATGTGAGCCAAATATTCGGAGACTAAAAAGAAGGAGCCGAACACCAGTATAAGGTGATCGCTCGCCGCGCTCTGTCTAGCCGCATTAAATGCTGCCACGGCATCGGGAAAACCCGACCGGACGGTTGAAACGCCAAAACTGTCAAAAACAGCCAAAAGTTGTTCGGTGGTCGCAGCCCGAGGCATTTTAAGAGGTGCCAAATACCAGTAGTCGACCAGATCCTTTATGTTACTGATCACCCCGAAAATGTCCTTGTCCCGCATGACGGCGAAGACCGCATGTATGGTCTTCCCGCCGAATTGGCAACGTAGATAATCCGCCAATACCCTTACAGCTTGCGGATTGTGCGCCACATCCAATAATACAGGAACGCTTCCGGGGATGTACTGAAACCGCCCGGCCAAAGTGACGTTTTTTAAACCATCCCGAATGGCTAGCGATGACACGGGCAATCGGCTTTCAACCTTATGCAAGGTTTCCAACACGGCCGACGCATTGATTAGTTGGTGATCGCCTTTGAGTGCCGGAAACGGCAAGTCGGTGAGTTGCTTATCCCGCCCGAGCCAATTCCAGCTGTCGCCGATTATTTCATACCGAAAATCCCGCCCCGGATACGACAGTGGAACATCGTGTTCCTCGGCATACCGGACCACAGCCGCAGGCACATCGATATCCCCGATTACGGCGGGCCTACCAGGTCTGAAAATACCGGCCTTCTCCAGCCCTATAGCCGTGCGGGTATCACCCAACCAATCCTGGTGATCAAAATCGATGCTGGCGATCAGGGCCGCATCTGCGTCGATGATATTGACAGCATCCAGACGCCCGCCCAGGCCAACTTCAAGCACCTGGACGTCCAGATCGGCGGCAGCAAAGATATCGAGCGCCGCCAAGGTCCCGAATTCAAAAAAACTAAGAGTGGTCTCATCGCGCACACGTTCTATACGCTCGAACGCGCCGCAAATCCGGTCGTCAGTAACGGGTTCTCCGTCGATACGGATTCGCTCGTTATAGCGAAGGAGATGCGGCGACGTATACGTGCCTACTCTATAGCCTTCGCGGCGCAGGATGGCATCTAGCATTGCTACGCAGGAGCCTTTTCCATTGGTACCGCCGACGGTAATGGTAAAAGGCAGTCTTTTGCATTGTCCAAGCCGACCGTAGACTTCTTTAACGCGCGATAGCCCGAGATCGATTGACTTAGGGTGCAGGCTTTCCTGCCAGGCCAGCCACTCGGCTAGCGTGTTGAAGCGCATGGACTATTCGTCGCCCGTGAGTTCTTTGGCGGAAATAGGCGTGTAAGCTGCGGCAAGTGTTTCGGATCTTTCGGTGCGCTTCTCGATAATGACCTGCTCGATACTGGCACTAGCCGGTTTTTCAGTAATCAATATAGAGAGCAGCGATGCGATTTTTTCACGCATTTCTCGACGATCCACGATCATGTCCAAGGCGCCATGATTGAGCAAAAATTCGCTTCGCTGAAATCCTTCCGGCAGTTTTTCGCGAACGGTCTGTTCGATGACGCGCGGCCCGGCAAAACCGATCAGAGCGCCTGGCTCACCAATGTTGATGTCGCCCAACATGGCTAAACTGGCGGATACGCCGCCCATGGTCGGATCCGTCATTACGGAAATGAAAGGAATGCCGGCATCGGCTAGTCGCGCCAAGGCGGCGCTGGTTTTCGCCATCTGAAAAAGGGACAGCAACGATTCCTGCATACGGGCACCGCCGCTGGCACTGAACACGACTAGCGGAATCCCCTGCTCGAGACAGTGATTGACGCCACGCACGAATCGCTCGCCTACCACTGATCCCATGGAACCGCCCATGAATTCAAAATTAAATGCAGCGGCTACTAATGGATGCCCTTGAAGCTGGCCGGCTACGACGATCAACGCGTCCTTTTCGCCAGTGGCTTTTTGCGCTTGGCTTAAGCGATCCTTGTACTTCTTGCTGTCCTTGAACTTAAGCGGATCAACCGGTGCAAGGCCTTCGCCGATTTCCAGACGATTGCCGGGATCGAGGAACAGATGCAGGCGTTTGCGCCCGCTGATGCGCATGTGATGACTGCACTTGGGGCAAACTTCCAGATTCCTTTCCACCTCCGACCTGTAGAGTATCGCGTTGCAGGCCGGACATTTGCTCCACAAGCCCTCGGGTACCGCGCTTTTCGTGGACGCTTCAGTGCGGATTTTCGAAGGTACTAATTTGTGAAACCAGCTCAAGGTCATAACTCTCGCTAAAGTGAAGTGTCCATTGCAGCACGCATGGATTTCAACAGATCGACGATATCGTTGAGCGCTTGCCCGTCGCTGTACTGCGCAAGCTCGATTTTTTCGACCAGTGCGCTGCCCACCACGACCGCATCGGCAAATTTCGAGATTGTGGCCGCAATTTCCGCGTTCTTGACGCCGAACCCGACGCCCAACGGCAAATCTGTAAGTGCGCGAATTTCAGAGAGCTTACGTTCGACATCGCCCAAATCCAAATGCGAGGCGCCCGTCACGCCTTTCAGTGAGACGTAGTACAAATAACCTCGTCCCAACTGGTCCATCTTACGTATCCGCTCATCGGTGCTGTTCGGTGCAAGCAAAAAGATAGGATCAATGCCGGCCTGCTCCAGAAGCGACAACAGATCGGATGATTCTTCGGGAGGCATGTCCACGGTAAGAACGCCGTCGACGCCCGCACTCTTGGCCCTCTCGACGAACACACGATACCCCATGCACTCGACCGGGTTGAGATAGCCCATGAGAACGATCGGCGTCGTGCTGTCGGTCGAACGGAACTGTTCCACCATATCCAGCACCCGGCGGAGACTCATCTTATGCAGCAGAGCGCGCTCGCTGGCCTTTTGGATGACCGGGCCATCCGCCATTGGATCGGAAAAAGGCACGCCCAATTCGATGATATCGGCTCCGGCCTCTACCATGGCGTGCATAGCCGGAACCGTAAAATCCGGATGGGGATCTCCTGCCGTAATGAAAGGGATAAGAGCTTTCCGGTTGGTTTGCTTTAAAGTCTGGAACTTGGCGGTCAAACGGCTCACAGGGTAATTCCTTCGCGCCTTGCAATGGTGTTGATATCTTTATCCCCGCGGCCCGACAAATTGACCAGGATCTTTTGATCCTTGCTCATGGTAGGCGCGAGCTTCATGGCGTAAGCCACGGCGTGACTGGATTCCAGCGCCGGAATGATGCCTTCGATCCGAGTCAGTGTATGAAAGGCCTCCATCGCCTCGTCATCGGTGATGCTGACATAATTCGCACGCCCGCTGTCTTTCAACCAGGAATGCTCCGGCCCTACGCCGGGATAATCGAGGCCGGCGGAAATCGAATGGGTCTCGATGATCTCGCCATCCTCGTCCTCCATGAGATAGGTGCGGTTGCCGTGCAAAACGCCCGGCCTGCCGGCGCTCAGCGGAGCCGAGTGGCGTCCGGTCGCAATGCCCTCGCCCGCCGCCTCGACGCCGTACATCGCAACGCCGTGCTCGTCGATGAAAGGATAGAACAAACCGATGGCGTTCGAGCCGCCCCCTACGCAAGCCACCAGCGCATCCGGCAAGCCTCCGGTCAAATCCTTCATCTGCTGTTTGGCTTCGCGGCCGATGACCGCCTGGAAATCGCGAACCATGGCCGGGTAAGGGTGAGGACCAGCCACGGTGCCGATGATATAGAAGGTATTGTCGACGTTCGTAACCCAGTCGCGCATGGCCTCGTTCAATGCGTCCTTGAGGGTTTTTGAGCCGGACTCCACCGGCACCACGGTTGCGCCGAGCAGCTTCATCCGGAACACATTGAGGGCTTGGCGCTCGACGTCGACCGCCCCCATGTAGACCACGCACTCCATCCCCAAGCGGGCGGCGACAGTAGCGGTAGCGACCCCGTGCTGTCCGGCGCCGGTTTCGGCGATGACGCGCTGCTTCCCCATACGCTTCGCGAGCAGCGCTTGTCCGACGGTATTGTTGACCTTGTGGGCTCCGGTATGATTGAGATCTTCGCGCTTGAAGAAAACCTGCGCGCCGCCCAGCATCGAACTGAGGCGTTCCGCGTAATAGATCGGCGAAGGGCGCCCCACGTAATGCTTGAGATCGTAATCCAATTCGGCGAGAAATTCGGGATCCTTCATATAGCGCTGATACGCATCCCTCAGTTCCTGAATCGGATACATCAAGGTTTCGGCAACGAATACGCCGCCATAGGGCCCGAAGTGTCCTCTCTCGTCGGGCAAGTTGTACGGTTCAGTCGATGTTTGCTCTATGGTCATATTCGTGTACCTGTTTTAGAAACGCCGCCATTTTACCGGCATCCTTGATGCCCTTACCTGCCTCCACGCCGCTGGAAACATCGACGGCATAAGGCCCCACCGTCCGCAACGCTTCCCCGACGTTATCGGACGTCAGCCCTCCGGCCAAAATCACCGATTGGCGGCATTCCTTTGGAATCAAATCCCAATCGAAGCAATGTCCGGTGCCCCCCTTGGCATCCGGATGCCATGCGTCCAATAGAAAACCCGCCGCGTCCGAATAGGTATCCACGACCGTTGCCAAATCCGTTTCGGACCGCATCCTCACGGCCTTGATATAAGGTTTGCCGAAACGGCGGCAGTAATCCGGGCTTTCCTCGCCATGAAACTGAATCAGATCGATACGCACCTTTTCCAGAATCTCGCGGACGACAACCTCGTCTTCGTCGACGAACAGCCCGACAGCCGTGGCGAACGGCGGCAGCGCAGACACAATTTTTCGCGCTGTATCAATATCAAGATGCCGTGGACTTGGCGGATAAAAAACCAAGCCGATAGCATCGGCACCCAAACGCACAGCGGTTAACGCATCGTCAGGGTGCGTGAAGCCGCAAATTTTAACGCGAGTTCTACGGAAGGGATACGGGAATTTCACTCGCTTTCCGAAGGAGTATAACGGCTGGCGTTTTCCGGCAGGTGATCGAATATCGGATGACGGGGTAAACCGAAATGGTCCGGGTAATAAACTCCGCCTAAGTATAACCCGTCAGCCGGCGCCGTAACACCGGCGCACTTTCGGTCTCGGGCATCGAGAACCTCGGCCGCCCAATCCGGGCGCTGCTTGCCCGATCCGACCTCCATCAGCACTCCGGCGATGTTGCGCACCATGTGGTGCAAGAAGGCATTTGCGCACAATTCGATGATTACCCTGTCGTTTTCCCGCCGCACATGGATGAAATGCATCCGCCGCATGGGGCTCTTGGACTGGCAATCCTGGGCGCGGAAAGAGGAAAAATCGTGCTCGCCGATGAGATAGCCTGCCGCCTCCTGCATAGCTTTCTCATCGAGCGGATGAAAATGCCAGGTGACTTGTCGTCTAAGCAACGCGGACTTCATCGGACGATTCAAGATGACATACCGATAAAATCGGGCTATGGCGCTGTAGCGCGCATGAAAGTCCTCGGACGTCTCTTGAATCCAGAGGATACGCACCTCTTCGGGAAGCGCCGTATTCGTCCCCATCAGCCAGGAATAGGGCTTTCGGTACACGTTGGTATCGAAATGGACGACTTGTTCCAAGGCATGCACGCCCGCATCCGTTCGGCCAGCACAGGTGACGCGAATCGGCTCGGCGGCAACGCGGCTCAGAGCATCTTCGACCGCAGCCTGGATCGTGAGCCTCCCCTTCTGCCACTGCCACCCGGCAAAAGCTTGACCGTCATATTCGACACCCAAGGCGATACGCATCGTTTTAGAAATTATTTATTAACACACTAATAGGAAAACATATTCCGCTACCCGTCCAATGTTACCATTTTGAGACACTGGTGATCGAAGTGGGGCTATCGAAACTCGAAAGACAATCGAGCATTCCCTTAGGCAGGGTAGCGTTGAGAGACCGGTTGTCGTTACACTGAAACGGAAACGAGAACACAGTCCTTGATTTAAGGTTTTTAGCATTATGGCAGAAACAGCAAAGCTCGAACTGGATGGAAAACAGTTCGATATCCCCGTCGTCACCGGTACGGAGAATGAAAAAGGACTGGATATCACCCGACTCCAGGCATCGACAGGCTATATCACCCTCGATCCCGGTTATGCCAATACAGGCTCCTGCACATCCGCCATTACCTATATCGATGGCGACAAAGGGATTCTTCGCTACCGCGGCATCGACATTGCCGAGCTCTGCGAGAAGTCGACGTTTATGGAAGTCTGCTATTTGCTCATCTACGGCGAGTTACCGACCGTCGAGCAATTTACGAAATTCAAGGATAAGGTTCTCTTCCACTCGCTGATTCACGAGGATATGAAGAGCTTCTTCACCTCGTATCCCGGCCATGCCCATCCCATGGCCATTCTTTCGGCCATGGTGTGCTCGCTCTCGGTTTATCATCCGGAACTGTTGAAACCGGATCAGTCGCCGCACGAGCGGGACCAAACCATTACCCGCCTCCTGTCCAAAGTGCGCGTGCTGGCGGCCTTCGCCTACAAGCGATCCGTGGGCGAGGCGTTCGTCTACAGCCGCCCGGAGTTGGACTATCTCTCCAACTTCATGCACATGATGTTCACGACGCCCGTAAAACTGTACGAACCGGACGAGGTGACGCGCAGGGCGCTGGACGTATTGTTCATCTTGCATGCCGATCACGAACAGAACTGCTCCACCTCGACCGTCCGCATGGTCGGCTCCTCCAAGGCCAATCTCTTTGCGTCCATTTCGGCCGGTATCTGCGCCTTATGGGGGCCGCTTCACGGCGGCGCCAACCAAGCAGTCATCGAAATGCTGGAGGCGATCGCCGCCGACGGTGGAAACTACAAGAAGTTCATCGACAGGGCCAAGGATAAAAACGATCCTTTCCGACTCATGGGATTCGGGCACCGGATCTACAAAAATTACGACCCCAGAGCTCAGATCATCAAAAAGCACTGCGACGAAGTGCTCGGAAAGCTGGGCATTCACGACCCCATCCTCGAAATCGCCAAAGGCCTCGAGGAAGTGGCGCTCACCGATCCCTACTTCATCGAGCGAAAACTTTATCCCAATGTCGATTTCTATTCCGGAATCCTCTACCGCGCCATGAAGATTCCGACGAATATGTTTACGGTGATGTTCGCCCTAGGAAGACTGCCCGGCTGGATTGCCCACTGGAAGGAAATGATCGAGGAACCTGGAATGAGAATTGCTCGGCCCCGCCAGATTTATATCGGCGAGCAGCAGCGGGCCTATAAACCCATGGAGGATCGATAGAAAACGTCACCGAATCATACTCGGGTGACCTGAGACCGGCGCAAAGCACTGGAAATTCCCCGCCATTCACCCGCCTTCGGCCGCCGGTGAATGATTAATCGTTTTCGAAAGCATCATCCGCTGACAAACGGATGATGCTTTCGTTTTTTTTGCTTCCGAGTTCCTATCTCCTTTGGGCAACCCAAATCGGTTTATTGAGTCAAATTTGATACAAGGATTATCGTATTGCCGTCTTGAACCAAAAACCGACCGTCATTGACGGGCTTGCTTTCCTTTTTCTCTTCCTGTCCTTTCTTTCGGCACCAGCAGCCGAAGAACATCGGTGTCAATCTGAATCGACTCTCGTTCGTTCACCGACTCGAGTATTGATTATTCCGCTGTTAAGAAAAGATCCGGATTCCGAGGAAAATGAACGCTGGCCGGAACAGCCGGCCGCGCAGATTGAAACGTTTTATCGCACCCGCTTCTCCGCGCAAGTGACTTCGCTACGGGATATCCGCGTATGGACGGATTACTACCGCCAAGCCGATCAGCAGATACGCCAGTCAGCATCCTTCGACCGCGTGATTTTTATAGGGCATGGCGGATTCGACGGACCGATTCTGAATGGCCATATCGTTCAGAACGCTCTGACCATCGAAGGCGACCAAGCTAAAGCGACCCGGACCGTCGAGGCGCAGCCCGGCCTCGAAGAGCTTTTGACCGTTACCTACAGCATCAACCAAAATCGGGAATTCAGCCGCTTCATGGATGGCCGGTGGAAAGAACTTTCCCGGAAAGATCCGGCGGAAATCCGAAACATTCTGATGACCAAAGAGCGAAGACTCCAGCCCTTGGATACCGCATGCTTGGCCCGCCAATGTTCGACCGCGATGTTGGCCTCTATTCCGAACGATGCCGACCGGGATATCAAGCGCGCCGCCTGCGAATCGATATGTAGGGTTCCGCTCTTCGTCTTGCGCTCATTCGACGAGCTTGCCCCGGAACGGTTTCGAAATTTTGTCCGAAGCCTCCGTTCGCTCGTTAAGCCGAACGGTTTGATCGTGCTCGGCATGTGCAATCCAGGCAGCCGCGTACCGGAGAGAGAATCGCCCTGGGATGTCGGCGGCGCCTTGGTGCATTCGAGTTTGGCCTCCGGTCCTCATCAAACCTATGTACACTTGCTCGCTGCCGCGACCGGGCGAACCATAGCCGGCCCCATCGGCAAGACCAGCGCCGAGGATGTCGTGGATCGGATAACGTGGTTTGAAGAACGACGATCTCAACGATATTTGCGCATCGTCGCTCCGAACGCACGCTGCGCTCCCTGACCTTTCCGCACGATGATCGTCCGGAGATCTCGGTTGATCCGAATTCGGTGCGACTACGCCCGTCTACGGTAAAATCCCTGTTTTTCCTATCCTGAATTCCCGATGGCTCTAATCACCTTCCGCAACATACACGTTAGTTTCGGTCAGCCGCTGTTGGACGGCATTGGTTTTTCCCTGGACAAAGGCGAGCGAGTCTGCCTCGTCGGCCGCAACGGGGCGGGAAAATCCACGCTGCTCAAGCTTTTGGCCGGCGATTTGATTCCCGACGAAGGCGAAGTCATCACGTCCGAGGGCTTACGGATCGCTCGGCTCGATCAGGAGGTTCCGCTGGATGCCGTCGGCAGCGTATTCGACGTCGTGGCGGGCGGACTCGGGGATACGGGCGAACTGATCCGCCGCTTCCATGACGCGTCCCACCGTGTCGCAACCCACTCCGATCCGGCGGCATTGGCGGAACTGGAGCAATGCCAGCACGCCATCGACGCGATCAGGGGCTGGGACATTCACCGGAAAGTCGAATCCTTGCTGTCCAAACTCGAGTTGCCCATGGACGTCGATGTCGAGGCCCTGTCAGGCGGCCTGAAACGCCGGGTGCTGCTGGCGAGAGCCCTGGTCAGCGAGCCGGACGTGCTATTGCTTGACGAGCCCACCAACCACCTCGATCTTGCGGCTATCCTGTGGCTGGAGGAATTCCTGCTCGGTTGGCCGGGAACCCTCATATTCATCACCCATGACCGGATGTTCCTGCAAAAGCTCGCGACCCGGATCATCGAGCTCGACCGGGGCAAGCTGTTCGACTGGCCCGGCGACTACGCCACCTATCTGAAGCGCAAGGAAGAACAATTGAACGCCGAAGCCAAGGCTCAATCCGAATTCGATAAACGACTGGCGCAGGAAGAGGCCTGGATTCGGGAAGGCATCAAGGCGCGCCGCACCCGCAACATGGGCCGGGTACGGCGCTTGCTCGACATGCGCCAGGAACGCGCCGAGCGGCGCGGCCGCACGGGCCAAGTCAGCATGCTACTCCAGCAGGCGGAAAAATCGGGCAAGCTCGTGGTCGAAGCCGAGAACGTCCGCTTCGACTACGGCGGTCAGCCGATCGTGCGCGATTTTTCCACGACCATCCTGCGCGGCGACAAAGTCGGCATCATCGGACCCAATGGCTGCGGTAAGACCACCCTGCTCCGCCTGATGTTGGGCGAGTTGCAGCCGACGTCGGGCCGCATCCGCCTCGGAACCAACCTGCAGATCGCCTATTTCGACCAATACCGCTCGCAACTCGATGAAGAAAAATCGGTGATCGACAATGTAGCCCAAGGCAGCGACCGGGTGACCGTCAACGGCCGCAACGTTCACGTCATCGGCTATCTGAAGGATTTCCTCTTCAGTCCCGAACGAGCACGCCAGCCGGTAAAGTCGCTATCGGGAGGCGAACGCAACCGGCTCCTGCTCGCCAAGCTGTTCACTCAGCCCGCGAATCTCTTGGTGCTCGACGAACCCACCAACGATCTGGACGCGGACACACTGGAACTGTTGGAAGAATTGTTGACTGATTACGACGGCACCGTCTTGGTCGTCAGCCACGACCGGGCTTTCCTGAACAATCTTGTCACCGGCGTGCTGGCCTTCGAGGGCGACGGCGCGGTCAACGATTACGTGGGCGGATACGACGACTGGGTGCGGCAACGGCCTGCGCCTGAACCGGTCGTCCAGAGCAAGCCCGTCGATGCGAAGCCTGTTCCTCAAAAAGCGCCCAAGGAGAAACCCAGAAAACTCGGGTTTAAAGAGCAGCGTGAATTGGAGAAACTGCCCCAGCAGATCGAAGAACTCGAAGCTGAAATCAACGCATTGAATGAATCCATGACTCGGCCCGAGTTCTATCAACAAGGCAAGGAGGCGGTGACCGCAACCCAAGCGCGCTTGGCTGAGCGGCAAGAGGCCTTGGACTTGGCTTATGTGCGGTGGGAAGAATTGGAATCGCTCCGGGAAGCCGCTGGCGGCTGACTCAGGCCGCCGCTTCAAAATACCTGAATGCCACGACAACGCTCTAAACGCGTGCATTTTTTCAAGTTTGGTGCGGCCAACGACAGATCGGCTGCTTTCGAGCGTTGCTCTCGCCCGCGCCGATAGGCGTTTGTTCAAGGCATCAAACCGAATACAGCAGATGGCACTGAACGTGCAGTAAAGAAATAAATCCGGCACACCAATGGCGGTGTGCAAGACCTAGACAACGGCGTCTCGCTGCCATCCCCACAACGGCAGCCGACGCTTTTTTTTTGCCGACGTAAAAACTTCCGACCGAGAGGATTGCTCCATGACAAAAAAGAAAGAAACGAACAATGCCCGGAAACTTTCGTCCCGTCGCGACTTCATCAAGAAAAGCGCAGGTTTGCTGGGCGCGGGACTGGTCCTCGGTGCGGCGCCGGGACTCCGCTACGGCGCCTGGGCGGCCGGTTCCGATGCGCCGGAAAAAACCGAAGTGAAAGTCGGCTTCATCCCTCTAACCGACTGTGCGTCGGTAGTCATGGCGGCGCAACTCGGATTCGACAAGAAATACGGAATCAAAATTATTCCCAGCAAGGAAGCTTCCTGGGCCGGCGTCCGCGACAAATTGATCAACGGCGAACTGGATGCCGCGCACGTGCTGTACGGTTTGATTTACGGCGTGCAAATGGGTGTCGGCGGTCCGCAAAAGGACATGGCTACGCTGATGACCTTGAACAACAACGGCCAGGCCATCACGCTTTCCAATCAGCTTAGAGAAAAAGGCGCGACCGACGGTATCAAGCTCAAGGCGTTGGTCGACAACAAAGAAAAGGAATATACCTTCGCCCAGACCTTCCCCACCGGCACGCATGCCATGTGGCTTTATTACTGGCTGGCGGCCAACGGCATCCACCCGATGAAGGACGTCAAGACCATTGTCGTGCCGCCGCCCCAGATGGTGGCCAACATGCGCGTCGGCAACATGGACGGCTACTGCGTCGGAGAGCCCTGGGGCGCCCGCGCCATCGCGGACAAGATCGGTTTTACCGCCACCACGACTCAGGCGATCTGGCCGGATCACCCGGAAAAGGTGTTGGGCACCAGCGCCGATTGGGTTGCCAAGAACCCCAACACCGCGCGCGCCTTGATCGCCGCCGTGCTGGATGCCGCCCGCTGGATCGATGCCTCCGACGAAAATCGCAGCAAGATGGCGATCACCGTGGCCGGCAAGCCTTATGTCAATACCACCGCAAAAGTCATCGAAGGCCGCATTTTGGGCCAGTACGAGGATGGCCTCGGCAAAAGCTGGAAGGATGAAAAACCGATGCGCTTCTTCAACGAAGGCGCCGTGACCTTCCCCTACCTGTCCGACGGCATGTGGTTCCTGACGCAGCACAAACGCTGGGGATTAATGAAGGACGACCCGGATTATCTGGCCGTCGCGAAGAAGGTCAACCGCGTCGATCTTTACAAAGAGGCGGCGGCTCTCGCGAAAGTGCCCCTGCCTTCCAGCGAGATGCGATCCTCTACTTTGGTGGACGGCGTCGTTTGGGACGGCAAGGACCCAAAAGCCTACGCGGCCGGCTTTGCGATCAAAGCCTAACGGAACGCATCGTGCGCCAGGAGGAAAACATGAACGCCATCACGATTCGCAAGAGCGACAAAACGGTCCCGATCGTCAGCGACGCTCCAAAGAAACTCGGTATGCCCGTGGTTAAAGAGCGATCGGAAACGCCTATCAACGAAGCCGCGCCCATAGCGGAAGCGCTGAGATCCACGAACTGGAAAAACCGGCTGGAAACCTTTTTCAAATGGACGATTCCGCCTCTGCTCGGTCTCGGCCTCTTTATCCTGATCTGGGCGGCGGTTGCCGAAACCAGCCAAGAACGGCTTCCCGGGCCGATGAAAACCTGGGCTTCGGCCGTCGAACTCTTCAGCGATCCGTTTTACGACAACGGCCCCAACGATCAAGGCATAGGCTGGAACGTCCTAGGCTCGCTGGAACGAGTCGGCATCGGCTTCGGGCTCGCCGCCGTCGTCGGCATTCCGATCGGCTTCATGATCGGGCGCTTTTCGTTCCTGAACCGCATGACCGCGCCGATCATCGGGCTCCTCCGGCCCGTCAGCCCTCTGGCCTGGCTCCCCATCGGCCTCCTGGTGTTCAACGCGGCGCATCCCGCCGCCATTTGGGTGATCTTCATTTCCAGCATCTGGCCGATGATCATCAACACCGCCGTAGGCGTGAGCCGGGTGCCGCAGGATTACATGAACGTCGCCCGCGTACTCAATCTTTCGGAGTGGAAGATCTTCAGCAAGATTCTTTTTCCGGCGGTCCTCCCGTACATGATGACCGGAGTGCGGCTTTCGATCGGCGTCGCCTGGCTGGTGATCGTGGCCGCCGAGATGCTCACCGGCGGCGTAGGTCTCGGATTCTGGGTATGGGACGAATGGAACAACCTGAACGTGGAGCACATCATCATCGCCATTTTTGTGGTTGGTGCCGTGGGGCTTCTGCTGGAACAGGCTTTGATCCTGCTGGCGAAAAGATTCAATTACGAATGAAAGCGCGAGAGTGAAATCCATGAGATCGAAATACCTGCAAATTCAAAACGTCAACATGGTGTTCAACACCAAGAAGGGACGCTTCGTCGCCCTGCAGAACATCAACCTATCCGTCAAGCACGGCGAATTTATCGCCATCATCGGCCATTCCGGCTGCGGCAAATCAACCGTGCTGAATCTCGTCGCGGGCCTCCTCGAACCCACGAGCGGCGCATTGATTCTCGCGGAACGCGAAATCTCGGGACCTGGACCCGATCGTGCGGTGGTTTTCCAAAACCACTCGCTGCTGCCGTGGCTGAGCTGCTTCGAAAACGTCTATTTAGCCGTTGAAAAAGTCTTCGGACGCAAGGAAACCAAGG
>Ga0196972_1000210_pt1 | contig 43408 bp, 47 predicted proteins | sample S1v_2013CmetaG_FD_148618 | JGI IMG/M metagenome (GOLD analysis project Ga0196972, IMG submission 148618) | Soil microbial communities from Anza Borrego desert, Southern California, United States - S1+v_20-13C | ecosystem: Environmental > Terrestrial > Soil > Desert | place: USA: California...
CAGCACGTCGTCGATGGCGTCTTCCCGGTCCCGTGCGTCCTGCGGCAGGTCGATGAACTCCTCGGGCCCGCGGTAGTACTGGCGGCGCTCGTAGTCCATGATGCCCTTGCGCAGCGCGCGGTACGCGGCCTCCTGCTGCCTGGACTGCACGGTGGTGATCACGTTCAGGCCGCGCGTGTAGGTGGCGGCGCCGTACTGGGCGAACACCAGCTGTCGGGCGGTCTCCGCCACCCACGCGGCGTAGGTCGCGGCCTCGGTGCCCCCGGTGCGCAGCTTCAGTTCCTGCTTGCGGGCGGCTTCGGCCTCGGCGGCCGTGATGAAGCCGTTCTCCTCCATGCGCTCGATGATGTACTGCTGGCGCACCCGGGCCCGCTTGGGATTGCTGATCGGGTTGTTGGCCGAGGGCGCCTGCGGCAGCCCGGCCAGCATCGCCGCCTCGGCGATGGTGAGCTCCTTCATCGGCTTGCCGAAATAGATCTCCGAAGCGGCCGCGAACCCGTAGGCGCGGTTGCCCAGGAAGATCTGGTTCATGTAGATCTCGAGGATCTGGTCCTTGGTCAGCAGGTGCTCCAGCTTGAAGGTCAGCAGCACCTCGTAGAGCTTGCGGGTGAAGGTCTTCTCGGACGACAGGTAGACGTTGCGCGCCACCTGCATGGTGATGGTGGAGGCGCCCTGGCTCTTGACCCGGCCGAGGTTGGCGATGGCGGCGCGCAGCAGGCCGCGATAGTCCACCCCGCCGTGCGAATAGAAGCGGGCGTCCTCGATCGCGAGCACCGCATTCTTCATGACCGCCGGGATCTCGGCTATGGGGGTCAGGTTGCGCCGCTCCTCGCCGAACTCGCCCAGCAGCACGCCGTCGGCCGAGAACACCCGCAGCGGCAGCTTGGGCCGGTAGTCGGACAGGTCGGAGATGTCGGGCAGGTTGGGATAGGCGACGGCCAGCGCCACCGCGACGACCATCACCAGGGACAGCACGCCGGCCGCGGCCAGCCCGAACGCCCACGAGCCCAGCCGCAGCAGGCGGCGGCTCCAGCTGGACGGGGACTTCTTCGGGCGCGGGCGGGACGCCGGGCGTCCTTCGGTCTTGTCGTTGGGCATTCGGGTCGGCGGGTGAGGTGCCGGGAGTATAGGAAGGCGCTACAGGACATCCTGTCCGGCTGGGCCTGCCCGGCCCGGCGGCACCGGCCCTGATGGCTGGATCCCTTCCCTTCGCTCTGGGGACGAGGTCTCGTCCGCGTCGGTTTTTGGCAACGTTGAGCTAGGGGTGCGCCGGGAAAATCCTTTGGGTGACAAGGATGTTACTGCTAGCATTGAAGTGGAATCTTAAGTTTTTTTACGCCTTGTAAGGGCGGATCGGGAGACTGGGTTGATCGCTCTGGATTCGTTGTTCAGCCGGGCGCCGGCGCCACTGCTGGGCCTGGACATCAGCTCATCGAGCGTGAAGCTGGTCGAACTCGGTCGCGACAAGTCGGGCACCCTGGTGCTCGAGCGCTGCGCCATGGAGCCGCTGGAGCGCGGCTGGATCACCGACGGCAACGTCGAGAAGTTCGACGAGGTGGCCGAGGCCATGCGCCGGCTGGTCAAGAAGAGCGGGACCAAGACCCGCAGCGTGGCCATGGCCCTGCCGCCCTCGGCCGTGATCACCAAGAAGATCATCCTGCCTGGCGGCATGACCGAGCAGGAACTGGAGGTCCAGGTCGAGGCGGAAGCCAACCAGTACATCCCGTTCTCGCTCGACGAAGTGAGCCTGGACTTCTGCGTAGTCGGACCCAGCCCGACGTCCGCCGGCGACATCGAGGTGCTGATTGCCGCCTCGCGCAAGGAGAAGGTCCAGGACCGCCAGGGGCTGGCCGAAGCCGCCGGACTCAAGCCCGTGATCATCGACGTCGAGTCGTATTCCTCCCGGCTCGCCGCCGGCCGCCTGATCGAGGCCCTGCCCGGCGGCGGCGTCGACACGCTGGTGGCGCTGTTCGAGGTCGGCGCCTTCACCACCAGCATGCAGGTGATCCGCAACGACGAGGTGCTGTACGACCGGGACCAGGCCTTCGGCGGCGCCCAGCTCACCCAGCTCATCGTGCGCCAGTACGGCTTCTCGCCCGAGGAAGCCGAGGCCAAGAAGCGCAGCGGCGACCTGCCCGACGACTACGAGACCGCCGTGCTGCGGCCGTTCGTGGACAGCATGGCCCAGGAGGTCGCCCGTGCGCTCCAGTTCTTCTTCACCAGCACGCCGCACAACAAGGTCGACCACATCATGCTCGCCGGCGGGTCGGCGGCGCTGCCCGGCCTCAACGAGGCGGTGACCGCCCAGACGTCCTTTGCCTGCGCTCTGGCCAATCCGTTCGAAGGCATGCACATCGGCGAAGGCGTGCGCGAGAAGCGGATGCGGCGGGAGGCCCCGTCGTACCTGACTTCCTGCGGCCTGGCCATGCGGAGGTTCCTGCAGTGATCCTGATCAACCTGCTGCCGCACCGCGAGGCGGCCCGCAAGCGCAAGCGCGAGGCGTTCTTCGCCTCGCTGGTCGTCGCCGGCCTGTTCGGCGGCCTGATCGCCGGGGGCGTCTTCGTCTGGTACCAGGCGCAGATCTCCAACCAGCAGGACAAGAACATGGTCCTGGAGACCGAGATCAAGAAGCTGGAAGGCCAGATCAAGGAGATTTCCACGCTGCAGCAGGAAATCGCGGCGCTGCGGGCCCGCCAGCAGGCCGTGGAAGACCTGCAGGCCGACCGCAACATGCCGGTGCACCTGCTCAACGAGCTGGTCGGGCAACTGCCGGACGGCGTCTACATCAGCAGCGTGAAGCAGTCCGACCAGGTGGTCTCGATCACGGGGGTCGCGCAGTCCAACGAGCGCGTCTCCGAACTGCTGCGCAACCTGGCCAACAACAGTCCCTACCTGACCAAGCCCGAGCTGATCGAAATCGTCGCGGGCAACGTCTCGCTGGGGCCGCGCGACAACCGTCGCGTCGCCAACTTCAACGTGCGCGTGCGGCTGCTGCGCTCCAGCGAGGTGCAGAAGGCGGCCGCCGCTGCTTCCGCACCCGCGCCTGCCGCCGCCAAGGGCTGATCCGCATGGCTACCGTCGCCGCACCCAAGATCGACCTGGCTGCGCTGCAGCAGAAGATCACCGCGCAATTCCGCGGGCTCAACCCCAACGATCCCTCCACCTGGCCGGCGCTGCCACGGCTGCTGGCCTGCCTCGCGCTGATGGTGGTCATCGTCCTGGCGCTGTGGTTCGTCTGGCTGTCCAACGTCGATGCCGAGCTGGAGGCCGAGCTGGCCAAGGAAACCACGCTCAAGGCCGACTACAGCAAGAAGCTGGCCCAGGCCATCAACCTGCAGGCGCTGAAGCAGCAGCGCGAGCAGGTCCAGCAGTACGTGACCCAGCTGGAGAAGCAGCTGCCGAGCAAGGCCGAGATGGACGCTTTGCTGTCCGACATCAACCAGGCCGGGCTGGGCCGCAGCCTCACGTTCGAGCTGTTCCGCCCCGGCCAGGTGAACGTCAAGGAGTACTACGCCGAGCTGCCGATCGCGCTGCGCGTGACCGGCCGCTACCACGACGTCGGCGCCTTCGCCTCCGACATCGCCCACCTCTCGCGCATCGTGACGCTGAACAACCTCGCCGTGACCCCGGTGCGTGACGGCACCCTGGTCATGGAAGCCACGGCCAAGACCTTCCGCTACCTCGATTCGGACGAGGTCGACAAGCAGCGCAAGGCCGCGCCCAAGGGAGGCAGGAAATGAGCGCGCTACGCATCGCCGCGCCGCTGGCCGCCGCCCTGGTGCTGGCCGCCTGCGGCTCCTCCGACGAGGGCGAGATCCACCAGTGGATGGCCGAGCAGCGGGCGCAGTCCCGGCCCAAGGTGCAACCCATCCCCGAACCGAAGAAGTTCAGCCCGCAGTCCTATACGCAGGAGAACGCCTTCGATCCCTTCAGCAACCAGAAGCTCACGCAGGCGCTCAAGCGCGACTCGGAACAGAGCGCTTCCGGCACCGGCCTGCTGGCGCCCGAGCTGGCGCGCCGCAAGCAACCGCTGGAGAGCTACCCGCTGGACACCATGTCCATGGTCGGCAGCCTGATCAAGCAGGGCAACCCGGTCGCGCTGGTGAAGGTGGACAACCTGCTGTACCAGGTCAGCCCCGGCATGTACCTGGGCCAGAACTACGGAAAGATCGTCAAGGTCGGCGAAAGCGAGGTCGTGCTGCGCGAGATCGTGCAGGACGCCGCGGGCGAATGGATCGAGCGCACCGCGACGCTGCAACTGCAAGAGAGGTCGAAATGAAGCAACAACAATCCATCGCGTGGCGCCTCCTCCTTGCCTGCGTGGGGTGCCTGCTGGCACTGGGCGCGAGCCTGCCGGCCCGTGCGCAGAACGCGGTCGAGAACGTCACCAGCTCGGTCCAGGGCGGCGTGGAGGTCGTGCGCATCGACTTCGCGCAGCCGCTGGCCGGCGTGCCCAACGGCTTCACGATCCAGACCCCGGCGCGCATCGCGCTCGACGTGCCGGGTGCCACCAACGCCATGGGCCGCTCGTCGATCGAGCTGAACCAGGGCAACCTGCGCTCGGTCAACGTGGTGACCGCCGGCGACCGCACGCGTTTGGTGCTCAACCTCAAGGCGCCCACGGGCTACAAGGCCCAGGTGCAGGGCAAGTCGCTGCTGGTGTCGCTGGAGCCGGTCGCCGTTGCCGCGAATGCACCGACGCCGGCCCAGACGGCCTTCGCCGAGAGCCGCAACCGCGACACCCAGCCGATCAAGGACCTGGACTTCCGCCGCGGGCCTGACGCCGCCGGCCGCGTGATGGTCGAACTGCCCAGCAACCAGGTGGGCGTCGACATCAAGCAGCAGGGCCAGCAGCTGGTGGTCGAATTCCTCAAGTCCTCGCTGCCCGAGGGCCTGCGCCGCCGCCTGGACGTGTCGGACTTCGGCACCCCGGTGCAGACCGTCACCACCACCCAGGCCGGCGACCGCGTGCGCATGGTCATCGAGCCCCGGGGCCAGTGGGAGCACAGCGCCTACCAGAGCGACAACCAGTTCGTGGTCGAGGTGCGGCAGCAGAAGATCGACTCGTCCAAGCTCAGCCAGGGTCCCGGCTACACCGGCGAGAAGCTGTCGCTCAATTTCCAGAGCATCGAGGTCCGCTCGCTGCTGCAGGTGATCGCCGACTTCACCAACTTCAACATCGTGACCTCCGACTCGGTGTCCGGCGCCGTCACGCTGCGCCTGAAGGACGTGCCCTGGGACCAGGCGCTCGACATCATCCTGCAGGCCAAAGGCCTGGGCATGCGCAAGACCGGCAACGTGCTGTGGATCGCGCCCAAGGACGAGATCGCCGCCAAGGAGAAGCTCGAGCTGGAGGCGCAGGCCGCCATCCAGAGCCTGGAGCCGGTGCGCACCCAGTCGTTCCAGCTCAACTACACCAAGTCGGCCGACATCGCCGCGCAGATCACCAGCGGCAGCGGCGCGGCCCGCATCCTGAGCCCGCGCGGCAGCGTCATCGCCGAGCCGCGCACCAACCAGCTGTTCGTCACCGACATCCCTACGCGCCTGCAGCAGGTGCAGGACCTGATCACCAAGCTCGACATCCCGGTGCGCCAGGTGCTGATCGAGGCGCGCATCGTCGAGGCCGCCGATACCTTCAGCAAGTCGCTGGGGGTTCGGCTGGGTGGCCGGCCGTTCACGTTCAACGGCAGCCGCAACGTGATGTTCGGGCCGACCTACATCGCTCCGGACATCCCGCCCGGCACCGTACCGCAGCTGGGCAGCAACATCGGCACCACGGCGGGCGATTTCGTCAGCCTGCCGTCCTCGGGCGCCGGCGGCTTCCCGGCGGCCAATTTCGCGGTGTCGCTGTTCGAGTCCAACCTGACCCGGCTGCTGAACCTGGAAATCTCGGCGATGGAAGCCGACAACAAGCTCAAGCTGGTGTCCAGCCCGCGCATCGTCACGGCCGACCAGACCAAGGCGCTGATCGAGCAGGGCACGGAGTTCCCCTACCAGCAGGCCACCTCCAGCGGCGCCACCTCGGTTGCATTCCGCCGCGCGACGCTGAAACTGGAGGTCACGCCCCAGATAACGCCCGAGGGCAACATCATCATGGACCTGGACATCAGCAAGGACAGCCGTGGCGAGACCACGGCGGCCGGTATCGCCATCGATACCAAGCATGTCCGCACCCAGGTCCTGGTGGAGAACGGCGGCACCGTCGTTATCGGCGGCATCTTCGACATGAACGAGTCCGAGACCGAGGCCAAGGTCCCGGTGCTGGGCGACATCCCGGTCGCCGGCAACCTGTTCAAGAACCGGCAGCGCGCTTCCGAGAAGCGCGAGATGCTGGTGTTCATCACGCCGAAGATGATCGCCGACCGCGGGGCGGTCCGCTGAGGGCGGCGCGAGGCCCGGCGTGCGCAGCCTGGTCCTGGTCGGCCTGCCCGGCAGCGGCAAGTCGACCGTCGGCCGCAACCTGGCCCGCCGGCTGCGCCTCGCATTTCGCGATTCCGACCACCTGATCGAGCAGCGCATCGGCTGCACGATCCGCGACTTCTTCGCGAAGGAAGGCGAGGCGCGCTTCCGCGACATCGAGCAGGAGGTGCTGGCCGAACTGGCGCAGGCCGAGCCCTGCGTGCTGGCCACCGGCGGCGGTGCCGTGCTGCGCGAGGCCAACCGCCAGGCGCTGCGTGGCGCCGGCCACGTGATCTACCTGCGATCCACCCCCGAGGAGCTGTGGCGCCGGCTGCGCCGCGACACGCAGCGGCCGCTGCTGCAGGTGGCCGATCCGCTGGACCGGCTGCGCCAGCTGCATGCCGAGCGCGACCCGCTGTACCGGCAGGCCGCGCACTTCATCATCGACACCGGCCGGCCGTCGGTGCCCACGCTGGTGAACATGATCGTGATGCAGCTCGAACTGGCGGGACTCCTGCCGGCAGGCTAGTCATTTGCGGCCCCTTACACTTCCGGGGCCATGTCTTCCGTCGTATCCGACCCGGCCGTCCTGCACGAAGTAGCGATCGAGCTGGGCGAGCGCAGCTATCCCATCCTGATCGGCCAAGGCCTGCTGGGCAATGCCGCCACCTGGCAGCGCGTGCCCGCCGCCGCGGCGGCGATGATCGTCAGCAACACGACGGTCGCGCCGCTGTACCTGGAGCGGCTCGCGGGCGCGCTGCAGGGGCGCTTCCGCCAGGTCCACCAGGTGGAGCTGCCGGACGGCGAGGTCTACAAGGACTGGCCGACGCTGAACACCATCTTCGACGCGCTGCTCGCACGCGGATGCGACCGCAAGACGGTGCTGTTCGCGCTCGGTGGCGGCGTGGTCGGCGACATGACCGGCTTCGCTGCCGCCTGCTACATGCGCGGCGTGCCGTTCGTGCAGGTCCCCACCACGCTGCTGGCCCAGGTCGATTCCTCGGTGGGCGGCAAGACGGCGATCAACCACCCGCTCGGCAAGAACATGATCGGCGCGTTCTACCAGCCGGTGCAGGTGGTGTGCGACCTCGACACGCTGGCGAGCCTGCCGGCGCGCGAGTTCAGCGCCGGGCTGGCCGAGGCGATCAAGTACGGGCCGATCGCGGACATGGATTTCCTCGACTGGATCGAAGGCAACCTGGAGGCGCTGGTCCGGCGCGACGCGGCCGCACTGGCCCATGCGGTCCGGCGAAGCTGCGAGATCAAGGCGGCGGTGGTGGGTCACGACGAGCGCGAATCGGGGCTGCGGGCCATCCTCAATTTCGGCCACACCTTCGGCCACGCCATCGAGGCCGGCCTCGGCTACGGCCAATGGCTGCACGGCGAAGCCGTGGGGTGCGGGATGGTGATGGCGATGCAGTTGTCAAGTGCCTTGGGCCTGGTCGATGACGCCCTGGTCGACCGCTTCACGCGGCTGGTCCGCGTGGCCGGACTGCCGGTGCAGGGACCGCGGCTCGGTGCGGATCGCTACCTGGAACTGATGCGGCTGGACAAGAAGGCCGAAGCGGGCGACATCCGCTTCGTCGTGATCGAGTCACCCGGGCGCGCCGGCATGCGCGCGGCGCCCGAGCCGCTGGTGCGCGAGGTGATAGAGCGTTGCACGGCCTGAATGCGGCGCATGGCGCCGCGGCTGCTTCTTCACGCATGACGGCTCCCTACGCCTCCGACCCGGACCTCTCCCGCGGGCGGCGCCACCCGGAGGCGCCGGCGCCCACGCGCACCGAGTTCCAGCGCGACCGCGACCGGATCGTCCATTCCACCGCCTTCCGGCGGCTGGTCTACAAGACGCAGGTCTTCCTCAACCACGAAGGCGACCTGTTCCGCACGCGCATGACGCACTCGCTGGAAGTGGCGCAGCTGGGCCGATCGATCGCACGGCCGCTCGGCCTGGACGAGGACCTGGTGGAGGCGATCGCGCTGGCGCATGACCTGGGCCATACGCCCTTCGGCCACGCGGGGCAGGATGCGCTGAACGAATGCATGCGGGGATACGGCGGCTTCGAGCACAACCTCCAGAGCCTGCGGGTGGTGGACCGGCTGGAGGAGCGCTATCCCGAGTACGACGGACTCAACCTCAGCTTCGAGACGCGCGAGGGCATCCTCAAGCACTGCTCGCGCGCCAACGCACAGAAGCTGGAGGCAGCCGAGCCGGGCGGGGTGGGGCGGCGCTTCCTCGACGGCACACAGCCCAGCCTGGAGGCGCAGCTGTGCAACCTGGCCGACGAGATCGCCTACAACGCGCACGACATCGACGACGGCGTGCGCTCCGGCCTGCTCGCGCTGGAGCAGCTCGAGACGGTGGAACTGTTCGAGCGCTTCCGCCGCGAGGCGCTGGCCGAGCATCCGCACCTGCACGGGCGCCGGCTGCTGTATGAATCGATCCGCCGCATGCTGAGCGCCCAGGTCTATGACGTCATCGACGCGACGGCGCAGGCGCTGGCCGCAGGTGGCATTGACAGTGCGAACGCGGCCCGCCGCGCCGCCCCGCTGGTCCGCTTTAGCGCGGCCATGCAGGCGCAGTCGGGCGCCCTCAAGCAGTTCCTGCTGCACAACCTGTACCGCCATCCGCAGGTGATGGCCACCATGGACGGCGCGCGGCAGGTCGTGCGCGAGCTGTTCGAGGCGTATGTCGCCGAGCCGGCCCGGATGGGCGGGGGCTTCGACGAGCGGCCCGATCGCGAGCGGGCCGTCGCCGACTACATCGCCGGCATGACCGACCGCTTCGCGGCCCACGAGCACGAGCGGCTGACTGGCCGCCGGCTGCTGCCGTGAGCGGCGCGGCCGCCGGGCGCGCCTGGCTGGTGGTGCTGGGCGGCGTCGCCGCCGCCGTGCACGTCGGCAAGCTGCCACCCGCCATCCCGGTGCTGCGCGACGCGCTGGCGATCACGCTGGTGGAGGCCGGCTTCCTGTTGTCGCTGGTGCAGTTCGCGGGCATGACGCTGGGCCTGCTGTCGGGACTGGCGGCGGACAGCCTGGGCTTGAAGCGGACCATGGTCACGGGGCTGTGGATCGTCGGCGGGGCCAGCGTGCTGGGGGGCTGGGCCGACGGTGCCGGCACCTTGCTGGTCCTGCGTGCCGTCGAGGGCTTCGGCTTCCTGTTGGCCACCATGCCGGCGCCGGGCTTGATCCGGCGCCTGGTGCCACCGCAGCGCATGAGCGGGATGCTGGGCGTGTGGGGCGCGTACATGCCGTTCGCCACCGCGCTTGCGCTGCTGTGCGGGCCGGCCTTCATGGCCTGGACCGGCTGGCCCGGGTGGTGGTGGCTGCTGGGCGGTCTGTCGCTCGTGATGGCCGCCTGGCTGGGGCGCGCGCTGCCCGCCGACCCGGTGCAGCCGCCGGCGCCCGCCCGCGACTGGCTGGGCCGCATCGGGCAGACCCTGGCGGCACCCGGCCCCTGGCTGGTGGCGGCGGCGTTCGGGGTCTATTCCTCGCAATGGCTGGCAGTCATCGGCTTCCTGCCGTCGATCTACCTGGCAGCCGGACTGGCGCCGGCCACGGCGGCGGCGGCCACGGCCCTCGCGGCGGCCGTCAACATGGTCGGCAACCTGGCTTCCGGGCGCCTGCTGCAACAGGGCTTCACGGCGCGCGCGCTGATGTCGATCGGCTTCGTCACCATGGGCCTGGCGAGCGTGGTCGCCTTTTCCTCGCTGCTGGGCCCGCCGGAATCGGGTGCCCTGCTGCGCTACCTCGCGGTGCTGGCGTTCTCGACGGTCGGCGGGATGATTCCCGGCACGCTGTTCTCGCTGGCCGTGCGGTTGGCGCCGAGCGAGCGCACCGTGTCGACCACCGTCGGCTGGATGCAGCAATGGTCGGCGCTGGGGCAGTTCCTCGGCCCGCCCCTGGTGGCCTGGGTGGCCGCGCGCACGGGCGGCTGGCAATGGAGCTGGCTGGTCACCGGTGGCTGCGCGCTGGCGGGGCTGGTGCTCGCCTCGTGGACCTCGCGCCTGCCGCAGGTGCGCGGCCACTAGGGACTTGGGGACACCCCTAGAATCGCGTCCCCCATGACTGCAGACCGCACGCCTTCGCAGGTGATCGCCGACATGCGCCGCTGGCTGGAGCGTGCCGTGATCGGCCTGAACCTCTGTCCCTTCGCCAAGGCCGTGCACGTGAAAGGGCAGGTCCACTACGCGCTCAGCGACGGCGACGACTTCGCGCCGGTGCTGGCGGACCTGGAAGCGCAGGTCGACGCGCTGCTGGCGCTGCCGGCCGGCGAGCGCGACACGACCCTGCTCATGGTGCCCCGAGGCTTCGACGACTTCCTGCTGTTCAACGAGCTGGTGCGCGCCGGCGAGCGGCTGCTGGCGCGCAAGGGGCTGGAAGGGACGCTGCAGCTGGCCAGCTTCCATCCGCAGTTCGTGTTCGCCGGGGCCGGCGAGGACGACATCGCCAACTGCAGCAATCGCTCCCCGTGGCCGACCCTGCACCTGCTGCGCGAGGCCAGCATCGACCGCGCCGTGGCGGCGTTCCCGCAGGCGGAGGCGATCTACGAAGCCAACGTCCGCACGCTGGAGCGGCTCGGCCCCGAGGGATGGCAGGCGTTGCAGGCGGGGTCGGCATGACGACGGCTGCCCGCGAGCCGGACCTGCTGCCGGGGCAGTCCACGGAGCTGCTCAAGGAACTGCACATCCTCACCCGCGAGGGCAAGCTCAACCAGGATTCGCGCCGCAAGCTCAAGCAGGTCCATCACCTGCACCGCTTCATCGACGAGCTGCTGAAGGCGCTGCCCGAATCCGAGCAGGGGCCGACCATCGCCGACCACGGGGCCGGCAAGTCCTACCTGGGCTTCATCCTGTACGACCTGTCGCTCAAGGCCTCGGGCAAGGGCCGCGTGTACGGGATCGAAACGCGGCCGGAGCTCGTGACGCGATCGCGCGAGCTCGCAGCCCGGCTGGGCTTCGAGCGCATGGTGTTCCTCAACACGAGCGCCGCCGCGGCCGCGACCGACGAAGGGCTGCCGGAACGCATCGACCTGGTCACCGCCCTGCATGCCTGCGACACCGCGACCGACGATGCCATCGCTTTCGGCTTGCGCAAGCAGGCGCGGGCGATGGCGTTGGTGCCGTGCTGCCAGGCGGAGGTGGCGGCGCAGCTGCGCCGCAACAAGGCTTTGTCGCTGAGCCGCACGCCGCTGGCGGAGCTGTGGCGGCACCCGCTGCACACGCGCGAGATCGGCAGCCAACTGACCAACGTGCTGCGCTGCCTGTACCTGGAGGCTTGCGGCTACCAGGTGACCGTGACCGAACTGGTCGGCTGGGAACACAGCCTCAAGAACGAACTGATCCTCGCCCGCTACACGGGGCAGAGAAAGCACAGCGCGGCGCAGCGGCTGCGGGCGTTGCTGGCGGAATTCGGCCTGGAAGCGTTCGAGCCGGTGCGCTTCCCGGCGCTGGCCGCAGCGGCCTCCTAATAGGGCCCTCGCGGCCTTCGCTGCCGCGATCGCGACCGGGCCAGGCCGACCAGGCCGCCGACGACCAGCAGCACCAGGGCCGCGATGGTGATGTAGAGCTGCGGCACGCCCACCACCACCGCCGCCCAGACCACGATGGCCATGAAGAGCAGGAACCCGATCATGTAGACAGCAAACGGCATGGGGTACCTCCGGCGGCGAACCCTGCATTGTTGGTGCGCGGTGCCTCGTCGGCTGTCGGTCCAGCCCCCACTCCGCCGTCAGCATCCGGATAATTGGGGTCAGACCCCAAATCACATCCGACATGGCCCGACTTCCACGCCTGACCGTCCCCGGCTACCCGCACCACCTTATCCAGCGCGGCAACAACCGCCAGCCGATCTTCGGGGAGGATGCCGACTACCGCTTCCTGCTCGAACTGCTGCAGCAATACGCGCGCGACTTCAAGGTCTCCATCCACAGCTATGTGCTGATGGGGAACCACTTCCACCTGCTGGCCACGCCGGAGACCGACAAGGGCTTGCCGGCGATGATGCAGGCCGTCGGACGCCGCTACGTGCGCTACTTCAATGGCCGCTACGGGCGCAGCGGCACCTTGTGGGAGGGCCGCTACCGCTCGACCCTGGTCCAGGCCGAACGCTACCTGCTGGCCTGCATGGTCTACATCGACCTCAATCCGGTGCGTGCCGGGATGGTGGGTGAGCCAGCCCAGTACCCCTGGTCCAGTCACCGCCACTACGCGGGGCTGGGATCCGACCGCCTCGTCACGCCGCACCCGCTCTTCTGGGAGCTCGGCAATACGCCGTTCGCGAGGGAGCAGGCCTACGCCGACCTGATTGCCCACGGTCTCAACCGCGACGTGCAGCAGGCCTTTTCGGACTCGACCCATAGGGGATGGGCCCTTGGCGATCCCTCGTACCTGGCCGAGCTGGGGCGGCGCAGCGGCCGGCGACCGACACCTCTTTCCAAAGGCCGCCCCAAGGCGCAGGTGCGTGGTATTGATCTGTCCCCAATTAAAGATGCAGATGAAAGTGGCGGCATGAAATTGGAATCTGACCCCATTTAATTTTCTTGGCAGTCGTGCTGCGCTGCACTATGCTGGCAAACCCTGAGACGAACCGGAGGGTGAGCCATGGCGACGGCTGCCGAGATTTCCCATCTGCAAGAACACGGCCTGTATTCGGCGGCCCATGAGCACGATGCGTGCGGCGTCGGCTTCGTGGCCCACATCAAGGGCCAAAAGAGCCACGCGATCATCACGCAGGGCCTGAAGATCCTCGAGAACCTGGACCATCGCGGCGCAGTGGGCGCCGACAAACTGATGGGCGACGGGGCCGGCGTCCTGATCCAGCTGCCGGACGCGCTCTACCGCGAGGAGATGGCCAGGCAGGGCGTCGAATTGCCGCCGCCCGGCGAGTACGGCGTCGGCATGATCTTCCTGCCCAAGGAACACGCCTCCCGGCTGGCCTGCGAGCAGGAGCTCGAGCGGGCCATCAAGGCCGAGGGGCAGGTGCTGCTGGGCTGGCGCGACGTGCCGGTCGACCGCGACATGCCGATGTCGCCGGCGGTCAAGGCCAAGGAGCCTATCCTGCGCCAGGTCTTCATCGGCCGCGGCAACGACGTGATCGTGCAGGACGCCCTGGAGCGCAAGCTGTACGTGATCCGCAAGACCGCCAGCGCCGCCATCCAGAGCCTGCGCCTCAAGCACTCGAAGGAGTACTACGTCCCCTCGATGTCGAGCCGGACGGTGGTCTACAAGGGCCTGCTGCTGGCCGGCCAGGTGGGCACCTATTACCGCGACCTGGCCGACGAACGCTGCATCTCGGCGCTGGCCCTGGTGCACCAGCGCTTCTCCACCAACACCTTCCCCGAGTGGCCGCTCGCCCACCCGTACCGCTACGTCGCCCACAACGGCGAGATCAACACGGTCAAGGGCAACTACAACTGGATGAGGGCCCGCGAAGGCGTGATGTCCTCCCCGGTGCTGGGCGCCGACCTCAAGAAGCTGTACCCGATCAGCTTCCCCAGCCAGTCCGACACCGCCACCTTCGACAACTGCCTGGAACTGCTCACCATGGCGGGTTACCCGCTGGCCCAGGCCGTGATGATGATGATCCCCGAGCCGTGGGAGCAGCACACGCTCATGGACGAGCGGCGCAAGGCGTTCTACGAATACCACGCCGCGATGCTGGAGCCCTGGGACGGCCCGGCCTCCATCGTGTTCACCGACGGCCGCCAGATCGGCGCCACGCTGGACCGCAACGGCCTGCGCCCCTCGCGCTACTGCGTCACCGACGACGACCTGGTGATCATGGCCTCCGAGACCGGCGTGCTGCCGGTGCCGGAGAACCGCATCGTGCGCAAGTGGCGCCTGCAGCCCGGCAAGATGTTCCTGATCGACCTGGAGCAGGGCCGGCTGATCGACGACGAGGAGCTCAAGGCCAACCTCGCCAACAGCAAGCCATACAAGCAGTGGATCGAGAACCTGCGCATCAAGCTCGATGACGTCCCGCCGCGGGCGATGGACATCCCGGTGTCCGATCCGGCCAAGTTGCTGGACCTACAGCAGGCCTTCGGCTACTCGCAGGAGGACATCAAGTTCCTGATGGCGCCCATGGCCGTAGCCGGCGAGGAGGGCATAGGCTCCATGGGCAACGACAGCCCGCTGGCCGTGCTGTCCGACCGCAACAAGCCGCTCTACAACTACTTCAAGCAGCTGTTCGCCCAGGTGACCAACCCGCCGATCGACCCGATCCGGGAGGCGATCGTGATGTCGCTGGTGTCCTTCATCGGGCCCAAGCCGAACCTGCTGGACATCAACCAGGTGAACCCGCCGCTGCGGCTGGAGGTCGGCCAGCCCATCCTCGACTACGAGGACATGGGCAAGCTGCGCGCCATCGAGGCCAGCACCCAGGGCAAATTCCGCAGCTACACGCTGGACATCACCTATCCGCTGGCCTGGGGCAAGGAAGGCGTCGAGGCCAAGCTCGCGTCGCTCAACGCGGAAGCGGTGGATGCGATCCGAAGCGGCAAGAACATCCTGATCATCAGCGACCGCGGCGTGGGCCCCGGCAAGGTGGCCATCCCCGTGCTGCTGGCCCTGTCGTGCATCCACCAGCACCTGGTGCGCGAGGGACTGCGCACCACCGCCGGCCTGGTCGTCGAAACCGGCTCCGCGCGCGAGGTGCACCACTTCGCCGTGCTGGCCGGCTATGGCGCCGAGGCGGTGCACCCGTGGCTGGCAATGGAAACGCTGGTGGCCATCCACAAGGACCTGCCGGGCGAGCTGAGCGCCGACAAGGCGGTCTACAACTACGTCAAGGCGATCGGCAAGGGCCTGTCCAAGATCATGTCCAAGATGGGCGTGAGCACGTACATGAGCTACTGCGGCGCCCAGCTGTTCGAGGCCATCGGGCTGAACGACGACGTGGTCGAGAAGTACTTCACCGGCACCGCCAGCCGCGTCGGCGGCATCGGCGTGTTCGAGATCGCCGAGGAAGCCATCCGCATGCACCGGGCCGCGTTCGGCAACGACCCCGTCCTGACCACCATGCTGGACGCCGGCGGCGAGTACGCCTGGCGCACCCGTGGCGAGGAGCACATGTGGACGCCCGACGCCATCGCCAAGCTGCAGCATGCGTCGCGCGCCAACAACTGGAGCACCTACAAGGAATACGCCCAGTTGATCAACGACCAGAGCCGCCGCCACATGACGCTGCGCGGCCTGTTCGAATTCAAGGTCGATCCCTCGAAGGCCATCCCGGTCGAGGAGGTCGAGCCCGCGAAGGAGATCGTCAAGCGCTTCGCCACCGGTGCGATGTCGCTCGGCTCGATCTCCACCGAGGCCCACGCCACGCTGGCGATCGCCATGAACCGCATCGGCGGCAAGAGCAACACCGGCGAGGGTGGCGAGGACCCGGCGCGCTACCGGCAGGAGCTCAAGGGCATCCCGATCCGGGCCGGCCAGACGCTGGCCGGCATCATCGGCCAGGACGTGGTCGAGATCGACCTGCCGCTGGCCGAGGGCGATTCGCTGCGCTCGCGGATCAAGCAGGTGGCTTCGGGGCGCTTCGGCGTGACCGCGGAGTACCTGTCCTCGGCCGACCAGATCCAGATCAAGATGGCCCAGGGCGCCAAGCCGGGCGAGGGCGGCCAGTTGCCGGGCGGCAAGGTCTCGCGCTACATCGGCAAGCTGCGCTACTCGGTGCCCGGCGTCGGCCTGATCTCGCCGCCGCCGCACCACGACATCTATTCGATCGAGGACCTGGCCCAGCTGATCCACGACCTGAAGAACGTGGCGCCGCACGCCTCCATCAGCGTCAAGCTGGTGTCCGAGGTCGGCGTGGGCACCATCGCCGCGGGCGTGGCCAAGTGCAAGGCCGACCACGTGGTGATCGCCGGCCATGACGGCGGCACCGGCGCCTCGCCCTGGTCGTCGATCAAGCACGCCGGCTCGCCCTGGGAGATCGGCCTGGCCGAGACCCAGCAGACCCTGGTGCTGAACCGCCTGCGTGGCCGCATCCGCGTGCAGGCGGACGGCCAGATGAAGACCGGCCGCGACGTCGCCATCGGCGCGCTGCTGGGGGCCGACGAATTCGGCTTCGCCACCGCGCCGCTGGTGGTGGAGGGCTGCATCATGATGCGCAAGTGCCACCTGAACACCTGCCCCACCGGGGTGGCCACCCAGGACCCGGTGCTGCGCAAGAAGTTCTCCGGCAAGCCCGAGCACGTCGTCAACTACTTCTTCTTCGTCGCCGAGGAAGTGCGCCAGATCATGGCGCAGCTGGGCATCCGCAAGTTCGACGACCTGATCGGGCGCTCGGACCTGCTCGACATGCGCAAGGGCATCGAGCACTGGAAGGCCCGCGGACTGGACTTCGGCCGCCTGTTCGCCCAGCCGCAGGTGCCTGCCGAGGTGGCGCGCTACCAGGTCGAGGAGCAGGACCACGGCCTGAACAAGAGCCTGGACCGCCTGCTGATCGAGCGCTGCAAGCCGGCGATCGAGCGCGGCGAGAAGGTCCAGTTCATCGAGGTCGCGCGCAACGTCAACCGCTCCGTCGGCGCGATGCTGTCCGGCGCGCTGACCAAGGTGCACCCGGAGGGCCTGCCGGACGACACCATCCGCATCCAGCTCGAAGGCACCGGCGGGCAGTCGTTCGGCGCCTTCCTGGCGCGCGGCATCACGATGTACCTGATCGGCGATGCCAACGACTACACCGGCAAGGGCCTGTCCGGCGGGCGCATCGTGGTGCGCCCGAGCATCGACTTCCGCGGCGACGCGACCCGCAACATCATCATCGGCAACACCGCGCTGTACGGCGCCACCACCGGCGAGGCTTTCTTCGCCGGCGTGGCGGGCGAGCGCTTCGCGGTGCGCCTGTCCGGCGCCACCGCGGTGGTGGAGGGCACCGGCGACCACGGCTGCGAGTACATGACCGGCGGCACGGTGGTGGTGCTCGGTCGCACCGGCCGCAACTTCGCGGCCGGCATGTCGGGCGGCATCGCCTACGTCTACGACGAGGACGGCCAGTTCGCCAGCCGCTGCAACACCGCCATGGTGTCGCTCGAGCCGGTGGGCACCGGGACCGAGCAGAAGGCCATCGGCGGCACCCGGCTGCACCGCGACCAGACCGACGAGGCCCTGCTCAAGAAGCTGCTGCAGGACCACAACCGCTGGACCGGCAGCAAGCGCGCGCGCGAGCTGCTGGACGACTGGGCGTCCGCCCGCCAGAAGTTCGTCAAGGTGTTCCCCAACGAATACAAGCGCGCCCTGGCCGAGATGCACGAGCGCGAGGTCGAGGAGGCCAGCACCGGCAACAATGCGCACGTGGCGGTCGTCCACGAGCCGGCTCCCGCCAAGTAAGGCTGCAGGACGAGGAAGAGGACATGGGAAAAGTCACCGGCTTCATGGAGTACGAGCGCATCGAGGAGGGCTATCGCCCGGTCGCCGAGCGCCTGAAGCACCACCGCGAATTCGTCATCGGCCTGGACGACGAGCAGGCCCGCGTGCAGGGCGCGCGCTGCATGGACTGCGGCACGCCCTTCTGCAATTCGGGCTGCCCGGTCAACAACATCATTCCGGACTTCAACGACCTGGTCTATCGCCAGGACTGGCAGAACGCCTTCGAGGTGCTGGACTCCACCAACAACTTCCCGGAGTTCACCGGCCGCATCTGCCCGGCGCCCTGCGAGGCCGCCTGCACGCTGAACGTGAACGACGACCCGGTGGGCATCAAGTCGATCGAGCACGCCATCATCGACCGCGCCTGGGCCAACGGCTGGGTGAAGCCGCGCGTGCCGCGGGTGAAGACCGGCAAGAAGGTGGCGGTGGTCGGCTCCGGCCCGGCCGGGCTGGCGGCGTCGCAGCAGCTGGCGCGGGCCGGCCATGACGTGACGCTGTTCGAGAAGAACGACCGCATCGGCGGCCTGCTGCGCTACGGCATCCCCGACTTCAAGATGGAGAAGCACCACATCGACCGCCGGATGGAGCAGATGGCGGCCGAGGGCGTCGCCTTCCGCACCGGGGTCATGGTCGGCAAGCTGCCCGAAGGCTCGCGGGTCACCAACTGGGCCAAGCAGACCGTGATGCCCGAGCAGCTGCTCGAGGAATTCGACGCCGTGCTGCTGTGCGGCGGCGCCGAGCAGTCGCGCGACCTGCCGGTGCCGGGCCGCGAGCTGGCCGGCGTTCACTTCGCGATGGAGTTCCTGCCGCAGCAGAACAAGGTCAACGCGGGCGACAAGGTCAAGGGCCAGATCCGCGCCGACGGCAAGCACGTGATCGTGATCGGCGGCGGCGACACCGGCAGCGACTGCGTGGGCACCAGCAACCGGCACGGCGCGGCCAGCGTCACCCAGTTCGAGCTCATGCCGCAGCCGCCGGCGCAGGAGAACAAGGAGCTGACCTGGCCCTACTGGCCCTACAAGCTGCGCACCAGCTCCAGCCACGAGGAAGGCTGCGAGCGCGAGTTCGCCATTGCGACCAAGGAATTCGTCGGCGAGAAGGGCAAGGTCACGGGCCTGAAGACCGTCCGCGTGGCCTGGAAGGACGGCAAGATGGCCGAGGTCCCCGGCACCGAGCAGACGCTGAAGGCCGACCTGGTGCTGCTCGCCATGGGCTTCACCGGCCCGGTCGCCACCGTGCTCGATGCGTTCGGGGTGGATCGCGATGCCCGTGGCAACGTCCGGGCGAGCACCGACTTCCGCGGCGGCTACGCCACCAGCGTGGCCAAGGTGTTTGCCGCCGGCGACATGCGGCGCGGCCAGTCGCTGGTGGTCTGGGCCATCCGCGAAGGCCGGCAGGCGGCGCGGGCGGTCGACGAGTTCCTGATGGGCTTTTCGGATCTGCCGCGCTGAGCGCGTGCGCCCCCGGCGGGGGCGGGGGCACCTGCGCGGGGTGCCCCGCTATCATCGCCTTCCCGCCACCAGCAGCCGGGTGCGTCCCGGCTTTTTCATTTCATGCGTGAACCGGATGACGACGGCGCCGTTGTCGAATGCCGCGACCTGAGCTTCGGCTATGGCGAGCGCCGCATCCTGGACGGCCTGAGCTTCACCGTTCCGCGCGGCAAGGTCACGGCCATGATGGGCGCCTCCGGCGGCGGCAAGACCACGGTGCTGCGCCTGATCGGCGGCCAGGTCCGCGCGCAGGCCGGGAGCCTGCGCTTCGAGGGGCAGGAGATCGGGGCCCTGGATCGCGACGGCCTGTATGCGATCCGCCGCCGCATGGGCATGCTGTTCCAGTTCGGCGCGCTGTTCACCGACATGTCGGTGTTCGACAACGTGGCCTTCCCGCTGCGCGAGCACACCACGGTGCCCGAGGCCCTGGTGCGCGACATCGTGCTGATGAAGCTCAATGCGGTGGGCTTGCGCGGTGCGCGCGACCTGATGCCGGCCGACCTGTCCGGTGGCATGGCGCGCCGGGTGGCGCTGGCGCGCGCGATCGCGCTCGATCCCGACCTGGTGATGTACGACGAGCCATTCGCCGGCCTGGACCCGATCTCGCTCGGCACGGCGGCGCAACTGATCCGGCGCCTGAACGACACATTGGGCATGACCAGCATCGTGGTGTCGCACGACCTCGACGAGACCTTCCGCATCGCCGACCAGGTGATCATCCTGGCCAACGGCCGGATCGCCGCCCAGGGGACGCCGGCCGAGGTGCGGGCTTCGAAGGACCCGCTGGTGGCGCAGTTCGTGAATGCCCAGCCCGAGGGACCGGTGCACTTCCACTACCCGGGCCCGACGGTGGCGCAGGACTTCGGCGGAGGTCTGGAGCCGTGAGCGCCGCAAGCATCGCCGTGCGCGGCACGGAGCGAGTCCTGTGAGCTGGTGGCGGCCTTCCGACGTGGGGCGCGCCACCCGGGGCCTGCTGGCCGACCTGGGCCATGGCGCGCGGATGTTCCTGCGCCTGCTGGCCCTGTCCGGGCCCGCGCTGCGCCGCTTCGGTCTGGTGCGCGACCAGATCCATTTCCTGGGCAACTTTTCGCTGGCCATCATCACCGTCTCCGGCCTGTTCGTCGGCTTCGTGCTGGGCCTGCAGGGCTACTACACGCTGCAGCGCTACGGCTCGTCCGAGGCGCTGGGCCTGCTGGTGGCGCTGTCGCTGGTGCGCGAACTGGGGCCGGTGGTCACCGCGCTGCTGTTCGCCGGCCGGGCCGGCACCTCGTTGACGGCCGAGATCGGCCTGATGAAGGCCGGCGAGCAGCTCTCGGCCATGGAGATGATGGCGGTGGACCCGATGCGCCGCATCCTCGCGCCGCGCTTCGTCGCCGGCGTCATCGCCATGCCGGTGCTGGCGGCGGTGTTCAGCGCCGTGGGCATCATCGGCGGCTACATCGTGGGCGTGCTGCTGATCGGGGTCGATCCCGGCGCCTTCTGGAGCCAGATGCAGGGCGGCGTGGACGTCTGGGCGGACGTGGGCAACGGGGTGATCAAGAGCGTGGTGTTCGGCATCACCGTGACCTTCATCGCGCTGCTCGAAGGCTTCGAAGCCCGGCCGACGCCCGACGGCGTTGCCCGGGCCACCACCCGCACGGTGGTGGTGGGATCGCTCTCGGTGCTGGGCCTCGACTTCGTGCTCACCACCATGATGTTCAGCATATGACCCACCCCGAAGCGGCCTGCGGCCGCTCCCCCTCGAGGGGCGCCACCAGCGGCCCGGCAGAGCCGGTTCCGCGGTGGCCGCTCGCATGCGCCGCCGGCGCCCCGGCTCTTGATGTACGTTGTTGAACGTATGGAGTGATTTCTGATGGAACGATCGAAGAACGACGTCTGGGTGGGCCTGTTCGTGCTTCTGGGCGCGGCGGCCATCGTCTTCCTGGCCCTGCAGTCGGCCAACCTGCTCAGCCTGAGCTTCCAGTCCACCTATCCAGTGGTGGCGAAGTTCGACAACATCGGCGGGCTCAAGCCGCAGGCCGCGGTCCGCAGCGCCGGCGTGGTGGTCGGCCGGGTCGACTCGATCACCTTCGACGACAAGTCCTACCAGGCGCGCGTCACGCTCGCGCTGGAGGAGCGCTTCCGCTTCCCCAAGGACAGCTCGCTGAAGATCCTCACCAGCGGCCTGCTGGGTGAGCAGTACATCGGCGTCGAGGCGGGGATCGACGAGCAGCCGCTGGTCGCCGGCGATACCATCTCCAACACGCAGTCGGCGGTGGTACTGGAGAACCTGATCGGACAGTTCCTGTACAACAAGGCGGCCGAGGCGCAGCCTTCAGGGGGAAGCACGAAAAAATGAGCCGGATGACGCTTGCGTCGCTGCGCCCGCCGGCGCTGGCAGGTGCCGCCCTGGTCGTGCTGCTGGCCCTTTCGGGCTGTGCCAGCGGCCCGCGGGCGAACCCCCAGGATCCGTTCGAGCCGTTCAACCGCGAGGTCAGCCGGTTCAACGAAGGCGTGGACGCCGTGGTGCTCAAGCCCGGGGCCACGCTCTATCGCGAGCACGTGCCGCCGCTGGTGCGCACCGGCGTGTCCAACTTCTTCGGCAACCTGGTCGACGCCTGGTCGGCGGTCAACAGCGCGCTGCAGCTCAAGGTGCGGGACGCGGCCGAGAACGCGATGCGGTTCTCGGTGAACACCTTCTTCGGGCTGGGCGGCATCCTGGACCTCGCCAGCGAGATGAACATCGAGCGCCACCGCGAGGACTTCGGCAAGACCCTGGGCCACTATGGCGTCCCCGCGGGCCCGTACGTGGTCCTGCCGCTGCTCGGGCCGTCGACCCTGCGCGACTCGCTCGCGCTGCCGGTGGACTATGGCGGCGACCTGGTGCGCGAGGTCGACTCGTTCAACACGCGCAACACGCTGTACGTGCTCAGGGCCGTGGACGCGCGCGCCAACCTGCTGCGCGTGAGCGACGTGCTGGAAGGGGCCGCGCTGGACAAGTACAGCTTCACGCGCGATGCCTACCTGCAGCGCCGCCGCGCGCTGATCGAGTCGGGGCGCTCGGGCCGGCGCGACCCGGCCGCCGGGGGCGAGGACGACTACGAGTACGAAGAGGACGAGCCGCCGGCATCCGGCACCGATCCGGCCCCGCCGGCGGCCGGCGGTACCCCGGAGCCGTCCGGTCGTTAGAGTTGCACGCTGTTTCAAGTCAGGGGTGGGCGCCGGAACCCGTCCGCGGGCTCCGGTTCCAACCCGGATTGCGGGCGCCCGTCGCCCGGCTCAGGAAAGGAATCCGAAGATGCATAGACGTTCCCTCGGCCGGCTCGCGGCGGCGCTGCTGGCAGCCCCGGCGCTGGGTGGCCTGGCGACCCTCGCGCACGCGGCCGATGAAGCGCCCGACGCCCTGATCAAGCGGCTGTCGGAGGAGATCCTGGCGGCGATCAAGGCCGACAAGTCGATCCAGTCCGGCGACATCGACAAGATCATGGCGCTGGTCGACAGCAAGGTCATGCCGAACGTGAACTTCCGCCGCATGACGGCCTCCGCAGTGGGCCCCGCCTGGCGCCAGGCCACGCCGGACCAGCGCCGCCGGCTCGAGGAGGAGTTCAAGGCGCTCCTGATCCGCACCTATTCGGGGGCGCTGTCGCAGGTGGACGACCAGACGATCTCGGTCAAGCCGCTGCGCGCCTCGCCCGAGGATAAGGAGGTCATCGTGCGCAGCGAGATCCGCGGCCGCGGCGACCCGATCCAGCTCGAATACCGCCTGGAGAAGACGCCGGGCCAGGGGGCCGGCTGGAAGATCTACAACCTGAACGTGCTGGGCGTGTGGCTGGTCGATACCTACCGCAGTCAGTTCGCCCAGGAGATCAACGCCAACGGCATCGACGGCCTGATCACGGCGCTGGCCGAGCGCAACAAGGCCAACACCGGCCGCAAGAGTTGACATGCTGGTGCTGCCGGAGGAACTGACGCACGAGCAGGCCGCGGCCTGTACGCGCATGCTGGCCCAGGCGCTGCGGGCCGAGCCGCAGCCGCACGTCGTGGCCGACGCCTCGGCGCTGCGGCGCTTCGATTCGTCGGCGCTGGCGGTCCTGCTCGAATGCCGGCGGGAGGCGGTGGCGCTGGGCAAGGCGTTCACTGTCGCCCAGCTGCCGCCGCGCCTGTACGAACTGGCCGGCCTGTACGGCGTCGCCGGCTTGCTCGACCCGGCCGCCCCCGCCGCAGCAGGTTAGAAGGGCATCCGCCGGCGCGGCAGCAGCGGCGGGACCCCCCGCCTAAAATAGCGGGCTTCCCATGCCCGCGATCTCCTTCCAGTCCGTCAGCAAGACCTTCGCTTTGCCGCGCGGCAGTTTCACCGCCCTGCACGGGGTCAGCTTCGACATCGAGGAAGGCGAGTTCTTCGGCCTGCTGGGCCCCAACGGCGCCGGCAAGACGACCCTGATCAGCATCCTGGCGGGCCTGGCGCGTGCCAGTTCCGGCCGGGTGTCGGTGCGGGGATTCGACGTGCAGGCCGATTACGCCCAGGCCCGGCGCCAGCTGGGCATCGTCCCGCAGGAGCTGGTGTTCGACCCGTTCTTCACCGTGCGCGAGGCGCTGCGCATCCAGTCCGGCTACTTCGGCGTGCGCAACAACGAGGCCTGGATCGGCGAGCTGCTGGACAGCCTGGGGCTGGCCGACAAGGCGGACGCCAACATGCGGCAGCTCTCGGGCGGGATGAAGCGCCGGGTGCTGGTGGCGCAGGCGCTCGTGCACAAGCCTCCGGTGATCGTGCTGGACGAACCCACGGCAGGCGTGGACGTGGAACTTCGGCAGACGCTCTGGCAATTCATCGCCCGCCTGAACCGGCAGGGCCACACCGTGCTGCTCACGACCCACTACCTCGAGGAAGCCGAGGCCCTGTGCGGGCGCATCGCGATGCTCAAGACCGGCCGCGTGGTGGCCCTGGAGCGCACCAGCGACCTGCTGCGCGCGGCTTCCAGCAACGTGCTGCGCTTCAAGATGGACGGCACCCTGCCCCCCGAGTTCGCCGAGAAGGCGCGCGTCACCGGCCGCATCGTGCAGCTGCCGGCATCCGACGCCAACGAGATCGAGGACCACCTCGCCGCCATCCGCCGCGCCGGGCTGCGGGTGGAGGACGTGGAGATCCGCAAGGCCGACCTCGAGGACGTGTTCCTCGACGTGATGGCGGCCAGGGGCGAGCAGGTGGCCGCATGAGCGCCGCACGGCCGCCCGAGGGGGCGCAGCCCACCACCCAGCGCGGGGGCGTCCCGGCGCTGGCGCTGGGCGGCTGGCAGGCCCTGCTTTACAAGGAAATCCTGCGCTTCTGGAAGGTGGGCTTCCAGACCGTGGCCGCGCCGATCCTGACGGCCATGCTGTACCTGCTGATCTTCGGCCACGTGCTCGAAGGGCGGGTGAAGGTGTACGACTCCATCCCCTACACCGCCTTCCTGGTGCCGGGCCTGGTGATGATGAGCGTGCTGCAGAACGCGTTCGCCAACAGCTCGTCCTCGCTGATCCAGAGCAAGATCATGGGCAACCTGGTGTTCGTGCTGCTCACGCCGCTGTCGCACTGGAGCTGGTTCGTCGCCTACGTGGGCTCGTCCATCGCGCGCGGGCTGGCGGTCGGAACCGGCGTGCTCCTGGTCACGGCCTGGTTCGTGCGCCCGTCGATGGTCGCCCCGCTGTGGGCCATCGCCTTCGCGGTGCTGGGCGCCGGCATGCTGGGCGCCCTGGGGCTGATCGCGGGGCTGTGGGCCGAGAAGTTCGACCAGATGGCGGCCTTCCAGAACTTCCTCATCATGCCGATGACCTTCCTGTCCGGCGTGTTCTATTCCATCCACTCGCTGCCGCCGTTCTGGCAGGCCGTGAGCCACCTCAACCCCTTCTTCTACATGATCGACGGCTTCCGCTACGGCTTCTTCGGCGTCAGCGACGTCTCGCCGTGGCTGAGCCTGGCCATCGTGGGCAGTGCCATGCTGGCCGTCAGTGCCGTGGCCGTGCACCTGCTCCGCATCGGCTACAAGATCCGCGGATGACTCCCATGACTGCCGACGACCTGCGCTCCCTCATCGCCTCCGGGCTGCCCTGCGAACACCTCCAAGTCGAGGGCGACGGCCGCCACTGGGCGGCCCTGATCGTGTCGGCCGAGTTCGAGGGCAAGCGGCCGGTGCAGCGGCACCAGCGGGTGTACGCAGCCCTGGGCGGGAAGATGGAGACCGACGAGGTCCATGCCCTGTCCATGACGACCCTGACACCGGCCGAATGGGCGGCGCAGCGCGGATCGTGAGATGGACAAGCTGCTGATCCGCGGCGGCCGCCCCCTGCGCGGCGAGGTCCGCATCTCCGGCGCCAAAAACGCGGCGCTGCCCGAGCTGTGCGCCGCGCTGCTGACCGAGGAGCCGGTCACGCTGTCGAACGTGCCGCGCCTGCAGGACGTGGCCACCATGCTCAAGCTGATCCGCAACATGGGGGTGGACGCCGAGCGGGTGGACGAGGACGGCGTGCGCATCGACTCGCGCCGGCTCAGCTCGCCGGAAGCGCCCTACGAGCTGGTCAAGACCATGCGGGCCTCGGTGCTGGCCCTGGGCCCGCTGCTGGCCCGCTTCGGCGAGGCGACGGTGTCGCTGCCGGGTGGCTGCGCGATCGGCTCCCGCCCGGTGGACCAGCACATCAAGGGCCTGCAGCAGATGGGCGCCGAGATCGTGGTCGAGCACGGCTACATCATCGCCAAGCTGCCCAAGGGACGCGAGCGCCTGCACGGCGCCAGCATCACCACCGACATGGTCACGGTGACCGGCACCGAGAACTTCCTGATGGCCGCGTCGCTGGCCGAGGGCGAGACGGTGCTGGAGAACGCGGCCCAGGAGCCGGAGATCACCGACCTGGCCGAGATGCTGATCGCCATGGGGGCGAGGATCGAGGGCCACGGCACCCGCCGCATCCGCATCGTGGGCGTGCCGCGCCTGTCCGGCTGCACGCACCGGGTGGTGGCCGACCGGATCGAGGCCGGCACCTTCCTGTGCGCGGTGGCCGCCACCGGCGGCGAGGCGCTGCTGCGCCACGGCCGCGCCGACCACCTCGAGGCGGTGATCGAGAAGCTGCGCCAGGCCGGCGCCGAAATCACGGCCGTCGAGGACGGCATCCGCATCCGCTGCCAGGGGCGGCTGAAGGCCCAGAGTTTCCGCACCACCGAGTACCCCGGTTTCCCCACCGACATGCAGGCGCAGTTCATGGTGCTGGACGCCATCGCCGAGGGGGCCTCGCACGTCACCGAGACCATCTTCGAGAACCGCTTCATGCACGTCAACGAACTGGTGCGCCTGGGCGCGAAGATCCAGGTCGACGGCAAGGTGGCGGTGGTCGAAGGCGTGCCGCGCCTGTCCGGCGCCACGGTGATGGCCACCGACCTGCGCGCCTCCGCCAGCCTGGTGATCGCCGGCCTGGTGGCCGAGGGCGAGACGCTGGTCGATCGCATCTACCACCTGGACCGCGGCTACGACCAGATGGAAACGAAGCTGCGCGCCCTCGGCGCCGACATCGAGAGGATTCGCGCATGATCACCCTCGCCCTGTCCAAGGGCCGGATCTTCGACGAGACCCTGCCGCTGCTGCAGTCCGCCGGCATCCGCGTCCTGGAAGACCCGGAGAAGTCGCGCAAGCTGATCCTGCCGACCGACCGCGACGGCCTGCGGGTCGTGCTGGTGCGCGCCACCGACGTGCCCACCTACGTGCAGTACGGCGGCGCCGACCTCGGCGTGACAGGCCTGGACACCCTGATCGAGCACGGCAACCAGGGCCTGTACCTGCCGCTGGACCTGGGCATCGCCCGCTGCCGCGTGAGCGTGGCGGTGCGCGCCGACTTCGACTACGCCCACGCCGTGCGCCAGGGCTCGCGCCTGCGCGTGGCCACCAAGTACGTGTCGATCGCGCGCGACTTCTTCGCCGCCAAGGGCGTGCACGTGGACCTGATCAAGCTGTACGGCAGCATGGAACTGGCGCCGCTCACCGGGCTGGCCGACGCCATCGTGGACCTGGTGTCCACCGGCGGCACGCTCAAGGCGAACAACCTGGTCGAGGTGGAGCGCATCATGGACATCAGCTCGCGGCTGGTGGTGAACCAGGCCGCGCTCAAGCTCAAGCAGGCTCCCATGCGGGAGCTGATCGACGTGTTCCGCCGCGCCACCGAGACCGCCGCCGCATGACCGACCTCGCCGCCCGCCCGCTGCGCCTGTCCACCGCCGACCCGGGCTTCGACGCCGCGTTCCAGACCCGGCTGCACTGGTCCGACGAGACCGATGCGCAGGTGGAGCAGGCCGTCGCCACCATCCTGGACGCCGTCCGCGCGCGCGGCGACGACGCGGTGCTGGAGTACACCCGCCGCTTCGACCAGCTCCAGGCCGACAGCGTGGCGGCCCTGCAGCTGTCGCCGGCCGAGCTGAAGGCCGCTTTCGATTCGCTGCCGGCGCCGAAACGCCAGGCGCTGGAGGCCGCGGCCGCGCGCATCCGCAGCTACCACGAGGCGCAGAAGCGCGCCGGCGGCGAGAGCTGGAGCTATCGCGAGCCCGATGGCACGCTGCTGGGGCAGAAGGTCACGCCGCTGGACCGGGTCGGCATCTACGTGCCGGGCGGCAAGGCCGCCTATCCGTCCTCGGTGCTGATGAACGCCATCCCGGCGCAGGTCGCCGGCGTGGGCGAGATCGTCATGGTGGTGCCGACGCCGCGCGGCGAGAAGAACCCGCTGGTGCTGGCGGCCGCCCACGTGGCCGGCGTTACCCGCGGGTTCACCCTCGGCGGCGCGCAGGCGATCGGCGCGCTGGCCTACGGCACGGCCACCGTGCCGCGGGTGGACAAGATCACCGGCCCCGGCAATGCCTACGTGGCCAGCGCCAAGCGCCGCGTGTTCGGCCAGGTCGGGATCGACATGATCGCCGGCCCGAGCGAGATCCTGGTGCTGGCCGACGGCAGCACGCCGGCCGAATGGGTGGCCATGGACCTGTTCTCGCAGGCCGAGCACGACGAACTGGCCCAGAGCATCCTGCTGTGCCCGGACGCGTCCTACATCGACCAGGTGCAGGCCCAGATCGATCGCCTGCTGCCCGGCATGCCGCGGCGCGAGATCATCGCCCGCTCGCTCAATGGCCGGGGCGCGCTGATCCAGACCCGCGACATGGCGCAGGCCTGCGAGATCAGCAACCGGATCGCCCCGGAGCACCTGGAGATCGCCAGCAGCGATCCGCACCGCTGGGAGCCCCTGCTGCGCCATGCCGGCGCCATCTTCCTGGGGGCCTACACCAGCGAGAGCCTGGGCGACTACTGCGCCGGCCCCAACCACGTGCTGCCCACCAGCAGCACCGCGCGGTTCTCCAGCCCGCTGGGCGTGTTCGACTTCCAGAAGCGCAGCAGCCTGATCGAGGTCAGCGAGGCCGGCGCCCAGCGGCTCGGACGCATCGCCTCCGAACTGGCGCACGGCGAAGGCCTGCAGGCCCATGCGCGCGCCGCCGAGATGAGACTCAAGCCATGACGACGACCCCGCTGCCGCCGCGGCTGGCCCGCCTGATCCGCCAGGACGTGCAGGGCATGCACGCCTACGCCGTCCAGCCCTCGGCCGGGATGGTCAAGCTGGACGCCATGGAGAACCCGCACCGCTTGCCGGCGCACCTGCAGCGCGAGCTGGGTGAGCGCCTGGGGGCGGTGGCCCTGAACCGCTACCCGGGCGACCGCACCGACGTGCTGCGGCAGGCGCTGGCCCGCCATGCGCAAGTGCCCGAGGGGTTCGGGTTGATGCTGGGCAACGGTTCGGACGAGCTGATCTCGCTGCTGGCCATGGCCTGCGACGTGCCCGGTGCCTCGATCCTGGCGCCGGCCCCCGGCTTCGTGATGTACGCGATGAGCGCGCAGCTGCAGGGCCTGAAGTTCATCCCGGTGGACCTGACGCCCGACTTCGAGCTGGACGAGGCCGCCATGCTGGCCGCCATCGAGCAGCACCGGCCGTCCATCGTCTACCTGGCCTACCCCAACAACCCGACCGCCAACCTGTGGGACGACGCGGCCATCGAGCGCATCGTGCAGGCCGCGCCCGGCCTGGTGGTGATCGACGAGGCCTACCAGCCCTTCGCCAGCCGCAGCTACCTCGACCGGCTGGCCCGCCACGACCACGTGCTGCTGATGCGCACCCTGAGCAAGTTCGGCCTCGCCGGCGTGCGCATCGGCTACCTGATCGGCCCGCGGGCTTTGGTGGCCGAGATCGACAAGGTCCGCCCGCCCTACAACGTCAGCGTGCTCAACTGCGAAGCCGCGCTGTTCGCGCTCGAGCACGCGGACGTGTTCGCCCAGCAGGCCGCCGACATCCGGCACGAGCGCGAGCGACTGCTGCAGCAGCTGGCCGCGCTGGCCCCGCTGAAGGCCTGGCGCAGCGACGCCAACATGATCCTGGTGCGGGTGCCCGACGCCGCCCGCACCTTCGAGGGCATGAAGTCCCGCGGCGTGCTCGTCAAGAACGTTTCTAGAATGCATCCATTGCTGGCCAACTGCCTGCGCCTGACCGTCGGCACGGCCGAGGAGAACGCGCAGATGATGGAGGCCCTGCAAGCCAGCCTATGACCACGCCCCGCACCGCCGAGATCACCCGCCACACCGCCGAGACGCGCATCAGCGTGCGCGTCAACCTCGACGGCACCGGCCAGTCGCGCCTGGCCACCGGCATCGGCTTCTTCGACCACATGCTGGACCAGATCGCCCGCCACGGGCTGATCGACCTGGACATCCAGGCCGAGGGCGACCTGCACATCGACGGCCACCACACGGTGGAGGACGTGGGCATCACGCTCGGCCAGGCCGTGGCCAAGGCCATCGGCGACAAGAAGGGCATCCGCCGCTACGGCCATGCCTACGTGCCGCTGGACGAGGCGCTGTCGCGCGTGGTGATCGACTTCTCCGGCCGTCCCGGGCTGGTCATGGAAGTGCCGTTCCGCAGCGCCATGATCGGCACCTTCGACAGCCAGCTGGCGCACGAGTTCTTCCAGGGCTTCGCCAACCACGCCTTCGTGACGCTGCACATCGACAACCTGCGTGGCCAGAACGCGCACCACCAGTGCGAGACGGTGTTCAAGGCCTTCGCCCGCGCGCTGCGTGCCGCGGTGGAGTTCGATCCCCGCATGGCGGGCACCATCCCCTCGACCAAAGGCGCCCTCTGACTCCTTGCCGGGCCGGGCCCGGCGTTTCGAGCAACATGAAATCGGTAGCGGTCGTCGACTACGGCATGGGCAACCTGCGCTCGGTCTCGCAGGCGGTGCTCCACGCCGCCCAGGGTTCGGGCTTCCAGGTGGTGATCACGTCGCGCCCCGACGAGGTCCGCGCGGCCGAGCGCGTTGTGCTGCCCGGCCAGGGCGCGATGCCGGACTGCATGCGCGAGCTGCGCGAGTCCGGGCTGCAGCCCGCGGTGCTGGAGGCGGCGGCGTCCAAGCCGCTGTTCGGCGTCTGCGTGGGCATGCAGATGCTGCTCGATCGCAGCGAGGAGGGCCCCAGCCAGGGCCTGGGCCTGATTCCCGGCGAGGTGCGCCGGTTCCGGCTGGAAGGCCGGCTGCAGGCCGATGGCAGCCGCTTCAAGGTCCCGCAGATGGGGTGGAACCAGGTCTGGCAGGCGCAGCCCCACCCCGTCTGGGACGGCGTGGCCGACGGCGCCTGGTTCTATTTCGTCCACAGCTTCTATGCCTGCCCGTCGGATGCGCGCCACAGCGCCGGCGAAACCGACTACGGCGGCCGCTTTACCGCCGCGCTGGCCCGCGATAATATTTTTGCGACCCAGTTCCACCCCGAGAAAAGCGCCGACGCCGGCCTGGCCCTCTACCGCAATTTCCTGCGCTGGAATCCCTGACGCCCCACGGGCGCGGCGCGCAGCCCCCGTTTTCCCACGCCGACACTATCCCCGATGCTTCTCATCCCCGCGATCGACCTGAAGGACGGGCATTGCGTGCGCCTCAAGCAAGGCGACATGGACCAGGCCACCACCTTCAGCGAGGAACCCGCCGAGATGGCGCGCCACTGGCTTGCCAGGGGCGCCCGCCGGCTGCACCTGGTGGACCTGAACGGCGCCTTCGCCGGCAAGCCGCAGAACTTCGCCGCCATCCGATCCATCCTCAAGGCCGTGGGGGACGACATCCCGGTGCAGCTGGGCGGCGGCATCCGTGACCTGGACACGATCGAGAAGTACATCGACGGCGGCCTGCGCTACGTGATCATCGGCACCGCCGCCGTCAAGAACCCCGGCTTCCTGAAGGACGCCTGCAGCGCCTTCGGCGGCCACATCATCGTGGGCCTGGACGCCCGCGACGGCAAGGTCGCCACCGACGGCTGGAGCAAGCTCACCGGCCACGAGGTGATCGACCTGGCCCGCAAGTTCCAGGACTGGGGCGTCGAATCCATCGTCTACACCGACATCGGCCGCGACGGCATGCTCACCGGCATCAACGTCGAGGCCACGGTCAAGCTGGCCCAGGCGCTGACCATCCCGGTCATCGCCTCGGGCGGGCTGTCCGGCATGGCCGACATCGAGAAGCTGTGCGCCGTCGAGGACGAGGGCATCGAGGGCGTGATCTGCGGCCGCGCGATCTACTCCGGCGACCTCGATTTCGTCCAGGCCCAGGCCAAGGCCGACGAACTGGCGAGTTGACCCGGGCCGTGCTCGCCAAGCGCATCATCCCCTGCCTCGACGTCACCGGTGGGCGGGTCGTCAAGGGCGTCAACTTCGTCGAACTGCGCGACGCCGGCGATCCGGTGGAGATCGCCGCCCGCTACAACGAGCAGGGTGCCGACGAACTCACCTTCCTGGACATCACGGCCACCAGCGACGGCCGCGACCTGATCCTGCCCATCATCGAGGCCGTGGCCTCGCAGGTGTTCATCCCGCTCACCGTGGGCGGCGGCGTGCGCACCGTGGAAGACGTGCGCCGGCTGCTCAATGCAGGCGCCGACAAGACCAGCTTCAATTCGGCCGCGATCGCCAACCCGGACGTGATCACCGCCGCCTCGGGCAAGTACGGCTCGCAATGCATCGTGGTGGCCATCGACGCCAAGCGCCGCAGCGGCGAGGACGAGGCCGCCCGCGGCGCGGGCTGGGACGTCTACAGCCACGGCGGCCGGCGCAACACCGGCCTGGATGCGGTGCAATGGGCCGTGGAGATGGCGCGCCGCGGTGCCGGCGAGATCCTGCTGACCAGCATGGACCGCGACGGCACCAAGTCGGGTTTCGACCTCGAACTGACGCGCGCGGTCAGCGACGCGGTGCCGGTGCCGGTGATCGCCTCCGGCGGGGTCGGCAACCTCGACCACCTGGCCGACGGCATCCAGAAGGGCGGTGCCGACGCGGTGCTGGCCGCCAGCATCTTCCACTACGGGGAATACACCGTGGCCCAGGCCAAGGCCCACATGGCGGGCCGCGGCATTCCGGTGCGCGGCTGAAGGCGGGCGGCCGGATGGCCGACAATGCGGCCATGGATTGGCTCGACCAGGTCAAGTGGGACAGTGCCGGCCTCGTGCCGGTGATTGCGCAGGAGCAGGGCTCCGGCGACGTGCTGATGTTCGCCTGGATGAACCGGGAGGCGCTGCGCAAGACCGCCGAGCTCGGCCGCGCCGTCTACTTCAGCCGCTCGCGCAACCGGCTCTGGTTCAAGGGCGAGGAGTCCGGCCACGTGCAGCAGGTGCACGAGATCCGCATGGACTGCGACAACGACGTGCTGCTGCTCAAGGTCACCCAGCTGGGGCACGATCCCTCGATCGCCTGCCACACCGGGCGACACAGCTGTTTCTTCCAGCGACAGGAGGGCGGTCGCTGGGTTTCCGTCGAGCCGGTCTTGAAGAACCCGTCCGACATCTACACCTGATCCCATGAGCGCCAACGACTCCCTGGCCCGCCTGGCCGCCGTCATCGAGAGCCGCAAGCCCGCGAACGGTGGCGACCCCGAGCGCAGCTACGTCGCCAGACTGCTGCACAAGGGGCCGGACGCCTTCCTCAAGAAGGTCGGCGAGGAGGCCACCGAGGTGGTCATGGCAGCCAAGGACTGCGACCATGGCGGCGAGCCGGCCCGGCTGGTCGGCGAGGTGGCCGACCTGTGGTTCCACAGCATGATCGCGCTGGCCCACTACGGGCTCTCCCCGGCCGACGTCATCGCCGAGCTGGAGCGGCGCGAAGGCACCAGCGGCATCGAGGAAAAGGCTTTGCGCAAGGCGCGCGCACGCGAAGGAGCAGGGCAATGAGCGAGACCGACTTCACGGCGTTCGAACACAAGGAGCCGGGCGACCGGACGGTGATGCACGTGCTGTACGGCATGCACACCTTCGCCCCGTTCACCTATTGGACGCTGGCGGTGGTCGCCATGGTCGTCAACTACATCCGTCGTGCCGACGAGCTCGATGCCGTCTATGCGGCCCACCACAACTACATGATCGCCACCTTCTGGTGGAGCCTGCTGTGGCTGGTGGTGACGGCGCCGCTGTACCTGCTGCTGTTCCTGCCCGGCTTCATCGCCCACTGCCTGGTGGGGCTTTGGTACCTCTATCGCTGCATCCGCGGCTGGCTGCGCTTCACCGACGGCCGTCCGCCCCGCTGAACACCATGAGCCAAGCCGACCCGAACTGCCTTTTCTGCAAGATCGTCGAGGGAACCATCCCCTCGCGAAAGGTCTATGAGGACGAGGAGATCCTGGTCTTCCACGACATCCACCCGTGGGCGCCGGTCCACTTCCTGATGATCCCCAAGCGGCACGTCACCTCGCTGGCCCACGTGGGGGACGAGCACGCGCCGCTGCTGGGCCGGATGCTGGCGCTGGCCCCCCGGCTGGCCCTGCAGGAAGGCTGCCGTTCCTACCCGGAGGGCGGCCACCGGGTCGTGATCAACACCGGGGCCGAGGGCGGCCAGGAAGTGCACCACCTGCACGTGCACGTCATGGGCGGGCCGCGGCCCTGGCTCAAGGGCTGAACGCCGGCCACACAAGCCCCGCGTCGTGGGTTCCCACGGGGCCCCCGACTAAAATCAGGCCATTCATACAGGAGTAATCCATGGGTTCCATTTCCATCTGGCACTGGCTGATCGTGCTGCTGATCGTGGTGCTGGTCTTCGGCACCAAGAAGCTGAAGAACATGGGGTCCGACCTCGGCGGCGCCGTCAAGGGCTTCAAGGACGGCATGCGCGACGGCTCGGCCCCGGACGAGCCGGCCCCGCCGGCCAGCCAGGTCGCCAACAAGCCCTCGGGCGGCGCCGACAAGACGACCATCGACGTCGAGGCTCGCAACAAGTCGTGAGCCAGGGCAGGGGCGCCAAGGGGTGATCGACCTCGGCCTTTCCAAGATGGCGCTGATCGGGGTGGTGGCGTTGATCGTCATCGGCCCCGAGAAGCTGCCGCGCGTGGCCCGCACGGTCGGCACGCTGCTGGGCAAGGCCCAGCGCTACGTCAATGACGTCAAGGCGGAGGTCAACCGCTCCATGGAGCTGGATGAACTGCGCAAGATGAAGGACAGCGTGGAGACCGCCGCGCGCGATGTCGAGCAATCGGTGCGCAGCGGCGCCGCCGAGTTCGAGCAGGAGTGGTCGGCCGCGGTGGGTGAAGCCTCCTCGGCCCTGGCCGAGCCGACGCCCGCCTACCCGGAATACCGGCATCCGCGCAAGAAGTGGCGCCTCAAGCAGGGTGCCACGCCCCACTGGTACAAGGCCCGCAACGGCATCCGCACCCGGGCCTTGTCAGGGGCCGCCCGCGTGGCGCGCTACCGGCCGAAGAAGTTCGACTGATGTCCCAACCCGACAAGGAAGACGAGCTCGCAGGTACCGAGCAGCCGTTCGTCGCCCACCTCGTGGAGCTGCGCGACCGGCTGCTCTATTGCGTCTACGGCATCGCGCTGGCGGTGATCGCCCTGGCCATCTGGCCGGGACCGAACGGGCTGATCGACTTCATCGCGCAGCCGATCCGGGCCCACATGCCGCCGGACGCCAAGCTGATCGCGGTGGGCGTGTTCTCGCCCTTCTTCGTGCCGCTGAAGGTGCTGCTGATGGTGGCCGTGCTGGTGGTGCTGCCCTGGCTGATGTACCAGGCCTGGTCGTTCATCGCGCCCGGCCTGTACAGCCACGAGCGGCGCTTCGCGCTGCCGCTGATCCTGTTCGGCAGCGTGCTGGCCTATGCCGGCATCGCCTTCGTGCAGTTCTTCGTGCTGGACCGGATGTTCGGCTTCATCCAGGGATTCACGCCCGACAGCGTGGCGGCGACCCCGGACATCGCGTCCTACGTGGAGGCCATCCTGTCGCTGTACCTCGCCTTCGGCCTGGCCTTCCAGGTGCCTATCGTGGTGATGCTGCTGGTGCGCTTCGACATGGTGCCGGTCGAGAAGCTGAAGGAGTTCCGCGGCTACTTCATCGTGATCGCCTTCGTCATCGCGGCGGTGGTGACGCCGCCGGACGTGATCTCGCAACTGGCGCTGGCGATCCCGATGGTCATCCTGTACGAGATCGGCATCATCGCCTCGCGCTGGTTCGTCAAGGCCACCCACGCGCCCGAGGACGGCTCCGACGAGGCCGAAAAGGCCTCGTAGCGATCCACCCGGCGCTGCTGCGCCGTTGTTTCAACGGGCCGCCGGACGCGGGCGAGGGCGCTCGCCGGGGGTGACGGTCAGCTCCAGCTTCTCGTCGCGGCGCTGCACCTTGAAGAGGGCCCGCGCGCCGGGCTTGAGTGCCGCCACGCTGGTCAGCAGTTCCGACACGTTGCCGATCGGCTTGTCGTTGACGTCGACGATGACGTCGCCCGGCCGCAGCCCGGCCTGCGCCGCCGGGCCGCTCTGCAGCACGCCCGTGACCAGCACGCCGTGCCGCGCCTTGACGCCGAAGGTCTCCATCAGGTCGGGCGACAGGTCGGCCGGCTCCACGCCGATCCAGCCGCGCCGCACCACGCCTTCCCGGACGATGCCCTCGAGCACCTGCTTGGCGGTGGACACGGGGATCGCGAAACCGATGCCCATGCTGCCGCCCGAGCGCGAGTAGATCGCCGTGTTGATGCCCATGAGCTGGCCGTTCACGTCGACCAGCGCGCCCCCCGAATTGCCGGGGTTGATGGCCGCATCGGTCTGGATGAAGTTCTCGAAGGTGTTGATGCCCAGCTGGTTGCGGCCCAGTGCGCTGACGATGCCGCTGGTGACCGTCTGGCCGACGCCGAACGGGTTGCCGATGGCCAGCACCTGGTCGCCCACCTGCAGCGCATCGGAATTGCCGAGCGTGATGACCGGCAGCCGGTCCAGTTCGATCCGGAGCACGGCCAGGTCGGTCTCGGGGTCGGTGCCGATCACCTTGGCGCGGGCCGAGCGCGAGTCGTTGAGGGTGACCTCGATCTCGTCGGCGCCATCGACCACGTGGTTGTTGGTCAGGAGATAGCCCTCGGGGCTGATGATCACGCCGCTGCCCAGGCCGACCTGCGGCTGGTTGCCCTGGTCGCCGAAGAAGAAGCGGAACCAGGGATCGTTGAACTGCGGGTGCTGGGGCGGCGCCTTGCTGGCCGTGATGCTGACCACCGCGGCGGACGCGCGCTGCGCGGCCTGGCGGAAGCTGCCGGCGGGTGGCGGGGCGTTGGCAGGCGTGGGGGCCTCCACCAGGGCCACGCCGGAGTAGGTGGTGAGGGACGGCCTGCTCAGCCACTCCGGCTTGAGCGTGGCGACCACGAACCAGGCGGCGAGCAGGACGGTGACGGCTTGGGCGAAAAGGAGCCAGTAGCGGCGCATGAAGGCGGAAGCGAGGGTGGGTCCGCCAGTGTAGATCGCGCCGAACCTCGTGCGCATCCGTGGCCGCGGGGCAGGCTTGCTGTTCCACGATCACAATCGAAGCTTTGGCCGCCACACCATGACCACGCGACAGGACCTTGCCGACGCCTTCGACGCCCTGCTCGAGCCGGGACGCTTCAAGGACTACGGGCCCAACGGGCTGCAGGTGGAAGGACGCGCCGGGATCCGGCGCATCGTCTCCGGCGTCACGGCCAGCCGTGCCCTGATCGAGGCGGCCATCGCCGCCCAGGCCGACGCGCTGTTCGTCCACCATGGCCTGTTCTGGCGCGGCCAGGACGGCCGCGTGACGGGCTGGATGAAGCAGCGGCTGGCCCTGCTGCTGCAGCACGACCTGAATCTGTTCGCCTACCACCTGCCGCTGGACGCCCACCCCGAGCTGGGCAACAACGCGCAGCTCGGCCGGGTACTGGGGCTGCAGGCGCAGGCGCGCTTCGGCGACCAGGACCTGGGCTTCCTCGGCCAGCCTGCGGGCGGCGGCGCCTTCGCCGGGCCCGGCGCGCTCGCGGCGCACGTGGAGCACGCCCTCGGGCGGCCGGTGACGCTGGTCGAAGGCCAGGACGGACCGATCACGCGCATCGCCTGGTGCACGGGTGGCGCGCAGGGCTGGTTCGAGGCGGCGATCGCGGCCGGCGCGCAGGCCTTCCTCACCGGCGAGATCTCCGAGCCGCAGGCGCACTATGCGCGCGAGTGCGGAGTGAGCTTCCTGGCCTGCGGTCACCACGCCACCGAGCGGTACGGCGCACCCGCCGTGGCGGCCCACGTGGCGGCGCAGCTCGGGCTGGAGCATCGCTTCATCGACATCGACAACCCGGCATGAGCACTGCACGGCCGCTGGCTATCACCCAGGGCGATCCGGCCGGGATCGGCGGCGAGATCATCGCCCGGCTGTTCCGCGATGCGCCGGCCGACCTGGCCGGCTGCTTCGTGGCCGGCGACCTGCTGCACCTGCGCCGCGCCAGCGCGGCGGCGGCTGCGGCGGCGGCGGGGCAGGTCCCCTTGCCGGTGGCGGTGATCGGCACGCCGGCCGAGGCCCTCGAGGTGCCTCCCCAGTGCATCCCGTTGTTGCCGACCAGCCAGGCGAATGCGCTGGTGCCCTGGGGTCGGGTCGATGCGTCAGCCGGGCGCATCGCGGCCGAGGCCGTGTCGTGGGCGGCCGATGCTGCCCTGCGCGGCGAGATCGCCGGCCTGGTCACGGCCCCGCTGCACAAGGAGGCGCTGGCCCAGGCCGGCGTGCCCTATCCGGGTCACACCGAGCTGCTGCAGGCCCGCGCCGCCGCCTTCGCCGGCTGCCCGCTGGAGCAGATGCCGGCGCGCATGATGCTGGCCAGCGAGGAACTGCGCACCGTGCTGGTGAGCATCCACGTTTCGCTGCGCGATGCGATCGAGGCGGTGACGCGCGAGGGTGTGCTGCAGTCGCTGCGCATCACCCATGCGTCCCTGTTCCGGCTGCTCGGGAGCGCGCCGCGCATCGCGGTCGCCGGACTCAACCCGCACGCCGGCGAGGGCGGGCTGTTCGGCCGCGAGGAGATCGAGGCGATCGAGCCGGCGATCCAGGCGGCGCGCGCCGAGGGCATCGATGCCTCCGGCCCGTGGCCGCCGGACACGGTGTTCATGCGGGCCCGCTCCTCGGCGGAGCGGCCGGGCGAGTTCGACGTGGTGTTGGCCATGTACCACGACCAGGGGCTGATTCCGGTCAAGTACCTGGGGGTCGACAAGGGCGTGAACGTGACGCTGGGGCTGCCGCTGGTGCGCACCAGTCCCGACCACGGGACCGCCTTCGACATCGCCGGCACCGGCCGGGCCGACCCGGCCAGCCTGCTGGCCGCCGTGCGGATGGCGAGGCGGCTGGCCGCCTGAGGCTTAGTGCTGGCGCAGGCTGTCGCGGATCTCGCGCAGCAGGACGATGTCCTCGGGCGGCGCCGAGGGCGCGGCGGCCGCCGGCTCGGCCTGGGCGCGCTTGAGGCGGTTGATCTGCTTGACCATCAGGAAGATGATGAACGCCAGGATCGCGAAGTTCACCACCACGGTGACGAAGCTGCCCCAGGCGAACACCGGCACGCCGGCCTTGTTCAGGTCCGCCAGCGTGCGCGGCACCCCCTCGGGAATGCTGCCCAGCACGACGAACAGGTTCGAGAAGTCCAGGTTGCCGCCGATGACGGAGATCACCGGCATGATGATGTCCTTCACCAGCGAATCGACGATCTTGGTGAACGCGGCGCCGATGATCACGCCCACGGCCAGATCGATCACGCTGCCCTTCACGGCGAATTCGCGGAACTCCTTCAGCATCCCCATTCCTGGCTCCTCCGGTTGAAAAGACGGCGCGAGTATCGCTGAACGCCGCGTGTGCGCCGGTGCTGGCCGCAGCGGGAATCGCGTCGATACGCTCCGCTACAATCACTGGTTGACCTTCCAAGCGATCTCCCCCCGAGGACCCCATGAGTGACACCCCACTGGACACCAGCAAGCGGACGTGGCTGATCGCGTCCGGCTGCGCTGGCGCGGCAGGCGCTGCTTTCACTGCCGTTCCCTTCGTGGCCAGCTTCCAGCCTTCCGAGCGCGCCAAGGCCGCCGGCGCCCCGGTGGAAGTCGACATCGGCGCGCTCAAGCCGGGTGAGAAGATCACGGTGGAGTGGCGCGGCAAGCCGGTGTGGATCCTCAAGCGCACGCCGGAGATGCTCGCCTCGCTGGAGAAGACGGAACCCGAAGTGGCGGATCCCGAGTCCAAGCGCACCGCCTACCCGACCCCCGAATACGCGCGCAACCAGTACCGCTCGATCAAGCCCGAGGTGTTCGTCGCCGTCGGCATCTGCTCGCACCTGGGTTGCTCGCCCACCGACAGGCTGCAGCCCGGCCCGCAGCCCTCGCTGCCCGACGACTGGACCGGCGGCTTCCTGTGCCCCTGCCACGGCTCGACCTTCGACCTGGCCGGGCGGGTCTTCAAGAACAAGCCCGCTCCCGACAACCTGGAAGTGCCTCCGTACATGTACCTGTCGGACACCCGCCTGCTGATCGGCGAAGACAAGAAGGCCTGAGCGGGGCATCACCATGGCTGAATTCAAGGAAATCTCCCCCAACGCCAGCATGGGCGCCAAGCTCACGAACTGGTTCGAGAACCGCTTCCCGACCGCCTTCTCGGAGTACGAGAAGCACATGTCGGCGTACTACGCGCCGAAGAACTTCAACGCCTGGTACTTCTTCGGCTCGCTGTCGCTGCTGGTGCTGGTGATCCAGATCGTCACCGGCATCTTCCTGGTGATGCACTACAAGCCGGATGCGAACCTGGCCTTCGCCTCGGTCGAGTACATCATGCGCGACGTGCCCTGGGGCTGGCTGGTGCGCTACATGCACTCCACCGGCGCCTCGGCGTTCTTCATCGTCGTCTACCTGCACATGTTCCGCGGGCTGATGTACGGCAGCTACCGCAAGCCGCGCGAGCTGGTCTGGCTGTTCGGCTGCGCCATCTTCCTGGTGCTGATGGCCGAAGCCTTCATGGGCTACCTGCTGCCCTGGGGCCAGATGTCCTACTGGGGCGCCCAGGTGATCGTGAACCTGTTCTCCGCGATCCCCTTCATCGGCCCGGACCTCGCCCTGCTGATCCGCGGCGACTACGTGGTGAGCGACGCCACCCTGAACCGCTTCTTCAGCTTCCACGTGATCGCCGTGCCGCTGGTGCTGCTCGGCCTGGTGGTGGCGCACCTGCTGGCGCTGCACGACGTGGGCTCCAACAACCCCGACGGCATCGAGATCAAGGGTCCCAACGCCCCGATGGACGCCAACGGCAAGCCGCTCGACGGCATCCCGTTCCACCCCTACTACACGGTGCACGACATCGTGGGCGTGTCGGTGTTCCTGATGCTGTTCAGCGCGATCATCTTCTTCGCGCCCGAGTTCGGCGGCTACTTCCTGGAATACAACAACTTCATCCCGGCCGACCCGCTGAAGACGCCGCCGCACATCGCCCCGGTGTGGTACTTCACGCCGTTCTATTCGATGCTGCGTGCCATCACCAGCGAGATGATGTACGTGCTGGTCCTGTGCGTGGTGGCCGCCGCGGCCTTCGCCTTCATGAAGTCGCGCATGACCATGGGCGGCAAGCTCGCCACGGCGATCGTCGCGGCCGTGGCCATCGCGCTGATGCTGATGATCGACGCCAAGTTCTGGGGCGTGGTCGTGATGGGCGGCTCGGTGATGATCCTGTTCTTCCTGCCCTGGTTGGACAAGAGCCCGGTCAAGTCGATCCGCTACCGGCCCGACTCGCACAAGTGGGTCTATGCCGCCTTCGTGGTCGTCTTCCTGGTGCTCGGCTACCTGGGCGTGCAACCCGTGACGCCGCTGTTCACGCGGGTGGCGCAACTCGGCACCCTGCTGTACTTCGGCTTCTTCCTGCTGATGCCGTGGTGGAGCCGGCTGGGCGAGTTCAAGCCGGTGCCCGACCGGATCACCTTCGCCGCGCACTGACCGGGACGACCCAAGATGAAAAAGCTCCTCCTCTCCCTGGCGCTGTCCGTGGCGGCGCTGCTCCCGGTCGTGCCGGCCCAGGCGGCCACCGAAGGCATCGCTTGGGACAAGGCGCCCGACGTGACCAACGACCTGCCGGCCCTGCAGACCGGCGCCAAGCTGTTCGTCAACTACTGCCTGGGCTGCCACTCCGCCGCGTACATGCGCTACAACCGCCTGCGCGACATCGGCCTGACCGAGCAGCAGATCAAGGACAACCTGCTGTTCACCACCGACAAGGTGGGCGACACCATGAAGGCCGCCATCGACGCGAAGCAGGCCAAGGACTGGTTCGGCGCCAACCCGCCCGACCTGACGCTGGTGGCCCGCTCGCGCGCCGGCCATGGCGGCACCGGCGCCGACTACCTGTACACCTTCCTGCGCACCTTCTACCGCGACCCGAACCAGGCCACCGGCTGGAACAACCTGGCGTTCCCGAACGTGGGCATGCCGCATGCCCTGTGGCAGCTGCAGGGCGAGCGCGAGCCGGTGTTCGAGAAGGTCAGCGAGCACGGCCACGACGTGCAGGTGTTCAAGGGCTGGAAGCAGGTCTCGCCCGGCACCATGAGCCCCACGGAATACGACGCGGCAGTGGCCAGCCTGGTCGGCTACCTGCAGTGGATGGCGGAGCCGGCCCAGAAGACGCGCGTGCGCGTGGGCGTCTGGGTGCTGCTGTTCCTGCTGGGCTTCACGGTGATCGCCTGGCGACTGAACGCGGCCTTCTGGAAAGACGTTAAATAACGGACGACAACGCAGCCGGCATCCGCCGGCAGGCGTCGTCAAAAGGACACGGTCGGCTGCGCGCCGACCGTGTTTTCACTTTTGTTAGGAGCCATTCACCATGATGGTGCTGTACTCGGGAACCACCTGCCCCTTCTCCCACCGCTGCCGGTTCGTGCTGTTCGAAAAGGGCATGGACTTCGAGATCCGCGACGTCGACCTGTACAACAAGCCGGAAGACATCAACGTCATGAACCCGTACGGCCAGGTCCCCATCCTGGTCGAGCGCGATCTCATCCTGTACGAGTCGAACATCATCAACGAGTACATCGACGAGCGATTCCCGCACCCGCAGCTGATGCCCGGCGACCCGGTCGACCGTGCGCGCGTGCGCCTGTTCCTGCTCAATTTCGAGAAGGAGCTGTTCACCCACGTCAGCACGCTCGAGGCGCGCAGCAACAAGGGCAACGAGAAGGCGCTGGAGAAGGCCCGCTCGCACATCCGCGACCGCCTGACCCAGCTCGCGCCGGTGTTCCTGAAGAACAAGTACATGCTCGGCGAGAACTTCTCGATGCTGGACGTCGCCATCGCGCCGCTGCTGTGGCGCATGGACTACTATGGGATCGAGTTGTCCAAGAATGCGGCCCCGCTGCTCAAGTACGCCGAGCGCATCTTCTCGCGCCCCGCATACATTGAAGCCCTGACGCCTTCCGAGAAGGTGATGCGCAAGTAAGGCGACCGCAGCAACGATGAATGCCCTGGAGTCCACCTCGACGCGCCCGTACCTGATCCGGGCGCTGTACGACTGGTGCACCGACAACGGCCTCACGCCGTACGTCGCCGTGCAGGTGGACGAGACCGTCCAGGTGCCGCGCGAGTACGTCAAGAACGGCGAGATCGTGCTCAACATCAGCTTCGACGCGACTAGTTCGCTCAAGCTCGGCAACGAGTTCATCGAGTTCAAGGCCCGCTTCGCCGGCACGGCGCGCGAGATCATGGTGCCGGTCAACCGGGTGATCGCCATCTACGCGCGCGAGAACGGGCAGGGCATGGCGTTCCCGGTGCCGGTGACCGGTGCGCCTGCCCCCAAGCCCTCGCCGCTGACCAGCGTGCAGGCGGCCGGCACCTCGCCCGAGCAGGACGG